>Ga0075423_10007459_pt1 | contig 10327 bp, 11 predicted proteins | sample SoiMethybrSBSTD2_FD_80114 | JGI IMG/M metagenome (GOLD analysis project Ga0075423, IMG submission 80114) | Bulk soil microbial communities from a Populus tree surrounding site in Tennessee, USA - Soil MetaG P. TD hybrid SBSTD2 | ecosystem: Environmental > Terrestrial > Soil > Tree plantation...
CTTCCGTCCGGCGCGATTGATGAAATACTGAATCATCCGGATGCCGGAGCCGACGCCGCCCGGCGACACGTTCTTCCTCGACATCGTACGAGCAATCTGACTCGCCGAGCCGCTGAACGTGCCACGCGGCGGATGCGTGGAGTCGGTGGTAACCGTGCGCACCCACTTCCGCTTTGGCGCACGTCGCGCCGCTGAACTGCGTGTGGCCATCAGCGCTTCCGTTTCGAGTTCTTCCGCGTGCGTCGAGCAGCCCCTTTCCGCGCCGACGTGCCTGTGACGCGTTCGGGCAGTTTCTTGCCGCCGGTTTCGCGATTCCACTCCTCGAAGGTTTCGTTCGAGATCTTCCCTTCTACGAGCAGCTGCGCGAACTTGCGGCGCTGCGCCTGGCTCTTGAACGGCATCGCGGACGTCTACGAACGCACCCTGGCCACGATGAACGCCACGATGCCGACGACGATCAGCACCGCGATCGCACCGGCCCAGAATCCGGTCTTGAAAATGGCGCCGATCGCCTCGCATCCCGACATGAATACGGCGAGCGACACAACCGGCAGCGCACGCGCGAGCGAAATGGATGTGTGTGACACAGGCACCTCACGCAGTGAAGCGATGCAAGGTGCAGGCCCGGCGCGCGAGCGCCGCCGCTGGCTGAGGTTTGGACGTCAGCCGTTGGCTCAGAATCTCATGCCCACGCCGACGTTTACCTGAGAGAAGTCAAGCGCGTCTCCGATCCGCAACACCTTACGGTAGCGGTATCCCACATCGACGTAGGTGCGTCCAGCCGCAACGCCAACGCCGGCAAGGAATTCCACCATCGGCTTGAATGAGCTGATCTTGCTGCGATCCGCGCCGCCGTCCGGCGCACCGTAGAGAGCGATCACCGGATCGGTGACATCGCCCAGCATCCGCTCGGTGATCGTGCGCTGAATGCTCAGGACGCCAGGCCCGCCGCCGACGTACGGCCGGAAGGTCGGACCACGCGAGATCAGATATCTGGCGCCCCCGCTGAAGGCCAGACCGCGATCGCGCCCAGTGAAGTCGTAGGGGATGCCGGTCACGCGTTCGAGATCGTGCGCGAGGTCGGCCAGGTCGGACGCGGCGCGATCGTTGAACAGGTTGTCGAAATACGTGAACGCGACGTACGCCTGCGCGCGACGTCCCATGCGTTCCCCGATCTCGACACCGAACGTCGGTGTTCGCTGGTCGCCGAATGCCGCGCCCGCGGACGCAGTCATGTAGCCGTGGTCGAGGGCGGCTGTCGGTGCGGGCCGCGTCTGCGCACTGGCCAGCGACGCGCCGATCAGGATCAGGCACGGCACGGACGAAATCGTCTTCAACACAGTCATGCGCGCGCTCCTGTCACGTTGGCCAACGCTGGTACCGCTCATTGCCGTGTCACCGAGAAGCTGTGGCTGGCGACGAGCGACCCGACGCCGTTCTGCTGCCCCGATGGTGGTGTGAACACGTTGTATGTGCTCGTGGTGTGGCCGGTGATGTGCTGGCCGTCCCATGTCGCGCTGACATTCGAGCCAACCAGCCGCAGTTCGCGTGTTTGACCACCAATGCAGGACACGAGGAGGCCGGTGCGATCGCACGACGTGGCGTTCATGGTCAGTGCGCCGGCTGTCCGGCTGCCGCTGTACTTGCACGCCAGGCCGGTGCTCTCCATCGTCATCGTCGCGGTCAACGCATCGTCGCCGTCGGTGATCGTGACCGTGCCCACATCGTTGCTGGGCAGAAACGTCGGCACCACCGCGCCTGCGCATTCACCGCCGCTGGTGGCGACGAGCGTCATCGGTCCACTCCACACACCCGCGATGTTGGGAACGAACAGCGACGCGGCGGTCGGACTGACGACTCGCGAATCCTGACAACCGGTGCCGAGGGCCGCGACCACGAGCAGCGCGCCTCGAACGGCTCGAAATCGATTCATGTTCACTCCTGCACGAATCCAGCTACCGCCGGACAGTCCGTGCGATTCGTCCGACGCGACCGAGACAGTGCAAGAACCATGCACCGCGTGGACGCCACACAAGTGATGATGAGCGACGAAAAGTCTGGAACATCTCCGAACTCCATCTGGATCGTCCGGCAGATCCGATCGCATGGGTCGCCGCTCATCACGGGAACACCATCCAACTCACCATCGTGCGATACCGCACCGGCACGCCGTCCTTGATCGCCGGCGTGAACTTCCACAATTTCGCCCCACTGAGCAGCATCATGTCGGCCATACGGCGTGGCGCACCGATCAGACGCACGCGTTCAACGCTGCCGTCTGCAGCCACCACGAGCTCCATGCGGTTGACCCTGCCATCGGATGGCCCGCCGATCATCAATGGCGGGGGCAGTTGCGGAGAGAGCATCAACGGCGGCTGCACATCGCGATCGTCACCGGAGTAGATCGCTCCGAGCGCTCGAGGGCCGCCGGCTTCGCGCGATGCGACGTTGGCCGGTGTTGGCAGTGTGTCGCGTGCGAGCACGTCGACCGGTGATGATCTGCGCGCCGACTCGGTCGGCGGTACCACCACCAGCGTGGGATCAAGGTCCGCTCGAATGCCTTCTCTGCGTTCTGCAACAACGATCGATCCTGGTTTCGATGGCGTCCCTTGCGGACGCAGTGGCACTGGAGGGTTGACCTCTCGTGGCTCGCCTACTTGCGCCACTGATGCTGTCGCCTTCTTGGTCACGCTCGAGGCACTCGAATCGGCGGCGTGCTTTGCCGATGGCGCGGTCGACGCCTTCGATGCGGACTTCGTCTGCGGCGTTGCATCCGACGCTGGACGCGGGGCGCGAGTGAACAGAATCCAACCGATTGCGCCACCGCTCGCGAGGCATCCGATGATCGCCGCGGCAACGAGACCACGCCGAAGCGTCGCGCGCGAACTGAAGCGTTCTGCAGGTCGAGACGGCGAGGGTGTTCGAGAGGGCGGCGGTGAGGGTGCGCCATTCGGCGGCACCGATGCGGCGGCTGCTGGTTTGTAGCGCGCGTAGATGGCGCGAATCAGTTGCGCTCGATCCGACTTGCCAAAGTAGGCGAGGCCCTTGCCAAACGCCGCGAGCGAGTGGTGCGTCTCCGGGACGTTCGCCTGCGTCACGAACAACCGGAGCGCGACCGGAACATCCGCGGTGGCCAGCAGCGTATGCAGTGCGCGCCCGGCCGCAACGGGTCCCCGCTCGAGGCGACGAGGGCCGCGAATGGTCAGCCTTCCGTCCGCATCAATCAGCACATCGTCGAAGGCCGGAATGTCGTCGCGGTTCGACGACGTCAACACGTCGACGAGCTCTTGAAGAACGGCGACCGCTTCATCCCAATGCAGGGGCGTGGCCGCGGCCAGCACAGCGCCGATCGTGACGGAGCGTGCTGCAGAGGAGCCGGTCTCCGACTCCGAAGCGAAATCGTCAGATTCGAGTTCCATACTCACGGGCTCGCATCCTTCATCGCGGCGGGGCGAAGTACCCGCCGCGGCTTCTGATCTCGATGTCCGGTCGCCGCGCCTTGATGTGCACCGTTCTCCACGCACCGTTGCGAGCCGGATTGGTCGACTGGTAGCCGATCACATATCGCCGTCGCAGCTCGTCGAGAATGCGCTGGTAGTCCGCGGCCAGCGTGGTGACATCCTTGGGGAAATACGCCGCACCACCCGACAGCGCGGCGATCTGGTGCAGACGATCGCGGTCCACGTTGCTGCCGATGCCGACCGCGTACACCGTTGCCTCGGTCTGCTGCACCTTCTCGATGACTTCGTCCCATATGCGCAGGCTGCCGGGGCCCGTTGACGGCGCGTTCTCATCGCGGCCGTCGGTGACGACGACGACAACACGACGGCCCTCAATCTTGGCCAGCTGCGTGAGGCTCTCGTACAGCGCGTCATAGAGCGCGGTGCCGCCGTCGGCCACATAGTTCGCCACGGCGTCGAGGGCCTTCTGCCGTTCCTTCGTCGGCGGATGCACCAGGTTCGTCTTGGTGGCAAACAACATCGTCGCGAGCTCGTCTTCCGGGCGCATCGCGGTGATGAATTCGCGCGCCGCGTCCTGTGCCTGCGTCGCGCTCTTCTTCATGCTTCCGCTGGCATCGAGCGCCAGCACGAACGTGACCGGCAGCACCGCTTCCTGAAAAACATCGACGTGCTGCGGCACGCCGTCCTCGAGCACCACGATGTCGTCGCTCGTCAATGACGATGCCGACTCGGTCGTGCCGACACCGGTGAACTCCAGCGAGGCGCGAACGGGGGCCGGCGCCGGCGCGTGGTACCCCTTTCGTGCGCGCACGCGGTAGGTGTCATCGGCGACTTTCACGTCGATCGCTCGCCACGTGCCGTCTCGATCCTGGTTGTTCGGGGTGTAGCTCAGGAGGTAGCGGTGGCGGACCTCGTTGGCGATGGCGTCGTACGCAACGAGGAGATCGTGTTCGTCGCGCGGGAACCATGCGCGCCCGCCTGAATCCTCGGCGAGCCCCTTGAGCAGCTTCTCACCCTTGAGCGAGATGCCGGCGATCCCGCCCAGGCCGACGACGTAGAGGGTGACCCCGCTCTTTTTGAGCGTGTCGTTGGTCTGCTCGATGGTCGTGTCGCTGTTCTCGTCGTAACCGTCGGTGATCAGCACGATCGCTTTGCGCCGCGTCGATGCGGTCAGCGTGCCGGCGGCCTCGCTCAGCGCGTCGAGGATCGCGGTGCCGCCCTTGTGATGGATGGCACCAATCGCGTCGAGCACCGTCGCTCGGTCGGTCGTCGGACCGGTGACCGACAGCACCGACTTCGCGAATGGTGCAACCACGATTTCATCGTCTTTGCCGAGTGGCTCGAGCAAGCGAGCCGCAGCGCCGCGAACGGCATCCGATCGGATCGCCATGCTCTGACTGCTGTCGACGAGCAGCGCAAACAGCGCGGGATCGCGTTCCTGTCTGACGAACACCAGGTCCTGCGCCTCGCCGTTCTCGAAGACCGTGAACTGCTTCTCGTTCAGGTCCTTGACGAACCGTCCCTTGCCGTCGACCACCACCGCGTCCACCAGGACACTCGTCACCGACGCGACTTCCTCGATTTCGAGCGGCTTGAGCACCAGTGTGTCGCGCAGCTTCCGTCCCGATGGCAGCTCCGCTTCGACGGTCAGTTCACGCGCCTCGAAGGGATTGTCGTCGGACCAGAGCGCGTCGTAGGGCGCGCCGTCGGTATCGGTCGACAACGGCATGTTGTCGACGAAGAACTGCACCGACAGCGGCACCGACTGCGGCGCGCCATCGACCCGCGCGACGATGCGAATCGTGCCGGGCAGGCCGGTGCGGCCGAGCGGCGACGTGATGTGAATCGACGCGTCGAGATCGTGTCCCGACAGGCGTCCGCTCGACACCAGCACGACGACAGCGAGCGCGATCGCGCCCGCCCTGGCGGTCACGCGAACACCGGCGCAGGCTCGGTGTCGTCCACGAAGTAGCTTGCGCACGCCGCCTCCAGCAATGCCGGGGTGAGCCGACGCTCTTCGCCGAGATACGACGCCTGGGCGAGCGCCTGGTCGAGCAGATCACGCGGGTGGCATCCTCGCAGCGGGATATTGCGGGGCCGATAGTAGCGATGCAGCAGGTCGTCGATGATCGCGTCGTCATAGTCGACGCCGCGGTCGCGGCAGCACTTCGAGAAGATCATCTTGAAGTCGGCGATCGTCGGACTCTCAGCAAACACCTTGTAGTGAATGCGCCGCAGGAACGCTTCGTCGACGAGCTCCGACGGCCGGATGTTGGTCGCGAAGACGACCAGCAGCAGGAACGGCAGCTCGAATTTCTGTCCGTTGTTGAGGGTGAGGAAATCGACCCGGCTCTCGAGCGGCACGATCCAGCGGTTCAGCAGATCGCGGGCCGAACAGCGTTGGCGACCGAAGTCGTCGATGACCAGTACGCCGCCGTTTGCGATCGCTTGAATCGGGGCGGTATAGAAGCCGGTGGTCTTCGAATACGAGAGCTCGAGCGATTCAAGAGTGAGCTCGCCGCCGACCATGACCAGCGGACGCTTGCACCGCACCCAGCGGCGGTCGTGACCAAGCTCGCGCGAGAGGCTCATCGCGGCCGACGGCGTCTCGATCGGTTCGTGATTGACCGGATCGAACAGACGGATGATGTTCCCTTCGACTTCGAGCGCGTAGGGCACGGCGAGCTCGCCCTCGAGGAGTCCGCGGATGGCCTGGGCAATCACGGTCTTGCCGTTGCCGGGAGGACCGTACACGAACATCGAATGCGCAGCCGAGATCGCCGGGCCGACTTGATCGAGGACGCGATCGCTGAGGACCAGATGTGAGAAGGCCTCGCGGACGCGCGCGCGCGTGATCGAGCGCGGCACGGCATCGCGGTACGCTTTCAGGTAGGCGACGTACTGCGCCAGCGGCACGGGCGCGATGCCGACGTACTGATTGTTCTCGAGAAAGAGCATCGCCCGTTGCCGACCGCTATCCGTGATGCGATAGCGATACGACGGCCCACCAAGCACCGATCCACCGACGACCTCGCACTGATGCAGCCGTTTGATGAAATCGAGCGCCGGCTCCACGACCGAGAACTCGACGCCCAGACGTCTGGCGATCTCGAGGCCGCTCAGCTCGCCTGAAAAGTGCAGCAGCTTCAGTACGAGTTGGATGCACAGATCGAGGCTGAGGCCCGCTGCCTCGCGCGTTGTCGGGCAGGGCGGCAGCAAGGCCGTTGTCCGGTCTGCCGCGTCGCGTGAATCGTCTGCCAGAACCCGGTTCGTCATTGCTCGCTCACCTCATGCAGTTGTGCCCGCACGCGGCGCGCCATGATTTCGGCGGCGCGATACTGCGGACGCGAGGCACGCGCCCGGTCGAACGCGGTCAGCGCCTCACGATAGCGGTGTCCGGCGAGGTGCAGCAGACCCTCGTTATAGGCAGCGCGCGCTTTGTCCGCCGACGCCGCCAGCGTGTCGAGGGCGGCGGCCAGGTTGCCTTCGGCGTCGTACGCGAGCGCGAGATTGTTGCGCGCCGACTCGAGATCCGGTCGCAGTCTGAGCGCGCTTCGACACGCCTCCGCGGCCTTGGCGGGTTGGCCCTCCACTCGCCAGCCGTGACAGAGGTTGCTCAAGGCATAGGCGGCATTCGCGTCGAGGGCAATCGCCTGCTCGAACTGCGCGCGGGCATCGGCAGAACGGCCGAGTGCCTGCAACACCGTGCCGAGGGTGTTGTGTGTGGCCGGCGACGCGGGCACGAAGTAGACCGCGCGATACGCGTCGGGCAGCGCCAGATGCGGGAGGCCCCAATCGCGCCAGATGCGGGCCAGCCCGTCCCACGATGCGCCATCTTCCGGTTCGAGCGCGACCGCCGCACTGAAATGCTCGTGCGCGAGATCGAGTACGCCGTGACGCATGTACGCCGCGGCCACGACACGATGGTTGGCTGCAGTCGACTCGAGGTGCAGCGCCTTGAGCTCGGTGGCGAGCATTGGATCGGAAATCTCAATGGTCTGCGCGCGTTCGGTCGTCGGCCGGGCTCGTTCCGACGTCGCGCGCACCTTATCGATGAACGACTCGAGCGATTCGTGCCGCGCCGCAGAAGGCCGAGCGCCGGGCGCCGAGCGCACCGAACGCGCGGGTTTCCTAGCGGCGCATGCACCGGTCAACATCGCCAAGACGAGGCACATCAGAATCCTGGACATCGACCAACCTCTCGAGACGTACGCGAGCGAACCTAGTAGGTCTCCCCGTCCTCGGCCCGAAGACGAGCTCGACGCTTGAACATGTACAGAACGAGCGTGACGACACCGATGGCGGCGAGAATGATGGTGCTCATGGAGTGAGTCCTCCTGGGAAGGTCATGTTGCTGAACAGATCAACGAACTTGATCACACCGGGACCGACGGCGACGACGAAAAACGCAGGGAGCAGAAAGAACACGAGAGGAAAAATGAGCTTGACCGAGAGCTTCGCCGCCGCTTCCTCTGCGCGTTGACGGCGCTTCAACCGTGACTCCTCGGCGTGGGTGCGCAGTGCCTGCGCGATGCTGGTCCCGAACCGCTCCGTCTGTACCAGCATGGCGACGAGCGCGCGCACATCGTCGACGTTCGTGCGTCGCGAGAAGTTCTTGAGCGCCTCGACGCGCGGCTTGCCGGCGCGCGTCTCGGTGTTGACCAACTGCAGTTCCTGCGCGAGTGCGGGGTAGGCGATCGCGAGCTCTTCCGAGCACTTGAGAATCGCCTGGTCCATCGACAAACCCGCCTCGAGGCTGACGATCAGCAGATCGAGCGCGTCCGGCAGCCCGTTCTGAATCTGCTTCTTGCGTGCCTTGATCCGTCGCGCCACGACGTAGCCGGGCAGGAGATATCCGACGAGCGCTCCCGCAAGGCCGAACAACCAGCCGGTGCGCAGCCCGAGGATGAAGAAGATCAGCACGAACCCGATCACAGCGAGCGCGATCTGCGAGACCGAGTAGATCAGGGCCGGCGTGAAGCCATGAAAACCAGCGGTGGCAAGCCGGCGTTGCAAGCGGCCCATGTCCTTCGGCGACCTCGGCACGAACGAGGCGAGCTTCTTCTGCGCGATCGTCGGACCATCGGACAGGAGCTGGTTTTCGGTCAGGACACCGGCACGGGCGTTCGGCGTCTCGAGCAGGCGTCGGCGCCCCGGCGCCTGACGGGACAACAGCGCCGACGTCGCCGTCCCTGCCAGCAGCGCCAGCGAACCGAACAACGCGATCAAGGCGATCGTGAGTTGAGACATCGCTTAGTACTCGAGCTTGATCATCTTGCGGATGATGAGGGTCCCGATGGTCTGCATGCCGACGGCGGTCCAGATCATCTTGATGCCGAGCGACGAGCCGGTCAGGGTCTTGAAGTGCTCCGGGTTGATGATCGACAAGATCAAAGCGAGCGCGGGCGGGATACACACCAGCACCCATCCCGTCATGCGCGCGTGCGCCGAGACGACGCGGATCTGACGTTTGACGCGGAATCGATCGCGAATGACGCTGGCGATGTTGTCGAGAATCTCCGAGAGATTGCCGCCCGCTTCGCGCTGAATCAGCACGGCGGTGACAAAGAAACGCGCATCGAGCAGCGGCACGCGACGCGCAAACTCCTTGAGCGCATCGCCGATTGGCATCCCGTAGTTCTGCTGGTCGTAGAGCAGCTTGAACTCCGGCCCGATCGGCGCCGGCATTTCTTCGGCGACCATGGCAAGACCGGTCGTAAACGTGTGACCGGCCTTCAGGGCGCGTGAGATCAGCGCCAGGCCTTCCGGAAACTGCTCCTCGAATTTCAGGACTCGCCGCGTCCGCTGAATGCGGAGCGCCGAGGTCGGGATGCGCGCCGCGAACACGCCGCCGACCACCGCCATCAGCGACTCTCCGGTGACCTTCATCACCAGCGCCGCCATCACCACACCGCATGTCACCGTTGCCAGCACGAACGTACCAACGGTCATCCGGGTACCCGACTGTTCGATGAGCAGCGAGATCGGACGAAACAGATCCTGGCTGCGGCGCAACGCGGCGTCGAACGACGGCACCGCGCTGAGATGCTGCGCCTGTTTCAGCAGCTTCGATTGCACCTTCGCAGCGGTCGATTTCGTCCGGAGGCGTCGCCAGAACGCTTGCTGCGTCGCTTCTTCCGGGCGCACCACGAACATCCAGTACGCGCCCAGAATGCCGGTCAGCATGATGACGAACGAAATGGCGACAATCGTCATCAGAACCTCCGATCGTTCCGAGGCGCGTTCACCGGCTGCTGATGGGCGAACATGTCCATGGGCAGCGGGTGACCGGCGGCGGCGATGCGGTCGGCGCACTTCGGACGGATGCCGGTGGCGCGGAAGCGTCCGATGACTTTGCCCTCCTGGTTGATGCCGCTTTGCTCGAACAGGAAGATCTCCTGCATGGCGATGACGTCCTGCTCCATGCCGGTGATCTCCGAGATCGAGGTGACCCGGCGCGTGCCGTCGGTGAGACGGGTGACCTGGATCACGAGATTGACGGCCGAGGCCACCTGCTGCCGCACCGCGCGATCCGGGATATTCAAATTCGCCATCGCGATCATCGTGTCGAGGCGATACAGCGCGTCGCGTGGACTGTTGGCGTGAATCGTCGTCAAGCTGCCGTCGTGGCCGGTGTTCATGGCCTGCAGCATGTCGAGTGCTTCCTCACCGCGCACTTCGCCGACGATGATGCGGTCGGGGCGCATACGCAATGCGTTGATGACTAGGTGCCGCTGTCGGATGGCGCCCTTGCCTTCGATATTGGGTGGCCGCGTCTCGAGCCTGACGACGTGACGCTGGCGCAGCGTCAGCTCCGCGGCGTCCTCAATCGTCACGACGCGCTCGGAGCCAGCGACGAAACTGGA
>Ga0075423_10007460_pt1 | contig 10327 bp, 5 predicted proteins | sample SoiMethybrSBSTD2_FD_80114 | JGI IMG/M metagenome (GOLD analysis project Ga0075423, IMG submission 80114) | Bulk soil microbial communities from a Populus tree surrounding site in Tennessee, USA - Soil MetaG P. TD hybrid SBSTD2 | ecosystem: Environmental > Terrestrial > Soil > Tree plantation...
CCGCCTTCGGTCGCAACGCCGGCGCCAGCGTGCAGATCGTGACCAAGGGGGGCACGAACGACTTCCACGCGTCGGTATTCGAGTTCTTCCGCAACGAGGCGCTGAATGCCAACGAGTTCTTCACCAACCTCGCGGGCCAGAAGAAGGGCATCCTGAGACAGAACCAGTTCGGATTCACTGCCGGCGGGCCGCTCCGACCGAACAAGGTGCTCGTGTTCGGATCGTATCAGGGTACGCGGCAGCGCAACGGCATCTCCGCGGGTGGCCGCCAGGAGGGTCTTGCCGGACAGCAGACCGGCGTCTGCGTGGGGAGCGGCTTCGGCCCTCAGCTCACCGACGACCGCTCGCCCGCCGCGCTCGGCGCGATCTTCGCCGGGCTGCGCGGTCAGAACCAGATCAACCAGGGGAACGTGGGCCCGGCGGTCGCGGCGGACGGGTCCAACATCCACCCGGTGGCGCTGCGGATCCTGCAGGCCAAGACGCCCGACGGCAAGTACGCGGTCCCGACCCCCCAAACCCTCGATCTCACCCGCAATGTTCAGAGCCGGGGTTTCTCCGTCTTCAGCGATCCGTGCCGATCCAACGAGGATCAGTACATGGCCAACGTCGACGTCCTGCAGACGACGGCGAGCAAGATCTCCGCGCGAACGTTCGTGTCGCAGGTCGACACGACCGAGACCTTCACGGGCGGCAACGTCCCGGGCTGGCGCAAGCTCAACCTGAGCCGCTTCCGGACCTTCTCGCTCTCGCACGGCTACGTCGCCAGCCCGCGCCTGTTCAACGAGGCGCGCTTCGGCTTCCACCGCAACCACACGACGTGGGATCCGTCCGGGCCCTTCAAGTACTCGGACGTCGGCATCCTGGGAGCGGGCCCGAGCGACCCCTACGTACAGCTGGCCCTCGGCACGCTGCGGCTGGGCAACGCCACCGCACTCGGGTACGCGCAGAACAACTTTACCGGCCGCGACGACGCCTCCTACACGCGAGGGCGGCACAACCTGCGCTTCGGCGGCGAAGTCGCGCGCGTGCACAACAGTTTCATCAACCTGCAGTTTCCCGCGCAGGTGAGCTTCGCGACCTTCGCGGATTTCCTCCTGGGTCTGGACGCTTCGCGCAACGGCACTCAATTCAGCAACATCTCATCGACTTCGGTGCTCTCCGGTCTGACTGATCGCGCGTGGCGCATCTGGGACGGCGGCCTCTATTTCCAGGACGACTGGAAGATCAGTTCTCGGCTCAACGTCAATCTGGGGTTCCGCTACGAGCGTCTGGGGCACATGTCGGACCTGCTCGGACGCAACGGCAACTTCGACATTCGCCTGGTGCTGCACGACGCGCCCACGACCGGATCGTACGCCGGGTTCGTCATCCCCTCGAATTACATCGGCACCACGCCGCCGCAGGGAGTCGTCACGTCGGACAACACCATCGGTCTGGACAAGCGGGGCGAAAACAACTGGGCGCCGCGGGTCGGCTTCGCGTGGAGAGTGCTGCCCAATTCGAGCCGGCTCGTGCTGCGCGGCGGCGGTGGGACCTACTACTCGCACCTGACCGGACAGCCGCTCATGCAGAGGGTTTCGGCCCCTCCCTTCGTCGTCTCGGCGGCAGGCTCCGGCACCATCCTGGCGAGCGCAACCCTCGACAATCCGTTTCTGATCAAGCCGCTGCCGCAGGCACAGCTCCCGTTCTTCCCCGCGTACTTCCCGACGCCGAGCGGCGTCAATCCGGTGATGGTCGAGGGGACGGTGCGGCCGCCGATCACGCATCAGTTCGGGATGAATCTCCAGACCGAGCTCACCTCGAACCTCATGCTCGAGGTGGGCTACGTAGGCGCCCGGTCGACGCACCTCGTGCGCGGGCGCAACCTGAACCAAGCCTTCCTCGCCAGCCCGTCGAATCCGATCCGGGGCGAGACCACCAACACCGTCGCCAACGCGGCGCGCCGGACGCCCTACTCCGGCTTCGCGGCGGGCGGGCTGAGGCAGGTCGAAACGTCCGGTTCCTCGTGGTACAACGGGATGGAGGTCAGCCTGACGAAGCGCATGAGCCGAGGCGTGCAGTTCCTCGCCTCGTACACCTGGTCGAAGACGCTCGATTCCGACGCGGCGAATTCGACCCAGAATTCCAACGGATCGAACACGCTTGGTAACCAGAACGATCCGCGCTCGCGCTGGGGGCGCGCACAGTTCGATCGCCCCCATCGCTTCGTGTTCAGCTACGTCTGGGATCTGCCGTCGCCGTCGAGTCTCTCGAGCTTCCTGGGCCAGACCCTCGGCGGGTGGTCGTTCTCGGGGGTCACCACGATCCAGAGCGGCTCGGCCCTGACGCTCGGGCGCTCGTCGTCCACCAACATCTTCGCCATCGGTGGCGACCTCGCCCAGATGGTGTCCCCGTGCACACACGCCGATCTCGTCACCGAGGGCTCCGTCCACTCGAAACGGACCAATTACTTCAACCGCACCTGCTTCGGCAACCCGGTCGTCATCGGAAGCGACAATCTCGCTACCGCATTCGGCAATCTCGGTCCCGGAGTGGTCAACGGTCCCGACCAGCGCAACTTCGACATGGCGCTCTACAAGACATTCGCGCTCCGGGAAAAGACGCGGCTGCAGTTCCGGGCCGAGTTCTACAACGCGTTCAACACGACGCAGTTCGGAAACCCCGTGACGGGCTCGAACGCCGCCGATTTCGGCACAATCTCGTTCACCACCGTCAATCCGCGCATCATCCAGTTCGCGTTGAAGCTGTATTTCTGAGTCGACATGGGTGAACACGGCATCTCGGAAGCGGCGGCGCGGCTCCATGCCGACGCGCTCGTATGGGACATGGTCATGCCCTACGAGCCGCAGATCGGCAACGACCTGTCCCTCATGCCGCGCTACAAGGCGGCCGGGTTCGACTACGTCTCGCTCACGATCGCGGGGGACGATCACGGGATTGCCGACGCGATCAAGAGGATCGCCTCCGTGCGAGCCCGAGTGCTCGCCGACCCCGACAGCTACGTGCTGGTCGAGAGCGCCGACGACGTTCTCGCGGCCAAGGCGCAGGGGAAGCTCGCCCTCGGGCTGCACTTCGAGGGGACGCGCCTGTTCGAGCGTAACCTCGAGATGATCGAGGTCTATTACAAGCTCGGAATCCGGCATTGCCTGCTCGCATTCAATCAGGCAAACTCGGTCGGCGGCGGCTGCGCCGAGCGTTTCGAGGGGGGGCTCACGCGCTTCGGAGTGAAAGTCGTGAGCGAGATGAATCGCGTCGGCATGCTCGTCGACCTGAGCCATGTCGGTTATCGGACGACCCTGGAGACCATGGAGCTCGTGTCGGCTCCGGTCATATTCTCGCATTCCTGCGTCGCGGCCGTCGCGACCCACTACCGCAATCTGCGGGACGACCAGATCCGCGCCTGCGCGCGCACGGGCGGAGTCATCGGCATCTCCGGTTCGAGCAGCTATGTGGGCGACGATCGTTCCTCGAACGAGGCCATCTTTCGGCACATCGATCATGTCGTGCAGCTCGTCGGGCCCGAGCACGCGGGACTGGGGCTCGACTACGTGCTCGACGACAAGTTCGTCAACGAATACCTGCAGGGACGTCCCGAGGAATGGCCGCGCGAGGAGAACACGCCGTGGAAGTACATCCGCTTCGCGCAGCCGGAGCAGGCGCCGGGATTGACCGAGGTGATGTTGCGAAGCGGCTATCCGGAGGGCACCATCCGCGGCGTGCTGGGGGAGAACTTCTTGCGGGTTTGCCGCCAGGCGTGGCGCTAGGAGTCGAGCGATCATGGGTGATCTTTCCAAGGTCGGGATCGTGGGAGCCGGGTACATGGGGAGGCGCATCGCGTACTCGTGTATCGTCTCCGGCAAGGAGACGCGGCTGTACGACATCTCGCCCGATGCGTCCCGCAAGGCGATCGACGTCGTGCGGTCCCTCGTCATCGAGCGCGACGGCAGCCGCCTGCGCGCGACAGGAGTCGCCTCGGCCATGAGCCGGTTGTCGGTGAAATCGTCCCTCGCGGCGTGTGTCGCGGGAGTAGACCTGGTCGTGGAAGCGGTTCCGGAGGTGCTCGAGACCAAGCGGCAGGTCTTCGCCGAGATCGACCGCCACGCGGATCCGGAAACGCTGATCGCAACGAACACCTCCGCGCTGCTCGGCTCTCCTCTGGCCGCAGCCACGCGGCGTCCCGACAAGGTGGTGAACTTCAACTTCGGCCATCCCGAGCACCGGAAGGTCGAGGTGATGGCCCACTCCGGCACGGCTCCGTCGACGGTGGAGGCCACGCTCGAGTTCCTGCGGTCTCTCGACCTGGTCCCGATCCTGGTCCGCCGGGAGATCATGGGTTATGCGACCAATCGCATCTGGCGCGCGGTGAAGAAGGAAGTGCTCTTTCTCCTCGACCGCGGGTACACGACGGCCGACGACATCGACCGCGGCTGGATACTCGACTGGGGCAGTCCGATCGGACCGTGCGCCATGCTGGATCGGATCGGACTGGACGTCATCCGCGACGTCGAGATGGTCTACTATCAGTCCACCGGAGATCCGTCGGACCGACCGCCGCAAATCCTGAACGACATGGTCGAACAGGGAAAGCTCGGGGTGAAGTCGGGCGAGGGGTTCTACACGTATCCAAACCCGCGCTACCAGCAGCCGGGCTGGCTCGAGGGGCGCACGGAAGAGAGCCGGGTTGGACCGCACGAGGCTCGACGCGACGGTAGCTGAATCGACGATGGCACGAGGGTTCAACGCTCGCCGGCGGAGATTCCTGCTCGACGCTCCCGCGCTCGCGGGCGTCGCCGCCTACGCGACCGAATCCCCGGCGCAGCAGTCGGCGATCGAGGTCCGCAGCGGCCTTTCGCGGCGGATCGACGCCATCTACGCTTCGCTCGACCGGCCGCGCACCGCGGGCGGCGTCGCGGCGGTGATCTACAAGGGGGAGTTGCTGCACCTGAAAGGGTACGGCTCCGCCAACCGCGAGTTCGATGTGCGCTGGACGCCCGACACCCGCTATCGAGTGGCGTCGGTGACCAAGAGCCTCACGGCGACCGCGCTGCTCGCGCTCGAGGAGCGCGGCCTGCTTCGGCTCGACGACCCGCTGCGCAAGCACCTCCCGGACTTCCCCGCCGCCGGCGCGCCGATCACTCTGCATCACCTGGTCACGATGACCTCGGGCCTGTGGCAGGACGAGGCGCTGCTCGGGCTCGCGTCGCTGACGGCGCACACCACGCTCGACGAGATGTACGAGCTGGTGAAGCGCCAGCGCAAGCTCAACTACGCGCCCGGATCGGCCACGACCTACACCGACACCAATTTCCGCCTGCTCGCGCGCGTGATCGCGGCGGTGACCAGGAAGTCCTACTGGGACGCGATGCAGGAGCTCGTGTTCCGGCCGCTCGGGATGCGTTCGTCCTTCGTGGCGCCCGACATCAACCGCTATTACGAGAACCAGGCGCCGACTTACGTGAGCGAAGAAGGCGAACGCGAGCCCAACCTGTTCGCCATCGGCTTCCAGGCTTCGGGCGACGGCTCGATGATCTCCACGATGCGCGACCTGGTCCAGTGGCTGCAGCATCTGCGCAAGGACCACCAGAATCCGAAGTCGCTCTTCGCGCGCATGACCGCGCCGTTCAAGCTGACGGACGGTTCGACCGCGTACTACCGGCGCGGCATCAGCGTCCGGCAGCACCGCGGCCTGGTCGGCTGGGGGCACGGCGGGTTCACCGGCACCGACTACATCTTCTGGCCCGAGATCGACCTCGTCGTGGCGAACTGCACGAACAGCCTGGGGGTCGTCTCGAAATCCGAGAAGTCGATCCAGCTCACCGACGCGTTCCTCGCCGAGGATTCGAGCCTCGCGGCAGGCCGCGCGAGCCAGCTCGACCCCGCGGCGCTTCCGCTCTCGCCGGGGGACGCGGAGCTGCTGACCGGAACCTTCGCCGACCCCGAAACCGGATACGTGCTCGAGTCCGGCGGTCCCGAGCCTGCGGGTGGGCTGTTTCGCTATCGGTTCCTCGGTTCCGAGACGCGCGTCGCAAAGCTGTCCGAGCGACTCTACGAGACGCCGCCGTCTTTCTGGGGGCTGCGGCTGTCGCTGGAACCTCGCGAGAGCGACCTGCTCGTCGGACACGCCGATTGGCCGGCGCGCCGCCGGTTCGCGCGCGTGCGCGCGGGGGCTCCCTTCACCGCGGCGGACTACCCGGGCCACTACCGGTCGGAGCAGCTCGGGATCTGCTACACGGTGACGCGCTCCTCGAAGGGGCTGGATCTGGCGGTTGCGGCGGGCGTGACGGCGGCGCAGCTGCTTCCCATGACCCACCTGGCAGGGGACGTGTTCCGCGCCGACTCACGGGATCGAACAGCCACGAACTACTTCGCGCTCGGGACGGTCTCGCTGAAATTCCTGCGCGACGGCGGAGGCCGCGTGCGCGGCATGCGCCTCAGCACGAACCAGGTGCGCGACGTCGATTTCGAGCGCACCGGCTGAAAGGAGCCGTTTCGATGCTGTCGCGGGCCCTCGTTTTCCTGGTCGCGGCCGCCGCGCTCGCCGTCTCCGCCGAACCCGAGTTCCATCGCGAGATCGTCTACGCGCCGATGAAGGACGGCGTGAAGCTCGCGATGATCGTCTACCGTCCGAGGGCCGAAGGACGCTACCCGGCCGTTCTCCAGTACGACGCCTACGACAGCGGCGGCATGGCGGCCGCGGGCTGGATCCTCGATTTCCTGAAGAGGGGCTATGCGGTGGTCGGCGCCAACGTGCGCGGCTCCGGATGCTCCGGCGGGAGCTTCTCGATCCTGCAGCCGCAGGAGGGGAGAGACGGCGCGGCGCTCGTCGAATGGATCGGGTCGCGTCCCTGGTGCGACGGCAACGTCGGCATGTACGGCAACTCCTACCGCGGACATGTCCAGATCATGGTGGCGGCCGAGCGGCCGCGTTTCCTGAAGGCGCTCGCGGCCGGCGGCCTCACCAGCGATCTCTACACCGAGGCGTTCCGGCCCGGGGGTCTCTTCAACGTCAGCTTCGCCGCCTTCTGGGGTTTCAAGGCGCAGCCCTTCGCCGGACGGCAGGGCGCCGAGCTGCGCATGAAGCTCGGCGACCCCGAGTGCGGCGCGACGCTCTCGGCCCGACCCCCCAATCGCACCTACTACGAGGTGAGGGACCACGCGCTCTACGACGACTACTGGAAGGAGCGCGCGCTGCAGGAGCGCGTCGCCGCCGTCACGACCCCGACCCTGATCTTCCAGGGCTGGCAGGATCAGCAGACCGCGATGGGAGGCACGCGCCTGTTCGCCGGCTTGAAGGGACCGAAGAAGATGATCCTGTCCAACGGCGGCCACGGAGCATTCGGCTGGTCGACGTCGCGCGCGCAGAGCATCCGCTGGATGGACCGGTGGCTCAAGGGTGAGCCGAACGGGATCGATCGTGAGCCGGCGGTCACGGTGGCGTTCGAGACCCGGATCGCCGACGGAGAGCCGAAGCCCGGCTGGACCGCGGCGTTCGCGGATTGGCCTGCGCCGCAGGTGCAGTGGTCGACGTTCCATCTCACCGCCGACGGCCGCCTGAGCCCGTCGCCGGTCACGAAGGAGGAGAGCGGCCAGCGCACCTACGTGTTTCCCGTCGGGACCGAGTTGACGGGGGACAACGCGGTGTTCGCCAATGCACCGGCGCCGCTCGGGACCCTCGCTTACCGAACAGCCCCGCTGCAGGAGGACGTCGCACTGCTCGGTTCGGCTCAGCTGACGCTCTACGCCGGCAGCGAGCGCAGCGACACCGATTTCATGGTCGTGCTGCACGACGTGAACGCGCGCGACGAAACGACCTACGTGCAGAGAGCTTTCCTGAGGGCCTCGCACCGCGCGGTGGACGCCGCGCGATCTTCGGTTCACCGCGTGGTGCACCGGCACGACCGTATGGAAGCGCTGAAGCCGGGTGTGGTCTACGAGATCAAGCTCTCGATGACCGACGCCGGTCATGTCTTCCGGCGCGGGCACCGCATCGAGCTCGCAATCATGGCGCCGTCGGCGACCCCCTCTCCGGATTGGGGTCCGATGCCGCTCGACTTGGCGGGGGTGAACACGGTATACCACTCGGCGCAGCATCCGTCGCAATTGAAGATACCGGTCGTGCCCGGGCTGAAGGCGCAAGGGCCCGAACCGAAATGCGGAGAACTGGCCGGAGCCGGGTTGTTCCAGCCCTGCCGGCAGCCGGGGCCCGAAGCGAACACGGCCGCTCGCATGCGATAGGACGATGAGAGAAAAGAGCAAACGAGGCCTGGTCCTCACGCGCACCGGACCCGCCGTCGACGCCGCCACGCACCGGCGGATGCTCTACTTCATGAAGCTGAGCCGGGAGCTCGAGGACCGCATCGAGCGGAAGCTCTACCGGCAGGGCAAGATCGTGGGCGGCGTCTACGTCGGCCGCGGCCAGGAAGCCATCGGGGTGGGCTCGGCGATCCTGACGCGGCCCGGGGACGTTCTCTCCCCCTCCCATCGGGACATGGGGGCTTTCCTGATCCGCGGTCTGACGCCTCGGCGCATCCTGGCGCAGTACATGGGCCGCCGCGACGGCTACACCCGCGGCAAGGACGGCAACATGCACCTGGGGGACATGTCGCTGAACGTGCTCCCGTTCGTGAGCATGCTCGCCGACAACGTCCCGGTGACGGCCGGATGCGCGCTCGCCTTCAAGATGCGGGGGGAGGACCGCGTGGCGTTGTGCTACTTCGGCGACGGCGCCACCAGCCGCGGGGATTGGCACGAAGGGCTGAACTTCGCCTCGGTGCAGAAGCTCCCGGTCGTCTTCATCTGCAACAACAACCAGTACGCCTACTCGACGCCGCTCAGTCTTCAGATGGCGGTGGAGAACGTCGCGGACCGCGCCGTCGCCTACGACATGCCCGCGGAGATCGTCGACGGCAACGACGTGCTCGCGGTCCACGCGGCGTCGCACCGCGCGATCGCGCGGGCGCGCGCCGGGGGCGGACCGACTCTCCTGGAGTGCAAGACGTTCCGCATGACCGGCCATTCGGCGCACGACGATCACGCGTACGTCCCCAAGGAGCTTTTCCAGGAGTGGGAGCGCAAGGACCCGATCCGCCGCTATGAGCGCCGGTTGCTGGACGAGGGACTGCTGCAAGAAGAAGAGGTCGCGGAGCTGGATCGGCAGATCCGGAGCGAGCTCGACGAAGCCGTCCAGTGGGCGGAGCAGAGTCCGTTTCCCGAACCGGAGGACTGTCTCACGGACGTTTATGCTCCTACGCCACGCAGCAAATCCGGTTCTTCCGGATCCTAGCGGCAGCCGGTGAGCCCGCCCGAAGCGACGGCGGCCCGGCGCCGCATCATCGCGCTCATGCTCGGGCTCAGCGCGATGAGCTATTTCGACCGAATCGTCCTCTCCGTCGCGGCACCGTCGATCATCCGGGAGTTCCGGATCTCGGAGACGACGATGGGCACGTTCTACTCGGCCTTCCAGTTGAGCTACACGGCCCTGATGACGCCGGGAGGCGCGCTCGCGGACCGGTTCGGCCCTCGGCTGGTTCTCGGGGTGGGCGCGTTCGGCGCCGCGCTGACCACGATGATCCTGGGCGCGCCCGACCGCCTCGCCGCGCTCGTCGGCGTGGTGCCGGCGTTCTTCGGCGCGCGGCTGCTGTTCGGAATGTTCACGGCGCCGCTCTATCCGTCTTGTGGAAGGATGGTCTCGAACTGGTTCCCGCGCGACCGGCATGCGCGCATCCAGGCCTTGATCATCAGCGGCGCGGGGGCCGGTGCCGCGCTCTCGCCGTTCACATTCTCGCGCCTCGTGTCGCATTACGGCTGGCGGAACGGTTTCGCGCTGGCCGGGCTCGCCACGGCGGTGCTGGCCGTCGTGTGGTATCGGTTCGCGCGCGACAGGCCGCCGGGCGACACGACGGCCCCGTCGAAGGAGGCGCAGCGGATTCCCCTCCGTCAGCTCCTGACCGACCGCACCCTGGTGCTGCTCACGCTGAGCTACTTCTGCCTGAATTACTTCGAGTACATCTTCTTCTACTGGATGTACTACTACTTCGGCGAGATCCGCCGGATGAGCGCGGCCGACAGCGCGACCTACACCACGGCGATGTTCGTCACGATGACGCTCGGCATCGCCGGCGGCGGCTGGATCTCGGACCGGCTCGCGCCGCGTTTCGGTCTGTCGCGCGCGCGGCGGTTCGTGACGGTCGTCTCGATGCTAGCGAGCGCGGTGCTGCTGTACCTGGGCGCGTCGACGGCAGCCGTGATTCCCACCGTGACGTTCTTGTGTCTCGCGCTCGGAGTAGCCTGCCTGGCCGAGGGGCCTTTCTGGGCCTCCGCCATGGAG
>Ga0075423_10007461_pt1 | contig 10327 bp, 9 predicted proteins | sample SoiMethybrSBSTD2_FD_80114 | JGI IMG/M metagenome (GOLD analysis project Ga0075423, IMG submission 80114) | Bulk soil microbial communities from a Populus tree surrounding site in Tennessee, USA - Soil MetaG P. TD hybrid SBSTD2 | ecosystem: Environmental > Terrestrial > Soil > Tree plantation...
CGCCTGCGATCATGGTCGGCACCGCGATGATCGCCGCCCACGCCGCGAGGCGCTTCATCGCCTCGTTCTGCGAGACGGAGATGAGCGAGAGGTTCGCCTCGAGGGCCGTCGTCAGCAGCTCTCGCAGGGTGTCGATCATCTCGTTGATCCGGATCGCGTGGTCGTAGATGTCGCGGAAATAGACCCGCGCGTCGTCGGGGATCAGCGCGACGTCGGCGCGCACGAGCCGGTTGCACATGTCAACGAGCGGAACGACCGCCCGCTTCACCTCGAGCAGGTCGCGCTTGAGCTGGTAGATCCGCTCGGTCGTCTCTCGCGTGAGGGTCTGGCTGAAGATGTTGTCCTCGAGCGCGGCCAGCTTGTCCTCGAACGCGTCGACCAGCGGAAAGTACTGGTCGACGATGAAGTCCATCAGTGCGTACAGCACGAAGCCCGGCCCCTTGGCCAAGAGATCGGGGCTCGCCTCGCACCGCGCGCGCACCTCCGTGTAGGGCAGCGAGCCGCCGTGACGGACCGAGACGATGTAGTTCGCGCCGACGAACAGGTGGGTCTCGCCGCGGTCGATCCCGCCGGTGGCCGGATCGAGATGCGCGGTGCGCAGGACGACGAAGATCGAGTCGCCGTACCGCTCGAGCTTGGGCCGCTGGTGCGCGCGAGCGGCGTCCTCGATCGCGAGGTCGTGGAGCGAGAACTCCTGCTGGATCTCCTTGAGCATTTCGTCGTCCGGCTCGTAGAGGCCCACCCACACGAATCGATCCGGCTGCTTGAGGACCTCGCTGATGTCGGGGATCGACACCTCGCCGAGCAGGCGCCCGCCCGCATACGCCACGCTGTTGACCAGGCCTTTCACGCCCGGCCCTCTCCGACCAGCACGGCGCGCCGGCCGAGCACGCGGTAGGCCAGCGGGCCCGTGATCGCGGCCGCGACGCCGGCGAGCGTGTTCATCCAGCCCGCCGTCGCCATCGCGCCGACACAGAACAGGACAGGAAAGGCGACCACGCCCACCGCGACGAGCGGGCCGCCGGGAACCCGCCACGGCCGCGGCATGTGCGGCGCGGTCACGCGCAGCCGGACGAACGCCGCGAGCTCGACCAGGAGGCTCAGCGAGTAGAGCCAGATGTCCAGGACGATCAGCTCCTTGAACGAGAACACCGCGAAGGCGGCGTACAGGGCCGCCGAGACGAGGACCGCGGTCCACGGCGTGCCGAAGCGCTGGTCGACGGCGCCGAGCCACCTGGGCATCACGTGCTCACGCGCCAGCACGTACGGCAGCCGTGAGTTCGTGAGCAGCAATGACAAGAAAAGCCCGGCAGTACTGAGCACGGCGCCTGCCGCCACCGCGTGGCCGAGCCACGCCCCGCCAACTGCTTGGGCGATCACCGGCAGGACGCCGGTCGTCCACTGCCCCCACTCGAGCGCACCGCTGGCGAGGGCGGCGCCCACGGGCAGGACGTACGCGGCGGTCAGCACCGGCAGCGCGAGAAACGTCGCCGAGCGAAACGTGCGCTCAGGCGAGCGGGCCTCGCCGAGAATCGTCGACGGCGTGTCCCATCCGGAGTAATTCCACATCACCACGGCGAGTCCGAGCCCGAGGGTCTCCAGTCCCCGGCCGGTCGGCACCAGCGGCGTCCACGGCGATATCCGCGGCCCGAGCAGCGCGACCACCGTCAGCGCGGCGACCGGCAGGAGCGCGACGACCGCCAGCGCCACGGCCGCATGCCCGGTCGGTCGGACGCCGAGAAGATTCAGCCCGGTCAGCACGACGATGAAGGCGACGACCAGGAGCCAGCGCTCGAGCGGCGCCATCTCGGGGACCCAGAAGCGCAGGTACTCGACGAAGAGCGCCGGGTATACCGCGACGTCGACGAAGCTATCGATCCAGCTCCACCAGCCGACCTGGAACGCCCAGTACGGACCGAAGGCCCGGCGCGTCCACGTGACATAGCCGCCCTCGTCCGGCATGGCCGACGCGAGCTCGGCCATCACCAGCGCGACGGGCGCGCTCCAGAGGAGCGGCGTGAGGATCAGCAGCACGAGCGTCATCCCCGGGCCGAGCGCGGGGACCGTGTCCTCGATCCCGTAGGGTCCGCCGCTCACGTTGAAGAAGACGATCGCGGCGAGCGGGACGAGTCCGAGCCCGCGCCTGAGTCCTGCCGTCAGCTCACTTCCCCTGAGCGGCGGCGATCAGCCGCGGAAGCTCCGTGAGCCATTCGCCGATCGGGCGCGCGGCCTCGACCGTGATCTCGAGCTTGCCGCTGGGCAAACGGCGGACGCGCCCGGGCGCGGCGGGACCGAGCGGGATCACGAGCTGCTCGCGGTGGATGCCGAGCGCGTCGGTCACCGCGAAGATCGCATCGATCTCCTTCATCGTGACGACCTCAAGCATCGACACCGACCTCGGCGGCGCATGCCGTGATCTGCCGCCACGTCTCGTCGTCGATCGGCACGCCGCCCGCGCTGCGCTCACGCGAGATGCGCGCCTCGGGCTCGCCCGGGATCAGGATCTCCTCCGACCCGCTGGCCAGCGGCGCCGACCGCACGAAGCCGAAGAGCGTGGCGACCTGAGCGTGGAAATCGCCCGGCGGCAGGAAGCGCCCGGGATCGACGCATATCATCAGGACGCCGTTGCTCACCGGGCCCTTGTCCGGCCGCGCCGGACCGGTACCGGAGAGGATGCCGCCGAGGATCTCGACCGCCAGCGAGAGGCCGTAGCCCTTGTGCTCTCCCGCCGTGATCAGCGAGCCGGGCGGGTCGGTGTAGTACTCGCGCGGATCGGTGGAGGGCTCGCCGCGGCCGTTGCGCATGATGCCGGGGGCCACCTTCTCGCCGCGGTTGAACTTCACCTTCAGCTTCCCCTCGGCGACGACGCTGGTGGCGAAATCGTGCGACATCGCGACCGTCGCGTTCGGGCCCGGGACCGCCACCGCGTGCGGGTTGGTCCCGAGGCGCCGCGCGGCGCCGCCCCACGGGGCGACGTTCAGCGCGGTCGGCGCGTTGACCCAGAGCATGCCGATCAGGCCTTGGACGGCCGCCATCTCCGCGTAGTCGGCGAGTCGTCCGACGTGGTTCGTGCGGCGGAGCGTGACGGCCGAGAGGCCCTGCGCCCGGGCCTTCGCGATCGCCAGAGTGATGCCGTGTCGCGCGACGACCTGACCGAATCCCTTGTCGCCGTCGAGGCGCGCGATCGTCGGGGTCTCCATCTCGGTCTTGATCGACGGCGTCGGGTTGACGTCGCCGGTCTTGAGCGCGTGGACGTAGTGCGGAATCCGGATCACGCCGTGCGAGTCGTGGCCGCGCAGGTTCGCGCGTACGAGCAAGGACGCGATCCACGAGGCGTCGTCGCGGGGCGCCTTCCAGGCGACGAAGATATCCCGCGTGATCCGTTCGAGCGTGTCGACGTCGACCATCCGCATGTGTGTCCTCCCCGGTTCCGATCGAATGCCCTGCTAGACTAATGGACCGAATGCGCGAAGGCGAGGCCCAAAAGATCCGGCTCGGCGTCTCCGCCTGCCTCCTCGGCCAGGAGGTTCGCTACGACGGCGGCCACAAGCGCGATCACTTCTTGATCGACACGCTCGGCCCGTTCGTCGAGTGGGTGCCGGTGTGCCCCGAGGTCGAGATCGGGCTCGGCGTCCCGCGCGACACGATCAGGCTCGTCGGTGACGCGGCGGCCCCGCGGTTGATCGTCGAGAAGACGGGCGACGATCTGACCGCGCGCATGCAGCGCTACGCGCGAGCGCGAACCTTGGAGCTCGAATCGCTGGATCTGCACGGCTACGTGCTCAAGCGCGGGTCGCCCTCGTGCGGGCTCTTCCGCGTGCGCGTCTACGACGAGCGAGGCGTTGTCCGCGGCAACGGCGCCGGCGCCTACGCACGGGTGCTAACCGCACGCCTTCCCGTGTTGCCGGTCGAGGAAGAAGGCCGCCTCGGTGACCCGGCGCTCCGCGAGAACTTCATCGAGCGCGTCTTCGCCATGGCCCGGTGGCGGACCTTCGTGACGCGCCGGCCGGGGCCCGGTGATCTGGTCGCGTTCCACACGGCGCAGAAGTTCGCGGTCCTGGCCCACAGCCCGTCGCACTATGCGACGCTCGGCCGGCTCGTGGCCGCGGCCGGCGGCTCCCGCCTCGCCGCGCGCCTGACCGAGTACGGCACGCTCTTGATGCACGCACTCTCGATCCGTGCGACTCGCGCCCGGCACGCGAACGTCCTGCAGCATCTGGCGGGCTTCTTCAAGCGCCGGCTCGAGGCGAGCGAGCGGACGGAAATCGCCGACGTCATCCACGACTATCGCCTCGGCCTCGTGCCGCTCATCGTGCCGCTCACCCTGATCAAGCATCACGTGCGTCGGCTCGGCGTTGCCTATCTGGCCGATCAGGTCTATCTCTCGCCGCATCCCAAAGAGCTGATGCTCAGAAACCACGTGTAGGAGACCGCCCATGCCCGGTTCGGACGATCCGCTTCTCGCCGGCCTCACCGTGCTCGATTTCACGCGCGTGCTGGCCGGCCCGTATTGCACACGGCTGCTCTCGGATCTCGGCGCGCGCGTGATCAAGATCGAGCGCCCGGGCGAAGGCGACGATACCCGTCGCGGGCACGCCCAGATGGAAGAGGGGCGCACCGATCAGGGCACGTACTTCATTCGGATCAACGCCGGCAAATCGAGCCTGGCGCTCGACCTCTCCCACCCGAAGGCCCGGGAGGTCGTCCTCGACCTGGCGCGGGCTTCCGACGTCGTGGTCGAGAACTTCCTGCCCGGTGTCGTCGCGAAGCTCGGCTGCGACTACGCCGCGCTCTCGGCGGTGAAGCCCGATCTCGTCTACTGCTCGATCTCCGGATTCGGTCAGAGCGGCCCGCTGCGGCTGCAGCCGGCCTTCCATCACATCGTCAACGCGATGTCCGGCATCATGCATCTCGAGCAGCAGACCGACCCGGCGCCGCGGCCCGGATATCTGCAGGCCGCCGACGTGCTCGCCGGCACCCACGCCTTCGGCGCGATCCTGGCTGCGCTCTGGCGGCGCGCGCGGACGGGTCGCGGCGCCTACCTCGACGTGTCGATGCTCGAGTGCATGGTAGGCGCCGAGGACATCAACTACGGGGGCATGCTGAACGCCGGCTCGGAGTATCCGGGCCCGCGCCCCGGCATGATCGTTCACGGCATTGGCGGACGCCATGTGGCAATGCAGACCGTCGGGGCCCCGCAGCTCTGGCCGCGGCTCGTCGCGATGATGAATCGGCCCGACCTCGAGTCGGATGCGCGCTTCGCGACCCCGGCGGGCCGCCGCGAGAACTGGGGCGCGCTACACCCGATCATTTGCGCGTGGCTCGACCGGTTCAAGACGGTCGAGGAGGCGGTGAAGACGCTCACCGCCGCGCGCGTTCCCGCCTCCGCCGTGCTCTCGCCCGCCGAGGTGATGGCGCATCCCCATCTGGCCGAGCGTCAGGCGTTTCCCGAGATCGAGCATCCCGGTCGGGGCAAGGTGCGGATCACGGCGGTGCCGTTTCACGTCGACAGCCGGCCGGTGAAGCCGCGGGGCGGCGCGCCGTATCGCGTGGGCGAGCACACGCGCGCGGTGCTCGGGGAGGTGCTCGGCTATTCGCGAGAGCGGATCGACGAGCTCGTCAAGCTGGGAACCATCGCGACCGTTTGAGGTGTGGTCAAACGCCCACGGCCAACCGGATCAGCGGCACCTTCTCGTCGATACCGAACGATAGCTCGTGGCGCAGCGTCTCCGGGTCCACGTAGGTGCCGAACATGCGGTCCCACACGGTGAACAGCGCAGCCAGGTTCGCCACGTAGTGCCCCGGCTCGTTACTGTGATGAATGTGGTGATACCGGGGTGTCACGATCAACCACTCGAGCCAGGATGAGCGCCAGGTGACGTTTAGGTGCATCCAGTCGTTCTGCACCGCGTGCCCGGCGCCGATGGCCAGCGCCATCCACCACGGAGAGAGGCCGACGAACGGGTAGGCAAAGATGTACGGCAGGTTGACCAGCACCTGTTGCGGCAACGTCGTGCGGACACCCATCAGCCAATACATGTAGTCAGGCGCGTGATGCCATTTGTGGATGCGCCAGAACATCTTGTTGTGCATGAGTCGATGGATCCAGTAGTGCCCGAAGTCGGCGATGACCAGATAACAGAGCACGCGAACCGGCAGCGGGAGGGAGAGGAACGGCGTGGGCGGGTGCGGTCGCACGGCGATCCAGTGATTGATTCGTAAGGCGGCGGGGAAGATGAGCGCCTGATAGACGGCAAAGACGGCGAGGTCGTACAGGATGACCTTCCGGTAGAACACGGTCCTCGCCGGCCGCAGCACCTCGAGGGCAGTGAAACCAATCGCACGGGCGACGAACAACAGCGCGAAGAACAGATCGTGCGTGATGATGAACCGCCGCACCTCAGGGCTGATGAGCCAGTCCATCTGCCTTGCAGTCTACGTGGTGCGAGGACGACAATTCAAGGCGCCAGCCCCTCGGGTCGCTTTTAGAGGGCGCCGAACACCCGCTCGGCGGCGGCTTCGCCCGATCTGACGCAGTCGGCGATGCCGACGCCGCGATAGGCCCCGCCGGCCAGATGAAGTCCCGGGAGCGCCGCGGCGCACCGCTCGATCGTCTCCACGCGACCCGCGTGGCCGACGTGGTACTGCGGCATCGCCTTCGTCCAGCGAGCCACCCGCGACAGCACGGGCTCGCCGGTCACGCCGAGAAGCTCGCGTAGCTCGTTTCGCGCGCCGGCGATCAGCGCGGAATCGTCCGACTCGAGAATGCCCTCGTTCAGCGCGCCGCCCACGAAGCACCGGAGCAGCACATGGCCCTCGGGGGCGCGGCCTGGATACTTCACGCTCGAGAACGTGCACGCGAACACGGAGCGGCGCTCGGTTCGTGGAACCACGATGCCGAAGCCGTCGAGCGCATGCGGGACCTCCGCGCGACGATAGCCGAAGCTCACCGTCGCCGACGACGCGTACGGGATCTCGCCGAGCAAGGTCGACAGCGCCGGATCGACGTACCGCAGCAGACGGCTCGCGGTGTAGGACTCGGCCGCCACGATGACGTGATCGGCCTCGAGCGCGGGGCCCAGACCGCCGACCACCCGCCAGCTCCGGCCGCTTCGCTCGACGCCGTCCACGCGATGCTTGAGCAGCACCGCGCCCGGCGGCAGGCGCGAGGCGATCGAGGTGACCATCTCCTCCATGCCGTTCTGGAAGGTCACGAAGAGACTCCAGCGCGCGCCGCTCGTCCCCGTCTGCGGCGCCCGACGATTCGCACGCCAGAGCCCGAGGATGATCGACCGCTCGCGCCGCTCGAGCTCGGAGAAGCGCGGCATCGTGGCCGTCAGTGAGAGGTCGTCGGGATCGGCCGTGTAGATCCCGGCCACCAGCGGCTGGGCCACCCGCTCCAGCGCCTCGCGTCCGAGCCGGCGCCGCACGAAGGCGCCGAGGCTCTCGTCGTCGCTCGTACCCCGCGGCATGACGAGGTCGAGGGCCATCCGGAGCTTGCCGGGCCAGGAGAACAGCCCCGACCTGACGAACGGCCCGAGCTTGGTCGGCGCCAGGAGCTGGAAGCCGTCGGGCAGCGCGTGCAGGCGTCCGGCGCGCCAGACGAAGACCTTTCTGAAGCGATCGTCGGTCCGGACGAGCCGATGCTCGATGCCGAGCCGCCGGCACAGCGCCAGCGCCCACGGCTTTTCCGAGAGGAACGAGTCGGGGCCGCCCTCGACGAGAAATCCACCGACGCGCTCGGTCGCGATCGTGCCGCCGAGTCGATCACGCGCCTCGACGAGCGTCAGCTCGAGCTCGGTCGAGCGCTCGCGCGCCACCTCGACGGCGCGATGGGCCGCCGCGAGCCCGGTGATCCCGCCGCCCACGACGACGAGCTTCAGCCGCGCCATCTCAGCTTGCGGCCGGACGCCGACCTCACCGCAGACCGGCGCGGGCGCCGCCGCGGGCCCCGCGAACGAGATCGGCCAGCATCGCGACGAACTCGGGATGGTCGTTCACCGCCGCCGCGCGATGAAGCTCGAGCCCGGCGCCGGCCGCGACACGGCGCGCCTCGACGTCGAGGTCGTACAGCACCTCGACGTGATCGCACACGAAGCCGATCGGCACGACGACCGCGTGATGCTCGCCGTCGGCCGCCAGCCGGCGGAGCACATCGCCGACGTCAGGCTCGAGCCACGGCTGTCTGGGGCTGCCGCTCCGGCTCTGATACGCGATCGACCATCGCGTGTGGCCCAGGCGCCTGACCACGGCGCGCACCGCCGCCGTCAGGTCCGACACGTAGGGCGACACGTCGGCCATCGCCGTGGGAACGCTGTGCGCCGTGAATACGAGCGGCGTCGACGCCTGCGCCTGCGCGGGCACGTCTGCGAGCGCCGCACGCGCGCGATCGGCCACCGCCGCCACGAAGCGTGAGTTCTCGAACCACGGCGGGGCAAACCCGACCTCGGGCGCGCCATTGACGCGCGCCCGCGCCTCGGCGACGTCTTGCATGTAGCGATCCCACGAGGCCTCGGTGCGAAGCGGCGAGAGAATGACTGCAAGTGCCCGCCGCGCGCCCTTGTCCGCCATCGCCGCGAGCGTCTCGTGCAGGAACGGGTGCCAGTTGCGCATCCCGACGAACACCGGGAGCGCGGGCCCCGAACCAGTCAGCGCCTTCTCGAGGCCGCGCGCCTGGGCGAACGTGAGCTCGGCGAGCGGCGAGCGGCCGCCCGGCATCTGCTCGTAGTGGTGCGCGACCTCTTCGAGCCGCTCGGCCGGAATGCCGCGCCCCCGGGTGACGATCTCGAGAAAAGGCCGGATCTCGTGCGGCGCCGTCGGGCCGCCGAAGGCGACCAGCAGCACCGAGTCGATGAAGCTCATCGCCGGTCGGACAGCTCGTGAACCATCTCGATGAGCGCGCGCGCATGCTCCACCGGCGTCTGCGGAAGAATCCCGTGGCCCAGGTTGAAGATGTGCCCGGGGCGGCCGCCGGCGCGCTCGAGGATGTCCTTCACGCGCTGGCGGATGTAGGCGGGCTTCGCGAGCAGCACGACCGGGTCGAGGTTGCCCTGGACGGCGACGTCGTGGCCCACCGCGGTCCATCCCGCATCGAGATCCACGCGCCAGTCCAGCCCGATCACGTCGCCACCCGCCGCGCGCATCGAGGGCAAGAGCGACGCGGTGCCCGTCCCGAAGTGGATGACCGGAATGCCGGGGGTCAGCGCGCGGATCAGCGCGCGCGTGTGCGGCAGCACGAACGTGCGGTAGTCCTCCGGCGCCAGGACGCCGACCCACGAATCGAAGATCTGGACAGCCTCCGCGCCGGCCGCGATCTGCCCGTTCAGATACTTCGCGGTCGCGTCGACGAGAATTCCCATGAGACGGCTCCAGCCCTCGGGCTCCTCGTACATGAGGCGCTTGGTGTGCAGATAGTCCCGCGAGGGTCCGCCCTCGACCACATAGGACGCGACCGTGAACGGCGCGCCCGCGAAGCCGATCAGCGGCACCTTGCCGGCGAGCGCCTGCTTCACGCGGCGTACGGCCTCGAACACGAACGGCACCGCGGAGTCGACGTCGACGCGGGGCAGGCGCGCGATCGCGGCCTCGCTGCGCACGGGCCGATGGATGACCGGGCCCTCGCCCTTCGCGAACTCGAGCCCGACGCCGAGCGGCTCGACGATCAACAGAATGTCGGCGAAGAGGATCGCCGCGTCGACGCCGAGCCGCGCGATCGGTTGCAAGGTGACCTCGGCGGCCGCCTCGGGATTGCGCGCGAGCTCCAGAAAGCCGTAGCGCTCGCGCATCGCGCGGTACTCCGGCATGTAGCGGCCGGCTTGCCGCATGAGCCACACCGGTGTGTACGACGTCGGCTGGCGGCGCGCGGCGCGCAGGAGTGCCGCATCTGGAAGTGACACGAAAATGAGCTTACCATCTGCGAACCATGGCATACATCACCGGCAAGCAAGCGTTCCTCAAGATCCTCAAGCAGGAAGGCGTCTCGGTCATGTTCGGCAATCCCGGAACGACGGAATTGCCGCTGATGGACGGGCTCGCGCGCGAGCCCGGCATCCACTACGTGCTGGCGCTGCAGGAGGCCGTGGCGATCGCGATGGCCGATGCCTACGCGCAGGCCAGCGGCGGCCTCGCGGCCGTGAACGTGCACGTGTCGCCTGGGCTCGGCAACGCGATGGGGATGCTCTACGACGCGAGCAAGTCGGGCGCGCCGATGCTGCTCACCGCGGGCCAGCACGACCAGGGATTCAACGTGACCGAGCCGATCCTCTGGTCGGATCTGCCGCCGATGGCCGCGCCGCTCGTGAAGTGGTCGACCGAGGCGCGCCGGCTC
>Ga0075423_10007463_pt1 | contig 10326 bp, 14 predicted proteins | sample SoiMethybrSBSTD2_FD_80114 | JGI IMG/M metagenome (GOLD analysis project Ga0075423, IMG submission 80114) | Bulk soil microbial communities from a Populus tree surrounding site in Tennessee, USA - Soil MetaG P. TD hybrid SBSTD2 | ecosystem: Environmental > Terrestrial > Soil > Tree plantation...
CTGCGCCACGAAGAATTCGATATCTGCGAATTATCTCTAGTCGGTTATCTGGTCTCGCGCGACAAGGGTTGCGGTTATAACGCGATCCCGGTTTTTCCCCATCGGCGTTTTCGCCATCAGTACATGGTGAAGAGAACCGGTTGCGGCATCGAGAAACCGTCGGATTTGAACGGGCGGAGAGTCGGACTGGACACATTGCAAAACTCCGCGGGACTCTGGATGCGAGGTATTTTACAAGATCATTACGATGTTGATCTCAAAAGCATCGAGTGGTGGTGCCAGGAAGAGGAGGGCATCCCGTTCGAGCCGGCGAAGTGGATGAACGTGAAACGGGTGCCGCACGGTAAGAACGTCGATCAGATGTTACTCGACGGTGAGCTGGAAGCGGCGCTTTACCCGGAGACGCTGCCATCGATTCGCGGTGGCGACCGGAGAGTAGCGTTGCTCTTTCCGAATCCCAAGCAGGCGGAGATCGAGTACTACAAAAATGGCGGCTTCTTTCCGATCATGCACACGGTGGTCATCAAGAACGCGGTTCTGGAGAGACACCCGTGGACAGCGATCAGCTTGGTGCGCGCATTTCAAAGGGCCAAAGAGATTTGCTATGCGCGCAACAGTGACCCGCGAAGTTTTGCCTTGGTCTGGGTGCAGGACCTGTTGCACGAACAACGCGAAATCTTCGGCTCGGATCCCTGGCCCTACAACCTGGAGGACAATCGCAAAGCTTTGGAAGCGGTGATTCGGTATGAGTATGAGCAGGGCATGATCAAGAAAAAACCGCAACCGGAAGAGTTGTTTTTCCCACCGAGCCTGCAAACGATTCAGCAATACGTCCAATCGCGGCCGTGAATTTCTGACGTGATCGCGCTCAATACCATCCAGGAATCAGCCGGTAGCGTACTTCTGCGATATACTCTCGATAGCTCGGCTCCTGAACAAGCAGGCGCTCTTCAAACTTAATCCGCCAAACCATCAGCATAGCACCGACGAGCGCGACCGCGCCGTTGTAAATACTGGGATGACGGATAACTATGCCAACCGCGGTGATCAGGTATGAAAGATAGATTGGATGGCGCACGAAGCGGTACGATCCAGAGGTTTGAATCGGCCGCACCGAGGGCAGGACGGCAAAGCTGCGACCCAACGACTGTACAGAAACCAACGTCAGAAAAGCTCCTGCGCTGCATAGGATTCCGCCAACCGGAGCCCATGCCGAAGAGGCAATCGGTATAGGCTGGAAAGCAAAGATATAATTCAGTGATACGAGAGTTACACCGATTTCCAAGGGATCTCGGGTCGTGAGCCGCGCTGGATGGCGCAGCGCGAACAAAACGGCGCACTGAATGTTAAGGGCTACGTAAAGCCAGATAGGTGAATAAGCCTCACGGACTGCGTAATGCCACGTGAAGAGCGCAAGCCCGATGGAGATCGCCACCCAAAGGAAATCGAGCCTTCGCTTTACGAGGTTGGACCAGACGGATGATGGAAAAGCGTCAGGAACGGCAAAGTGAGGACAGGTTTGCCGCAAATCAGCGCTGGCGTCGGCTTGTTCCAGAGCCGTTGAAACCAGTCCGTTGCCGGGAAGCGATCCAATTACTTCTTCTGTTAAAGACGAACTCGGAAGGGGAGATCGCCTGAAGTCGTAAAAAAACTGAGTTCGCATCGGCCTTTTCGATAAATATTTTAACTCGATCCCGACTTTGCGAGACGGACTGCTTCTTCAATCTTCGGTACAATCTCCGGGCAAAAACGTGTCGCGGTTTCTTGCAATCCGCGAGCTGCATTCTCATCACAAAGAATCGTATAACCCTCGAATAAAACCCCGCCTACCGAATAATCAATTCTGGTCGCCCTTTCGACCGCTTCGCGAGCGCTCGATCCATCGGGAATACAAGTGCGCAGTTGGTCGTACTCTCCGGAGCCAAGTTTAATTAATATCTCCACGCACGCGCACCTTGCCAAGGGTACGCAATCAGAAAGCGCCGGCAGATGCAAGCAGGCGCGGTTCGGGGCTATTTTAAATATCCCACGATAACAGGTACAATGATTCTCCGGCTCAGGGGCTCAACAACATCGTCAAAGAAAGGATTACGTATGATTCGTCCTGCAACAGTGATGCTGGTGTCTTTGTTTGTGATCGCCGGTTGTACGAGCGCCTCGTATAGCGTGGCAAAACGCGCACAGGAAGACCTCGGCGGTGGCTATTGTCATAAACAATTGGCGCCTGTCGGTCCTTCGGATTTGGCGCGCACGACCCAACCCAACGGAGATTACATCGACTACTATGGTCCATGCGATGGTCCGTCGACCGCCGAGCAGGTGCAGAAGCAAAAACGCTTCGAACAATTCCGGTTCGGCAAAGAGTATATGGATGAAGGATGAGCTGAAGACGCCGGATTGGAACCCTGATCGCAGAGCCGCAGAGTACGCGAACCGATGGATCCTATCGGGACGCGGCGCCGTCTGGGCTCTTGGTTAATCCTCAGGAACCGCCGACATTTCCTCAGCTTAATCGGCCATAGCCGCGCTGATGAGCGGCTCAATCATCCGAACGTAGTTTAGTTTCTGGAAAGTCAAACTCCTCTGCGACGGCGTTTTCGACGCCGTATCGCACCAATTCCGCTAGATCGAGTTTGCTCTCGTCCGCTCTGACTGCGTTCAGGCGAGCTTTGGTGGCGGGATGTGCGGGGACAAACAGCTGGCAGCAATCCTGATCGGCAATCGAGGAAATCTCGAATGTATCAATACGCCTCGCCTGATTGATAATTTCTTGTTTGTCCATACCGACCAGGGGCCGCAAGATCGGCAGGCGCGCCGCCTGTTGAATCACCGCCATATTATCCAAAGTCTGCGAAGCCACTTGTCCAAGACTCTCGCCGGTCACGAGGGCTTTGGCTTTTTCCTTTCGTGCGATCGCCTCAGCGATGCGTAGCATCATGCGGCGGTAAAGCACCACTCGTAACGGCCGCGCCACATTCGCAACAATCTGCCGCTGGATCTCGCCGAAAGCCACCAGGTAGAGACGGGATGAAAATTGATGCCGGTTGAGCCGTTGTACCAACCGCCGCACCTTTTCCTGCGAAGTCCTGTCCTGATATGGGACGCTATGAAAGTGCACGAAAATGATCCGGCAACCGCGCTGCATCAGCCGATAAGCCGCCACCGGCGAATCGATGCCACCCGAAATAAGGGCGACGATGCGTCCGCTCGACCCGACCGGAAGGCCGCCCGGTCCGGCAAATTTATTGAAACCGAAAAACGCGTCGTGCGGCAGGATTTCCACGGTCACGGTGAATTCGGGATGTTCGAGATCGACTCGCGCACCTGATTTTTCCTGCACGGCGGCGCCGAGTTGACGATTGATTTCTGGCGATGCGAGCGGAAAGCTTTTGTCGCCGCGCTGTGTTTCAATGCGAAAGGATTCGAAGCGGTGGCCATTGAGCGCCGCCAAAATACGACTGCGCAAAGCCTCGAGGTCCCGATCGACGCGCTCGACGAGAGAAAAATTCGCGACGCCGAAAACACCGCTGATGCGCTCGATGAGATCTGCCGACGCAGGATGATTTTTAAAGGTAATCAAGATTCGCGCCGGCAGACTGCGAATCTCTTTGGGAGCGAAATCCCTGATAGCGGTCAGTAAGTTTCGCTTGAGCAGCTCGGTGAAATACCGGCGGTTGCCTTTCTTTAATGCAATCTCATGATAGCGGATGAGCACCGAATCCATCAGCTACAGATAACAAATGAGCGCTGCTTTTGCATACCGGTACCCTATGGTAATATCCGTCGTGAACAGGAGCGGAATATGACGCATTTTAAGAAGCTTGGCGATGCGATGCAGTTTGCGCCGGAGAAGATGAAAAAGAACTCGGTCTTCGAAACTGACAGGTTCTTTTGCGATACTTACTGCTTCGAGCCGGGGCAGGAGCAAACTCCGCATACCCACGCCGGGGAGGACAAAATCTATTACGTTCTCGAAGGGCGGGGTTTTTTTAAGGTTGGTAGTGAGGAGCGCGAATTGGGGCCGGGAGAGATCGCGTTAGCGCCGGCAGGCGAAAATCACGGTGTCTTTAACCGTGGCCAGCACCGCTTGGTGACACTCGTGGTCGTCACGCCGAAACCTCACCATTAATCTCCATGACGTCAGACGAACAAGAAGTCGCGGCCGCAAATGAGCGCTTTTACGGCGCGTTCGAAAGCCTCGACATTCACAAAATGGAAAGCGTGTGGGCTAGCGATACCGAAATTCAGTGCGGCCATCCCGGCTGGCGCATTTTACGCGGCTGGAAGCCGGTGATGGAAAGCTGGCGCCGCATCTTCGAGAACACGCCAGCGATACGCTTTATGCTCAGCGATCTTGCGATCGAGGTCCGCGGCGATCTCGCCTGGGTCACACTATACGAAAACCTCAACAGCTCTCTCGAAGGGCAAAACGTTGCGGCCACGGTTCTAACCACCAATATTTTTCGCAAGGGAACCGATGGTTGGCGCATGATTCATCATCATGGCTCGTCAGTCGCGGAGGCCGCGCCCCAAGATGAGACGCCGACCGTGCATTGATCCTGAAAAATTGGGCGCATGACCGCTCTGAATGGAAAAGTCGCCCTAGTCACAGGCGCGGGCCGCGGCATCGGTAGAGCCGTCGCTCTCATGCTTGCGAAATCCCGTTGCCGAGTCATGCTCTCTGCCCGCACGGTTGAGCAACTCCAAGCAGTCGAGCGGGAGATAAAAGATCATAACGGGATTGCGTGCGCGCTTCCGGCGAATCTCACCGACGATGCGGCCGTTAAAAAACTGGCTGTTGAAACGCGCCGAGTTTTCGGGTCCGTGGATATTTTAATCAACAACGCCGGATGGGGAAGACGCGCGCCAGTGACCAAGGCCAATATCGATGACTGGGACCAAACTTTTCGGCTTAATCTGCGCGCGCCGATGATGCTGGCGCGGGAGTTCCTGCCGGACATGATCGCGAAGGGCGCAGGCGCAGTGATCAATATCGGTTCGGTTTCAGGAAAAACCGGCGAAGCCAATGGAGCGGCTTATTCCGCGTCCAAGTTCGGCGTGATCGGATTTAGCCAGTCACTCTACGAGGAAGTGCGCGAGCACGGCATCAAGGTATCGGTAATTCTTCCCGGTTTTGTCGACACGCCGTTGATTCCACCGAATCGACAGCTCGACCGCAGTAAAATGATTCAGCCGAACGACATAGCCGACGCGGTTTATTACGTGCTCAGTTCCGCCGCGACTTGTTGCCCGGTGGAAATCACCGTAAGACCGCAGCGAACACCGTACCGATAATTAAATTGTTCAACTCGTTGAAGTCGTTCAAGCCGTTCAACCCGTTCAGTTGAAGCCCTCTCCGTCCGTCCTCCCCCGCGTTGAGTTTTAGTCGTAAGCACAAAAATTCGCCGATAACACGAGTAGTTCGCCTTAGAAATGACAATTGCGGCAGAGTCTCGGTCGGGGCAAGAGCCGAGTTTGAACGACTTGAACGGCTTAAACTACTTGAACAGTTTCAACTTCAGGTTAGCCACACAGGCGGCGGAGGTACGGAACCGTGACCTCTTTGAGGCTGGCGACGATCGCATCGGCTTCCTGCAAGAGCTCTGGCGGGTGTGAGTTCGTCACTGCCAGGCACTTCATGCCGGCGCGATGTGCGCCGCGTACGCCTTCTTTGGAATCCTCAATCACGACACAGTCTATTGGGGCAATAGCGCCTGGCGAGCCACTTGCGGCGTTCAATGCAGCCAGAGCTTTGATAAAGATCTCCGGCTCGGGCTTTCCTTGCTGAACATCCTCTGAACTTACGATGGCGCGAAAGTGATTCAATAGGTTAGCGGTCTGCAAAATCGTTTCAATCTCCTGGCGCAGAGCACCGGAGGCGACCGCAAGCGGGACGTGTCGCGCGAGATCTTCTACGAGAGCTCTCACGCCAGGAAAGATCACGACATGATTGCATATCGCGCCCTGGTAGTAATCCGCTTTGCGGCGGATGAGTTCCTGCAGCTTTGCGTCCCCAACAGCTCTATCGTGGTCACGAAATCCGGCGAGAAATGCGCCGCGATCATCGAAACCCAGATAACGTCGATAATAAGTCGCTTCATCGAGATCGATGCCTTCTTCGGCAAAGACGCGCTGAAACAATCTGAAATGAATCGGCTCGTCATCGACAATAATGCCGTTGAAATCGAAAATCACAGCCCCAAGCATCTCAGCACGATTACAGAATTTCACCTTTTGTTTCAACTGAATATGAGCTAAACAACAAGCATGTCATCAGAGCATGAATTACACCATGCGCACGCGCACGGCCATGTGGAATTTCGCTTCTGCCCTCGTTGCGGCGGCGGTCTCGAAAAGAAACTCATCAAGACGAACGAGCCTCAACGGCTGGTGTGCCGATCCTGTACGTTTATATTTTATCAGGACCCCAAGGTGGTGGCGGGGACGATCTTTATGCTTGACGGCGGCATTGTCTTACTGAAAAGAGGCGTCGAACCCTCGCTTGGCAAATGGGTTTTTCCGGGCGGCTATGTCGATCGTGGCGAAAGTGTTCGCGAGGCCGCCGTGCGGGAGACTAAAGAGGAGTCGCAATTGGAAGTGAAGCTGGGACCGCTGCTCAATGTTTATTCATACCCGCGGTCGCCCAATGTCATCGTCGTCTACACTGCGGAGGTGACCAGCGGCAAACTCGCGGCCGCGGATGAGTCCCTGGAGGCGCGTACGTTTGCTCGAAACGAGATCCCGTGGGACGATCTCGCTTTCGAGAGCACCAGGGACGCATTAAAGGACTACCTAAAGCTTTATATAAAAGTTTAGTTTGTTGAATCGAAATCGGCTAAATTCCTGGGGGATGCCGCTCTCCCTAAACAGCGTCTGATTGAAACGCTCGGGCGGTATTTACGTTCACGCAGGAAAGCTCGCGAGCCAGCTCGCCCGAATCACAAATCGAATTCAGCTGTAAAGCTAGGTCAGAGAACCTTAGGCTAAATCCACCAGCACGTCGTCGTCTTCTACCTTCACATCGAATTTTTGCGTGGGCAGATTGGGAAGCAGTTCGTTTTCTCCCGTGGTGACGTTGTAACGCCAGCCGTGCCAAGGGCAAATCACTGTGGTCCCGTCCATCTCGCCTTCACCCAGGGGGCCGCCCCGATGGCCACAGACATCGTTAATCGCGTAAAACTTGCCATCGACATTGAAGATTCCGATCGCTTTACCGTTGATATCGAGGCTTCGGCCGGACCCGGGCTTGACATCACTGGTTTTACAAACCTTTACGAAATTCGCCATGCTTCAGACCCTTTCGCAACTTGCGCTTAAAATTTCCGGTAACTATACGAACTTGACGAGTGGATTCAAGAGGAGCCACTAAAGGGGATCTGACTGACCGTGGCCCGAATTGTCGATTGCTCACGTTGGACGGAGACGATCGTTCCTGGATCCCAATGTTCCTTTCCCAGATAGCCCAAAGCAATTGGGCGATCGAGCCGAAGCGAGAGTACAGAACTGGTGATCGTTCCGACGAACTTGCCGTCCGCATGGATCGGATCGCCCGCTGCCGCAGGAGATGAACCGTCGAGCAACAGTCCGCAGAGCTTCTTGTTCACATGACCCCGCGACCGAATGCGCTCGACGATTTCCTGGCCCAAGTAGCAGCCCTTGGTGAAGCTCACGGCATCATCAATGCCAACCTCGAGGAACAAGTTGTTCTCATTGAAGTCGAGACCGTAGCGCGGAATTCCGTTTTCGACCCGCAGTATGTTTTGCGCTTCTTCCCCGACCCAGCCGGCAGAAAATTGTCGGGCGGCTTCGGTCAAGACACGGGCGACCCTGGTGGCGTTCGCTCGCGGAAGGATGAGATCGAACGCTGGATCGCGGCCGCGATCTTCCCGGACGATGCAAATAGCCGCGCCTTCGATATCGATCATCGCGTGCTGTTTGGCGCGAGTCGGCAGCGGCGTGGCGCTCAGCAGCTTTTGCAAAAGCATTTCGGCGCTCGGCCCTTGCATGGAAAGAAACGTATACTCGGCGGAGCGGTCGGCGATTTCCACATCATCGGCCACGAGATAACGTTGGAGATGCGCGATGACCTTACTCTTCAAATTTTCCCAAAAATCGAGATAGAAGGAATTCATTGCGCAAAGCACCCTGACATCGGCGATCACTTTGCCCTGTTGGGTCAGAATCGCCGCGTATTGTCCGTCGAAGGGGTTCAAGCGGCGAAGGTCGTTAGAGAGCATTCCCTGCAAAAAAGAGAGCCGATCGGGACCGGTGAACTGTAGCAACGCACGCTGGGGAAGATCGATCAGCCCGGCGACACTCCGCAGGAGCTGATACTCGGCTGTCGGATCGCCAAAATGCTGCGGCAAGAGCCAGCCATCGTATTCGGCGAAGACCGCACCGTTTTCACGGTGGAAAACGCTCAGGGGGGATTCGTTGGCCATATGGTTCAAAAATATACCGCCTGGCCTCAGAGTTGACAATGCAATGCGGTAGTTCGCGTGGAATGTTCCATTGATGTTCAACTGCAGAAAAAACTCCAGATCTGATTGGCAGTAAGAACGGCGTCGCCGCGTTTACATTCAGGTTCACTGGTAGCGCATCTTTCCCAAACTCCGATCCGGGATTTCGGCCGCATACTCTTACGATTTCTATAGAGGAGCGAGCGTGAATGAGAGAGACGCGTAAATAGCGCTGCGGGCAGATGCTTCCAGCCGACTGGATCAGTCAAACGGTGCTACGGAAGCGCAACTTTCGCCGACGCGCGCCGGAGCGATATTTCTTTAGGCGCAGGGGAGGCAAGGCTTTTTCGGTCGTCAGACTAGTCCAGCGGTTCAATCCGCGTCGGAGGAAGCTTGGATCAAGACCCAAGGTTTCACAAACATTAGTGAATGAGAAAATCCAGTCTGGCTCTTCGGTCGCGTTGATCCAAGAGTGTGCCTCCTCGAAGTGCCTGCGTTTTCGCCCGGCACAAGGACGGGGCGTCGAGAGACAGGATACCGCGTCTTCGAGAACGGCAGCCATGAGCCTAAGTTCCGGGTCCGCGAATTGGGTTTTCCGAATCGTCGCGTAAAACTGCTCCGGCGCAAGCGTATCCGGTTCGAACAGCTTTAGCCCATCTGGATTGAACATCATCGGTGTTGTAGCTCTCATAGAGACTCCTGTGAGCGTGGCTCGAGAATCTGTGAGCAGATTAGGAAGAAACTAATTCATAGGCAAATTCATAATTTCTTATTGTTTCATAGAAAAAATCGAACTAATATCGAGGCATGGAATGGCTGAACTATCATCATCTTTTATACTTTTGGACCGTGGCTCGCCTAAGCAGTGTCTCACGCGCCAGTGAGGAGTTGCGTCTGACCCAAGCGACTGTCAGCGCGCAGCTCAAATCGCTGGAAGTGGCGCTTGGCGAAAAGCTCTTCCGCAAAACCGGCCGCCACCTGATCCTTACAGAGACGGGGAAGGTGGTCTTTCGCTATGCCGATGAGATCTTTTCCCTCGGCCGGGAAATGATGGGGACGCTCAAGGGGCGGCCCCAGGGCCGGTCGGCGCGACTTACGGTTGGCGTCGCCGATGTCATGCCCAAGCTGGTGGCTTTTCAGTTGATCGAGCCGGCGCTAAAGCTCGCCGATTCTCATCGGATTATTTGCCGCGAGGGAACGAATAAAGAACTGCTGTCGGCATTGGCGGTGCACGATATTGACGTTGTTCTGACCGACAGCCAAATCGATCCGGCAATAAACGTCAAGGCGTTCTGTCATCTGCTCGGCGAGTGCGGCATGACCCTTTTTGGAACGAGGAAACTGGCAGCCGCCTATCGCCACCAATTTCCTCAATGTCTCGACGGCGCGCCTTTTTTGCTGCCGACTTCGAATACGGCGGCGCGGCGCTCGCTCGACCAATGGTTTGAGACCGAAAAAATTCGTCCAGTGATCGTTGCCGAGTGTGAAGATAGCGCGCTGCTGCAAGTTTTTGGCCAGCGCGGGCTTGGATTGTTTTTCGCTCCATCCGTGATCAGCACCGATGTCCGGCGGCAATATAGTGTCACGATTATCGGCAAGACCAGCACAGTTCGCGAACAGTTCTTTGCCATTTCTCTGGACCGAAAGCTCAAACATCCTGCAGTGGTCGCGATCTCGGAAGCCGCCCGCGCGCGACTTTTTGATTGAGCAGGTCCACGTTTCACACCGTAATAACTTAATCCACTCTCAAACTGACCGTCTTTGATATGGCAGTGGTGCTTGCTGCCTACTCAGAATGATCGGGTGAACCGATTGCCCGAGTAGCGCGAAGCGCGTACCGAGGGACGGTTGCCGCTCGCAAAGGGAA
>Ga0075423_10007466_pt1 | contig 10323 bp, 7 predicted proteins | sample SoiMethybrSBSTD2_FD_80114 | JGI IMG/M metagenome (GOLD analysis project Ga0075423, IMG submission 80114) | Bulk soil microbial communities from a Populus tree surrounding site in Tennessee, USA - Soil MetaG P. TD hybrid SBSTD2 | ecosystem: Environmental > Terrestrial > Soil > Tree plantation...
GGCTCGCTGCTGATCTTCAGCAACGAGGTCCAGCGCTACTGGACCAAGCCGAACGTCCAGGGCTCGGCGCCGCTGTCCTCCCTCGAGCTGCGCTTCGAGGACACCTGGCTGGCGTAGCCCCGCATGCTCGTCTACGCGGCACGGCGGATGGCCCTCGCCGTGCCGCTCCTGCTGGGCATGAGCGTCCTGATCTTCGCGCTCATGCGCGTGGTGCCCGGCGATCCCGCGACGGTGGTGCTGGGCTTCAAGGCGACGCCGGAGGGCGTCCGCGCGCTCCGGGAGGCCTTCCACCTCGACGAGCCGGTGGGGCAGCAGTATCTCCGGTGGCTGGGCGGGCTCGCCCGCGGCGACTTCGGCCTGGACTTCCGCCAGAACGAGCCCATCGGCCGCATGATCCTCGAGCGCCTCCCCGTCACGCTCGAGCTGACGCTCCTCGCCGCCGCCTGCACGGCCCTGATCGGGGTGCCGCTGGGGCTTTTCGCGGGTGGACGTCGCGGCACCGCCGCCGATCGCGCCGCGCTCGCCCTCGGGCTCGTCGGCGTGTCCATCCCCGATTTTTGGCTGGGCATCATGCTGATCCTCGGCCTCTCACTCGGCGCGGGGCTCCTCCCCTCCGGCGGCTGGGTGCCGTTCACGGAGAGCCCGGTGGAGAATCTCCTCCACTTCGCGCTTCCCGCCCTCACCCTGGCGGTGAGCCGCGCCGCCGTGCTGGGCCGGCTCACCCGCGCCGCCGTGCTCGACACCATGCATCGCGGCTTCGTGCAGTACGCCCGAGCCAAGGGCCTCGGCGAGCGCGCCATCCTCTTCCGGCACGTGCTCCCCAACGCGGCCATCCCCATCGTCACCGTGCTGGGGCTCCAAGTCGGCTACATGCTGGGCGGCGCCATCGTGGTGGAGATGATCTTCACGCTGCCCGGCGTGGGCCGCATGACGCTGGACGCCGTGCTCGAGCGTAACTATCCCGTGGTGCAGAGCGCGGTCCTCGTCATCGGCGCCCTCTTCATGCTCGTGAACCTCGTGACCGACGTGCTCTACGGGCTCATCGACCCGCGGGTGCGCCGGCGATGACTCCGGGCCACCTCGCCCGGCTGTTTCCCTCCCGCCATCGCGGCGTCACGCTGGCCGGTGCGCTGGTGATCGGCGCCCTGGCCCTGATCGCCGCGCTCGCGCCCTGGATCGTGCCGGGCAGCCCCACCGAGATCGCCAAGGATCATGCCCTCCAGCCACCCACCCTCGCCCAGCCCTTCGGCATGGACGACCTCGGGCGGAGCATCCTGAGCCGCGTGGCCCACGCCTACCGCGTCTCGCTGGGCGTCGCGGTGGCCTCGGTGCTGCTGGCGCTGGCCGTGGGCATGCCCCTGGGCCTGATCGCGGGCTACGCGGAGGGCGCGCTCGACCAGCTCATCATGCGGCCCCTCGACGTGCTCATGTCGTTCCCCGCCATCCTCCTCGCCATCGCGCTGATGAGCGTGTTCGGCACCGGCGTCACCCTCGTGGCGGCGTCGCTCGCGGTCGTCTACACGCCCATCGTCGCGCGCGTAGTGCGCGCGGCGGTGCTCGCCGCCAAGGTCGAGGTGTACGTGGACGGCGCCCGCGCCCTCGGCGCGCCGAGACGACGCGTGGTCCTCCGCCACATCCTGCCCAACGCGGCGACGCCCGTCCTGGTCCAGGCGTCCGTGCTCATGGCCATCGCGATCCTCGTCGAAGCCTCGCTCTCGTTCCTCGGCGTCGGGGTGCGTCCACCCACCCCCTCGCTGGGGCTCATGCTCGCGGATGGGCGCGGTTTCATGGTGCAGGCGCCGTGGATGGTGATCTTCCCCGGTCTGGCCATCATGGCCGCGGTGCTCGGGTTCAACATGGTAGCCGACGGTCTCCGCGACTGGCTCGATCCCCAGCAGGCGGGGGGACGCTCTTGACTTCGCGCGGGCGCGGCCGCTAACTCTCCTTCGAGCGGCCGGATCGACAACGCCCTGCAGCGCCGCAGGTCTCCAGGAGGACCGCGGACCGTGGATCTACCGACCACCATCAATCTCCTGGGCGACACCCTCGGGGCGGTCCTACGCGCCCAGGAATCGATCGCCCTCTTCGAGACCGAGGAGTCCGTGCGCGCGCTCGCCAAGGCGCGCCGCGCCGGCGATCCGGCGGCGGCGGGTCGCCTGGCCGCCGCGGTGGCGGCGCTCCCGCTCGACGCCGCCCGGGCCACCGCCTCGGCGTTCGCGGTCTACTTCGACCTCGTCAATCTCGCCGAGGAGGCGCACCGCATCCAGGCCCTGCGCGCGCGTGAGCGCGCCCAGGATCCAGCGCCCATCGGGGAGTCGGTGGGCGCGGCCATCGCCCGCCTGAAAGGCCAGGGCGTCACCGAAGCGGCCATGGCCGCGCTGCTCGCGGAGCTCTGCGTCGAGCTCGTCCTCACCGCGCATCCCACCGAGGCGAAGCGGCGCACCATCCTGTCCAAGCTCCAGCGCGTGGGCGAGCTGCTGGGCCGTCTCCACGACCCCGATCTCCTGCCCGCGGAACGCCGGGCGCAGACGGCGTCACTGCGCGCCGAGATCACCGCGCTCTGGCTCACCGGCCGGTCCCGGACCACCAAGCCCGCGGTCACCGACGAGGTGCGCACCGGCCTCTACTTCGTGGACGCGATCTTCTGGGACGCGCTGCCACGCCTCACCGCGGACCTGGCCGCGGCTCTCCGCGCCCACTACCCCGCCCTGACGCCGCCCCCGCGCTGGCTCACCCTCGCGTCGTGGATCGGCGGCGACCGCGACGGGAATCCGTCGGTCGTGGCCGCCGTCACCGCCGAGACGCTCCGCCTGCACCGGGGCCTCGCGGTGGAGCGCCATCGCCGCGCCCTGCGCGAGGCCGCGCGACGGCTCAGTGTGAGCGGCCGCCGCTGCCCGCCGCCTCCCGCGCTGGCCGCCTGGCTCGACGCGCGGCGCCCGCTGCCCGCGCGCGTCGCCTATCTCGAGACGCGCTACGCGGACGAACCATACCGGCTCGCGCTCTCGCTGCTCGCCGCCGACCTCGAGGTCGCCTCGGGAGAGGACATGACCGCCCGCCTGCTCGACGACGCGCCTCACCGCGCGCTGGCCGAGGCGAGCGAGATCGAGCGCGTCGTCGACGAGGTCGCGGGCGCGCTCCCGCCCGAGCTCGCCGACGACACCCTCGGGCCCCTCCGGGCGCAGCTCGCGTGCTTCGGCCTGCACGCGGCGCGCCTGGACATCCGCGAAGACTCCAGCCGCCTCGCCGCAGCGCTGGACGGGCTCCTGGCCGGGCTCGGGCGCGGGCCCGGCTTCACGGACGCGGGCGAGCCGGAGCGCGCCCGCCGCGTCCAGGCTCTCCTCGCGGACCCGGCGCCCAAGCCCGCGGAGATCACGGCGGCCGCGCGCGAGGATCCCGCCGCCGAGACCTGGCGGCTCTTCCGTCTGCTCGCCCGCGCCCGCGACGTCTACGGCCGCGCGTCTCTCGGGCCGTTCGTGATCTCGATGACGCGCGGGCCCACCGACGTGCTCACCGTGCTGCTGCTCGCGCGCTGGGCCGGCGGCGACGCGGGGCTCGCCATCGTGCCGCTCTTCGAGACCCTCGACGACCTGGACGCCGCGCCGGGCATCCTCGAGGCGCTCTTCCGGCTGCCCGTCTATCGCGCGCACCTCGCGGGCGGCGGCGACGAGCAGATGGTGATGATCGGCTACTCCGACAGCAACAAGGACGGTGGATACCTCGCCGCCAACTGGGCGCTCTACCGGGCGCAGGAGGCGATCGCGTGCGTCTGCGCCGACCACGGGGTGCGGCTCACCCTGTTCCACGGTCGCGGCGGCACGGTGGCGCGAGGCGGAGGCCCCGCCGGCCGCGCGATCCGCGCCCAGCCCCCGGGGACGGTGCGCGGACGGTTCCGGCTGACCGAGCAGGGCGAGACCATCGCGTCGCGCTACGAAGATCCCGCGCTCGCGCACCGGCAGCTCGAGCAGATCGTGAGCGCGGTGCTGCTCGCCTCCGCGGAGACTCCGCGCGGCGACATCGCGGCGCCGTGGCGCGGGACGATGGAGACGATGGCGGGTGCGGCGCGCGCGGAATACCTGGCCCTGGTGGACGGGACCCCGGGCTTCCTCGACTACTGGCAGGCGGCCACGCCCATCGACGAGATCAGCCGGCTGCGCATCGGCTCCCGTCCCACCGCGCGGCGCGGGGGCGCGCTCACCCGCGCCGGCGTGCGCGCGATTCCCTGGGTGTTCTCGTGGATGCAGAGCCGCTTCAACCTCCCGGGCTGGTACGGCCTGGGCGCGGCCCTCGCGCGGGTCGAGCGGGGGCGCCTGCGCGAGATGTACGAGGTGTGGCCGTTCTTCCGGGCGATCCTCGACAACGCGGAGATGTCGCTGCTCAAGGCGGACATGGGGATCGCCGCGCTCTACTCGAGCCTGGTGCCCGATCGCGCGCTCGCCGACGCGGTGTTCGCGCGCATCACGGCGGAGCACGCCCGCGCGCGCGACGCGCTGCTGGGCGCCACCGGCCGCGCGGCGCTCATGGAGAGCGACCCGGTGATCCAGCGCTCCGTGCAGCTCCGCAATCCGTACGTGGACCCGCTGAACTACCTCCAGGTCGAGATGCTGCGGCGGCTGCGCGCGCTGCCCGACCGCGACGGCGCGGAGGCCGAGCGGCTGCGCGACGTCATCGTGCTCACGATCAACGGGATCTCGGCCGGGCTCCGCAATACCGGCTAGCGCCGTCTCCGCGTCGGGCGCTGCCCGGATGCTCGGCACCCGTGCGCAGCCCTCGGGCATCCTTGCCGATTTCGCGCGCCGCGCTCCACGGGAACCTCACGGGATTGTCATTGAGCGGCAATAGTTTGCGTGTTCAATGATGCTCGGCGCACGGGTGGAATCAAAAATGCTTACGCAATGCGGCGAGGAGGATGCGTATCCATGCTCGGTGATCTCATCGCGATGTTCTCCGTCGGTGCTCTCGCCCTCGCTCCCCTCATCTGGCGGGCGCGGCGCGACAAGGCGAGCGACGCGGCGCTGCGTGTGCAGGCCGCGCTTCAGTTCACGGCCAATCAACGTCTGGGCGGCGACTCGTTCCTCGTCGTCTCGGTCGAGCCCCCGCCGCTCGGCGGCGGCAAGGGACGCGTGCGTCTCACCACCCCGGATCGCTGGCACTGGCTGGTAGGCGAGGTGTGGAACGACGTCGTGGCGGCGCTCCCGCCCGGCTACGAGATCGTGATGACCGCGGAGACGGTCAAGCGGATGGGCTTCGTGCGCCCCGACATGGTGCCGGTCCCGCGCATCCCGCCGCGGGGACAGGCCCACTCAGCCGCGCGCGGGTGACGCGAAGAGGAAGAGCTTCCGGCCGCGCATGCCGGCCAGATCTGGGCCGGCCGACGCGGCGCCGCGGAGGTCGGAGTCGAGGAATTCGCGGTTGTCGTGCAGCGCGCGCACCTCGAAGCCCGCCGCCCGGACGAGGGCGCACAGCTCGTCGGGCTCGAGCAGGCGGTATTCGGCGTAGTCTTCCACGTCGGGTCGGCCGGGAATGCGCCAGATCCGCGTCCGCGTCAGCCGCCGGCGCGCGCGATCGAGCGTGTGCGTGGACACCGACGTCGCGGTGAATGCCGGCGTCTGGAGCGTCCCCTCGATCCGCGCGTCGACGCCCACGCCGTCCAGGTAGGCGCGCGCGTTCAGCGCATCCACCATGAGCAGGGTTTCCGCATGGGCGTGCGCGCCGAAGGTCGCGGCCACCCGGGCGAGATCCTCGTCGGTGAGCGCGTAGGACAGGGCGTTGCCGAAGCAGGTGATCACGTCGAACGTCCGCCCCAGACGGATCGTCCGCATGTCGCCGACGTGCAGCGTGAGCCCGCGCCGCACCGACCGCGCGTAGGCGATGTTGGACTCGAGGAAGTCCACCCCCCAGCACTCGGGCACGACACGCGCCAGCCGCGCGAGATTGCGGGCGCTGCCGCAGCCGAGATCGAGCACCGAGCCGGGTGCCGCGGGGCCGAAGCGCGTCCACGCCGTGCGGCACATCGCGACCTCGCGCTCGTCGGCATCGGGAAACGCGAGGTCGTAGAGATGGGGCTCGCGGTAGAGCAGGCTCCGGACGTGCGCGTCCACGAGTCCGCCGCTCCGCCGCGACCAGCGCCCCTAGCCGGCGGGCGGCGGCCGGCGATCCGCCCACGGCGCGGCCGCCTCGAGCTGGCCGGCGAGGCGGAACAGCAGACCTTCCGCCCCGAAAGGCGCCACGAACTGCACGCCCAGCGGCAGCCCGCCCCGCGACGACCCGAGGGGTACCGACATCGCGGGATTCCCCGACGAGTTGAAAAGGGACGTGAAGCCGATGCTGGCGAACACGGCATCGAGGTACGCCTTGTCGTTGGGGCTGTCCATGTCGAGCACGCCGAGGGGATGCGGTGGCTGACACATGGTGGGCGAGAGCAGGATGTCGTGATCGAGGAAGAAGCGTGCGACCGCGCGCCCGGTCCGGTGGACCACGCCGATGGCCCGCGCGTAGTCTGCCGCGGAAGCCGTCGCCCCATCCTCGGCGCGGGCCCACGTCACGGCCTCCACGTCGTCGGCGGTGAGCGGCCGCCCGAGCGCGGCGGCGCGCGTCTCGAGCTGGGCGCGCACATTGGCCCCGATGATCGTGCGCGTGGCCTGACCCAGCGCGGGCGCGTCGATCTCGGGCCGCGCCGCCTCCACGTGATGGCCGAGGCTCGCGGAGAGCCGGGCGGCCGCGCGCGCCGCCTCCGCACATTCCGGATGCACCGGCACGTCGATCCAGGGCTTGACGGTGAGCGCGATACGGAGCCGTCCCGGGGCCCGGCCGACCTCGGCGAGGAATGGGCCCGTGGACGGCGGAGCCCAGTAGGGATCGCCCACGTCGGGGCCCGCCGTGGCGTCGAGCAGCGCCGCGCTGTCGCGCACGCTGCGCGTGACCGCGTGGCCCACCGAGGCGCCGCCCCAGCCCTCGCCGGCGTCGGGCCCCATCGGGTTGCGCGCGCGCGTGGGCTTGAGCCCGAACAGCCCGCAGGCGGAGGCGGGAATGCGGATGGAGCCGCCGCCGTCCGTGGCGTGCGCCATCGGCAGCATGCCCGCCGCCACCGCGGCGGCGGCGCCGCCGCTGGATCCGCCGGCGCTGTAGCCGAGATTCCACGGATTGCGCGTCGGGCCGAAGAGCCGCGGCTCCGTGGACGGCGCCAGGCCCATCTCCGGCGTATTGGTCTTGCCGAGGATCACCAGCCCCGCGCGCTTGAGCCGGAGGGTCAGCTCGGAGTCGTGATCGGCGCGGTTGTCGGCGAAGAGCCGGCTCCCGTAGCTCGTCACCGCCCCGGTGTAGAGCGCCCCGAGATCCTTGAGCGCGTAGGGGACGCCGGCGAAGGGCCCATCGGGCAGGCCCGCCTTCACGGCGGCGCGCGCCTGGTCGTAGAGGCGCGTGACGATCGCGTTGAGCGCAGGATTGCGGGCCTCGATCCGCGCGATGGCGGCCTCGAGCACTTCCACCGGCGTCGTGTCGCCACGCCGGATCAGCTCGGCGAGGCCGAGACCGTCATGCTTCTCGAAGTCCACGAGTCCGCTCATGCGCGGGGCTCCTCCTCCGGCGATCGCGCCCACACCTATATACCCCAAAATTGCTGCTGACGCGCGCCGCGACACGCCGAGGGCATTCGGCCCGGCCGCCGGCCCATCGCCCGACGCCCGCCCGACACGACCGGCGCCGCAGACCCGCGCCGACTCGGCAAACTGGCTGAAATCGCGGCGGGGGCGCGAGGCCGACAGCCGCTGGTCCTGCTCTTGCTCTGTCTTGCCGCCAGGATACGCAAGGAGGTGCGCGATGCCCACGACGACCTTCGCCAACCGGACGCTGGACGCGCGACCCGACCGAGTCGATCTCCGCGACCGCCCCTATCAGCCCCGCCTCCGATCGTTGCCGCTCCAGTACCCGGCGCCCGTCGACATCGCCCGATACCTGGCGCGGTATCAGCAGGACCAGATGATTCTCGACCAGGGAAGCGAGGGCGCCTGCACGGGCTTCGGGCTCGCCGGCGTGGTGAACTATCTCCGCTGGAAGCTGGCGGTGGACGCCGGCGAGCAGGCCCCCGAGAAGGTAAGCGAGCGCATGCTCTACCACCTCGCGCGCTTCTACGACGAGTGGCCGGGCGAGGACTACGAGGGCTCGAGCTGCCGCGGCGCCATGAAGGGCTGGCAGCGCCACGGCGTGTGCGCCGAGTCGTTCTGGCAGTACCGGGACGCGCAGGGCAACGTCGCCTTCGTGCGCCCCGGATCGGGCTGGGACGCCGACGCGGCGAAGCGCCCCCTCGGCGCGTACTACCGCATCGACAAGGACTCGATCACCGACATGCAGGCGGCGCTCGTGGAAGTAGGCGCGATCTACGCGTCCGCCTCCGTGCACAAGGGCTGGTTCCTGCAGCCGGTGGGACGCATGGCGCCGATCGGCCTCCCCGTGATCGAGGTGCCGGAGGACGGCGGGGACGTCGGCGGCCACGCCTTCGCGCTCGTGGGGTACACGCGTGAGGGCTTCATCGTGCAGAACTCGTGGGGCCCGGGGTGGGGCGTACAGGGCTTCGCCATCCTTCCCTTCACCGACTGGGTCCAGCGCGGCAGTGATGCCTGGGTCGCGGTGATGGGCGCACCGATGGAGGGCGCCGCGGCGCCGCGCTATCACGCGCCCGTGGCGCTGCAGAAGGGCGCGAGCCGGGGCCTCGACCGCGTCCCGCTCAAGCCCGGCGCGTCGCCGCCGCCCGCGCTGGCCCGCGACGTCCCCGCGTGGAGCACGGAGCAGGCCTACGCCCACGCCATCGTCATGGGCAACAACGGCGTCGTCCTGAACCGCAGCCTCACCGCGGCGGGCGGGGTCGACTCGCTCCGCCAGGCGATACTCGACCAGCCTCGCGCCTGGCTCGCCGCGCAGAAGGCGAAGCATGTGGCCATCTACGCCCACGGCGGGCTCAACTCCGAGGAGGCCGCGCTCGATCGCGTGCGCCTGCTGGGCCCCTACTTCGAGGCCAACGGCGTCTACCCGATCTTCCTCGTGTGGCGCACGGGGTTTCTCGAGAGCCTCGCCGCGATCGTGGGTGACGAGATCCGGGGCGTGCCGTCCCGCGGCATCTGGAGCGATCTCTGGAAGTCGATCAAGGACCAGGCCAAGGAGGCGCGTGATCGCGCCATCGAGGTGGCGTGCCAGGAGGTGCTCGTCCGCGCGGTCTGGGGCCAGATGAAGCAGAACGCGTACGCGGCGGCCCACGAGCCCAATCCCACGCTGGGCCTCGCCGCGCAGCATCTCCGCACCCTGATCCCGAAGAATTCGGACGTGCGGCTCCACCTGGTCGGCCACTCCGCGGGATCGATCATCCTGGGCCATCTCCTCGATCTGCTGCCGGCCCAGTCGCTCACCGCCCAGACCTGCTCGCTCTACGCGCCCGCGTGCACGGTGCGCTTCGCGCTCGACCACTACCGGCCGGCCATCGAGGCCGGCCTGCTCGGCCGCCCGGCGCTGTCCTTCGACATCCTGAGCGACGAGCGCGAGCTCGGCGACTCCGTCGGGCCCTATGGCAAGTCGCTGCTCTACCTGGTGGCGCGCGCGCTGGAGGATCATCACAAGACACCGATCCTGGGCATGGCCTCGGTGTGGGCGCGCAAGGCGGGCGACGCCAAGACCACCGACGCGCTCGGCGGGCCCCAGCTCGCGGGCGAGGTGGACAAGTGGCTCGCGTTCTGGGGCGCGGGCACGCGGCCCCGGGAGCTGTCGGCGCCGTCCGTCTCGGACGGGCGGGAAAGCATCCCCGCGTCCCACGGCTGCTTCGACAACGATCGCGACACCCTCACGCGCACCCTCGCGCGCATCCTGGGCCGCGAGCCCAAGGTGGCGGTGACCGATCTCCACGGCTTCTGAGACCTTGACGCCGCCGCTCTCGCCGCCTCAGTATCGGGCGCGAGGGCGGCGGTGACGATCCATTCGACGCGAATCGAGCCGGGCGGGCGACTCTGTCGCTGGGCGGCGCTGGCCGCCGACGCGCCCGACCTCGCCGAGACCGGCCGGGCGCTCCTGCAGCAGTTCGGAGGCGTGGGGCTGGCGTTCCTCGCGACGGTCCGGCGCGACGGCGCGCCGCGCCTCCATCCCGTGTGCCCCGTGCTCTCCGCCGAGCGCCTGCATGTCCTCATCACCCCCGACTCGCCGAAGCGGGCCGATCTCGAGCGCGACGGACGCTACGCGCTCCAGACCTTCCCCCAGCCCAAGCCAGGCAGCGACGAGTTCTATGTGGCGGGCCGCGCCGTGCTGGTCGCGGATCCCGCGGAGCGGGAGGCCGTGTTCCGGAGCGCA
>Ga0075423_10007468_pt1 | contig 10322 bp, 10 predicted proteins | sample SoiMethybrSBSTD2_FD_80114 | JGI IMG/M metagenome (GOLD analysis project Ga0075423, IMG submission 80114) | Bulk soil microbial communities from a Populus tree surrounding site in Tennessee, USA - Soil MetaG P. TD hybrid SBSTD2 | ecosystem: Environmental > Terrestrial > Soil > Tree plantation...
ATCGACCTTTACGTCTTCCGCGGCAGCACGCTCGTCGGCGCGAGCGGCGGCGGCACGTCGAGTGAAGAGGTCAATCTGGTCAACCCGACAGCCGGGGCCTACACGGTGTATGTGCACGGCTTCGCCGTGACCGGCACCGCCAACTTCACGCTGTTCTCGTGGCTCCTGGGATCGGCGAGCGCCGGCAACATGACGGTGAGCGCGCCGGCGTCGGCAACGCTCGCGGCCACGCGAACGATCAACCTGACGTTCAGCGGGCTGACCGCGGGAACGAAGTATCTCGGATCGGTGGCGTACTCGGGTGTGGCGGGACTGCCGAATCCGACTATTGTCCGCGTCGACCCGTAGCGAGAATTCCGAAGTTCCGGAACTTATTGTGCTCCGCGGGTCGCGGGAATGCGCGTCGCGATCGCCTGCTTGGCAGGTTCGGTCGCGGCGCGATCGCCTTCGAGCTTCAGCAGCATCAGCACGCCAGCGGCGACCAGCGATCCCAACGACATGATGAGCGAGACGATCGGCAGCAGGTAGCCGGCGTTGAATAGGAATCCGGCGACGATCGGCGCGATCACCGAGCCACCGCGTCCGACGCCAACGGCGAAGCCCGTGCCCGACGCCCGCACGTGCGTGGGGAACGCTTGCGCGATGATCGCGTACATGCCGACAATCGCCGCGTTCGTGCAGAAGCCGGCGCCAAACAGAATGATCGACAGCTTCTGCAGGTCGGGCGGCGTTCGCCCGAACATGATGACCATCACGGTCGACAGCACCATCACCACGATGGTGAGCGGCTTGACCCCATAGCGCCGCGTCAGCAGACCGAACACCGCGCCGCCGGTGGCGCCGCCGGCATTGGCCCATACCACCACGCCGGCCGCAGACGACGCCGGGAAGCCGAAGTCGGCGACGATCTTCGGCACCCACTTCATGATGAAGTAGAACGTCGTGATGTGGAAGAAATAGGCGGCCGTGACAATCATCGTCAACGCGAAGAAGGCCGGCGCGAAGATGGTGGATCCGGCCAGGCGTGCGTTCTCGGCGCGGATGTCGGGCAGCGCATTCACGGCGGCGTGACCCATGCGCGTGAGCGTACGATTGATCTTCTGCAATGCGCCCCTGGGCTGCTTGCGCGCCAGCCAGTGCACCGACTCGGGCACCACGAAGAACACGATCGGAATCAGCGTCGCCGTGACGGCGGAGCCGAAGTAGAACACCGATCGCCAATCCTGCGTGCGCAGCAGACGCGCCGCGACCATGCCGCCAAAGACGACGCCGAGCGGATAGCCGATCGACATCATCGACACGCTCATGTGCCGGTTCTTGTTGTTCGAGAACTCCGCCGACACCGCGTTCATCGATGCGAGCATGCCGCCGATCCCCAGACCGGTGACGACACGCCACACCGAGAGTGTCACCGGGCTCGTGGCCGTCGTGGCCATGAACATCCCCGATGCCATCACCACAAGGCATCCCAGCGTGGTCGGCCGCCGGCCGATCTTGTCGCTCACGCCGCCGAGGATGATCGATCCGAGCGCCATCCCGATCAGTTCCATCGACAGCACGAAGCCGAGCGCCGCCGGGTTGATCCCCCACTCCTTGGCGATGCCGGGCGACGCAAAGCTGATCGACAGGATGTCGAAGCCGTCGAGCGCGTTCAACGCGATCGTGATGCCGATGACCACGATCTGCATCGAGGTCATCGGCGACAGGCCGATCACATCTCGGGGATCGGTGCTCCTACTGGGGGCGCTCATGGGCGAAGGGTATCACGGGGTGTCGAGCACGGGCATCCTGCCCGTTCGGGGCGGGATCCGGCATAGGATCTCGGCGTGCACATCCTGTGGCGGCTGGTGATCAACGCGCTCGCACTCTGGGTGGCCACGCAGGTCGTCAATGGCATTACGTTCAAGGGCGACTGGCTGCTGCTCGTCGGTGTCAGCCTGGTGTTCGGCGTGCTCAACGTCGTCCTCAGGCCGATCCTCAAGTTCCTCACCTTGCCGTTCTTCATCGTCACGCTTGGCCTCTTCACGTTCGTCCTCAACGCGTTCATGCTGTGGCTCACCGGGGTCGTGTCGATGGCGCTTGGATTCGGCTTCGACGTCGCCGGCCCGGGTGCGGCGCTCGTCGGCGGACTGGTGGTGACGGTGGTGAGCTTTGCGTTGTCGCTGTTCGTCAAAACGAACGACAAGAAGAAGAAGGACGAGTAGGCCTACTTCTGCTTGTCGAGAACGAAGCGCGTCTTGGTGCGTGGATGCGGATCGATCCAGGTGGCCAGTGATTGCAGCGTTTTGAAGATCGCAAACGCCCGGCGTGCCGGCCCACCGCCGTATTGTTCTCTTTGATTGCCGTAGCGAAAGCTGAACTCGACGGCCTGTGGTCGGGTGCTGGCTTTGTCGTCGTCGTACCAGACGATGAGCGCACACTCGGCTTCGACTTTCGGCCCGCGGCCGATCTGAAACGTGGTGCCGGTAATCAACAGCTCACGTGCCGTGAAGCCGCCGATGGCCGCGAGCGTCAACCTGGCCTTGGGGTCGTGGAGACGCCGCGAGAGGCTTGGAAAGATCTTGACCAGCTTGCCGAGATCCGCGGGCGTTTGCCGCTTTCCGACGGCAGCGGTCGCCGAAAAGCTGTAGAGCGACATGAACGGCGCTTTGATGTCCTCCTCGAACTTGACGTCGGCATCCGGCACTCTGGTCCTGATGCGACGGCTTTCCGACAGATACCGATCCTCGTGCCTGAACTTCAACGTCACGTCAGGGCGGCCGTCTTTCAGATCGCGGCGCACCCGAACGATGTAGCCGGCAGCCGTGAGATCCGCTGATTCCGTATCGAGGAACTGGATCCGCCGGCGCTTGGTGATCGTCCGCAGAGAGCCGTTGATGTCGATGACCTGCGGCCCGATCGATCGCGCGAAGTCGCTCCAGAATGTCGCCGCTGCGGCGAGCAGCGCCGGCTCGCGACCGGCAAACTTCGCCGAGCGCAGCATGACCTTATATTCACGCGAAACAACGTACGCGCGTTTCACATTCAGGCTCCTCAGATCCGCCTGACTGGCGAGCCAACGTACACCGCGCCGGCGTCGAGCGCGGTGTGCTTGGGAACGAAGCTCAAGGCACCAATCTGACAGCGGTCGCCAGCCACGACGCCGATCTCGATCGTCGTTCCCAGGCCGACCGTTACCTGGTCGCCGAGACGTACGTTTCCCGTCTTCACGACGCCGCTCTCCACTGTGTGACCGGACACGTGCACTTCTGAGCCGATAATCACCTGGTCGCCGAAGTCGAGCAAGTTGTGATCGCTGATGTGCAGGGTGTTGATGTAAACGCCGCGGCCCAGGCGGGCGCCGTTGAGACGCAGGTACGCGGTCCAGAAGGGCGAACCGCGGAACAGGGTTCCGGCGAAGACGCGAACGATGTGGATCGCCACCATATAGCGCGCCCACGTCATCAGCGGCCAGCTCATATCGGCAATGCGCAATTCGAGGTTCGCTGGTGTCCGCGTGCGCGTCACCCAGGTTGCGATCGGCGAGACGATCAGCAATGTCACCGCGAAGGCGACGTACGATGGGATGGCGATCCCGCTGAACAGCAGCAGGCGGGTGAGAATGGAGACGGGAAGCGAGGCGACGAACGCCCACAGCGCCACGGCAGGCACCATCGCGAGTCCACACACGATGGTCTGCACGACGACGATCGATACGACGGTCCAGGCAAGTCTGAAGAAGAGCGCCGCCTTCGAGGGGGGCCCGGAACGATTGTCAGGCACGCACGGATTCTATGGCTGACGGCTACGATCCGCGTCTGCTCGTCGAGGGTACCGGCGATGCGGTAGTACTCGTGCCTGGTTTGGACGGAACCGGCCAGTTGTTCTACCGCCAGCGCCCGCTGCTGATGCGATCTCGAAGGGTCGCCACCTACGCGCTTCGCGATTCGACATCGGAGATGTCGACGCTCGTCGACGATCTCGCTGCGGTGATCGAAACGGTGGCACCCGCCGACAAGCGCGCGATCGTGATCGGCGAATCGTTCGGCGGCACGTTGGCGATGAGTCTTGCGCTGGCGCGCCCCGAGCGAGTGTCGGCGCTCGTGGTGCTGAATTCGTTTGCTCGTTTCACCCCCCAGTTCCGGTTGCACCTGGCATTGTGGGGGCTGCGCGCGCTGCCCTGGGGCATGATGCCCGTCGTGCGAAGAGCCACGGCCTCGCGCCTGCACTCGGCTCACAGCCACGACAACGAGATCCGCGAGTTCATGCGCGTGACGATGGCGGCGACACGCGAAGGGTATCTCAACCGGTTGCGCGCGCTCACACGCTTCGACATTCGCGATCGGTTGCACGAGCTGCGCATGCCGACGCTCTTTCTCGCGGCGGAGCTCGATCACCTCGTCCCATCGGTGACGCAGGCGCGCTTCATGGCGGGCCGTGTACCAGGCGCTCAGGTACGCGTGCTCTCCGGTCATGGACACATCTGCCTCATCGCGGAGGGGATCGATCTTGGCGGCATTTTGGACGAGTGGAAGTCGACAGCCTAGCAGCACACCCGCTCGTATAATTCGGCAGTGCCGGTCGGAACGCCCTTTCATGAGCGCACGTTCGCGCTCTGCACATCGCTCAATTACCGTGACTGGTCGGGTTACTACACGGTCAGTTCGTACGAGACCCATCACGAGCACGAGTACAACGCCATTCGCAACAGCACGGCGCTGATCGACATCTCGCCGCTGTTCAAGTACCACGTCGAGGGACCCGATGCTGCGCGGCTGGTCAACCGTGTGATCACGCGCGACGTCGCGGCGATGTCGGTGGGGCAGGTCTACTACACCCCGTGGTGCGACGAGCAGGGATACGTGATCGACGACGGCACGGTTGCGCGCTTGGCGGAACAACGGTTCCGATGGACAGCCGCCGAGCCCAACCTGCGCTGGCTCGTGCAGAACGCCGTCGGCCTGAATGTCGCCATCGACGATGTGTCCGAGCCGATCGCCGCGCTCGCGCTGCAGGGACCGCTGTCGGCCGGTGTGCTGCGGGCGTGCGTCGACGTCGAGATCGATGCGCTCAGATACTTCCGCGTGACCAGCGCGCGCATCGACGGCGTCGATGTCGACATCTCGCGCACGGGCTACACCGGCGATCTCGGCTACGAGATCTGGATGCCCCGCCGCAGCGCGCTGGCGGTGTGGGATGCGCTCGTGCGTGCCGGCCGCGCGTATGGGCTCAAGCCGGCGGGCATGCTTGCGCTCGATGTGGCGCGGGTCGAGGCCGGACTGCTGTTGATCGATGTCGACTTCGTCGGCAGCCGTAAAGCGATGACCGCGGATCAGCGCTATACGCCGGACGAGCTCGGCCTGTCGCGGCTCGTGCGCCTCGACAAAGGTCCGTTCGTCGGCCGGGCCGCTATCTGCGCCGAACGCGACCGCGGCGTCCGTCGCCACGTCGTCGGTCTCGCCATCGACTGGTCTGATGTCGAAGCGCTCTACGAACGAGTCGGCCTGGCGCCGCTGGTGCCTGCCGCGGCGTCGCGCATCGCCGTTCCCGTGCGCCGGTACGGAGAGCAGATTGGCCGCGCCACGACCACGACCTGGTCGCCGACACTCAAGCGGCTGATCGCGCTCGCCACCGTCGATGCCGCGCACGCCGATGCGGGGACGCAGGTCGAGTTCGAGGTCACCGTCGAAGCCGTTCGCCACTTTGTCGGCGCGCAGGTGGTGCCGACGCCGTTCTTCAACCCGCCCCGCAAGACCGCCACGCCGCCGGTATAGAATCACGCCTCCACGAGAGAGGAGACGCATGATTCCAGAACGCTACGCGCCGATGACCTATGGGTTGTTCCGTATTGTGTTCGGGCTTCTGTTCTTCCTGTTCGGGCTGCAGAAGACCGTCGGCATTCTCGGCGGCCCGCTGGCCCGGCCGTTCTTGAGCATGATGGGCATGGCGGGCATCATCGAGACCGTGTGCGGGTTTCTCATCATGGTCGGTCTGTTCACGAAGCCGGCGGCGTTTCTCGCCAGCGGTGAGATGGCGGTCGCATATTTCTACATTCACATGCGCTTGATGGGTCTTGCGCCGCTGGTGAACATGGGCGAGCGGGCCACGTTGTTCTGTTTCGCGTTTCTCTACATCTGCACGCGCGGGGCTGGCATCTGGAGTGTAGACGGCGCGATGTCATCGAAGCGATAAGCGCGAGGCCCCTTCGATCACGATGATGACGACACACCGAGGCACAGAGGCACAGAGGGATTTGGTCTCGGTGCCTCTGTGCCTCTGTGTGTCGTGGCGATGAGCGAAGCCTCACGACTGACATTCGATGCTCGAGCGGCGCTCGTCGCCGAGCTCAAAGATCTGCTCGGCGATCGCGCGACGACGAACGCGACCCAGATCGAGCAGCACAGTCACAGCGAATCGTGGCATCCGCCGGCCAGCCCCGACGTTGTCGTCTTTCCGACGTCGACCGACGAGGTGAGCGCGATCGTGTGCGCCGCGGCGCGGCATGGTGCGGCCGTCGTGCCGTTTGGAGCGGGGTCGTCGCTCGAGGGTCACGTCAACGCGCTCGAGGGCGGCGTCTCGATTGATGTGTCGCGGATGAATCGCGTGCTGCGCGTCAGCGTCGACGACCTCGATGCGACGGTCGAAGCTGGCGTCACGCATCGGCAGTTGAACAAGGCACTCGCCAACACCGGCGTGGCGTTCTGGGTGGATCCGGGCGCCGACGCCACGATCGGCGGCATGACGGCGACCGGCGCGTCGGGTACCACGACCGTGCGCTACGGGACCATGCGCGAAACCGTGCGCGGCCTGACCGTGGTGCTGGCCGATGGCCGGATCATTCGCACCGGTAGCCGGGCGCGGAAGTCGTCGGCCGGCTACGACCTGACGCGCATCTTCGTGGGCTCGGAAGGCACGCTCGGGGTGATCACCGAGGTCACCGTGCGTCTCTACGGTCTACCCGAGGCCGTGTCGGCGGCGGTGTGCGCGTTCGATTCGATGGAAGGCGCGGTCCGGACGGTGATCACGACCATGCAGCTGGGGATCCCCGTCGCGCGCATCGAGCTCCTGGACGACGTGATGATCGATGCGGTGAATCGCTACTCGCATCTTACGCACGCGGTGAAGCCGACGCTGCTGTTCGAGTTTCACGGCACCAGCGAAGCGGGTGTGATTGAAAACGCCGCCGCCGTCCGTGAGATCGCGCTCGAGAACAGCGGCGGCGATTTCACGTGGGCGACGACCACCGAGGACCGGGCGCGGCTGTGGCAGGCGCGGCACAACACGCTATACGCGGCGCGTGCGATGCGGCCCGGAGGCAAGTCGTGGGTCACCGATGTCTGCGTGCCGATTTCACGTCTCGCCGAATGCATCCTCGAGACCAAACGCGATCTCGCCGCCTCGTCTGCGTTCGCACCGCTCGTCGGCCACGCTGGCGACGGCAACTTTCATCTCAACTTCGTCTTCGATCCCGACGATCCGCGTCAGTTCGAAGAGATCAAGATGCTGAACGCGCGGCTGGTCGAACGCGCGCTGGCGATGGACGGTACCAGCACCGGCGAGCACGGCATCGGCATGGGGAAGATCAAGTACCTCGCGAAGGAACACGGTGAGGCGGTCGACGTGATGCGCGCGATCAAGAAGGCGCTGGATCCGGAGAATCGCATGAACCCGGGAAAGGTGGTGTAACGGCAGTTCGATGTTCGATGTTCGATGTTCGAGGTTCCAGGTTCTGAGTTCCGGGTTCGTGGTTCTTGGTTCACGGTTCGAGAACGAGCTCGCTCAGGGCGGCGATGGCGTCGCGAATCTGGTCGTCGCGCAGGTAGGGAGCCGGGCCGAGTCGCAGGATGTCGCCGCGGGCATCCGTGAAGACGCCGCGCTCTCGCAGCGCGTGCGCGTAGCGGCGCGCATCGGGCGTGCGGATCGCGAGGAATCCGCCGCGGCGTTCGTCCGGCATCGGTTCCACGCGCGCGATCGAGTGTGGGACGTCGAGCGATTCGAATTCGGTTTTCAGGATGCGAACCTGTTGTCGATTAATCACCTGCAATCTGTCGGGTGTCAGTTGCTGCTGGCGATGAAACGCGAACACCGCGGCCGCACGATAGTGTGACGTCGGATCGTAGGTGGCCCCCGCGAACGCCGCGGCGCCATGGCCGTAGCCGACACGACCCTCGCGCCGTTCCTCGAGCGCATCGAATGCCGCGAACCAGCCGGTGAGCACCGGCCGCATCCGGCAGTCGCCGGGCACACGCAGAAAACAGTTGCCTTCGCCGAGCTGGCAGTACTTGTAGCCGCCGCCGGTCACGAACGCGTCGTCCAGTCCCATCGCATGGAGATCAAACGGCACCACATTGAGATGGCGATACGCATCGACCAGCAGACGTGCGCCGTGCTGGCGGCAGGCCGAGGCGAGCTGGTCGAGACCAGGCACGATCTCCGCCGTGTCGAAGAGCACCGACGACACCATGACGCAGGCCGTCCGCGCGTCGATCTCCGCAGCCAGCCGCGTCGCCAGCGTGTCGACAGGACGCGCGGACACTTTGGCAACGTCGAGCCCGGCCTCGGCGAGTCGATCGACCTGACGATGGATCGTGTGAAACTCGGCGTCGGTGGTGACGAGACGCGGACGCGTGGGCAGCGGCAGCGCCGAGAGCCACCGCGTGACGAGCTCGTGAGTGTTCACTCCGAGCGCGATGTTGTCGGCGCGATCGCCGAGCAGCGCGGCGAATCCCTCGCGCACGCGCCTGGCCTGGTCCTCCGCGCGCGACCATTTGTCGTCGACGAACTCGGCCGCGTCGAGCCACGCTCGTTGCTGCGCCTCGAATCCGACATCGGGCCACGCCTGATGCGAGTGTCCCGTGAGGAGCAGCCGCTCGGCGACGCGAAACCGGGAGTAGTAACGCGCCAGCTCGTTCTCAGATACAGCTTCGTTCGTAGGGCGGGTCCTTTCGGACCCGCCAAGATCGACATCGCTCATCCTGATTCATGGTACCCTCGCCCGTTCAGGAGCCTTCGATGATTCGAGCGATCTCTCGATATCTCGCGTTCGCGCTGTTGATGAGCGCGGCCAGCACCGCCAACGCCCAGGTCCGCATCGTCCAGACCAATTCTGGCGGCGACAACATCCACCTCATTGATCCAGCCACCAACGCGATTGTCGGCGAGGTGACCGGCGTGCCGATCAATCACGGTGCCGCAGCCGCGCCCGATGGCAGCCGCTTGTATTTCAGCAGCGAAGCGGAGCAGTCGTTGCACGTGGTGGACGCCAAGACGCTGAAGACGGTGAAGTCGATCGCGCTGTCGGGAAGGCCCAACAACATTTCGATCGGTCCCGATGGCCGCCGCGTCTACGTCGGCATCGTCTCATCGCCCGGTGCCGTCGATGTCATCGACACGGTGTCGATGGAGCGTGTGAAGAGCATTCCGACCAAAGGCGGCATTCACAACGTCTACGTGACACCAGACGGCAAACACCTTGTTGCGGGATCGATTGCCGGCCGGCTGATGACCGTGATCGACGCGAAGACCGATGAGCCCGAGTGGACGCTGTTCTCGGAAGGCGTCCGTCCCATCGCCTTCGAGAAGGCCGCCGACGGATCGACCAAGCGGCTTTTCGTGCAGCTGTCCGAGGTGCACGGCTTCGCCGTCGTTGATTTTCAACAGCGCAAGGAAGTCGCGCGGATCATGCTGCCGAACGACATCCCGCAAGAGAAAGTCGACAAGGGTCCATTCAATGGATCGCCATCGCACGGCATCGGCGTGTCGCCCGACGGCAAGACGCTGTGGGTGACCAGCCGCCCGAACGCGCGCGTGTATGTGTATTCGCTGCCCGATCTCACACTGCTGCCAGGTCCTGTCGATCTTGGCGGACGTCCCGATTGGGTCACCTTCACACCCGACAGCAAGCTGGTTTACATCGCCACCGAGAACACCGATTCGGTTCACGCGATCGACATCGCGGCACGAAAAGAGGTCGCGAAGATCAAGGTCGGCAAGTCGCCGAAGCGGAATGTCACGATGATCATGAAGGGGGCAGGGGGCTAGGGCCAGGTGCCAGGGCTGTCTAAGGAACCAGGGAGAAGGGCGTGCGTTGGGTATTAGGCTTCGGTGCTGTCGTGTTGATGGCTACGGTGATCTCGACCCCGAGACCCCGAGCGGCCGGGCCGGAAGACGAATTGCCCGATGGCGAGGGCAAGAAGATCCTCCTTCGTTCCTGCACCAGCTGTCACGAGCTCACCGAGGTGACGAAGTTTCGCGGCTACTACGACCGTAAGCAGTGGCGCGACATCGTGGTGACGATGATGGAGTACGGTGCGCCGATCGAAGAGAAGCAGGTCGACGTGCTC
>Ga0075423_10007471_pt1 | contig 10320 bp, 6 predicted proteins | sample SoiMethybrSBSTD2_FD_80114 | JGI IMG/M metagenome (GOLD analysis project Ga0075423, IMG submission 80114) | Bulk soil microbial communities from a Populus tree surrounding site in Tennessee, USA - Soil MetaG P. TD hybrid SBSTD2 | ecosystem: Environmental > Terrestrial > Soil > Tree plantation...
CCCGATTGTAAGTATTCAGTCTTGACGAGGGTGGCCGTTAGCTCCGCGCCTGAAGCCTCGCGACCCATTTGATCCTGATTAACGCCGTGCATGAATTTTAGTGACTCTTCTCTGTGCAACCTCCGTGTTCTCTGTGTCTCTGTGGTTCAGTATGGCCTTAGGAAAAACCACCACCGACACAGAGAACACAGAGGTTGCACAGAGGAAGTTCAGGCCTGGAGCGAGCGCAGGTAAGGAAAGGCTGAGGTCGTCAACCTGAGCCGAATTGGATTCACATTCTGGAAGGTCGGATCAATCCCAAGTCTCTCCAGAATCTCACGCATGGTAAGCTTGGGATCGACGGCATTGTAGACTTCCTTTACCGACTCAGCGGGAGCCAGCATCGGATAAGGCACCAGTGTAGGAGACAAACGATAGTTGCCCTCCTCTTCCTGGATGTAGCTTCTTTGTGTCGTCTCAACCCGCTCGAAGCGAGTCTGCAGAAACTCTTCGCAAATCTGTTTTTCCGATTTTCTTGGACGATTTGCGTCCTTGCGTTGAAAGTAAAACCAGAGCAGCGGCGATTTCTCGTGCAACAGCAAGTTTGTCACCTGCCAGCGGCGCGAATCGGAAAGCTTGTAATACGCTTCTCTCAGTTCTCTATCCCGAATCTCCAGATTCAATTCGATGGTCGCGAAGTTTTTGGCATAGATGCTGATACAGGGAGCAACCAACTCGAGGCCGCAACTGTCGGCGAGCTCTTCGAGAGAGCTGACGGTGTAGCTGTGTTCGACTGGCTGAATCAGCAGATCGGCCAGGTCAGACTCCGCAAAGTCCATGTATTGGATGAAGGCGCGTTCATGGTTGTCCTTTAGCGGCAGGCTCTTGATCACCTTCTTGGCGATCTCCAGCTCGGCCTCGAAGTCGATGTTCTCATTTTCTTCGGTGAAGATGCGGATGGCCTTCTGGAAGGAGCTAGTGAGGATGCGGTGATAGCGATTGTAGACCATCAGTTCCATAATGCCTGACGGCTTAAGCGCGGCGGCCAATTTTTTCAGCGTAGCCTGAGGGTCGGCATTGTGATGAATGACGCCGGTGCATACCAGATAGTCAAACTCATCGCGATATGTGACGTGATTGATACTCTCTTGCTTTAGCTCCAGATTTGCCAGGCCCAGAGCCCGCGAGTTTTGCTCGCAGAGGGCTAGCGATTTGGTAGAAACGTCTGACCCGGTGAGTTTTGCATTGCGAAAACGCAGGGCTGTATGAATCGCCTGATTGGTCCCGCATCCAGCCACCCAGACGCGTGCATGACTCGGAATCGTTTCATGGCGCCAGTCACCGACATCCTGGTTAACCATGACTGTCTCAAAGTCAGGATCTTCAAGATAATCAAATTTCTTCGCCCGCCACGGCCACGGGAAGCGTCCATAAAATTTTGCGAGTAACTGGTCGACAGAATCGATTGAGTCCGCCAGCACCAGATTCTCTTCGTCCTGCTCGGGAACTAAAATGTTTTCTCCCCGTCTCGCCTTGAGCCGCATCTCGAGAATTGCGCGCTGCTGTGGTGAAAGCTCATCAATTGTTTTTGACAGTCCGCTCATTGTGATTCCTTCTGTCTGGCGTCTTGAATCTCGCCATGGAGAGTGAATTCCAGGGCTTCCTCGCTTAGGTGCTTGATCTCTTCAATCATCCGCACCATGTCGTCTGCATCTTCCTGTTCGACTTGGAGCTGCGTGATTGCCAGAGCCAGGCCCGCGACCGTTGGCGCCTCGAAGAGCGCACGCAACGGAACTTCCACATCCATGATTGTGCGTACTCTTGATAACAGTTGCGTCGCCAGCAGTGAATGACCTCCCAGTTCGAAGAAGTTATCGTTAATGCTGATGCGGTCCACCCCCAGCACCTGACACATCATGTCGGCCACTGACTCTTCAACGGGCGTGCGTGGAGCAACAAAATCCTTTTGGCCTTTGGCGTGCGCCTCGGCGGGCGTCGGCAATGCACGTCGATCCAATTTGCCGCTGGTTGTTAGCGGCAACTCGTCCATCACTACGATTGCCGAAGGGACCATGTAAACAGGCAGGTTCTGCGCCAGGAATTCCCGCAACACACCGACCTCGTCATTCTTGTGCAGGACCACGTACGCGCAGAGATACTTGTTATTGCTAACGTCATCCAGATCAACCACAGCCACATTCTTGACCGCCTGGTGGCCTCGCAAGAGATCTTCAATCTCTCTCAGTTCGATCCGTACGCCTCTGATCTTCACCTGTTGATCTTTGCGGCCGAGGAACTCAAAGTTGCCGTCGTCCAGAACGCGGCCCAGGTCACCTGTCTTATAAACGATGTCGTTTGGATCGTCTTTGAAGGGATTCTGAACGAACACTTCCTTGGTCAACTCGGGCTGGTTGTAATATCCGAGAGTTCGGTAAGGCGTCCGGATATAGATTTCGCCGACCGCGCCCGGCGCACATGCTCGCCCCTTCGCATCCAGGACCAACGCCCGCGTTCCCTCGATAGGTTTTCCAATCGGAATGAACCGGCGATCCTGATCTTTAGGTTGAACGAAGTAGGAAAACTTCGTCATGGTTGTTTCGGTTGGGCCGTACAAGTTGACTAACTGGATTCTCTCGCCATAGCGGCTGACCCATTTCTTAACATCTGAGGGAAGCAAAGGTTCGCCGGATAGAAGAACGTGTCGCAGCGCCAGGAAGTATCCCGGTCCCGTTTCCTGACTTAAGATGGAACGTAACAGCGAAGGCACACAGTGAATCAGGTTGATCTGTTGATCTTCGATCCAGGTGACCAGTTTCCTGCCGTTAAGAATGGTGTCTTCGTTATCCGGCACGCAGATCGTGCCGCCCGCGCAAAGGGGCACGAAAACATCTCGCAGGAAAGCGTCGAAGGTGGGCGTCGTGAACTGGCTCACGCGCACACCGTCCGCAAGTCCCAACGTCTCGAGTTCCCATCTAATGAAGTGGTCGATTCCCTTTAGTCTGCCGGCAATTCCCTTGGGCTTACCAACCGATCCCGAGGTGAAATAGATGTAACACATGTCATCGGGACCCATCGGCACCAGCAGCTTCTGCGTATTCATGTAAACGGTATAGTCGTCGTGATGGACCATCCCGCCTTCAGGTCTGTCATACACGTCTCCGTAGTCAAGCGTTATCACTTCGGCTTTGATCAGAGTGGTCGTCAGGGCCTCATTCAGAGCAGACAAGAATTTCGACTCGATCAAGAACCACTGCGGTTCAGCCTCGGCGACTATTGCTTGCAGCCTGAGCTTCGGAAGTCTCGGATCGAGTGGCACAAACACGCCGCCGGCCTTCAGGATCGCGATCAACGACGTAATGACTTCGATGGAGCTTTCGGCCAGGACCGCAACCCTGGCGCCTTTTTCCATCCCGGCCTCGACCAGATAATTGGCCAGGTTGTTGGCGCTCTCTTCCAACTCCGCGTAAGTCATACGCCGGTACAGATAATCAATCGCGATCTGGTCCGGATATTTTTCAACAGTCTGGCTAAACCACTCCTGGATGCTCACATGTTGCATATGCTCTCCTTTGTCACTTCTCTGGCGATAATACTGAGCGGATCAATGCAGCCGCGCTCGCGAATCTCGCCGGGCGTGCTGCGAAAGCGCTTCGCCAGCAGGTGCATCTCAGTACAGCCTGCGATGAAGGAATTGACCGCGTATTTTGAGAGAAGTGTTTCTATGATTGGAATCAGTCCAGAAACGTCGTCGTTCTTTTTGATTCGATAGATAAGTCCATGAATCAATTGCTGGTCGTCGTCATCAGGTAGGACCAAAAAATCGTGGGCGGCTTCCCATTGCGGATGAAGCTGAAAAATTCCGAGTTGCCGGGTCCCGCTGGTGCAGAGCAAGAGATGTCGCTCTTCGCGCTTGACCACTTGTGCAAACACTACGTCGAGCAACGACCAGATGCGGGTGCGCAGGCTGTGGGGCAGTCTTGGCACAAGGTGGTGCAAGGTAACGCAACAAATGACTATTCTGTTTGCGCCCAGTCGCTCGAGCTGTCTGAGCGCTTCAACGAGCGGGTCCAGTAAAAGATCATCAAGACCTGCGAGTAGTGTTTCTGTTCGATCCGGAAATGTCGGGTCGGAATACATCACCACGCGTGGCCAATGTTGTTCACAAGTTCTCGGACTACACTCGTAGATCGTCTTGAGAAATTCCGCCGAGGCCAGCGGTCCCAATCCACCTACGATACCGAGGAGGCCTTCCTCTCGAGTTGCCAGTGCTTGCACGTGATTAATTCAGGCTGGGCAGATCAAACAAGTCCAGGAGAAGTCCGAACGCCAACACGACCATCAGCAGGTCGCTCTCGAGATGTGGGTGCAGCTTGAAGCCGGGCTGTGAGTATTGTTTCTTGAGCCGCTCCGTCATCGCCGGATTGAAGTATCCCTGTCTCTCAATGCGTTCATACGAGAGGAGATCGTTAATCCATTCAATATTCTGCTGCAAGAGATAAGGAGTGCCCGGCGCGCGAAAACCGAATTTCTCTCGCTGGATAATTTGCGGCGGAACCAAATCCTCCGCAATCTTCTTGATAATGTATTTCTCTGTGTACTGATTGAGTTTGAGATGAGGCGGAATTTCTCTGGAGAATTCCACCAGTTCGATATCCAAAAATGGGTAGCGTCCTTCAACGGAGTTAGCGAGGGCCATTCGGTCGCCGTGCTCGGACAGCAAATGATCGGACAGTCGAAGTTTGAAATCCAGATACGATCTTTGATGAATGACATGCCTGTCGCGCAGCCGTTCTTTATCGATCAATTCATGATTGAGACATTCAAAATCTTCAAAGAGCTCGTTTACGCCGGACGAATAGAGTGCCGTCTTAAGCTCCCGCAAAGGATATTGATCGACTTCGTAAAACAAATCTTTGTCGCCCCAGAGTTTTTCGCGCAACTCGTCTTCCAGAATAGTCTCCAGGTTATAAGGTTTGTTTCCCCGCAGACCGAGTTGGTCAAAGCGATAACCAACGTAACCGGCAAACAACTCATCCGCGCCCTCGCCGGTTAAAACTACCGGAACGCCGTGTCGTCTGGCAGCTTCGGAAAGCGCCATCGAACAGGTGTTGAAGGTTTCCTTCACCGGGCATTCGCAGTGATAGATCATGTCTGGCAAGCGCGTGGCAATCTCGTTCCAATCGAAAAGTATTTCGTGGTGCTCGGACCCAACGTGTCGCGCCATCATCTTTTGATACTTCGACTCGCTAATCTCTTTATCGGTAAAGAGAATGGAAAACGAATGCCTCGTCTGCGAGGGATCTGATTCTGCTTTGATCATTGCCGCTGTTAGCGAAGAGTCCAGCCCTCCGCTGAGGTAGAACCCGACCGGCACGTCGGCTTGCAAGCGATATCTCACAGCCTGGGCGAATAGTTCTTTTAATCTCTCCACATAATATGTGTCGGGCTTGTCGTACGAGACATCTCCGATTCTCGGGTAATCAAGTTCCCAGTACTCGACAATCTTCAACCCGCCGATTCCAGCCAGCATGTAGTGGCCGCTTTTCAGACTGCGGATTTCTTTGAAAATCGTTCGCGGGCTAACCAGACCCGGGAAGGAAAGAATTTGATCGAGTCCGGTGAGATCGATACTGCGCGATGCCAGAGGGTGTCGCAGGATCGCCTTAATCTCTGAAGCGAAGATCAAAACATTGTCTACAACCGTGTAGTAGAGTGGGAGAATTCCAAAGTGATCGCGCGCCAGGAAAAGTTCTTTCCTTCGCAGGTCATAGAGCGCAAAAGCAAACTGGCCGTTCAGCTTGCTCAGCATTTTCGGCCCTTCCTCTTCATAGAGGTGGACCAACACTTCAACGTCCGTCTTAGTTCTGAAGATGTGGCCCTTGTGCTCCAGCAAACTTCTTAACTCCCGGTAATTGAAAATCTCGCCGTTGCAGACCATCACAACCGAGCGGTCCTCGTTATGGATAGGCTGAGCGCCGCCTGTTAAATCAATGATGCTCAACCGGCGAAAGGCGAGACCGAGGCTTCCCTCGACCTGGTAGCCATCAGAGTCTGGGCCGCGATGCACGATGGTGCTCGCCATTCTCGCCAGGATCTCTTTCTCTGCCTGGCGTTCGTGGGTCAGATCAACATATCCGGCAAAGCCGCACATTCTTAGTACCTGGGATTAGAGTCAGTACCACCTGCGGTAGCGGGGTGGGTAAACTGTGAGAATTCAAAAATCAATAGCAATGTCACATGCGTCTCGACGACCCACCCGCTACCGCAGGTGGTACTGACCTGAGATCCAGCAGCGATTTCTGACTTTGAGGCGCAGCGGGAGGTTTCAATTCCACTACACGCTTGGACCACAATTCGATTAGTTCATCGACGATTGCATTTATGTCCGCTTGGAATTTGCCGGGCGTGCGCAACAAGTCGCCGAGCGTTGTTAGTCCGTCCGCCATTGCGAGGAGCTGAAAGACATCCTGGGAAACTTCCACCGCATACTGTTTATTGTAGGTATTTCCGATTTCGAAAAAGATTGCTGTCTGCTCGCTCGACACGAATCTCTTCATTTGTGTCAGCCGAGCGTATTTTGGCAACTGCGGTATCAGTGTCAGGTATGTCGCGCGGTCAATGTTCTTCTTGCTGACCAGGTAATTACCGGCACTCAAGTAATGCAGCTTGGTCGTAAGAAAACAGACCATCGCGTCCTGCACGGAATCGACAATCGGCTCAGCATTGTTATTGAAGGAAGTATTCAGGAGAACTGGTACGCCGGTTCGCTTTCGAAACTCATCGATGAGTTGCCAGAAGCTGCTGTTGGTCAAACGTGAAACCGTCTGAATCCTGGCCGTGCCGTCGACATGCGTCGTAGCCTTCAGCAGCTCTCGCTTTTCCTCTCGCACCTTCACCACGAAGGTCATGAACGGCGAACACATGCCGCGGCACGGAAGCTCGAAAAATTCATCGGCATACTCTTCCAGCACAGCCGGGGCAAACGGTCTGTAAGCCTCGCGTTTTTTGACCATGCTATTGATGATATCTTTATTTTCCGCCGGCCGCGGGTCGGCAACAATACTTCGGTTGCCGAGCGCGCGGGGACCGAATTCCGAGCGTCCCTGCACCCATCCGACAACAAAACCCTGGGCCAACAATGCCGCGGTTTGAGCAGCAATATTGTCTTGATACTCAAACTCAATGAAGTCTCGCCACGGCGCCAGATCCTTCAAGACCGTCTCACCGTTTCCAATCTCCGTGCCCCAGAAAACGTGGTCCAATTGAGTGACTTTCCCGTTGCCTCCAGCCGTTCGTTCCTGCTTGAAGAAAGGATAAAGAGCCGCCCCGATGGCACAACCGGCGTCATGAGCTGCGGGTTGGACAAAGATGTCGTCAAACATTTTCGAATAGAGCAGCTTGCCGTTAAGTGAGCAGTTATGCGCGACGCCCCCGGCGAGACACAATTTACGTTGCCCGGTCCTTTTTTGATAATGCCCGATGATATGGAAGACGATCTCCTCTAAAGTCTCCTGCAAAGCGGCGGCAATGTCTTTGTGAATCTGTGTGAACGGTTCCTTCTTTCCTCTGCGGTTCGTGATCTGGCAGAGCATGTCGGGGAAATCGGGATTGAGGGTGTAATCGCCGCCCGGCAGAAGCTTGTAGAAGCGTTTGAAGAGTGAACGATAACGGCGCGCATTACCATACGGCGCGAGTCCCATCACCTTGTATTCTTCAAACTGATCGTAACCGAGGAATCTGATCACATCGAGATAAAACAACCCGAGCGATTTTTGGACTGGGATCACATGCAGCAACTCCAGCTCAGAACCTTTCCCGTTCAGAACCATTCCCGACGCCTGGTCTCCGACGCCGTCGATCGTTAGCACAAGGCTCTGGTCGTAACCTGACTGAACATAGGCGCTGGCGGCATGGGCCATGTGATGTGGCACGAAGCGCAATTTATGATCGTCGATATCTTCACCCAGTCCTGCAATGAGCATCTCGTGGACGATGTCCCTGAGCCCCATCACCGATTCTTCTTCGAGCCGGCGGTAATAAGCCCTGCGCACTCCCGGCCCCAATCCCTTTTCGTCAGCATAAACCGCCAGTTGGTCCAGATCATTGAGCCTCACGCCGTGAGTTTGGAGGCAGAAGCGAATCGCAGAGACTGCTCCTTTGCTGGTGTGTTTGATCCGGTTAAGCCTTTCTTCTTCAATAGCCGCCACCACTTTGCCGTCTTCGACCAGAACCGCTGCCGAGTCGTGAAAAGTGCCATACGGGAACAGGAAGTCGCGCTCCACGTAAACCTGGTCGAGTCCGCCTGAGATGCCAAGAACTAGCATTGCGTACTCCTTTTTTTAGGTTGCCTGGAAAAACAACTACAGAGACACGGAGAACACGGAGTTTGCACAGAGAAGAAGTTCAATCTTGGAGTTCTTCCGTAAACGAGACTACGGCGGCTTTAGCTTTCTGGCTGATGGACTGGGCGGAGAATTGAGCCCGCAACTCATCGACATACCTCAGACTTTCCAGGATGCCGTCATAGTCATCAAGGAAATCAATTAGGCACGCAACTTCGTCAACGCCGATGTCTTTCAGTTGCCATATAAACTCTGTGCAGTCGGAGACCGTTCCCATGAGCGCTGCCGTATGGAAGTAGCGTTCGAAAGTCAGGTCCAGCAAGTCCTCCATCACGTCGGTGGGAATATCGTGAGGATCGATGCGATGTCCGCCGCTGATAGCGCCACCACTGCGTGCGGACTGCTCTTCCAGACTGATGGCGGATCGCAGGTATTCGCGAAACGGCGCTTTCACCTTGGCTTTAACTGTCTCCGTATCGGCTCCCATGTAAGTATGAAGCATTAGCGAGACGGTTCCTTGTGGCGGATCAAAATCGTGATTGGCGAGGGAGTCTCTGTACCGTTGAATCTTTTGCGCGAGGGTTGCGATATCCTGGCCGATGAGATGAGTCAGAACATTAGCGCCGATGGCCCCAGCGCTGGCAAATGTCTCGGCATTTCCTGAAGAGGTGACCCAGATCGGCAGTTCGGCTTGCACCGGCTTAGGGTAGAGAGTGATTTCAACCTCTTTGCCTAAACTGTTCGTCTGCTTCACCGGTTCCCCACGCCAAAGTCTCTGCACCATTTGCACCTGTTCATACATTGTTGCTTGACGCGTGGCGTATCTTTCTGGAAAGAAGACGAAGTCATTGACGTTCCAGCCGGAACCGAACGAAACGGCTACCCTGCCCGCCGACAGGTTATCGACCACAGACCACTCTTCGGTGATCCGAATCGGATTGTGCAGCGGAGAAATCAAGCTGCCTGCGCGAATTTGCAGGTGACTGGTAATGGTCGAAAGCGCAGCGCTGGTGATAGCTGGGTTAGGAAACAGCCCGCCGAAAGGATGAAAATGCCGCTCCGGCGTCCAAACGCAACGAAAGCCATGTTGGTCGGCGAACTTCGCAGCTTCAAGCAACAGTCCATACTTATTACCGTTACCGGCCTCACCGGAACTAGAGAAAAACATGATACCGAAATCCATGTTGGTCCTATTCAGGAATTAGCGTGAAGTTGCCTTGGAACTGGTTTGCTCAAGGTTTGCCTCCAAGTCATCATTGAAGGCCTGGACCAATTCATGAGGTTGGAACTCTTTCGACATCCCGATAATTTGCACGTCTTGATCGGGATCTCTAACGATACCCTCGAGGGTTGTCTCCAGATGTTCTTTGAGCCGGACGATCGTCGCCGGGTCGAACAAGTCTGTGCTGTACTCCAGCATTCCCTTAAGCCCATGCGGCCCCGCTTCCATCAGTAGCGAAAGATCAAACTTGGTAGTGGTCCTTGGGGTTGCGAACGCGGACATCTTGAGGCCGGGTATTTCTAATGTTGTACCTGGTGCGTTTTGAAGGATAAACATCACCTGAAAGATCGGGAAATAACCGGGATTCCGTTCCGGCCTTAACGTTTCCAAAAGTTTCTCAAAAGGTACATCCTGATAGGCATAAGCATTCAGACAGCACTCTCTCACTCGCCGTAACAGTTCACGAAAAGTCGGATTGCCGGAGAGATTTGTCCGCAGGGCCAACTGGTTGAAGAAGCAACCAAGCAGGTGCTCTGTTTCATGACGAGTCCTGTTCGCTATGCTTGTACCTACCACGATATCTTCCTGCCCCGTGTAGCGGTGCAGAACCATCACGAAAGCTGCGAAGAGAGTCATGAATAACGTCGCACCCTCACGCCGGCTCAATGCCATGAGCTTCTCACTCAGTTCAACCGGCAAGCCGAAAGACAATACTGAGCCATTGAAGGTTTGAAATTGCGGCCGTGGACGATCCGCCGGTAACTCCAGCACCGGAGC
>Ga0075423_10007473_pt1 | contig 10319 bp, 9 predicted proteins | sample SoiMethybrSBSTD2_FD_80114 | JGI IMG/M metagenome (GOLD analysis project Ga0075423, IMG submission 80114) | Bulk soil microbial communities from a Populus tree surrounding site in Tennessee, USA - Soil MetaG P. TD hybrid SBSTD2 | ecosystem: Environmental > Terrestrial > Soil > Tree plantation...
ATCGGCAACATCGCATAGTACAGATAAAATTTATTCAGCAAATACCGAATGTCTGCCGCGAGGACACGGTGAACGATCTCTGCCGAATCCGGCTCCTTTGTCTCGGCTGGTGAAGTAGTGGACTCTTCCTTTGTCACAGGTTCCAAATTCAGGGAACCTGGTTTGATCAGGATGGCCGTCAGATCCGGAGGCTTCGAAGCAAGGTATTCGTCATACTCTTTTTGTCCCGCGATGCTGCGATATTTCGACCGCGCGTCGTAAGCTTTGCGAACCAGATTCTCGAGAGGACTCGAGTCGATCAGTGCCAGATCGAAGGTGTAGATGTCGCTCCACGTCAGTTCTTTTTTCACGCGCTTCTCATGAAGCGAATCCAGCAGCTTAATCATCTCTTCATCTTTGATCCGTGACTTCAGTGCCAGGTATTCGCTGTGCAGGTGATCGAAGAAGACGAGCGCATAATTAGGAACAACGGTCTGAAGATATGTTTCGGGATCGGAGCGTCCCAGGAGATGTTGGATAGTGCTGACCTTCGCTACATTTTCCATTTTGTCCTCCGCCGATCAATGTTCTTCCTTCGGCCAATCAGCAGCGGCGGCTTTTTGTCGCACGGCAAACTGGCCCACCGGCACCTGCTGCGCGGCATCGCGACGGCTGTCCGTCTTCGCAGCCTCTTTGTAGAAACCGTGCCAGTACTTAGCCGCTTGCCAGATCGCCTCCGGACAACTCGTTGCGGACGCAAGTCCGGGCGTCAACTCAATCCCCGCGATGCCGTAGACGGTTTCGACGAAGGCGGCACTCGGTAGTCCGAGTCCGTCAGTGAGAGGATTGCTGGCCTTGCCGCAAATCCAGATGTAACCGAGCCACGGCAGCATCAACGTTGGCAGATCGATGATGGTGCGTTGCGCAGGTCGCTTTGCTTCGCGATTGCCGCCGATGAGCTGGCTGTTAGTGAGTATCTTGCTGTAATCCTTTGTGAATCGAATCACCGCGATGTTTGGGAAACGCGCGGGGTCGTCGTAATCAGACATGTTGCAGACTTGCACGCCGTTGTTCTGCGCAATGTCTGTGGAATCGCCACCGAGTTCGAGTGGCACTGAGAGAAATTTACTGTCTTCGAGCAGGATGCCGGCGAGTGACCAACTACTCGGCGTCAAGTCGGCGCGCGCGTGCGACTGCGCCACGCGAATTCGGAAATGCGAGATCGAAGCTCCGCCTAACAACAACACGCCATCCGTGGCGCCGATTCGTTTCAGCCACGCACTGTTCGTCTCGTTTGGCTCGGCTTTGGTCTCGACCAGTTTTTCGTTCGCCTTCTCGGCGGTTGATTGGCGAATAGAGATCACGGTGTTTACTCCTCAGATGAGTTCGATTGGCACGCGCAGGATGTCTTGTGACTGGATCGGCATGCCGCTTTGTGCGATGGGCCAGAACCGCGGAAACAGCGAAACGCGTTGCGGGCTCGGAGCAGTGAACTCGAGCGTCAGAAAGTGATTGCGACCTCGCGAGAAGTCCAATTCGGATGAGACTTGGCCGAACACCTGCGGCGCCGGCGCGTACTTTGCTGCCGCACCCGGTATCACTTGCATCGGCGACGAGATCAGTTCGTAAAGTTTTGTTCCGAGTTCAGGACGCAAATCAGTAACGGCGATGCGACCGAAATGGACGTCGCCTGTGAGAATCACGATCGAGTGTTGCGACTCACGCAGGTATCGTTTCAACTCGTTATATTGATTCGTGAAATCGGGCAGTCCGTAATCCAATCTACTGCCTTTGTCGGCAAATAACGGCTGGCCGAGGACGAGGACTCCCGGCCCATTCAGACTCCGGGTCCAGTTCCCGATTTCCTGAAGGTTGGCTGTCAACATGAAGTCGCCGCCGGCTGAGCCACGATTAAAGCGCGTCTCGCAGATGCAGAATGAGAGTGGATCGATATTAAACCTGACCGGGGCGCCGGGAACGGTTTGAAAGATCTTGTAGAGGTTAGTCGCGATCTCCCACCACTCCTCGCGTCCTTTGCGTCTCACGGTAAAAAACGGCACGTCAAACCCGACGTCAGGTGCGTTGTTCCAAAACTCGTGATCGTCCGAGCTAAAAAAGTTCGCGCCGTTTTTCAGCAGTTGACCAAAACCACCTTCGGCAGTCTGCTGGCTCCAGTTGTCGAGATAAATTTTGAACGAACGATGCTCGAGCCAGTTTCGACTACGCGCGGGATTGAGAAAGTCGTACCAGGGATCGTCGAGATAAACCTGATCGCCGCAGAGGAACTTGATATGCGGCCGAGCGGCGGCGGGCACGTTCATGTAAGTTCGACCGACGTGTCCATTCGGATCTTCGCGGCCACAGAAACACGATCCGAGCATGACGACGAAGGGCGGATCGGCTGGACCAGGCAATCGCCATGGGATCGTATCGATGCTGGCGTCGGCTTTCCACGCGCCGGCGACGCGCAACGTGAGGAAGTAACGCGTTTGTTGTGTGAGATTGTGTAGTGCGACTCGCTGGTAATTGATCGTGTAGTTTCCGTCCGCAGTCCTGAACGTCGACCAACCCGAATTCAAAGCGACCTGGTTGGAGCCGTATTCCAGCACAGTCGCAGCGGGATTAAGGTTCTCGTTAATGGCCGCGACCCAAATCGTCGCGTCATTCGCAAAAACTTCGTTTGGGATGAGGAGATATGACAATTTAGTTTGTAAGCCGCAGATTACGCAGATGACGCAGATAACAATCTGCATCATCCGCGTAATCTGCGGCTTACCCTCTTTACTTCTTGAACAACTTCGCGAACGCCTGGCGAGCATCTGCCGGCGCGCCTGAAGTAGTTTGGCGCTCGACTACAGTTCGCGGCAAGAACTGCTCGCACATGTTGCGCGCATTCTTGTTCACTATGTGTGCGGTGATTGTTTTATTGCTGCATTCGAAGCGGGCGCTCGGATCGAAATAGTTGCACTGGCGACAAGTGTGAAGATCGGCCTTGCAGTTTGGGCAAGAGCTTGCGAGGTTGATGCTGGTCGGAGCTTTTGCTCCGCAGGAGGCGCACTTCACAGTTTCGCCGAAAGCCATCATTTTCGGCGAGCGCGGGCCTTCACGATCGAGAGGTTTCGATTGCGCGAGAGGTTTCGATTGCGGCTTTGGTCGCTGCGGTTCGCGATCGTTGTCCATGTAGCCGCGCTGGCGATATTTGCGGTCACTCATTGTTCCGGCTCCAGGAGTCAGGTTGGTTACACGCATGATACGTGAAATTCAGCGAGTGCGACAGGTTCGCGAGGGTGCCTGATTCAATCCTACATACGATTCGTCTGCGGAAGTCTCACGCAAAGACGCAAAGGGAGCAAAGAACAACTAAGATTACTTTGCTATCTTTGCGTGAAACTGCTTGCTCGCGCGCTCGCCATCTTCGGGAAACTCGAGGCCCGCCTGATCCAGGACGCTCTGCATGTTCTTCCGGTGGAGGTTGAAAATCTGTTGGACGGTAGCCGGATTTCAGCTCCTGCGCTTTTAGGATCCTCAATTCCATAGGTGAGGAAGTCAAGATAACCCAGTCTGAAGGTCACGCGCGATGGCAGACTACGACTCGGACTCCGTTGGAAGGTTTGGGCGCCGTTGACGGTTTAAAGTAAGGCGTCGAACCTGTGGGAGGGGATTCTGATTACCTTTGCGATACTGAAGCACACAGCATAGCCAAAGAACCTGAACACGATAGTCATTCGATTTCTCCGGGGGTTGAGTAGAAACAACTCGCCGCTCAGGATAATGAACGCGGCGCGCTGAAACAACGGAGAGCCCTGCCTTTTTAACCGGCAGGATTCTGCTATAGCCACAAAAAGGCACATAAGTCGCAAAGCAGACTTCAACTGGATTTTCTTTTTTGTGACTTATGTGCCTTTTTGTGGCTAAATGTCGTTCAATCAATCTCGTCAAAAAACAGGAGGCCAGTCATGCGCGGTGTGAGACCCGTTTTGCCGGTGGTGATCTTCGCGATCATCGCCGTACAAGCCGCAATCGCAGCAGGCTCATTCACTCTCGAACAGATCAAGAGTTATCCGTTTCCAAACGAGCTGACCGCCTCCGCAACAGGCTCACGGATCGCGTGGGCATTTGACGAGCGAGGCGCGCGGAACGTTTGGGTCGCCGAAGGACCCGACTTCAAAGCCCGGCGACTGACGAACTACGAGACGGACGACGGCCAGGAGTTAACGAGTCTTTCAATCTCGGCAGACGGCAAGTACGTCGTCTACGTTCGCGGTGGAGATCACGGCTCAAACTTCGACAGTGCAGTCGCCGTGAATCCCGCGATGACAGCAACCCAGATGAAGGTTCAGATCTGGAGCGTCCCGTTTGCGGGCGGCGAGCCGAAACTCCTCGGCGAAGGCGATGAACCCGTAATCTCACCAAAGAGCGATAGAGTCGTCTTCGTCAAAGATCGCGGCATCTGGTCCGTGCCGCTTGACGGCTCGACACCCTCGAAGCGTTTCTTCTACGCGCGCGGCGAGTGTGGCTCGCCCGAGTGGTCCCCCGACGGCGCACGGCTCGCTTTTGTTTCCAACCGCAATGACCACTCGTTCATCGGCATCTACACAAACGACTCGACACCGATTGTTTATCTCGCGCCGACGACGTCGCGCGACTCGAGCCCGCGCTGGTCACCTGACGGAAAACGCATCGCATTCGTGCGCCGGCCCGGAAATGGCGGCGCTCCCGAACCGATTCTCGAACAACGCGCGCAAGCGTGGTCCATCTGGACGGCTGACGCAACCACCGGCGAAGGACAGCAACTCTGGAAGAGCCCGTTTACGCTCCGCGGCTCCCCGCCGAACACTCACGGCAACGCAAACCTGCACTGGGCCGCCGCCGGCCGCATAGTCTTTCTCTCTTACATGGACGGCTGGCCGCACCTCTACTCGATTTCAGAAAACGGCGGCGAGTTGCTCTTGCTGACGCCCGGGAATTACATGGCCGAGTACATCTCGATCAGCAACGACCGTCGTTACATGCTCTTCGCCGGAAACGCCGGCACTGACGCTGATGACATCGACCGCCGTCACATCGTGAAGGTGCCAGTCGATCGCGCGGAACCAGTCGTCATCACACCCGGCAAAGGTCTCGAGTGGACACCATTCGTCACTGGCGACGGCAAGTACATCGCGTACATCGGCGCAACCGCGCAACGTCCGCCGATGCCTGCGGTGATGCCGGCGACTGGCGGCAAGTCCACGATTCTTGCGGAGGATCGCCTCCCGCGTGACTTCCCGACAGCTCAACTGGTCGTCCCGAAAAAAGTGATCTACAAAGCGCCCGACGGCGTCGAGATTCACGGGCAGTTGTTCGAAGCCGCGGGCGGCGGTGCGAAGAAGCCCGCGATCGTTTACGTTCACGGTGGCCCACCGCGACAGATGCTGCTGGGTTGGCACTATTCCGACTATTACACAAACGCTTACGCACTGAACCAGTATCTAGCGAGTCGGGGTTATGTGGTCCTGTCGGTCAATTACCGTTTGGGAATCGGCTACGGCCACGATTTTCATCGTCCGCCGAATGCCGGCGCACAGGGCGCGTCTGAGTATCAGGACGTGAAAGCCGGTGCTGAGTATTTGCAGAGTCTGGCGCAGGTGGACGCGAAACGCGTCGGGATCTATGGCGGGTCGTACGGCGGATTTCTGACCGCGCTGGCGTTGGCTCGCGACTCACAGTTATTCGCTGCCGGAGTCGATATTCACGGCGTTCACAACTGGACCGCTGAACGAGCCGCGCCTTTGCTCGAGCCGCGTTATGAGAAAGCGCCGGATCTTCAGAACGCGCTCGACGTTGCGTGGCAATCGTCACCCATTTCATCGATCGCAACGTGGAAATCGCCCGTGCTGTTGATTCACGGCGACGACGATCGCAACGTCCGTTTCAGCCAGACGACCGACCTCGTGAGACGATTGGAAAAAGCCGGCGTGTCGTACGAGGAGTTAGTGATACCTGACGACACGCACCACTTCATGCGCCACGCGAACCTCGTCAAAGTTGATTCAGCAGTCGCCGCTTTCTTCGATCGTGTCTTTGGAATGAATCGCGGCAGCGAGTGAGGAACTTACGCCGCGTCATTCTGTTCGTCGCGGTCCTTTAGAATCGCCTGGCCTTTTGTTAGCCACGCTATGCCGAACGCGACTATCGCAACGGTTTCCGGCCAGAATATCGAGGCGGCGGGCGACTTCGCCTTTATCACTACAACCAGGACGATGCAGACGACCATGACGATGCCGCAAATGACGTACACCTTATTTCGCCGTCGCTTCTGTTTGGTGATGTAGGGTTGACTCGGCCGCGTGAATCGACAGATCGTCATGTAACTGATGATCAAGAAGAACGCCGCGACGACGTAAATGTGAAAACCGAGCGGGCCATGATTTCTGTAGCACGCGGCCGTCATGAGCTGCGGAAACTTTGCGAGTATCAGCGGGTGATACTCCGGGTCCATTGGCAGCAGTCCAATCGCTACGGCACAAGCTCCGGCGATGTTAGTCAAAACGTTGTCCTGCGTGTCAGGGGTGCGGTAGAAAAACAGGAACACTCCAATCGCCGCTAGAGCTCCAACAAACACATCCCGCATACTTGTGTAGTAATAAGCGCTGATTGACGTGTTCGACGGAATCTGTTCGAAGTAACGCGCGCCCAATCTGACGATAATCGGCATCAGGAGGCCGATGAAACCGACAGCTTTGCGAAGCGTTTTATACGAGACGATATACTCGTCTTGTGGGTTTTGGGGGACCATTGGATTCTCCTTTTGAAGAGTTGACCTGCTATGGTTAATGAGAATTCGCGTGAGTTCGTTTCGAGTGAAGTCATAGTTGTTCGGGTTAAAGTTGTTAGTTGCTTTTAGTGCCGAGTCCGCGAAGCGGACGGCAGCATAAAGCCTGGGGCGCAAGCCCCAGGTATGAAATACAAAAGCGTAACTCGAGCCCGCGAAGCGGGCGGCAGCGGGTGCGCTTTCGCCCGCTTCGCGGGCTCAAAATTTTTCCGTGATTTTTCCTGGGGCTTGCGCCCCAGGCTTTATGCTGCCGTCCGCTTCGCGGACTTCGCGCTCAAACCAATGAACCGTTTCTAAATTTCAATGGTTGATCAACTGAGTGAAGTCCAGCATTTTCCCTGCTCGTCATGCGGGGCTGACCTTGTTTACGAGCCGGGCGACGGTTTTCTCACCTGTCCCTACTGCGGTCACAAGGAAGCTATTCCGGAAAGCGCCGCCAAGGTTGAGGAACAGTCGTTTGAAAAGTCTCTGAAGATTCGCCCGGAACAGATGGGGAAGCTGGCGACGGATGCGCTCGAAGTGCAGTGCCAGAGCTGCGGCGCAAAATCGATCTTCACGCCGCCGGAGGTCGCAGGCAGATGCGAATTTTGTGGTGTGCAGATCGTGGCCCAACCCAAGTCGGCCGATCCCATTCTGACTCCCGGCGGGCTGCTGCCTTTCAGTATCACGCAGCAACAAGCCAACTCAGATCTCCAGCACTGGCTTTCAACGAGATGGTTCGCGCCCAACAGTCTCAAACACTTCGCCCAACCGGATGCGATCCACGGCGTGTACATTCCGTTCTGGACCTACACCACAAACACCAGCACCGATTACGTGGGCCAGCGCGGCGAGTACTACTACGTGACCGAAACTTACACGGATCGTGACTCGCAGGGAAGAGAAGTACAGCGCACGCGGGAGGTGAGATACACGCGCTGGCATGATGCTTCGGGAACGGTCACCGGCTGGTTCTTCGATGTTTTGATTGCGGCGACACTCTCGCTGCCCGCTAATTATCTTGCCGCGTTAGAGCCGTGGGACATGGAGAAGTTGAAGCCATACAATCCCGCGTTTCTTTCGGGGTTCAAGGCGCAGCGTTATCAGGTTGACCTCGCGCAGGGTTTCGAAAATGCGAAGAAAGTTATTGCGCCTACGATTGAGCGCGACGTGCGGAATGATATTGGCGGCGACGAGCAGAGGATTGAAACGCTCGTAACAGATTATTCGGAAACAACGTTCAAGCATCTGTTGTTGCCGGTTTACGCGGGCGCCTATCGCTACAACGGAAAGCTCTTTCAGATCGTGGTAAACGGTCGCACTGGCGAGATACAGGGCGACCGTCCGTACAGTTTTTGGAAGATTGCGCTGTTAGTGGTGTCGCTGCTGTTGCTGGTAATGCTTATTGCGGTGTTGTTTGGTGGTAATCGGTAAGTTCAAGAGTGTCCCCAGAGTTGCGACAACTGGTCCATCGTGCCGTTGAAAGTGTCGCGGTCGCAAGGCGCGCTGATGCCGTTGACCGGTCCTGACTCGGTGTACTGCCACATCGTCCACGTTGACCATGTCGGCGGGACGATGGGCGACGACGCGCCATACTGTGCACGCCAGAACCAGCAGTTCGCGAGGACTGCGCTTTTGTTATTGCCCAGCAGTTTTCCGGCGAGTGCGTCTGAATAGAATCCCGGGTAACGTCCTGTTTGATTGAAGACCTCGGTCACGAACTGTTCCGCTTGTGCGATGGACATTTGACTCGTCGGGTTCTCTTCAAAGTCGAGTGCTAATAGATCGGTTGGTCCAGGGTTAACTTTCGAAAGAAAGTATTGTGCCTGGGCCGCGCCGTCTGTATTGGTTCCGAAGTGATACGCGCCCCACCAGAGTCCGGCGGCCAGCGCTTGCTGCTTGCGATTGGCGTAAGTGGGGTCGGCCCAGTTGGTGGCCTGCGTGGCCTTGTGAATGATGCCGGCGATGCCCGCCGATTTGATATTCGCGAAGCTCGTTACTGTGTTGAAGTGCGAGAGGTCAATGACGACATTCAATCCCTGAACGTTACTCATGCAATTCCCTCCAGTGGATGAGATACAGGCATTCTGTGAGCAAAATTCTTCCGGTTGATTCTATAATCTTTGTCGCTATTGAGTACACAACCTTTCTTCTCGACAGATCATGAAACTTAACAACCATCGGCTACGGCTTCGCCGCCTGATGTGAGGCGGGGCTCCGCCCCGCCGTCAGTTCATTAAAGATATTCGGGGGCTATGCCCCCGGTTCGGGCCTAAGGCCCTGAAACTGCTGCGGGCTAAGCCCGGACCGGGGGCGTAGCCCAAACTCAATAGTGAGAGTCGACGGCGGGGCGGAGCCCCGCCTCACATCAGGCGGCGAAGCCGTTGCGTAAAAATCAAAAATGACTTTTTGTGCAAGCCCGCAGCGATAACGAAGAGAAAGAACAATGAAAAAGTTTGTCGTTAGTTTCTTTTTAATTTTTGTCTGGTCCACCGCAGTCTTTCCGCAAGCGCGGAAGAATGTTGAGCCGGTGCCGAAGCTCCTGTCCGTGCGCGAACAACAGGCGGTGCGCGAGGCGTGGCTGAGGAAACGTCTCGACACGATGCTGCTGCCGATGATGCGGCAAAAGAAAATCGAGATGTGGATCGTTGTGAACGAGGAGTTTCATGCCGATCCGGTGACGGAATACATAGCTCCGCCTCTTCCGTATGACGGCCGCCGCGATTTCTTTATTTTCGCGGATCGTGGCGGGGACAAACTCGATCGCGTGGCGCTGGTTCGTTATTCCGAAGAAGCCCTGAAGCGTTTCTTCGAGGTTTTGAATCCTCCGGGCCGAGACACCGCAGCGACGTTGCGTCGGATCGTTGAAGAGCGAAACCCGAAAACCATCGCGCTGAATATGGGAGGCACGCGTGGCGCAACTAACGGGCTCACTCACGACGCTTACAAGTTCCTGACGGACACACTCGGACAGGATTTAGCATCGCGCTTCGTGTCGGCTGCACCGCTGATCGTCGAATACATGGACACGCGTTTGCCGGAGGAGTTGGAACACTATCGCACGGCGGTAGAGCTCACGGATGTCTTAACGCGGCGCGCGTTTTCGAATGAGGTGATCACGCCCGGCAAGACTACTGCCGGCGATGTTCGCTGGTGGTTTCTGCAACAAGTGAACAACGCTGGTTTGGGTGTTTGGTTTCAACCGGACGTACGTATTCAACGACAGAATCAGGAGACGAAGCAGACGTTGCAGTTTCTGAGCGTGGCGGCGGAGTCAGAAGTGATTCAGCGAGGCGATGTGATTCACATCGATTGCGGTTTGAATTACCTGGGCTTGAGCACTGATTGGCAGAAGATGGCTTACGTGTTGCGCGAAGCCGAGAAAGATGCGCCTGAGGGTTTGAAGAAGGCGCTGGCGAACTCGAACCGGCTTCAGGATGCGTTGTTCGCGCACATCAAACCCGGCGCGAAGGGTTTTGAAGTTTACGATGCGACTATGAGCGACATGAAACGGCTTGGGATTGAAGCGATGATCTACTCGCATTCG
>Ga0075423_10007474_pt1 | contig 10318 bp, 11 predicted proteins | sample SoiMethybrSBSTD2_FD_80114 | JGI IMG/M metagenome (GOLD analysis project Ga0075423, IMG submission 80114) | Bulk soil microbial communities from a Populus tree surrounding site in Tennessee, USA - Soil MetaG P. TD hybrid SBSTD2 | ecosystem: Environmental > Terrestrial > Soil > Tree plantation...
CGAGCCCTCGGCCTCGCGCGCGGCCACGAACTCCTCCGAGGCCGCCACCAGCTCCTCCAGGTTCTCGAGTCGCGCGTCGGCCTCGGCGGCGCGCTCTGCCTTGAGCGCGTCGCGGTAGCCGGACTCCGCCAGCACCTCGTCGATCAGCGCGGGCAGGGTCATCGCGGCGCGCCGCTCGGTGAGGCGGGCGATGAGCCGGGCCATCTCCTCGAGGGCCCGGCGCGGCTTGGCCCCGATCTCCGGCGGGATTTCCGCGCACGCCCCGAGCAGCCCGATCCCGCGCCGGCGGGCCTCCGCGTCCAGGTGGTCGAGGCTGGTCTTGCCGATGCCGCGCGCGGGCGCCGCAATTGATCGACGAAATGCGATATCGTCGCGGCCATTGACGAGGAGACGAAGGTAGGCCACCACGTCCTTGACCTCGCGTCGCTCGTAGAAGCGCACGCCGCCCACGATCAGGTACGGAATGCTCGCGCGGCGCAGCGCGTCCTCGAGCACGCGCGACTGCGCGTTGGTGCGGTAGAAGATGGCGGTGTCGCGGTAGTCCACGCCCTGGTCGCGCAGGGTGCGAATGGCGCGGGCGACGAAGGCCGCCTCCTCGTTCTCGTCCCACGCCCGGTACACCTGCGCGCGCTCGCCCTCCGCGTTCTCCGTCCAGAGGCGCTTGTCCTTGCGGGCGGTGTTGTTGCGGATCACCGCGGAGGCCATGCGGAGGATCTGCTTGGTCGAGCGGTAGTTCTGCTCGAGCGGCACCACCCGGCAGTCGGGGAAGTCCTTCTCGAAGTCGAGGATGTTGCGGAGGTCGGCGCCCCGCCACCGGTACACGGACTGATCGGGATCGCCCACCACGCAGAGGTTCCGATGCACTTCGGTGAGCAGCGAGACCAGGCGGTACTGGGCGCGGTTGGTGTCCTGGTACTCGTCCACGAGCACGTACTTCCAGAGCCCGCGGTACCACTCGAGGGTGGCCGGCGAGGTCTCGAACAGGCGCACCGCCAGCAGCAGGAGATCGTCGAAGTCCACCGCCTGCGCGGCGCGGAGCCGCGCCTCGTACATGCGGTAGAGCGACGCCACGCGCTCCTCCCGGGGCGTCCGGGCCAGCCGCTCCGCCTCCTCCACCGAGATCATGTGATTCTTGGCGTGGCTGATCCGGTGCACCGCCGAGGCGGGCGTCAACTCGCGCTCGTCCATGTCCAGCTCGCGCATGGCCTCACGCACGAGGGTGAGCCGGTCGTCCTCGTCGTAGATCACGAAGGCGTGGGGCAGACCGATGCGCGGGGCGTGCTCGCGCAGGATGCGCACGCAGACCGAGTGGAAGGTGGCGATGAGGGGCGGCCGGATGCCCAGGGGGAGGACGAGGTCCTCCACGCGGTGCCGCATCTCCTCCGCCGCCTTGTTCGTGAAGGTCACCGCGAGCACGTTGCGCGGGTGCACGCCCTCGACGGCCAGGAGGTACGCCACCCGGTGGGCGATGACCCGCGTCTTCCCGCTCCCCGCGCCCGCGAGGACGAGCACGGGCCCCTGAATGGAGGTCACCGCATCCCGCTGTGCGTCATTGAGTGGGGCGAGGATGGCGTCGCGTACTGCGGCGGGCACCGGCATGGGAGCTAACGATAACACAGCGGGCTCAGGCGCCGAGCGGGGTGGCCGCGGCCATCAGGAACTCGCGCACGGCACGATCCTCGCTGAGGCCGAAGGCGCGATCGTAGGCCGCTCGTGCGTCGGCGCGACGCCCCAGCTCACGAAGGAGATGCCCGCGCAGTGCCCAGTACGGCTGGTAGCCAGCAACATCGGCAGGGGCGAGCGCCTCCAGCGCCGCCAGCCCCGTAGGTGCTCCGCGGGCCTGGGCCAAGGCGGCGGCATGGCCCACGCGCGCCCCCACGGTGGGCGCGCAGCGGACGAGACCCTCGTAGAGCAGCGCGATCGCCTCCCAATCGGTGCGGCCACTCACGGCACGGTAAGCGTGCGCGGATTGAATCGCCGCCTCGAGCTGGAAGCGCCCCGGACGCCCCGCGCGAGCACCGGCGCCCAGCGCACTCTCGGCCTCCTCGAGCAGGGATCGAGACCAGCGAGATACGTCCTGCTGATCCAAGGGGACGTAGTGGCCCGCGTCGTCCCGGCGTGCCGCGCGCCGGGCCTCGCAGTGAAGCATGAGGGCGAGTAAGCCCGAAGCCTCGGGCTCCTCCGGCATGAGCTGAGACACGAGCCTGCCCAGCGTAAGCGCCTCCTCCGCGAGCCCGCGCCGGCGTGGATCGGCACCGGCTACGTCGTCCCAGCCGCTCCCGTAGGCGGCGTAGATCCCCTCGAGCACCGCCGCCAGCCGAGCGGGAAGGGCGGTCGACTCTGGCACCGCCCACTCGATCCCCGTCTCGCGAATCCTCGCTTTCTCGCGCACGAGCCGTTGCCCCATGGTCGCGGGCGCCACCAGGAATGCCGACGCGATGCGTGACGCGTCCAGGCCGAGGACGGTCTGCAGCATGAGAGGCGTGCGCATGGCGGGGTCGATGGACGGATGCGCGCACACAAAGAGCAACTTCAACCGCTCATCCGGGAATTCGGGCGCCGCAGCCCGCGCCTCGGCGCCTTCCAGCAGGATGCGGAGCGCTCCGGCAGCTTCCGACTGCACGCGCGCGTGGCGCGATCCGTCGATGAGCCGGCGTCGTGCGACTGCCAGGAGCCATGCCTCCGGCCGTTCGGGCACCCCGGCCCGCGGCCACCTCTCCAGCGCAGTCAGCAGAGCCTCGCCGAGCGCGTCCTCGGCGCGCGCCAGCTCGCGCGTGCGGGCGGACAGGTAGGCGAGGAGGCGGCCGTAGGAGTCGCGCGCCGCTCGTTCCGCCGCCTCACGCGCCCCGGGGCTGCCGACGACACTCACATCGAGAGATTGGCCCGCACCTCGACCGCGCCCGTCGCCGCAGCGGGGCAGCGCGACGCCCACTCGAGGGCCGTGTCGAGGTCAGGCACGTCGATGACGTAGTAGCCTCCGAGCTGCTCCTTGGTTTCGGCGAATGGGCCATCCTGCACCCCACGCCTGTCGTTCCGCTGCCGCACGGTGGCCGCGGAAGCGGGGGGCTCGAGGGCTGCGCCCCCCACCATGATGCCGGCCGCCTGGAGCGAGTGGGTGTAGGCCCGATAGGCCCCCCAGTACGTCTCCCGACGGCTCCCGTCGGCCCGGTCCTTGAAGTCCGCCGCGGTCTCGTAGACGAGGATCGTGTATTTCATGGCCGATTCCCTCCTTGCCTCAATGTCGTCCGAGGTGGCCCCGCTTCGACACGATCGTCGGCCCGAGCATCGGGCCGAGCGGTCCACGAGGGCCCTTCCGGCCGTCGAGGGTCAGTGGGAGTGCCGCGGCGCCGACGGTCTATCCTCGTAACCTCGCAGCACCTCGTACTGCCGCTGCTGCGCCGGGGTCAGGACATCACGTTGTGCCAGGTGCGCGCGGAGATGCACCATCCGCAGGCGGCTCTCGAGCGCGCCCAGCTCGTCCAGGAGCCGCTCCAGCTCGGGCGCGGTCATGGTCCCCGCGGCGAAGCGCCCGTCGAGCTCGCGCTCGCGCGCCACGATCTCGGCGCCCAGCCGGCTGGCCTCCGCCTGCATCGCCTCGAAGATGCGCTCGGTCTCGGCGCGCTGCGCGGCGGAGAGGCCGAGCTGGTCGGCCAGCTCGAGCACGTGCCGCGGCCCCGGATAGCGGTTGAGCTCGGCCGCCTTCGCTTTCCCCATGCCGCGGCCCGCCAGAAGGTCCTGAATCTCCTCGGGCGACAGCGCCTTGATCGCGCGCGACTCCTGGCCCGCGTAGGGGGAAGCGGGCGGCGCGGCGCCGCCCTCGAACGCCGAGACCAGCACCAGGATCCAGCCGAGGACGAGAGCGTGCCAGCGCATGGGATCGCTCCTCAGTGCCGCTTGAAGTACTGGACGGCGCGCTCGTGCTTCTCCGCCGCCGCGCGCGTGGCGAACGTGCCGAGGTTCTTCCGCTTGCCGGTCTTCGGATCCTTCGTGCGCGAATAGAGACGGTACTTTCCCGACGCGAGCTTCCGGATCATGGCTCAGAGCCTCGGTCCGACGCGTTCCATCGCTTCCCGCGACGTGATCACCGGATGCACCTCGAAGTCCGCGAGGTCGGTCCAGTTCTCCGCCCACGCGTCGAGGGCGGCGCGGCTCTCGGCCTCCATGAGCTGATAGCAGCGCGTGAGCTCCGGCGTCACCCAGCTCCCCACGTACTCCACCCCTGCCGGCATCATCCGCCCCTTGTCGCGGAAGCGGCGGAAGATGGGAACCGCGTCGCCGTTCCTGAAGTGCTCGATCACCATGAAGAGCGTCTTCGCCATCGGAGTCCTCCTTCGTGAGGTACAGAGTATACGGGCGCTGGAGGCGCACTACACGCCCACCGCGGGATAGGGAAAGCCCGCGGGCCGCGCGATCGCGGGGTCCACGTGCCGGCGGAGGGCGGCATCACAGATCGCGTAGCCCCAGTTGATCAGGCGCTCCTGCTGCTCGGGCTCCATGCGGGCGAGCCGCGTGGGCACGGCAGCCAGCGCAGCCGTGCGATCAGATGGACACGGCATGGCGTCGGCGAGACGGTAGTCGGCGATGTCGGAGCGGATGCCCCAGTAGGCGCCCTTGCGGTCGCCCCGCAGATACGCCGTGATGAGCTGACGCTTGCGCAGGCTCCGCACCTGATTGTCGATGATCTCGAGGATGCGCACCACGTGGCGCGCCCAGTCGCGCTCGGGCTCCGGCTCCGGCTGCAGCGCGCCCCCCGCGTCGCTCACGAGAATGGTGTCGTAGCGCTTCCACGCCGTCTCGAGCCCCAGGTTGTCGTAGACGCCCCCGTCCGACAGCACCACGTCGGTCGTGTAGGGCTCGCGCGCGAGATCGGCGCCCTTGACGGGCGGCGTCTCCCAGTCACCCGCGTGCAGCTCGAGGTCCACCGGCGAGAGCACCGGGGGAAACGCGGACGACGCGGCCACCGCGCGCGCCAGCGGCAGCGTGGGATGCAGCACGCGGCCCACGCGATAGTCCGCCATGTAGGGCTTCGAGAAGCGCCACAGCACGCCGGTCTGGACATTGGTGGCGTTGAGGACGAAGCGCGGCGAATCCGGCAGCGCCTGAAGGGTGGCGTCCCCGAAGAGATGCTTCGTGTACGCGGACTCCACGCGATCGGCGACGCTCACGCCGGGCAGGAGCACCCCGGTCACGATCGCGCCTGCGTCGATGGTGCGGCCGGCGAGGGCGCGCAGCGGCTCCACCACCTCCGCGCCGAAGCCGTGCGCGATGCCGGCCCCGTCGAAGGCCAGGCGCGCCCACTTGAGCCCGAGCAGGCCGGCGGTGATCGAGCCGCCGGAGACGCTGGATACCCGCGCGAGCCGCGGGAGATAGCCCGCCTCGTTGAGCCGCCACAGCGCGCCCACGTGAAAGATCATCGCCCGGTAGCCCCCGCCGGAAAGGCAGAGGGCGATGCCGTCCTCCGGCGGCGCCGCCGCCTCGTCCCCCACGATGGCGCGGACCGGCGAATCCGGCGCGGCCGGGCGATCCGGGGATACGGGCATCAGGCCTCGCCCGAAACGGGATGGGCGCGGACGAACTCGAGGATGCGGGCCACCACGCGCTCGGTGGCCTGGTCGGGCGGCATCACCGGCCAGAGTTCGGGCTGCGGCAAGAGCTCGCGCAGATAGTGAGCGCCCGACGTGGCGTGCGCCGGATCGTCGCCGGCGACGATGAGGGCGGGTACGCGCATCGCCATCAGCTCCTCCGGCTCGGCGCCCGGCGGCATATCGCGATCGAAGAGCGCGCGCCCGCTGGCCGCGACCAAGCCGACGTAGCGGTCGAGGTCCTGGGCGGCGAACCGGTCGGCGAACGCGGGATCGCTCACGATCACCGACGCCCACGGCCCCGCCTCGGGGTCGGCCCAGAACGAGCGCCCCTCGTGCGCCCGCTTCACCACGCCGGCGAGGCCGTGCTCGCGGGCGAAGCGCGCGTGACGGGCGAAGCGATCGGCGCCGTTGAGCTTCCAGCGGTAGCCGCCCACCGGCCAGTGCAGCACCAGGGCGTGCGTGGCCTCGGGATGGCGTGCGGCGAACGCGGTCGCCACCGAGCAGCCCATGCAGCCGCCCATCACGAAGGCGCGGTGGATCCCGAGATGGTCGAGGAGATGCCGAGCCTGATCCGCGTAGAGCGCCCACGAGAGCCGCTCCACGCGCCCGCCGGAGACCCCGGCCTCGCGGCGGTCGTAGACGACCACCGTGAAGGCGCGGGCGAGCGCGTCCAGCGCGTCCATTCCCTTCCACGCGGTGCCCGACCGCCACTTGTCCATCGAGGCATCGAAGCCCCCGGGGGCGAGCATGAGCAGCGCCGGTCCGGATCCCCGCGTCTCGTACTCCACCTTGAGCCCGTCGATCGTCGCCGTGGCCATGCCGCCTCCGTCTCTAGGCGCGGCCGCTCACTCGAGGGGGAATGGAGCCGCGTAGCGCTCGGGCGGGAGCCGCAGGCCGTTCGCGAAGAACGACACCGTGTGGTAGAAGCCGACCAGCGCGATCAGCTCTAGGATCTGCTCCACGCTGAACGCCGCCGCCAGGGCGTGCCAGAGCCCGTCCGAGATCCTCGCGGTGTCGTGCAGCTCGTCGACGAGCCGCACGAGCAGCCGCTCCTCGTCGGTCCACGCGGGATCCTCGCCGCCGCCCCGCACGGTGGCGCGCACCTGCGCCGGCGTGAGGCCCACCCGCTCCGCGAAGAAGGCCACATGCACGCCCCACTCGTAGGCGCAGCCGCAGCGCGCGCAGGTCCGGTCGATGACGATCTCGCGGTGGCGCAGCGAGACGGGCCCGCGATCCAGCAGGCCGCCCGCGCGGAACTTCTCGTAGACACGGGGCACGCGGGCCAGCGCCGTGAAGAGGGCGAGCGGCGGCACGCCCGGCGGCATGATCTTGTCGAACACCGCCTGGAGGTCGGGGGGAAACGGCGGCGCGACGGGCGCGACGCGGGGGGCGGGCTCGGGCGTGCGGGACTCGGGGCGCGGTGTCGCCGGAGCGCTCATGCCCCGTCGAGCGCCAGCGTGAACGTGCCGGCGTAGCCGCCGCCGCGCGGCGCCAGCGCCAGCGTGAGCTCGCGCCCGCCGCGACGGTAGAGCCCGTCCTCGGCGTTCCGGATGCCGCGGCGGCCGCGCGCGCTGTAAGGCGGCCCCGCGAGCACGCGGTCGGTGAGGGCGTCGTCGAAGTAGAGCTGCGAGGTGAACTCGTAGCCCGGACGCTGGCCCTGGGGCGAGCGCACCTTGAAGTGGATGTGCACGGTGCGGCCTTGATACGCGCCGGGATACACGGTGAGGAAGCGGACCCGGCCCTCCCCATCGGTGAGCTGATAGCCGCGGAGGAACTTGCGCCCCACCGTGCTCCCCCCGGGATCGCTGACGTCGGAGTAGACGCCGAGGTGGTCGGAGTGCCACACGTCAACGCGCGCGCCGGCGAGCGGAGCGCAGCCCACGCGGCCAAGCCGGGCGATGAGGAGCGTCAGCTCGAGCGGGGTGCCGGGCTTGACCGAGCCGTCCGACGGATCGACGCGGATGTCGGAGCGGTTGAGGGCCTCCTCGACGAAGTACGGGCCCTCCGTCTGCGCGGGGCGGGCGACGCATCCCGCGACGGGCGCTGCGCTCTGCCCGCGCGCCGGGCCGGACGTCAGGAGCGAGACACCGGCCGCGCCCAGCAGCGCGAGCGCCTCGCGCCGCGACACCACGTGCCCCCTGGCGACATCGTCAGCGCGCATCCGGGCATCCACCCGCCCAAGCATACCTCAGCCCTCGCGATCAGAGCGCGCCGCGCATCCTGACCTCGGGGACCCGCGCGCCGCCGATCTCGAGCATCCGGGTCCGGTCCGGGGCCGCGGCGAAGCCCACCGTCTCGTAGAAGCGCCGCGCAGGGTGATTGGCCTCGAGCACCCACACGACGACCTCTCGGGCGCCGCGCTCCACGAGCCGCCCTCGCCCCCACTCCCAGAGCGCGCGTCCCACGCCACTCCGCCAGCGCCCGGGCTCCACGTAGATCGCCCAGAGCTCGCCGAGCTCGGGGGTCGCGTCCTCGTCCCGGCAACCGCCGACGCTGGCCCAGCCGATCACGGCGCCCGCCTCTTCCGCCACGAACGTCAGCGCGGTGGTCTCGCCGAGGTTCCGGCGCCAGCGCGCCTCCCGTTCGTCCACGGAGAGCTTGTCGAGAAAATCGCGGGGCAGGATGCCGCCATAGGCCGCCCGCCAGCCGCGGACGTGGACGGTGGCGATGCCGCGCGTGTCATCGAGCGTGGCCGGGCGGACTAGCACCGCACTCCTCGCGCGGCCGCGCCGCGCGCTATTCCACCGTCACCGACTTGGCGAGATTGCGCGGCTGATCGACGTCGCGCCCCAGCCGTACCGCCACGTGATAGGCGAGGAGCTGAAGCGGGATGGCCATGAGGATGGGTGAGAGCAGCTCGTCCGCCGCGGGCACGGGGATCACCCAGTCCGCCTTGGCCTTGGCCTCGCGGTCGCCCTCGTGGGCGAGCGCGATCACGCGGCCGTCGCGGGCGCGCACCTCCTCGACATTGCCCATCATCCGGTCGTAGGTCGCGTCCTTGGGGATCAGCGCCACCACCGGGAGCCCTTCGTCGATGAGCGCGATGGGGCCGTGCTTCATCTCGCCGGCGGGATAGCCCTCGGCGTGCAGGTACGACAGCTCCTTGAGCTTGAGCGCGCCCTCGAGTGCGATCGGATAGTGGATGCCGCGGCCGAGGAAGAGGAAGTCCTTGTAGCGCGCCAGCTCGCGGGCGAGCGCGGCCACCGGGGCGTCGAGCTCGAGCGTCTTCTCGATGAGGCGCGGCAGCTCGAGCAGTCCCTGCACGTGCTTGCGGCCCTCGTCCGCGGTGAGCGTCTCGCGCCGGCGCCCGAGCCACAGGGCCAGGAGGTACGCGGCCATGATGGTGGCGGTGAACGTCTTCGACGATGCCACGCCGATCTCGGGCCCCGCCGGCGTGTAGACGACGCCGGTGGACTCGCGCGCGAGCGCGGAGCCGATCACGTTGGTGATGCCCACGATGGGCGCGCCCTTGGCCCGCGCCACCTTGACCGCGCCGAGGGTGTCGGCGGTCTCGCCGGACTGCGACATCGCGATGACCAGCGTGTCGGGGCCCACCGGCGCGTCGCGATAGCGCCACTCCGAGGCCACGTCGACCTCGGCGGGCAGCCCGCTGATGCGCTCCATGAGGAAGCGGCCCACGATGGCCGCGTGATACGAGGTGCCGCAGGCGAGGAGGACGATTCGGGTTAGACCGCTTGTTATTTCGGGATCGAGGTTGATGTCCGGGAGGACCACGCTGCCGCTCTCCGGCGACACCCGGCCGCGCAGGGTGTCCGCGGCGGCGCGCGGCTGCTCGTAGATCTCCTTCAACATGAAATGGCGGTAGCCGCCCTTCTCGGCGAGGATGGGATCCCAGAGGATGCGCGTGGGCGTGCGCTCGGCCGGCGCCCCGTCGAGCTTGGTGACGTCCACCCCGTGGCGCGTGACCACCGCCACGTCCTCGTCCTCCAGGATGACCATGTCGCGCGTGTGGGCGAGGAGGGCGGGGATGTCGGAGGCCAGGAAGGTCTCGCCCGAGCCGAGCCCCACCACCACACTGCCCGCGCCGTGCTTGGCGGCGACGAGCCGGTCCGGCGCGCTCTTCGCGAGTACCACGATCGCGTAGGAGCCGCGGAGCTCGCGCAGCGCCCGCCGCGTGGCCTCGTCGAGCCGCGGGGTGTCCTGGAGGTGGCGCTCGATCAGGTGCGCGATGACCTCGGTGTCCGTCTCCGACGTGAAGACGTGCCCCTCGGCGAGCAGCCGCTGCTTGATGGGCAGGTAGTTCTCGATGATCCCGTTGTGCACGACCACGAGATTGCCGGAGCCGTCGGTGTGCGGGTGCGCGTTCTCGTCGGTGGGGCGGCCATGCGTGGCCCAGCGGGTGTGCCCGACGCCGATGGAGCCCGCCACCGGGCGCTCGCGCACGAGGCCCTCGAGTCCCTTCAGCCGGCCGGCGGCGCGCCGCACCTGCAGCCCCTCCGCGCCCAGCACGGCCACGCCCGCGGAGTCGTAGCCGCGGTACTCCAGCTTCCTGAGCCCTTCGAGGATGATCTCGGCCGCGCTCTTGTCGCCGATGTAGCCGACGATGCCGCACATATGCTTACTCCTTGTGTCCGGACTTTTTCGCCGCCTTCTTGCGCGCCGCCCAGCCCTCGCGCGTCTCCTGGCGCCCGCGCGCGACGGCGAGCGCGCCCGGCGGCACGCTCTTGGTGATGACGGAGCCCGCGGCCACGTAGGCGCCCTCGCCGATGGTC
>Ga0075423_10007476_pt1 | contig 10317 bp, 10 predicted proteins | sample SoiMethybrSBSTD2_FD_80114 | JGI IMG/M metagenome (GOLD analysis project Ga0075423, IMG submission 80114) | Bulk soil microbial communities from a Populus tree surrounding site in Tennessee, USA - Soil MetaG P. TD hybrid SBSTD2 | ecosystem: Environmental > Terrestrial > Soil > Tree plantation...
CAGCTCGTCAGCGCCTCCACCTCGACGAATCCGTTCGAGAGGCCCAAGCCCTGCCACGTTCCGGGCGTCCCGGGCGGGAGGGGCTGGGGCGCTTTAGGCTTGGGACGGAGGACCGAATCGGAGCCGCATCCAAGGCCGAGCAGTGGGGCCAGCGCGGCGAGGAGGAGTAAGGCGAGGGCTTGGAATCGCGAACGGACGCGGGGGAGGTTCATCGGCGCACCTCGTTCCAGACATTGGTTTCCGCTGGGGTGACCTACAGGAATACGCTCATTCCGGGCGCAAGTTCCGGGCGATTGCCGCCGCGAGGGCGTCGGCCGCCGGCGGGTGGTGTCGCAGCCAGAGCTCCGGCTCGATCACCTCGAGCTCCATGACGGCGAACCGCCCTTCGTTGTCGCGAACCATGTCGACCCGGCCGTAGGCGGGGGTGGGCTGACGCGCCGCCATCGCGCGCTCGGCCAGCTCGATCTGCTCCGGCGTGGGCGTGTAGTCGTGCACGGTGCCGCCGTGGTCCTGCTGGACCCGGAAGTCGCCGGCCCGAGGCACTTTTCGGACCGCGTGCGTGTATCGCCCGTCGATCACCATCAGGGTGTCCTCGCCCACGCGCACGATGTCCTCGACGAAGGGCTGGAGCATGAGCGACTCGGAGGCGAGTAGCTCCCGCACGACGGGATCCAACTCCTGCGCGTTCGCGCGATTGAATCGATACGTGTGTCTCGCCGCTCCCGAAATGCACGGCTTGATGATCGCCTCGGACCATCCCGACGCGTCGAGCAGCTCGCGCACGCTCGACGTGCTTCCGCGCTCCACGTATCGCGTCGCCACGACCGGCACTCCCTTTGCCTCCAGGTCGGCGAGGTAGTGCTTGTCCATGTTCCATCGGACGACGTCGGGGGAATTGCAGAGGTCCGTCTGCGTCTCGACGCGGCCGAGCCACGCGCTGAACTCGTCGGCGCGTTCGAAGTAGTCCCAGATCGTCCGGAAGACGGCGCAGCGGAACTTGGACCAGTCGACGTCGGGGCGGGCCCAATCGACGCGCACGGAGGAAAGCCCGCGCTCGCGGAGCGCGTCCCCAAGCAGGCGGTCGTCGTGGAGGATGTTGCCCAGAAACCAATCGTCGTCCGCGGCGACGGATGCCGCGAACCGGTGTTCGGTCAGGAGCGCGATGTCGGCGTGGAGCATCAGTGTCGGATCAGCCGGTGCCGGAGGTTCTTCTTCACGTCGGGCCACTCCGTCGCGAGGATGCTGTAGATCACCGTGTCGCGCGCGCTTCCGTCCGGCCGGATGCGATGGTGGCGGATCGTGCCGTCCTTCTTCGCCCCCAACGCCTCGATCGCCCGTTGCGACGTGAAGTTGAAGTTGTCCGTGCGGAGACCGACCACCTGGCACCCCACGGTGTCGAACGCGTGTCCCAGGAGCAGGAGCTTGCACGACGTGTTCACGTGGCTTCGCTGCCAGCTCTTGGCGTACCACGTGTAGCCGATCTCGACCCGGTCGACTTCGGCGATGACGTCGTGATAGCGGGTGCTGCCGACGATGGCGCCGCTCTTCAGCTCGCGGACGGCCCAGGGGAGCATGTGGCCGTCCTTCTGGCCCGCGAGCGCCTGCTCGACGTAGGTCCGCACGGTCGACGGCTCGGGCACCCACGTGTACCAGAGGCGCCAGAGCTCGCCGTCTTGGACCGCGCCGACGAGGGGGTCGACGTGCTCGAGCGTGAGCGGCTCCAGGCGAACGCCCAGTCCCTCGAGCGTGATGGGGCTGAGTTGGATCATCGGGCGTCGCCGAACGTCATGCCCTACAGTTTACGCGATAGCCAGTGCATCGTGTTGAGCGCGAACTGGCGGTTGTCGTTGTCCGGCGTGTTCATCCCGAAGGGCACGCCGCGCGACGTTTGTGCCGTCATCATGGCGGCCTCGCCCAGCACCACGACCCGGCCCCTCCCCAGCTCGAACGCCAGGCCCTGCGCCTGTCCGGCGGGTTGCGCCGCGAGGCTGTCCGCGACCGGCACGAACTCGAGCGCGGTCTCCGGAAGTCGCAGGAGCACGGTCGCCCCAGGCGGGCCGTCGAGCGACTGCCCGGTGTAGGTCATCACGCGGCGGACCGCGGTCCAGCGCCCATCGCCGTGGAGGATGGGGTGGTCGCCGAGGCGTTCGTTCTCGAGCGAGAAGAGGAGCGGATCCGACTTTTCCTTCGGCACCTCGGTGAAGCCGCGGTGCATTATGACGCCAAACGCCTCGCCCATGGCGGCCGCCGCCTCACCGAACGGCGCGTGGTCGGCGATCAAGAGCAGCGAGCCGCCCTCCTCGACCCAGGTCCGCACCGCGAGGATCTCGGCGGGCGTGAACGCCGGCTCGCCCCGCTTCTTCGTCGTGGATATCGGCAGGTTGAACCCGAAGAGCTGCGGCTTGGGCGCGCCCGAGGCGTTCGCGATCACCAGCACCTGGACTCCGTGAAGGCGTTCAATGGTGAACGGCTTCGAGGCCTCCGCGACCGAATACCCGTCCGCGCGAAGCAGGCAGCCGAAGGGCCAGTAACGCCCGGTGAATCGGATGGTCGAGGCGTTGTGGTGGGCCCCGTCGACGAGGACCCGCGGGTGGTCCTTCGTGAACTCCGGCGTCGCGACGTTCGCGTTCCATCCGTAGTCGGCGCGCTGGGACTCGTGGAGCGCGGATCCGATCAGGAACGCGGCCGCCGCGACCATGCAGGCGAGAACGATGACGATGATGGCGCTCTTCACGGGGCTTCCTTTCCGAACGGATGTCGTTTGTCCCGAAGGGCATCCAGGCGATGCCGGGTCGGCGCGGGTACGCTCCCTGGGACGGGCCGAAGCGCGGCTACGGTTTCATGTCGCCGACCCCTTGACAACTGCACAAATGTGCACTATCTTCTCCTTCGTCATGAGGACGAAGCCCAATCCCCGCCGGGCCCCGGGCAAGAGGCCCCCCAAGCGCGCGCCCTCCAAGGCGCCGCACCGCGCTCCCTCCGAGGACGCCATCCTCGGCTTCATCGCCGAGGCGCTCCGCGAGCATGGCCGTCCGCCCACGCTTCGGGAGATCGGTCTCGCGTTCGGGATCGCCTCCACGAACGGCGTGCGCTACTACCTCGATCGTCTGGAGCAGGCGGGGAAGATCCGCCGCGACCGCTTCACGTCGCGGGGCATCGAGGTCGTGGAGATGCCGGACGAGATCCCGCCGGAGGTCGTGCCGCACTCGATCACGGCCCCGCGCGTCACCGCGTTTCCCCGGGCGGCGCACGGCCGCACCCCCGAACTGTTCGAAATTCCGCTCGTCGGTCACGTGGCCGCCGGCGCGCCGATCCTTGCCGAGGAACACATCGAGGACGTGCTCATCGTGGACGGCGCGCTCGTGCGGCCCGGAAAACACTTCGCCCTCCGCGTGCGGGGGGACAGCATGAAGAACGCGGGGATCTTCGACGGCGACGTCGTCATCGTCCGCCACGAATCGCCGGTCAAGTCGGGCGAGATCGCGGTGGTCCTGATCGGCGACGAGGCGACCGTCAAGCGCTTCTTCCCGCGCCGCGACAAGATCGTCCTGATTCCCGAGAACGACGACTACGAACCGATCGAGGTCCGCCCCACCGACCCCGAAGTCCGCGTGGCGGGGAAGGTGGTCGGCGTCTTCCGGAGGCTTGGCTGATGCTCCATGCGCGAACGTTTCCTTCCGAGAGAGATGGGTACTTCATGATCGAGTCCATCCACGACCCCATCGAGGTCATCGCGCTCTTCACCGGAGGCGCCCTGAAGCCGGTCCGCTTCCGCTGGAAGAACAAGACCGTGCACATCGCCAAGATCACCGGGGATTGGATCCGTCACGAGGGCCAGAACAAGATCCACTTCTTCGCGCTCCTCGCGGCCAACAAGGACTACTACGAGATCCGCTACGACACGCGCGAGATGACCTGGCAGCTCACGAGGGTGTGGATGGAGGGGTAGGGGGAAGCGCGGTGCCGTCAGTGCCGCGGCATGGGGAGCGCGAATCCAAGGCGGATCCCGTCTTCCTGCCGCAACCCTTCGCCGTACGGCAGATCCTTGATTCGAATGGTCTCCCAATGTTCGCAGCTCATTTGGGATCCGACGACGGCTCCAATGCCGGCCCCGACGACCGCGCCGAGCACGCCGACCAAGGCGATTATGGTTATCTTTTCGTCCCCTCGCCCTTCGCCCGGGGTCCCCTCGCAGTCGCCTTGACTGCAAGCGACCACCCCCAAAAGGACCCCGGCGACCGCACCCACCCCTAGCCCGGCCGCCGCGCCATCGCCGGCGCACCCCTGCATGCCGCGGCTGGCCTCGATCCGCACCACGGATTTGACCGGAACGGCCAGCTCCGTCTCGGGAGATTCAACGCGGATCACGATGTCGTCATCGCGCCGTCCCTGTAGCGTCCCGATGAATTGCTCGTGCCTCAGTTCTTTCGCGGTCATCGGCGCCCCGGCGAGGACGCGAATCAAGTCCGACGTCGAGACGGAAAGCCGAACGCGGTCGTTGGGCTGAGGCGCGATCGACTCACGCGCCGCGGCCGGAGCAGCGCCGGAATGAAAGAGAGCCAGCGCGAGGAGAATAATATGGATCCGAGTCACCTCATGGACCTCCCGTTGGCCGGCTCCACCCGCCGCGACCTGGGCCGCGCCGTAGCAGAAGAACGTCAGGACGAGAGGAACCGCACGGGGAAATGCGCCTTGAGTCTCTTCCCCAAGGCGACCGCCGCCTCCCCACGTGATCTAGAGGTCACCCTCATGCGGCCGCATCATCCGGCCGGAAGAAGGACCATGTCTCGAGATCGTCCGTCACACGCTCGTGCCCGATGACCTCGTATCCGACGTGCTCGTAGAGCGGGACGTTCTTCGGATCCTCGGTGCTCAGGGTCACGCCGGTCGATCGCGGATCGCGCACGGACATCGCGTGCACTTCATCGAGGAGGCGCCGCCCCAAGCCGCGGCCGGCATGGGACCCGCGCACGCCCAGCATGTTCAAGTGAAGGTGCAGCTGCGGCACCTTTGATCGCTCCCACACTTCGATCAGCCCTTCGTACCGCGCCTTCGCTTCGTCGCCGAGGATCTTCCACACCGCCTCGCGACGAGCGGGGAAATCAGGGTGTGTTTGGCGCTCGCCTACCGGCGTGGTCGTCGCCACGGCCACGATGCTTCCTGCGTCCTCGATCGCGAGGATGGGATCCTGGAGCAGAACGCGCGCCGAGACGAAGAGGTCGATCAGCGTGCGCAACCGATCGTCGTACTCCGCGCCCGCCTCGCCCACCACGTATCGCATGACCGGGTAGTCGTGGAACGAGTCGCAGAAGGCAGCGACCGCCTCGGGGGCTCTCTCCGGCGAAACGCGGATCAACGTTCCCGCTGCCACGGCCTCGTCGCGCCTCACCATGTCGGCTTCAAGATCATCAGCGCCATTCCGAGGAGCGGTGCTACGAGCGCGACCGAACCCCACGCCTCCCACCGGCGCGCGACGGCGTGATAGGCGGCGTAGTCGAAGCCGCCCGGTGCCTTAGCACCCGACGCGGCCATCGCATACAGCTTCCGCTGGAGCGGCGCGACCTGGGACATGAAGGCGAACCCGGAGATCGAGAAGAGGATGATCGTCCAGAGGATCCAGGACGTTCTTAGGATCGGCAGGTTCCCGTGGATGGCCGCGAAGATGCCCGCCGTCAGGATGACGATGACGCCGGGGACGGTGAAGATGCGGTCGCTTCGGATGATGCCGTCCATCGTGAAGGCGAGGAGCCTCGGGTCACGGGTACGGGCGGCGTGGCGGTGCCAGAAGAGCCCCGTCGTGATGTTGCCGAGGAAGGCGATCACCGCTGCGACGTGGATCAGCTTGAACCAAAGGTACATACGGGCTCCCCCCTATGAAACGTTCGCACCGAATCCGGCTTCCAAAGGCAGGGCCGAAAGAGTACCCGCTCCCCGTCCCTTGACAACTGCACAAATGTGCAGTATCGTTCCGAATTGCCATGCTGCCGAACCCGTTCCGCGCCCACGCCCGGATGAAGGGATGATCCTCGATGCGCGTCATCGCACACCTCGACATGGATGCCTTTTTCGCCTCGGTCGAGGAGAAGCTGAACCCGCGCCTGGCGGGGAAGCCGCTCGCGGTGGGAGGCGACGTCTCGCGCCGGGGGGTGGTCTCCTCCGCCAACTACGCGGCCCGCGCGTTCGGCATCCGCGCCGGAATGCCGGTCGCGGAAGCGGCGCGGCTCTGCCCTAGCGTCACGTTCGTCGAGGGCGATCCCAAGAAGTACGTCCACATCTCGCTCTTGGTGCTCGAGACGCTCAAGGACTTCACGCCGATCGTGGAGCCGTTCTCGATCGATGAGGCGTTCCTCGATCTCACGGGGTCGCCGCGTTTGAAGCCCGGCTCCGATCTGAACGCCGCGATCCCCGTCGCCCAGGCGATCCAGCGAGCGGTCCATCGGAAGGTGGGTCTCACCGCCACGATCGGGCTCGCACACAACAAGTACATCGCCAAGATGGGGAGCGGGCTCCAAAAGCCGCGCGGGCTCACGGTGCTCACCCAGGAGCGCTACCGCGAGGTCTACTGGCCTCGTCCTGTCGGAGATCTCTGGGGGATTGGCGAGAAGACCTCGGAATCGCTCGGTTCGCTCGGGATCCGGACGGTGGGCCAGCTGGCGCGCTTCCCCCGCGAGCTCCTCTCCTACCACTACGGCCTGAACGGCGACAACATGCGGAACGCCGCCTTGGGCGACGACGAGTCCGACGTCATTCCCTACTTCAAGGGCATCGACGTCAAATCGATGGGGCACGAGTTCACCCTGCCGGAAGACGTGACATCGCGCGAGCTCCTCGGCGCGCACCTCCTTCGCCTGAGCGACCAGGTCGGACGTCGGATGCGGCTGGACGGATATCTCGGCCGCGTCGTCTCGATCAAGTTTCGGGATTCGCGCTTCAAGACGTTGATCCGTCAGCGTGCCCTCCCTGACGTCACCGACGACGAGACGCAGATCTACAAGACCGCGTGCGTGCTCCTCGACGAGTACTGGGACGGCCGGCCGCTTCGGTTGATCGGTGTATCGATGTCGTCGCTCATCTCCGCGGCAGGGCTGTACCAGCACAACCTGTTCGCCGAAGACGAACACCGGCGAAGAATGTCGCAGGCTGCCGACTCGCTCCGGGATCGTTTCGGCGACGGAATCCTGGTCCGCGCCGGGGTGCTCGATAGTGGAGGACGCGGATGAACGCCCCCGCCGAGAAGTCGCGCGCCAAGCCAGCCATCCTGATCGGCACCTCGGGCTATTCTTTCCCGGACTGGGTGGGTCCGTTCTATCCGCCGGGCACCGACCGCGCGCGCATGCTCGATTTCTACGTGAAGGAATTTCCGGTGGTCGAGGTGAACGCCACCTACTACCGCATCCCGCCGCCCAGCACTCTCCACGCGATGGAGCGGAAGACGCCGCCGGATTTCGAGTTCGTGGTGAAGGCGCACCATGACATGACGCACGAGCGTTCTCTGGATCCTGACCTGTACCGCGCCTTCGCGCGCGCGGTGGACCCTCTCCGGATGGCGGGGAAGCTCCACGGCGTGCTGGCGCAGTTCCCGTACGCGTTTCGGCGCACACGGGAGAACGAAGCGTTCCTGATCGACCTGCGCCGAAGGCTACCGGCGGACACGCCGCTCTTCGTCGAGTTCCGCCACAAATCCTGGATCGCGGACGATCTCTTCTCCTGGCTGCAAGCGGAGGGCCTCGACTACGTCAGCGTGGACGAGCCCGACCTCCCCGGGCTCGTGCCGCCGGTGGCGCGAGTCACGGGTGAGGTCGGGTATGTCCGGCTTCATGGCAGGAACAAGGAAAACTGGTGGGGGCCGGAGTCGCGGGCCTCGGGCCGCCCGGACGGAAGTCGGGGCCGTGAGCGGCCGGGAACGACCGAGGCCCCCACCGAATACGGTCCGCTCTTCGCGTCCGCGGTCGCGGATTCGCCGGCCGGCGCGGCGGCAGGCGGGGCGGCGAACCCCGCGGGCGCGAGATCGAGCGACCGCTACGACTACCTCTACTCCGAGCCCGAACTCAAGGAATGGGTCGAGAAGATCCGCGAGATGACCGCGAAGGCCAAGAAGACGTTCGTCTTCTTCAATAATTGCCACGTGGGTCAGGCGGCGAGCGGCGCCAAGCTGATGCGGCGACTGCTCGAGGGGGAGGGTCTCCTGTGACGGTGCACGACAATACCGTGGTGCGCGGCCCGGGCCTCTTCGACGGAGCCGAGCGAAAGAAACGGGGCGGCGGCGTTCCGCGCACGGTCGACGAGTACGAGTCGCTCCTCCTCGCGCTCACGTCCCGGGACCGGAGCTTCGTGGACGGCCCGCGCGGCCGAGCGCGTCGCGGGAACGAGCTCGTGCACGTGGAGCGGATTCCGGCTCGCCCCGCGGTTCACGCGGACCTCGCCGAGCCCCTTCCGGCCGCCCTGGCGGACGCGCTCGAGCAAATGGGGATCGAGCGCCTCTACTCGCACCAGGCCGCCGCCGCCGATCTGGCGCGCGCGGGGGAGAACGTCGCGGTCGCGACCGGGACCGCTTCAGGGAAGTCGCTCGCGTACCACATCCCGATTCTCGAGCGGCTTCTCCTCGAACCGGGCGCGGTCGCGCTCTACCTATTTCCTACGAAAGCACTCGCTCAGGATCAACTCCGCGGGCTGAATCGATTCGCCGAGTATTCGCCGGCCATCGCGCGCGCGGTCACCGCAGGCACGTACGACGGCGACACGCCGGGCGAATCGCGCCGCCGCCTCCGCGAGCGCGCCAACGCCATCCTCACGAACCCCGACATGCTCCACCAGGGGATCCTGCCGTACCACGCGCGCTGGAGCCGCGTCTTCTCCAACCTCCGCTTCGTCGTGATCGACGAGATGCACATGTACCGCGGCATCTTCGGGTCGCACGTGGCGAACGTGCTCCGGCGGCTGCGGCGGATCGCGCAGCACTATGGTTCCGATCCGCGGTTCCTCCTCACGTCGGCGACGATCCGGAATCCGGCCGAGCTGGCGGAGTCGCTGACCGGGCAGCGGGTGCGGGTCGTGGACGAGGACGGCGCGCCGCGCGGGCCCAAGCTATTCGCCTTCTGGAATCCGAAACACGCCGGCCCCGAGACGCCCGGACGGACTTCGACGAGCATCGAGGCCGAGCGCATCCTGGTCAGCCTGATGCGGCGGAACGTCGCGTCGATCGCCTTCACGCGCTCGCGCGTCGCGGCCGAGCTGATCTACCGCTACACGCGGGAGCAGCTCGGGGAGGGACGCCACAGCGGCGACGGCGAGCCCGGTAGGTCCGGCAAGTCCGGCGCGCGGGCGGATTGCGCGCTGGCGGATCGACTCAGCCCCTACCGCGGGGGCTACCTTCCGGAGGAGCGCCGCGCCATCGAACGTCGCCTCTTCGACGGCGACCTCCTCGGCGTCATCTCGACGAACGCCCTGGAACTCGGCATCGACGTCGGCTCCCTCGACGCCGCGGTGCTCGTCGGCTTCCCGAACACGATCGCGAGCACGTGGCAGCAGGCGGGGCGCGCCGGACGGACGTTCGCCCCGTCCCTCGCCGTGGTCGTCGCCTACGACGATCCGATCGACCAGTACCTCATGCGGCACCCCGAGTATTTCTTCGCCCAGTCGCCCGAGAGCGCGGTCATCGACCCCGAAAACCCCTACGTGCTGGCGGCGCACCTCTCCTGCGCCTCGCACGAGCTTCCCTTGTCTCGTCACGACGACGAGTTGTTCGGCCCGCGCGCGGCCGCGATCGCGAAGATCCTCGAGGAAGAGGGGACGATGAAGTCGCTCGACGGCCTTCGGTACTGGTCGTCGTCCGAATACCCGGCCGGCAACGTCAGCCTGCGCACGATCTCCGACGACACCTACACGATCGTCGACGCCAAGCGGGAGAACGCGGTCCTGGCCACGGTCGATTCGATCAGCGCGCCCGAGCTCGTCTACCCCGAGGCGATCTACCTGCACGAGGGCGACACCTACTTCGTTCGGGAACTCGACCTGCAGCAGAAAATCGCGTACGTGGAGCCGCGCGAGGTCGACTACTACACGCAGCCGGTCTTGGACACGCGGCTCAAACTATTGGAGTCGCGCGGCACGCGCCGCTGGGGCGAGTGCGAGGTGGGCCTCGGCTCCGCAAACGTGTCGTGGGCCACCGTGGCGTTCAAGAAGATCCGCTTCCGGAGCCTCGACGCGATCGGCTATCACCCGCTCGATCTCCCGCGGCTGAACCTCGAGACCGTGACGTTCTGGATTCGCCCCGAAGAAGCGGTCCGAAACGGGGTGCGAGTCCTGGGGCTGAACCCG
>Ga0075423_10007477_pt1 | contig 10317 bp, 9 predicted proteins | sample SoiMethybrSBSTD2_FD_80114 | JGI IMG/M metagenome (GOLD analysis project Ga0075423, IMG submission 80114) | Bulk soil microbial communities from a Populus tree surrounding site in Tennessee, USA - Soil MetaG P. TD hybrid SBSTD2 | ecosystem: Environmental > Terrestrial > Soil > Tree plantation...
GCCAGGACTTCGGGCACGGGGCGGTGGGCCGGGGAGAAGACGAATTCGTCGATGTCGAAGAAGCCGATCCAGCGGCAGTCGTCGCCGTAGCTGGCCACGCAGTGGTCGTACGCCGCGAACTGACCGGGGTAATGCGGCCAGTCGTGCAGGACCACGATCCCGTCCTTGATGTATGGGTCGAGCACCTCCAGGTGGTGGTCCGCGCTCAGGTTGTCGTACAGGTAGAAGCGCTCGAAGCCGACGAGCCGGTGGAACTCGATCCACTCGGCCAGGTACTCGGCCTCATCGCGATAGATCGCGCAGGCGGCCAGGTAGTGCTCGGGGGCCGTGGCCCGCGGGCGGCGCCCGTCCTCGTCCGAGCCCCAGAACTCGTGGTCCTGCCAGCAGATCAGGATCAGCGCCTCGGCATCGATCTGGTCGCGCACCGGCACCCCCGCCTCGGCGAGGACGCCCTGGATCTCCCGCCCGAACGCGAGATGGCGGGCGTACCGCTCGCCCGCGGTGCCCACCGCGCCCGTTCCCCCGAGCGTCTCCGCAAGCGCCGAGAACACTCCGGGACGCACGATCGGCAGCTCGCCCGGCGCGGTCGCGAAGTTGAAGAGCGAGCCGAGGACGATGCCCTGCAAGACCCCCGCCTCACCCTGCTCGCGCGCCTGAAACGCCGCCGCGAACCGGGCGAGTCGCTCTGCCGGCGCAAGGTCTCGCTCGTTGAAGGACCGAAGCGCCCACGCCAGGCCTTCCTCGTCCTCCGCGACCCATGTCGTCAGATGGGCAAGCTGCCTCGGCACCACAAGCTCCGGAAGGCGCGGCCGCATGAACGAGTAGAGGGACCGAACCCGCTCGCCGATCGGCTCTTTGCCTGCGACCGCCTCCAGGACGTCCGTCGTCATCCTGGCCACCTCGAGCCGGTGCTCGCGCTCCTCGCGGTCGAATCTCGGATTCGCGCGTGCGCGCGCTGCCCACGCCAGCATGCGGCGCTTCTGGTCGGCGGTCTCGTGTTCGGCCACGCCCCAATCATGACCAACCGTCCCCCGCGCCACCGGCGCGCTGCACGCCCTTCGCTACGTGAGGGCGGGGGTCTCCGGCAGCCGGGCCAGCGCCTCCTCCATCTCGCTCTCCGAGAACTCCGGGTCCTCGAGCTCGCCGGCAAGATAGGCGTCGTACGCGGCCAGGTCGAAGTGACCGTGGCCGCAGAGGTTGAACAGGATCACGCGCTCCGTGCCCGCCTCGCGCGCATCGAGCGCCTCGTCGATCACCGATCGGATCGCATGCGCCGGCTCCGGCGCGGGGATGATGCCCTCGGTACGCGCGAATTGCACGGCCGCCTCGAAGGTCTCGTTCTGCTTGAAGGCGCGCGCCTCCACGATCCGCTCGCGCACCAGGCCGCAGATCAGCGGGGCGTCACCGTGGTAGCGGAGGCCCCCCGCATGCACCGGCGGCGGCACGAAATCGTGGCCGAGCGTGTACATCGGCATCAGCGGGGTCATGCCCATGGTGTCGCCGAAGTCGTAGCGATAGACGCCGCGCGTGAGCGTCGGGCATGCCGCCGGCTCGCACGCGATGAACCGCGTGTTCCTGCCTTCCCGGAGGTTGGCCCGCACGAACGGGATCGCGATGCCGGCGAAGTTGGACCCTCCGCCGACGCAGCCGATCACGGTATCCGGGTACTCACCCGCTTTCTCCATCTGCGCGAGCGATTCCTGGCCGATCACGGTCTGGTGGAGCAGCACGTGATTGAGCACGGAGCCAAGCGCATAGTTGGTGCTGTCGTCCTGCGCCGCCACCTCGACCGCCTCCGAGATCGCGATCCCGAGCGACCCGGTCGGATGCGCCGCCTGCGCGCGGCCCGCGTTCGTCACGGTGGAGGGGCTGCGGTGGACCGTCGCCCCCCAGGTCTCCATCATCGAGCGCCGGTACGGCTTCTGGTCGTAGCTCGAGCCGACCATGAACACGACGCACTCCATGTCCATCATCCGGCACGCGAGCGCGAGCGCCGAGCCCCACTGTCCCGCCCCGGTCTCGGTGGCGAGCCGCATGATGCCCTCCTGCTTGTTGTAGTAAGCCTGCGGAACCGCGGTGTTCGGCTTGTGAGACCCGGCCGGCGACGTGCCCTCGTACTTGTAGTAGAGGTGGGCGGGGGTGTCGAGCGCGCGCTCGAGCCGGCGCGCGCGCAGCAGCGGTGTGGGCCGCCAGAGCCTGTAGATGTCGCGCACCTCGTCCGGGATCTCGACCTGCGGGTCGGCCGAGACCTCCTGCTGGATCAGGCCCATGGGGAAGATCGGCGACAGATCGTCCGGGCCTGCAGGCTCCAGTGTGTCGGGGCGCAAAGGCGGCGCGGGAGGTCCCGGCAGGTCTGCCATCAGATTCACCCAGTGCGTCGGGATCTCGCTCTCGGCGAGCAGGAACTTTGTCTCCTCCGCCATCGGCGGGACCAAGGCTACCTGCGGACGGAGGGGAGCGGCGGCTGCCGGCTCAGGCGCCGAGGGCGTCGCCGTCGACGACCTCGAGAAAGTGGTCGACGCCGGTCAGGCGGAAGAGCTCCTGGACGTGCCTGGGGCCACGCACCACGGCGAAGCGCTGGCCGCGCGTTCGCGCGTGCATCTCGCCCACCAGCAACGCGGAGAGCCCCGTCGAGTCCATGAATGTGAGTTCGCTCAGGTCGATCAGCAACGTGTGGCATTGGCGGATGCGAGAATCGGACAGAGCCGCGCTGAATGTGGAGGCGGTCGAAACATCGAGCTCGCCACGGAGTGCGATCCGGTACCGGCCCTCCTGCTCTTCAGAACCGACGCTCAATCCTTGATCGGGCACTGGTTCCTCCGGCCGCACGCTGTTACCCGTCCTCTCAGCGATCCAGGACACCGCTACCAGCCTAGTGACCAGGTCTCTGGGGTCACAGCGGCTCTTTACCCCGGAATCGCCTCAACTCAAACCCCGACCTCGATAGGCTGGGCGGCCCTTGGACGTCTTCCGGACACCGGACGAGCGCTTCTCGGGTCTCCCGGGATACGACTTCGACCCACACTACGTCCAGGTCGATGGCCTCCGTCTTCATTATCTCGACGAGGGCGAAGGCGACTCGATCGTGTGCTTCCACGGCGAGCCGACCTGGTCGTACCTCTACCGCAAGATGATCCCTCCCCTGGTCGAGGGCGGGCACCGCGTGATCGCGCCCGACTACGCCGGCTTCGGCCGGTCGGACAAGCCAACCGACCGATCCTGGTACACGTACGACCGTCACGTGGAGCTGATGACGGCGCTCCTGGACGAAGCCGGGGTGCGGGACGCGACGGTTGTGGTCCAGGACTGGGGCGGCCCGATCGGGCTGCGGTGGGCGACCGAGAACCCCGACCGGGCGAAGCGGCTGGTGATCATGAACACCGGCCTCTTCGCAGGCCAGGTGAACGAGGCGTTCATGGCATGGCGCAACTTCGCCGAGCGCAACCCCGACTTGCCCGTTGGCTTCGTGATCCAGGGGGCGACGGCCACGGACGTGCCACAGGAGGTGATCGAGGCGTACGAGGCACCGTGGCCGGATGCCGAGTCCAAAGCGGGGGCCGCCCAGTTCCCGATGCTGGTGCCGATCAGCGAGGATGCGCCGGGCGTGATCGAGATGAACGCGGCGCGCGAGCGGCTCGGGGAGTGGGAGGGGCCGGCGCTCGTCTGCTTTTCCGACTCGGATCCGATCTTCCCACCCAAGGCCGGCCAGCGGTTCGTGGACCTGATCCCCGGCGCTGGCGAGCTCGTCGTGATCGCGGGCGCCGCGCATTTCCTTCAGGAGGACAAAGGCGAGCAGATCGCCGGGGAGATCAACCGGTTCCTCGAAGACGCCCGTGGCTAACCGCGAGGTCGAGTTCCTGCTGATCGGCGGCGGGCTCGCGTCCGGCAACTGCGCCCGCCATCTTCGCGAGCAGGGAGCCGACGGGGCGATCGTGCTCGTCGGGCGTGAGCCTCATCCTCCATACAGCCGGCCGCCGCTCTCGAAGGGGTATCTCCGGGGAGAGGAGCCCTGGGAGGAGGTCCGATGGCGCCCTGATGAGTGGTGGCCGGAGCAGCGGATCGAGCTCCTGACGCGCACTACCGTGACCGCCCTCGACCCCGCCGCACGGGTGGCGACGCTCTCCGACAAGCAGGAGATCCGGTTCGAGAAGGCGCTGCTCGCCACCGGCTCGAACGTGCGCATTCTGCACGTCGACGGCTCGCGGCTGGACGGCATCCACTACCTCCGCACGGTCGGGAACTCGGACGCATTGAAGGAGGAGGCGGCGAGTGCCGAGCGGGTCGCGGTGATCGGCGGAAGCTACATCGGCACCGAGCTGGCCGCGTCCTTCACGAACCTCGGCAAGCAGTGCGAGCTGATCATGATGGAGGCCGTCACGCATGAGCGTTCCTATGGCGCGGAGGTGGGTCGCTACTTCCAGGACGCGCTCGAGGCCCACGGCGTGAGGGTGCACGGCTCGCAGGAGCTCGAGCGCTTCGAGGGCGACGGCGGCCGCGTCGGGAAGGTCGTCACCAAGAGCGGGCTCGACATCGAATGCGACTTCGTCGTGATCGGCGCCGGCGTGCATCCTGAGCTCCATCTCGCAGAGCAGGCGGGGATCGAGACGGGCAGCGGAGTATTGACCGACCGTTACCTCGAGACCAGCGTGCCGGGCATCTTCGCGGCCGGCGACATCGCCGAGTACGACAGCGTCGTGCACGATCGACCGATCCGGATCGAGCACTGGGACGTGGCCTTCAACCAGGGCAAGTTCGCTGCGCTCAACATGCTCGGGAAGCAGGCCGAGTACGACGTCGTGCCGTACTTCTGGTCGGACCTCGCCGACTGGACGAGCATGGAGTACGTGGGTCCGGCGAGCGACTGGGACGATGTGTGGTGGCGGGGAAGCCGGGAGGAGGGCAAGTTCACCGCCTGGTACGTGAAGGACTCGCGCCTCGCGGGCGCGCTCACCGTGGGTCGCTCCGACGATCTCAACGTCGCGTCGCGGCTCCTCAAGGAGAAGACCGACATCGGCTCGCTGCGCAACCGCCTCGAAGACCCTGCCAGCGACATCTCTGAGCTCGGCTAGTGCGCGGCGGGCCCGCGCTCCGGTTTCTTGGCCGGTTCGTGGCCGTCGCAGGTGAGCACCGGGAGGCGCGGGTACCGCGGATAGCGCGGGTCGGTCCGGGATCGTTCGCACAGCGAGAACTCCGAGCCGCGGGTGTTTCGCACGAGGCGCTGATGGCGGCAGGTGTCGCAGAGACCGGCCTTCACGGGCGTGGTGTAAGTATTCCGTCTCGATCGTGGCTCTTCCCGTGCTCGACGAGACGAGGATGCGGCAGGCGCTCTATCTCCTGGCCGCCGTCCAATTGTTCCTCGGCGCCTTCCTGGTGATCGCGCCGGGCACGTTCGTCGACAAGCTCGCTCCCTACGGAAGCGGCGCCGACGATCACTTCCTGCGCGATGTGGGGACGTTCTATCTCGCGATGGGTACCGCGCTGCTGCTGGCGGTCCAGCGCCCGTCCTGGCGCAGGCCCGTGCTCTTCCTGGTGACGCTTCAGTACGCGCTGCACACGATCAACCACCTGATCGACATCGGCGACACCGACCCCGGCTGGCTCGGCCCTTTCAACTTCCTCTCGCTCCTGCTGCTCACGCTCGTTACGGGCTGGGTGCTGGCGGGCGCGGCAAGGCTCGCGCAGCGATGAAGGTGTTCGTCGCAGGTGCGAGCGGCGTGATCGGGCGGCGGCTCGTGCCCATGCTGGTCTCTCGCGGCCACGAGGTAACCGGGATGACGAGGTCGCCCGAGAAGGGGGACCGGCTCAGTGAGGTCGGCGCGACACCTGCCGTGTGCGACGTGTTCGACGCGGACAGTCTGCGGGCCGCGATTGCCTCCGCCCAGCCCGAGGTTGTCGTTCATGAGCTGACGGACCTGCCCGCCGACGTCGATCCGCGCAAGGCGGTCGAGCAGCTCGAGGGCAACGACCGCATCAGGGAGGAGGGCACGCGCAACCTGGTCGAGGCGGCGCTCGCGGCAGGTGCGCGCCGCATGGTCGCCCAGAGCATTGCGTTCCTCTACACGATGGGCGGTGGCCTCAAGACGGAAGACGATCCGCTCTTCGACGACGCGCCGTTCCCGTGGTCACGAAGTGCGCAGGCGCTGCACGCTCTGGAGGACGCTGTCACGAAGACCGAGGGGCTCGAGGGGATCGTCCTGCGCTACGGCTTCTTCTACGGCCCCGGGTCTTCCTATGCGCCCGGCGGCTACTACGCCCGCGAAGTGCAGCGGCGCCGATTCCCCATCGTCGGGAAGGGCTCGGGCGTGTTCTCCTTCATCCACGTGGACGACGCCGCGTCCGCGACGGTGGCCGCCGTCGAGGGCGGAAGGCCCGGCATCTACAACGTCGTCGACGACGAGCCGGCGCCCTTGCACGAGTGGCTGCCGGTTTACGCCGAGGCGCTGGGCGCGAAGAAGCCGCTGCGCGTGCCGAGATTCATCGCGCGGTTGGTGGCGGGCGCCTACACCACCTCGATGGCGACCGAGTTGAGCGGCGCTTCGAACGCGCGCGCGAAGGCGGAGCTTGGCTGGCAGCCGCGCTATGCGAGCTGTCGGCAGGGTTTCCGCGAGGCGCTCGGCTAGTTCGCGAAGCTTGCGGGCACGGCGAGAGCCCGACGCTCTCTCGCCGTGCGATCTCCCAGCAAGCTCTCTCCCCATGGGCGCCGTTGGCGCAAGCTTCGCTGACGCAGCCTCGTGATGATTAACACACACCCTCGGGCGGTGTCAAGGCGCCGGTCAGAATGGCTATCGGCGAGCCTCCCTCAGGCCGCGGCCGCCTCGGACCGGAGCGCCGCCAGCCCTTGCTCGCGCGTGATCACGGGCTCGTAGCCGAGCTCCGCGCGGGCGCGGGAGATGTCGATCGTGCACTCCTGGGCGGAGAGCCAGTAAACGAGCCGCGTGACGGGCGGGCTGCCCTTCAGTCTGAACGTGCGCCAGATCGCCTCCATGCCGCCGGCGGCGAGGCGGGCGACGGGCGCGGGGGTGTTCCGGTCGGGCGGCTCGATGCCGTTCGCGCGCAGCAGCGACGAGATGAAGTCGCGGAACAGCACCGGCTCCCCGTCGGTGACGAAATAGACGCCGCCCGGCCGCCCGCGGGTCGCACCGAGCACGAGACCCTCGACGGTGTTGTCGACGTGCGTGGTGGAGGTCAAATGATTGCCACCTCCGATCCAGGAGAAGCGCTTCTTCTCGATCGTCGCCCTGAGGCCGGGCACGATCGTGGTGTCGCCCGGCCCCCACACGAGCCTCGGTCGCACGACGACGGTCTCGAAGCCGTCGCCGTTGGCGTCGCGCACGGCCTGTTCCGCCATCGCCTTCGTGGCCGGATAGAGCGCCTTCGAGTCGGGGCGCAGCGGCGCGTCCTCGTTCACGTTCACGAGCGGATCGCCCGCGAGCAGCGCGGCCTCGGTGCCGACGTGGACGAAGCGCCGCACGCCGGCTGCGCGACTGCCCTCCAGCGCGTTGCGGGTGCCGCCCACGTTGTCTCGCTCGAACTCCTCCCGCGTTCCCCACTCGCCGAGGTGAGCAGCGGCGTGGAAGGCGTACTCGCAGCCGTCGGCGCCGGCGCGCATGGCGGCGGCGTCGTGCAGGTCGCCCGGCACCGCCTCGGCCCCGCGTTCGGACACCTTGGCGGCCGACGCGTCCGAGCGCGCAAGCGCGCGTACGCGCCAGCCCTCTCGCACGAGCCGGTCGATCAGCCGTCCTCCGATGAATCCGGACCCACCGGTCACGAACGCGGTGCTCACCAGGGCGTCTCCTTTCCTCTCAGACGGCGCGACCAGTACACGGCGCTCGCCACGCTCACGTCGATCACGAACGCGGCGAAGCGCCCCGACGACCCGGTGAGGAACCGGACGGCAACTCTTCGCGCACTATCCTTCACCCGCCGGGAGCCTAACGCTCCACGGCCCTCCGCCATGTCCGTCAAGACCACCGTCACAGAACTCCCCGACTCGCGCGTGCGCCTCGATGCCGAGGTGCCGGGCGAGGAACTCGAGCAGCGTGTGCAGCGTGCCGCGAGCGCGCTCGGGCGCGAGCTGCGGATCCCGGGGTTTCGCAAGGGCAAGGTGCCTGGGCCGATGGTGATCCAGCGCATGGGGCGCGAGGCGGTGGTCGAGCAGGCCGTCCGGGACTCGCTGCCCGAGTGGTACGAGGAGGCGATCCTCCGTTCCGGCGTCTCGACCGTGGGCGATCCGAAGCTCGACGTGGATCTCGACGAGGTGCCCGAGGCGGGCGCCCCGCTCAGCTTCTCGATCGAGGTGGCGGTTACCCCGAAGGCGACGCTCGGGACGTACACGGGGTTGGAGGTCGGAAAGCGAAGCCCCGACGTGCCCCAGGAGGCGATCGACCACGAGCTCGAGCACATGCGTGAGCGGTTTGCACGAGTCGAGACCGTGGACCGGCCCCTGGCCGAAGGCGACATGGCGATCGTGGACTTCGTGGGTCGTGTGGACGATGAGCCCTTCGCCGGCGGCGAGGCGCGCGACTACATGCTGGAGATCGGCGGCGGCCGGCTGGTCGAGGGGTTCGAGGAGCAGCTCCTCGGGGCGAAGGCCGGCGACGAGCGTACGGTGGAGATCGACTTCCCCGCCGACTACCACTCGGAGGACCTCCGAGGGAAGCACGCGGTCTTCGACGTGACCGTGAAGGACGTACGCCAGAAGGAGCTGCCGGAGCTCGACGACGACTTTGCGTCGGAGGCGAGCGAGTTCGACACGCTCACCGAGCTGCGCGCCGACATCGAGCACCAACTAACCCACGCGCAGGAACACTCGATCGAGGACGAGTTCCGGGAGGCGGTGGTGGACGCCGCCGCGGCCGAGGCGACCGTCGATCTGCCCGACGACCTCGTGACGGCCCGCGCAGAGGAGATGTGGGAACGGACCGAGCGCGCGCTGCGCGCGCAGGGTGTCGACCCCGACACGTACTTCAAGACCTCGGGCAAGTCGCGCGACGAGGTGATCGAGGAAACGAAGCAGGATGCGGCGCGGCAGCTCGCGCGCGAGAGCGTGCTCGAGGCGATCGCCGACGCGGAGGGCATCGAGGCTGGTGACGACGAGCTGCTCGAAGCGTTGTCGTCTGCCGCCGAGCGCGGGAAGTCGAAGCCGGAGAAGCTCCTCGAGCGGCTCACCAAGGGCGGCCGCGACCTGCCTATCCGGCGCGAGATCCGGCTCCGCAAGGCGGTCGACCGCCTGGTCGAGGCCGCCAAGCCGATCGATCCGGATCAGGCCAAGGCACGCGACAAGCTGTGGACGCCGGAGAAGCAGCGCGCCGAAGAGGGTTCGGCCCAGCTCTGGACGCCTGAAAAGAAGTAAGCGGCGACAGCCGACTTGCGGGGGCAGGAAGACGGCGAGCCCGGCGGAAACTACCGCCGTGGACTTGTCACCGAGACAGCTCGCCCAACGGCAGAGGACGCAGTCGCTGATCCGCCTCGGAAATGAGCTGAGTGCCCGCCGGGGGCCAAATCAGGCGTTGCTATCATCGCCGCGCGCGGGCCAGAGTCGCTCGAAACGGACCAAAGCAAGCTACGTCTCGGTGCCGCAGCAGGTGCCAGGAAGGGTGACATGAGTCCACTGATCCCCATGGTCGTCGAGCAGACCTCCCGCGGCGAGCGGGCGTTCGACATCTACTCCCGCCTTCTGAACGAGCGGATCGTGTTCCTCGGCACGCCGGTGACCGAGGACATCGCGAACCTGATCGTCGCGCAGCTGATCCACCTCGAGTCCGAGGATCCGGACAAGGACATCAGCATCTACATCAACTCGCCCGGCGGAAGCGTGTATGCCGGCCTCGCGATCTACGACACGATGCAGTACATCAAGCCCAAGGTGCAGACGATCTGCGTGGGCGTCGCGATGAGCATGGGCGCGCTGCTGCTGGCGGGCGGGGCGGCAGGCAAGCGCATGGCGCTGCCGAACGCGAAGATCCTGATCCACCAGGTCTCAGGCGGGTTCTCCGGCCAGGCCGCCGACATCGAGATCCACGCGCGCGAGATCATCGACATCCGCCGCAAGCTCGACGAGATCATCGCCAAGCACACCAAGCAGCCCCTGGAGAAGGTCTCGGGCGACACCGATCGTGACTACTTCATGAGCGCCGAGGAGGCGCAGGAGTACAACATCATCGACCGGGTGATCTCCGAGCACTAGGCAGCTCCGTGGACGTTCGTCCGACTGCTTTCGCCGATCCATGCAGGGGTCCGGGCCCTTCCCGTTGAAGGACGCGACAGAACCGCGTCGAGCGCCTAGAGTTAGAGGCGGCGTACCTGGGAGGAGCGCTA
>Ga0075423_10007478_pt1 | contig 10317 bp, 8 predicted proteins | sample SoiMethybrSBSTD2_FD_80114 | JGI IMG/M metagenome (GOLD analysis project Ga0075423, IMG submission 80114) | Bulk soil microbial communities from a Populus tree surrounding site in Tennessee, USA - Soil MetaG P. TD hybrid SBSTD2 | ecosystem: Environmental > Terrestrial > Soil > Tree plantation...
ACCGCCTCGCGGTACGCGATGTACTGCGCGGGCACGAACGCCTCCGCGAGGCCGATGACGAGGCCGCCCACCACCGCCCCCGGGATGTCGCCCAGCCCGCCGAGCACGATCACCGCGAGGCCCTTGAGCCCGAAGGCGATCCCGAAGTAGGGGCCGGCCACGCCGACGCTCAGCCCGATGAGGGTCCCGGTCACCCCGCCGAGGAAGCCGCTGATCACGAACGTCAGGAGGACGAGCCGATCGGTGTCGATCCCGAGCAGGCTCGAGGTGGTCATGTCCTCCGCCACCGCCCGGAGCGCCTTGCCGGTGCGGGTGGCGTTCATCAGGTAGGTGAGCAGCACCAGCATCACCATCGACACCGCGAAGATCACCACCTGGACCGTGCGTACCAGCACCGGCGCCGCCGCGGTGCCGAAGTTGATCGCGCTCGGCAGCCCCTGGAGGGGATCGGGATAGGAGTACGGCTCGGCCCCGAAGAGATACTGGGTGATGTTGACGAGGGCGACCGCCACCCCGAGGCTCGAGACCAGGGTGAGCAGCGGGTCGGCGCCCCGCGCGCGCAGCGGCCGGAACGCGAGGCGCTCGACGATGACCCCGCTCAGGGCCGCCACGAGCGAGCCGCCCAGGAGGGCGAGGACGAAGGGGAGCCCGAACGGCAGGGCGGCGCCGGCCAGCAGCCCGTTGATGCCGAACTGCGAGCCGGTCAGCGCGTAGGTGGTGTAGGCCCCGATGGTGAAGATCGCGCCGTGCGTGAAGTTGATGATGCGGAGCACCGAGAAGATGAGCGTGTAGCCGAGGGCGAAGATGGCGTACACGCTCCCGATGGCGAGGCCGTTCAGCACCTGCTGGAGCAGGAACGTCCGGTTCACTACTTGACGAAGACGAACGTGCCCTTGGTGCCGTCGGGGTCCATCTTGATCTGCGCCACGTAGGCCTGCTTCTGGACGATCTCCCCGCCCATCCCCGGACCGGTGGTGAACGAGATCTCCCCCAGCGGGGTGTCGTACGTGCCGGAGATGAGCTGCTTGTTCAGCTCGACCCGGAGCGTGGCCAGGTCCAGCTTGGCGATCGGCGACTTCTTGTCGAGGGCCCGCAGCGCCTCCACGAACACCTGGATGCCGGTGAAGGCCTGGGCGCTGAACTGCGGCGGGTCCTTCTTCTGCTTGTCCTTGTACACCGACTTGAACTCGTCGTTGATCTTGCTCTTGTAGGCCGGGCTGTAGGCCTGCGCGATCAGGATGCCGTCACACTTGGCCTTGCAGATCGGGAAGATGGCGGCGGTGTTCACCCCGTTGCCGCCCACGATCAGGCCCTTGTAGCCCAGGTCGCGGAGCTGCTTCACCAGGTTGGCCCCGTCCACCTGCAGGCCGGAGACGATCACGAGGTCCGGCTTCACGTTGAGCACGTTCGTGATCTGCGCGGTGAAGTCGGTGTCGGTGGTCTGGAAGGTCTGCACGGTGGCCAGGTCGAGCTTGAGGTCCTTCACCGCCTGCTGGAACGTCTCGGTCTCCGACTTGTTGAAGGCGTCGTTCTGGGCGTACAGCACCGCGACCTTCTTGAGGTCTTTGTTGATCTCCATCGCCGCCTTCACCGCGTTGGGGGCCACGATCGCCACCGGCGACGACACGCGGGAGACGAACTCGCCGATCTGGGCGATGCCCTTCGCGGTGTTGGAGGGCCCGATCACCGGGACCTTGGCCCGGACCGCGAAGGGATCGGCCGCGAAGGCCTGCTGGGACAGGCTCGGACCCATGATCCCCACGACCTTCGCCACGTTGATCAGGTTCTGGAAGGCGTTGATGGCGGTGGGCTCGTCGCTGCCGCCGTCCTGGAAGATCAGCTTGATCGGACGGCCGTTGACCCCGCCGTGCTTGTTGAAGTAGTCCTCGGCGATCTGCGCGCCGAGCACCTGCTCCTGTCCCGCGAGGGCGACCGGCCCGGTCTGGGCCACCGAGACGCCGATCGGGATGGGCGGGTCGGCGGCGAGGCTGGCCATGGCGCCGCACAGGACCGCGATGACGACCGTAGAGATGGACAGCTTCACGCGAGGGCTCATGATCGATCCTCCCGTCTCGGGCGATGGAATGCGCGGGAGTCTAACATGGCGCCGGAGGCGTTGCCGAAGTAGATGCTCGCCGCCCCCGGCCTCCCTACTCCGCCGCGATCAGGGCCCAGCACACGATCGCGCTGCAGATCGAGCTCCACCGCCCGAATCCCTTGTAGATCAGCCCGGCCAGATGCGCCTGCTCCCTCTGCGTGCCCTCGGCCTTGATCTGCGGATCGGAGACGTTGCGCACCGCGACCCAGCGCGGCGCCCCGGAGCCCAACCGGCTCATCACCAGACCCAGCACCGCGTCCCCCATCTCCGACACGCTGCCCAGGCCCTGGAGGCCGTAGCGGTCGTCCGAGGTGTCGAATCCGAAGAAGTCCGTGGTCAGCACGGACGCCGCGGGCGCCTTGCTCCGGAGGATCTTCGGCGCGCGCGGGTTGTCCTTGGGCAGCTGTCCCGCGTTCGCCTTGAAGAGCGTCCTGGCCTTGGCGAGATACTTGGCCCGGGGGGCGCCGGCGGTGTAGTCGGCATCGTGGTAGGGCTCGGCCTTGAGCCACTGCTTGCAGTCGAAGCGCACGATCGGACTGACCACCACGTCCCCCACCTGGCATTGCCGGCCGATCCCGCCCGCGGTGCCGGTGGTGATGACGAGCTTGGGACGCACCTCGGTGATGATCTGCTTCCAGACGTCCTCGTTGGGGAGCGTCCCGTTCTTCCCCGGCAGCTTCCGGGTGTCCTGCGACAGGTGGGAATCGGACTTGAAGACGACCACCTTCTTCCCGCCGACCGTCGCGGTCCAGTACGCGCCCAGCCGTTTCGCGATGAGCGCGGGGGCACCCTTGCGCATCCGCTTCGAGATGGTCGCGTAGTTGTGGGTGTACGAGACGTAGTCGTTGCGGGAGTCCTTGCCCGGCGTCAGCACCCGGCTCAGCGCGTGCCCCTCGTCCACCGTCCAGGTCACGACGAGGACGTCGGCGCGCGGCAGCGGGCCCTTGCCGCTCCCGGCCGGCTTCGGGCCGGTCGTGGGAGCCAGCCCCTTGGGCCACGGGATGTCGGTGAACCGGGAGAGCCCGGTGGCGGTGGTGAAGGCGAGGAACGCCATGCCCTCCGGCGCCTGGGAGTCGAAATCGATGATCTCGCGCTGCAGGTCCTCGGGGGTGCTGCGAGGACGCGCCGCCCGCTTGAAGGCGAGGGTCTCGATCGGCGCGGGCCGCTCGATCGGATCGAACCCGAGGTTCCGCTTCACCCACCGTCGATCGACGATCATGCGTCGCCCTCCTCCCGCGCCAGCCGCGCGACCTCTCAGCCGCCGAGCTGACTCACCACCACCGCCCAGAGCGCGTCCATCTCCCGCAGCGGGCCCACGTCGACGGACTGCCGGTGCGCGCCGGTGTTCACCATGACGAGCTTGCGGCGGGGATCGACGTAGATACGCTGCCCGCGCACGCCCCAGAACATGAACATCCGGCGCTCACCCGGCAGGATCCACGTCTGGTAGCCGTAGCCGTAGGTCGGGTGCGCGGTGCCCGGCCGCAGGTGCGGCTGGTCCGCGCGCACGGTGGTCGCCTCCTGGATCCACGCGGCGGGGATGAGCTGGCGTCCGCGCCAGTTGCCCTCGTGGGCCAGCAGCAGCCCGAGCCGAGCGTAGTCCCGCAGCACCGCGTTGAGACAGCAGAAGGTGGCCTCCTGCCCCGCGTTGTCGACGAGCCACGTGGCGTCGGCCTCGGCGCCGATGGGCTGCCAGATGCGCGACTCGAGATAGTCGGCGGGCGTGACGCCGGTCGCACCCCGCAGGACGAGGCCCAGCACCTGCGCCTCCGCGGAGGAGTACGAGAACCGGGTGCCGGCCGGCACCAGCCGGTCGTTGAACATCGCGACCGCGCTCGGGCCGCCGGGACCGCGCAGCATGTAGGTGTTCAGCACCAGCGTCGTGACGTCGTCGCTGCCGCTGTACTGCTCGCGGAAGCGCACCCCGGACGACATCTGCAGCAGGTGGCGGATCGACGTCCGCCCGTACTCGCGCCCGGCCAGCACGGGCACGTAGGTGGACGCGGGGTCGTCGATCGAGCGGATGCGTCCCTCGGCGACCGCGATGCCCACGAGCATGGCGGTCACCGTCTTGGCCATCGACCACGAGGTGAGGCGCTGCTCGTCGGTGCGGTCGTACTGGTAGCGCTCGACCAGGATGGTGTCGTCTCGCGCGATCAGGAGCCCGGTCGTGATGGTCCGCTCCAGGTAGTCGTCCAGCGCGGGGATGCGTGGCTCGGCGGCCCGCCCGAGGCGTGACGGCGTCGGCGCCCGACGCACGATCCGGCTCCGGAAGATCTCGTCCAGGTGGCTGTGGGAGCCGACCGTCATCCGGACGTCGTAGAAGGTGGCGCGGTCGCCCTTCGGGTAGCCCGCCCCCGCGCCGAGCTCGTCGGCGGCGGGGCCGCCCGCGATGAACTGCGGCCCGGGCGCCTCGGCCTTCGGCCCGGTGTCCCGCGTGGGTGGCGCCGGCGACGCGCAGGCGGCCACGCCCAGGAGCAGCGCGAGGGCGAGTGGGCCGTGGCGTTTCATGCTGATTCGACTGTAGGCGCCCACCCGTCGAGGGGGCAAGCTCATTCTGGCCGGCCGGGGCCGGTTGACACGGCGGACGCGGCCCGAGTACGCTCGCCGCGGATCGGCATGGAGAGCTCTGCGGTCGAGCTGCGCGATGTGGGCAAGCGCTTCGGCTCCGTGGTGGCGCTGGACCGCGTCGACCTGGTGATCCGCAAGGGCGAGTTCTTCTCGCTGCTGGGACCGAGCGGCTGCGGCAAGACCACCACCCTCAACCTCATCGGCGGCTTCGAGACCGCCTCCCGCGGCACGCTCTTGATCGACGGGCAGCCGATGGGGGACACCCCGTCGCACGCGCGGCCCGTGAACACCGTGTTCCAGAGCTATGCGCTCTTCCCGCACATGAGCGTGGCCGACAACGTGGGGTTCGGCCTGCGCATGAAGAAGGTGCCGCGGCGGGAGCGGCGCCGCGCGGTTGAGGAGATGCTGCGCCTGGTCTCGCTCGAAGGGTTCGAGGAGCGGCGGCCGGGTCAGCTCAGCGGCGGGCAGCGCCAGCGGGTGGCGCTGGCGCGCGCCCTGATCAACCAGCCGTCGGTGCTCCTGCTCGACGAGCCGCTCGGCGCCCTCGACCTGAAGCTGCGCAAGCAGATGCAGGCCGAGCTCGCGCGCCTGCAGCGCCGGGTCGGGATCACCTTCGTGTACGTGACCCACGACCAGGACGAGGCGCTCTCCATGTCCGACCGCATCGCGGTCATGGATCGCGGCCGGGTCCTGCAGGTCGGCACGCCGACGGAGATCTACCGCGACCCCGCCGACCGCTTCGTGATGGAGTTCATGGGCTCTCCCAACGTCTTCGTGGGCCGGGTGGAGCGCTCGGGCGATGGCGGGGCGCACGTGTCGATCCCCGGGGTCGGGGTGGTGCGCGCCCGCCACGCGGGAAGCGGGCTCGCGACCGGCGCCCCCGCCACCGTGCTGGTGCGCCCGGAGTGTGTCCGCCTGTCGCCGGCGCCGGGCGCCGCGCCGGCCGCCCCCCTCCCGGGGCAGATCGCGAAGATCGCCGACCTCGGGTTCATCTCGCACTACTTCGTCCGCCTGGCCGACGGCCAGGAAGTCCTCGCGTACCGGCTCAACGGCGTGGAGGGCGGAACGATGGATCGGTTCGACGAAGGACAGAAGGTCTACCTCTGGTGGGACGAACAGGACGCCCGGGTGTTTGCCGCGGGCCCGGAAACCCAGACCGCCGGGACGTCATCGAACGGCCCGGCGTGACGAGGAGAGGACACGCATGAGCCCGATGAATCGGCGAGAGTTCCTCAAGACCGCGGCGATGACCGGGAGCGCGCTGGCCGCCGCCGCGAGGGTGGGATCGCCCCGGCCGGCCGCCGCGGCGGGCACCGTGAACTGGCTGGCCTGGGGCGGGCACGTCGAGCCGCAGGGGATCAAGTCGTTCTTCGACGCCTCCGGCATCCGCGTCAATCACGTGGGCATGAGCGGCAACGCCGAGACCTTCGCCAAGCTCAAGCTGTCGGGGGCGAGCCAGTACGACCTCTTCGAGGCCGACGGGCTCTGGCCGGTGCGCTATCACCAGGAGGGCCTCATCGAGCCCATCCAGCTCGACAGCATCCCCAACGTCGCGAAGAACATGTATCCCGAGTTCAAGAAGATCCCCGCGCTGCAGGTGCCCGGTGGCGCGATGTTGATGGTGCCGTGGGGCTGGAACCCGACCGGGCTGATCTACAACAAGAACAAGATCAAGACCGTGCCGACCTCGTACGAGGTGCTGCTCGACAAGAAGTACAAGGGCCACGTCGGCTTCAGCGACCAGCACGAGTTCCTGTGGCCGGTGGCCGCTTACCTGCTCGGCTACGACCCGTTCAAGATGAACAAGGAGCAGCTCAACCGGGCCAAGGACATCCTCATCCAGATCAAGCGCAACGCCCCGACCATCTCCAAGGGCTGGAACGAGCAGCTCCGCCTCTACGTCGAGGAGACGGTGTGGATCGGCCTGTCGAGCCCCGGCCGCGCGCTGACCATCCAGTCCTCGGGGGGGCCCGCGATGGGCTGGGAGCGGCCGAAGGAGGGCTACGTCGGCTGGATCGACGGCGACATGCTGGTCAAGGGCTCGCCGAACCGCGACGCGGCGCTCGCGTGGCTCAACCACATCCACAGCCCGGAGTACGTGGCCACCAACTTCCAGCGCCTGCAGCGCGGCTCGGTCAACCGGGCCGGGGTCGAGCTCCTGAAGAGCCAGGGGATGGGCGAGATGGTGCGCGCGAACCTGATGGACCAGCCGGAGATGGCGCTGAAGATGCGGCTCATCGAGGCGCCCGCCAACCAGGACGAGTACGCGGCCGCCTGGAACGAAGTCCTGGCGGCTTCATGAGCGTACGCCTCTATGAGCGGCCGGGCCGTACCGACAGGGCGCTCCTGTGGGGCCTGCTGCCGGTGGCGGTGGTGCAGGTGGGGCTCTTCGTGGTGCCGATGGCGATCATGTTCCTCTACAGCTTCTGGTCCACGCGGAACTTCCAGATCGTGACCACGTTCACCCTCGACAACTACCGCGCCTTCTTCGAGAGCTGGACCTATCCCCGCGTGCTCCTGCGCACGCTCGGCACCGCGCTCGTCATCACCGCGGCGACCCTCCTGCTCGCCTACCCGCTCGCCTACTTCATCGTGCGCTATACCCGGCGGTGGCAGAAGGTCCTGCTCGCCGCGGTGATCCTGTCCTTCTGGACTAGCGGCCTCCTGCGGGCCTACGCGTGGATGGCGGTGCTCGGCCACGGCGGCATCATCAACAAGGGGCTGCGGGCCCTCGGGTGGATCGACGCGCCGTTGCCGTTCCTCCTCTACAGCCCGTTCTCGGTCGTGCTGGTCATGACCTACTTCTCACTCCCGTTCGCGGTCGTCGCGCTCTACTCGTCGCTCGAGAAGATGGACTGGGCGCTGCTCGACGCGGCGGGGGATCTTGGGGCGCGGCCCCTCCGCGCGTTCTGGCACGTGACCCTGCCCCAGACCGTGCCCGGCGTGGTCTCGGCGGCCGCGCTCACCTTCGTCCCCCTGGTCGGGATGTTCTTCGTGCCGCTCCTGGTCGGCGGGCCCACGTCCGTCATGATCGCCCCTCTCATCGCCAACCAGATGCAGGCCTTCCAGCTCGGCCTCGGCGCCGCCATGTCCTTCATCGTCGCCCTCATCGTCCTGGCCGCGCTGGCCCTGCCCTGGCGCTACCTCGATCTCGATCGGCTGGAGCGCTAGCGGACGGCCATGGCCCGCCGACTGCTGATCGCGTACGGCGTGCTGGGCTTCGTCTTCCTCTACCTGCCCATCGCCTTCCTCGTCCTGTTCTCGTTCAACGACAACATCATCCCGTCGCTACCGTTTCGCGGATTCACCCTGCAGTGGTACCGGGAGCTGGGCTTCGACTTCGTGCTCCACGACGCGCTCTACAACAGCCTCGTCATCGCCTCCATCACCACCGCGACGTCGACCGTGATCGGGACGCTCGCCGCCTTCCCCCTGGTGCGCTGCACGTTCGCGTTCAAGCGCGCGGCCCAGGCCACGATGATCGTGCCCATGGTGATCCCGCACTTCCTCATGGGCGTGGCCCTGCTGCTCTTCTTCGCCTTCCTGCACCTGCCCCTGTCCCGGCTGACCATCGTGCTGGGACACGTCGTGTTCACCGTCCCGTTCGCGATCCTCATCGTGTCGACCCGGCTGTACGGCTTCGACCGCTCGCTGGAGCGGGCGGCGGGCGACCTCGGCGCGACGCCGGCCCGGGTGTTCTGGCACGTGACCCTGCCGCTCATCCTGCCCGGGGTGATCGGCGCGGCCCTCTTCGTGTTCACGCTGTCGATGGACGAGTTCCTCATCACCTTCTTCGTCTCCGGCCAGAAGGGAACGCTCACCATGTACATCTGGAGCCTGCTGAAGGACGGCATCGCCCCCCGGGTGAATGCCCTCGCCAGCGTGCTCCTGGCCGCCTCCTTCGTCCTCCTCCTGGTGGGCGGGTGGCTGCTCGACCGCGGAGCCGCAAGGCGCTCCGCCCAGGGGAGAACACCGTGAAGCTGCCGACCGAAAGCAAGACCCGCGCGGACGTGATGGCATTGCTCGAGCGGTCCATGGCCGGCGATCTCGCCTGGCACGAGGGCCGGACGTTCAGCCTGGTCTACGGGGCGGGCGAGGAGCACCTGCGGCTCCTGCGCGAGGCCTACGCGCTCTTCATGGCCACCAACGGGCTCGGGGCCGGCCGCATGTTCAAGAGCCTCGCCGCGCTGGAGGGCGAGCTGGTCTCGATGAGCGCCGAGCTGCTCGGCGGCGCGGGCTGTCCCGGCAACGTCACCTCCGGCGGATCGGAGAGCATCATCCTCGGCATCCGCGCCGCGCACGAGCGGGCGCGCGCCGAGCGCCCGCGGGTGACACGGCCCGAGCTGGTGCTGCCCGCGAGCGCGCACCCCGCCTTCGACAAGGCGGCCCACATCTTCGGCATCCGCAACGTCCGGACGCCCATCACCAAGGACTACGTCGCCGACGTCCAGGCGATGGCCGAAGCGGTGACCGACGACACCATCGGGCTCGTGGCCTCGGCGCCGAACTACCCGTTCGGCACCATCGACTCGGTGCCCGCCATCGCCGAGATCGCCCGCCGGCACGCGCTCCATCTGCACGTCGACGCGTGCGTGGGCGGCTTCGCCCTGCCGTTCCTCCGGAAGCTCGGTGAGCCCATCCCCCCCTTCGACTTCGCGGTGCCCGAGGTGTCGACGATGTCGGCGGACCTGCACAAGTACGGCTTCGCCGCGCGCGGCACGTCGCTGATTCTCTACCGGGACCAGGCGCTCCAGCGGCGGGTCGCGTTCCAGCTCGACGACTGGTCGGGCGGGCCCTATCGCACGCCCACCATGGCCGGCTCGCGGCCGGGCGGCATGATCGCGGCGGCGTGGGCCGTGTTCCAGCACTACGGCGAGCAGGGATTCCTCGAGCTGAACCGCACGATGCTCGACACCTCGCGGCGCCTGCGCCGCGGCATCGAGGCCATCCCGGGCTTCCACGTCCTCGGCGACCCCGCCATGTACGTGTGGGGCTTCGCCTCCGACGCCCACGATGTGATGGCGGTGGCCGACGCGATGGCCGAGCGCCGCTGGTACCTGGGGCGCCAGCTCACGACGCCGCCGAGCCTGCACGTGGTGCTCACCCCGATCCACGCGCCGGTGGTGGACGACTTCCTCCGCGATCTCCGCGAGGTGGCCGACGCCATCGCGCGAACCGGCCGGACGGGAGAGAAGCGGTCGAACTACGCCACGTGAGCCTTACCGGAAGGTGAACCCGGCGTAACCGGCGGCGGCGACCTCGTCGCACTTCTCGCGGTACTTGGGCGCGCCGCCCGCGTAGACGATGAACGTGCGCTTCTGCTTGCCGGCCACGTTGGAGTTGATGCCCATCATCCAGGAGTCGACCTGGGTGAACAGCATCCGCCGCCCGGTGTCGTGCACGTGCTGGGTCCACTCCCGCTCCGCCTCGGCGGTGGCCTCGACGCGGGCCAGGCCCTTGTCTCGCATGTGGGCGATGAGCGCGGTCACCCACTCCACGTTCTGCTCGATGCAGCGCGGGATGTTGCAGAAGGTGGCCGCGTTGTGCGGCCCGACGAGCGTGAACAGGTTCGGGAAGCCCACGATCTGCAGGCCCAGGTAGGTGCGCGGCCCCTCCGCCCACGTCTCGCGCAGCCGCCGGCCGCCCCG
>Ga0075423_10007479_pt1 | contig 10315 bp, 9 predicted proteins | sample SoiMethybrSBSTD2_FD_80114 | JGI IMG/M metagenome (GOLD analysis project Ga0075423, IMG submission 80114) | Bulk soil microbial communities from a Populus tree surrounding site in Tennessee, USA - Soil MetaG P. TD hybrid SBSTD2 | ecosystem: Environmental > Terrestrial > Soil > Tree plantation...
CCGTCCGTACGACCAGCTCGACGAGCTGCTCACCGACGTCGACGTCGTGTGGGTGTGCACGTGGACGGCGGCGCACCTCGAGGCGGTGTGCGCGGCGGGGGAGCGATCCCGCGCCGTCTTCTGCGAGAAGCCCTTGGCACCGACGCTGGCGGACGCCGAGCGCCTCGCCGGCGTCCTCGCTCGCGTCCCGCACCAGGTCGGGCTCGTGCTCCGCCACGCTCCCGTCTTCCGCGCCGCGGCCGAGCTGGTGGCCGAGGGTAGGTACGGTCGACCTCTCACGACCGTGCTCCGGGACGACCAGTACTTCCCGATCCAGGGCTTCTACGCGTCGGCATGGCGCGCCGACGTGGAGAAGGCGGGAGGCGGGACGCTGCTCGAGCACTCGATCCACGACGTCGACGTTTTGCGCTGGGTGCTCGGTCCTGCGGCCGGGGAGCCCCAGGAAGTCGCGGCTCGCACGGCGTCGATGTTCGACCACCCCGGCATCGACGACGCCACGACCGTCACGTTCCGTTTCGGGGACGGGTCGACGGCGACGATCGTCAGCGTCTGGCACCAGATCCTCACCCGCGGCTCCCGCCGCCGCCTCGAGGTGTTCTGCGAGGACGCGTTGCTCTGGGCCGACGACGACTACCTCGGACCGCTCCACGTCGAGACGCGAGACGGCGAGGAGCTCGTCGCGTCCGCGCCGCCGCCGTGGATCGATCGGTTCGAGCTCGCCGAGGCGCTCGCCAAGCCGCTGGCGCAGTACGCGGAGCCGAGCAAGGCCTTCCTCGACGCGCTGGCCCGAGATGGCACCCGCGCCCGCGGGCATCCCGACGCCGGTATCGCGATCGCGGCGCATCGGCTCGTCGACCGGGCCTACCAGTCGGCAGCTGCGGGCGGTCGACCGGTCCCGTGCGATCCTCGCCCGGATGATCATGGAACGCAGGCGCGTTGAGGGGGGTTGGACCGCGCGCGACAATGATCTGCACACCTAATCGGCGAAGCACCATGCGCTGAGGCGCAAGAGGCGATTGCATGCCACTCTCGGAAGACGAGCAGCGGATCCTCAAGGAGATCGAGGCCAACCTCAACGAGACCGATCCCCGCCTGGTCCAAGAGGTCTCCGAGACCACCCTGTACCGGCACTCGGCCCGGGCGATCAAGTGGGCGGTGTTCGGCTTCGTGGCCGGGCTCGCCCTCCTTCTCTTCACGTTCACCCGGGTGCTGCTCCTCGGGGTGGTCGGCTTCCTGGTCATGCTGGGGTGCCTGCTGGTGATCGAGCGCAACGTCCGGAAGCTGGGGAAGGCCGGCCTCGAGAACCTCACCAGCTCGATGCGCACCGGGACCCTCAAGAACGTGTTCGGCAACGCCGGGCGCCGCTGGCGCGAGCGCTGGCGTCGCGACGACCCGTCCTGACCCGCCGTCGCCGTGGGCTTCACGGCCGCGCAGGCCGCCCGGTTGACCGGCTGCTCGCTGTCGCAGCTCAGCTCGTGGGAGCGGATCGGCCTGGTCGTGCCGCCCGAAGACCGGACGCACCGCTACACCTTCCAGGAACTCGTCGCGCTCCGGGTCGTGGCTTCGCTCCTCGACGCCGGCCTCAGCCTCGCCCGCATCCGGCGAGCCGTCGACTATCTCGTCGAATCAGGCGAGGACGTCGCGCGCCTCTCGCTCGTGACCGACGGCGACAGGGTGTGGGCGTGCCGTGACGACGGGCAGGTCCTCGACGCGTTGCGCCACGGCCAGATCGCGCTCTTCCTCGCGGTCGACCGGGTCACGGCCGAATTGGAAGCCGAGGTCCGCGCCTTCGACGACGAACGTCGGGAGTTCGTGAACGGGCTGCGGGAAGGCGGGACCGGCGCCGACGCGACCGGGGCGACCGACCGGCCGGCTACCGGCGAAGCGGCGTCGGGTCGAGCCGGCGGCGCCACCGCTCGCGGACGCCCGCGCCGGCGCGCAACGCGGCGCTGACCGAGCTCGCGTCACGCCACGCCTGCTGGGCGTGTTCGGCGTCCGGCGTGACCGATCCGTAACGCGCCGAGCTGTAGGTCTCGGCGAGATTGCGAAGCGGCGGCGCGGCGGCTTCGGGCAGGCGGGCCGGCGCCTGCTCGGCGAGCTCGAGCGGCGTTCGCGCCGGTTGGCGCTCGACGCCCGCCTCACCCAGGCGGTCGAGGACCTCCTCCCACGCGCCCGTGATCGCGGCTGCGGGGTCCGGGTCATCGCGACGCCGGCGCCGGCGCCGACGCTTCGCGAACACGATCGCGCCGGCGACACCTACCGCGCCGACGAGCGCGCCCACGACCAGCACCATGACGATCATCCAGTCGAACGTGAAACCTCCCCGACCGCCCCCCGTCCCCGGCGCGTTGATGTCGACCTGCGCCGTGCCGCGCGGCGCCGGGACGGAGGCCGCGGTGGTCGGGGATGCGACCGGCGCGCTCGTCGCCGGCGCGGCGGTGGCGGGCGACGCCGGGGTCGTCAAGCGCGCGACTCCTCGGGTGCCGCCGGGAAGGTCGGAGTTGGGGGTGGGCTCGAAGCGCGTCCAGCCGACGCCGGCGAGCCAGACCTCACCCCAGGCGTGTGCGTCCTCCGATGTCACGCGGTAGACGCCGGAAGTGCTGTCGTAGCGGCCCGGCGTGTAGCCGACCGCGACGCGCGCGGGAAGGCCGACGGCGCGCGCCATCGCGGTGAAGCTGCTCGCGAACTGCACGCAGAAGCCGGTGCGGCTCTGCAGGAACTGGCTGATCGCGTTCTGACTCTGCGCGTCGGCGGTGAGGTCGACGTCGAGGGAGTAGTGGAATCCCTGCGCCGGGTCGAGGAAGAAGCTCTCCAGGGCACGGGCGCGCTCGTAGGGGTTGGCGGCGCCGGCCGTGATCGCCAGCGCGGTGTTACGCACGTCCGAGGGGAAGTCGGACGGAAGCCGCGTGTAGCCGCGCATCTCCGACGGGAGCGGCGCGTTGGTGCCGTCGATCTGCGCGCCGGTGAGCGTCTCCGGCGGTTGCCGCGAGCTCACGCTGTACGTCAGGTCGGACACGTCCGACCGGTTCGAGACCATCGTGCTCGACGCCTTCACGACGAGCGGGTTGTCGCCCCCTTCGAGCTGCACCGGCTCGTAGGCGGCCGGGAGCCATCGGTCCGCGAGGCCGGTGATGTGGAACTCCTGGCGCAGCATGGTGCTGTCCACCGGTGCGTGGAGCCCGTCCTGCACCTCGCCCGAACCTTGTGCCGCGAGCGTCCACTGCCCACCGTTCGTGCTCTCGTACCGGTCGAGCGCCGCGACACGCCAGTAGTCCTCGCGCGGTGAGCGCACCGTGAACACCTCGACCCGCCCGCGCCCGACGAAGTCCTCGCCGATACGCGCCAGCGGCGGCTCGACCCGGTAGCTGCGGTCCTTCGGCCCGAGACCGCGCACGTCGATGAGCGGCGCGGCGTCGGCCCCGGGGAGCGCCGGACCGAGCACGAGCCCGCCCACCACGGCGACGGCGCCGGCGAGTGCGCCGAGGGTCACGACCGTCGTGCCGGTCCGCACACGCCCGCCGGAGAACGCGACCCGGCCGCGCCCGAGGAGCGACTGGTGCTGCACCAGAAGGAACAACAGGGCGGCGACGAAGAAGCCGGTGGTGGTCCGGGTCGCCAGCGAATCGGTCCCCAGCGTCGACGCCCAGACGAACACAGCCAGCGCGGGAGCAACGGCGCCGATCGTGGCGCGTCGCCAGAACGCCAGGGCATCCGCGGTCGCGGCCATGACCCACCCGACGAGGACCGAGAGCACGATCGCGCCGTCCGTGGCCGGCGCGGGAACGACCGCGGTGCGCAGCTCGTGCACACCGTCGCCCAGCCGGTCGGCGAGGACGCGGAACGTGTCGACGGTCGGGATGCCGTAGAGCGTCGTGTGCGGCGCCAGCACCCAGATCAGGTACGCGGCCAGTCCGGTCATCGACAGCGACAGGCCGTCGAGGAGCGACCAGCCGCGCCTGCGTGCCACGAAGCCGAGCAGGTGCGCCAGCAGCACCGCGCCGACCACGGGAAGCACGAACCGCCCGGACTGGAAGACGCGTCCGAGGGTCAGGACGGCCGCGATGCTCAGCGCGGCGAGCGCGAGCGTGGCGAGCGCGGTGGAGGTGCGAGATGCCATCGGGTCATTGCCTGGTTCCAGGCGGTCGGGAACGGCGTCCGGGACGCGTCGACGGCGGCGAGCCCGGACCAGGTGACGAGCGCGGGCGGCGGCTCCGTGCCGGGGCGGGTGGCGACCATGACGACCGTGCCGTGGGCCGTGAGCGCGCCCAGTGCGTCGAGCTCGACGGCGCCCAGGGAGCCGACGACGGCCACGACCAGCGCCGCGCTCCGGTGGGCACGCAGCGATGCGAGGAAGCCGGCCAGGCGGTCTTCACCTCCGGGCTGGATCGTCGCGAGCCGGTCCATCACCGCCCATCCCGAGCGCGCCGTCGGCGCGCCGAGCGACTGACCATTGCTTGCGATCACTTCGACGCGGCGGCGCATTCTGGTGAGACGGTCGACGACGGACGCCGTCGCCTCGACGGCGGTCTCGAACGACCGGGCGTCGTGGGCGTCGGGCCGCGTGTCGAGCACGACAATGGCACGGGCGCGCCACTGGGCCTCGTCTTGGCGGATCATGAGATCGCCGACGCGTGCCGTCGAGCGCCAGTGGACGCGACGCAGGTCGTCCCCGACCTCGTACTCCCGCAACGTGAGGAAGTCCTCGCCGTCGGCGGCCTGGGCGCGGGCGTGCGCCGTCTCGACCGACGCGACCAGCCGGCCGCCCGACTGGCGCGGGGCGAGGACGTCGTGCACACGCGGGCACACGAGCACCTCGCTCGGCGACGTGAGCGTCCACGTGCGCCGGGCGAAGCCGAACGGGTCCGATGCCGACACAGCCAGGGGACCGACGCGGAACCGGCCCCGGCGGTTCGTGGGCAGGCGGTAGGCGGCTTCGGCCGTGTCGCCAGGCGGGAGAGGCGGGAGCACGAAGCGCGCGGCGCGATGGCCGTCGTCGAAGACGTCGGTGACGGTGAGAAGGGGCGTCGAGCGGTCAGAGCGGTTGACGATCGTGAGATCGACGCGACCGTCGCCGCCCACGTACAGACGCCCCGGTCGGACCGCTCGCAGCGCGACGAGGTCGTAGCGGCGCGACCGCGCCCACACTGCGCTCGTGATGAGCAGCAGCGCGATGCCGGTCGCGAGGATCCACAGCTCGACGGTTCCGAGCAGGCGCCCCGCCACGGCCAGGCCCAGCGCCGCCCCGGCAAGGCTCCAGCCCCGGCGGGTGAGGACGCGGGGCGTCGGGCGCATCGACCTCAGCCGGTCGCGCCCGGCACCGGCACCGACGCCAGCAGCTCGCGCACGATGTCGCCGGGCGCCGCTCCCCGCAGTTGCGCGTCGGGAGCGAGCAGGAGGCGGTGCTCGAGCACGGCAACGGCGAGGCGCTTCACGTCGTCGGGCACGACGTAATCACGCCCGATGCTGGCTGCGAGCGCGCGGGCAGCGCGCTGGAGCGCGAGCGCCCCCCGGGGGCTGACCCCGAGGGCGAGGTCGCGATGCTGCCGGGTCGCGGTGACCAGGTCGACGATGTACGCCTTGATGTTGTCGTCGACGTGCAGGTCGGCGATGGCGCGGGCGCCCGCCACCACCTCGGCCGCCGTCGTCACCGGCGCGATCTCCTCGACGCTGGCATGACTGCCGTGCGTGTCGAGGATGGCGCGCTCGGCGTCGTTGCTCGGGTAGCCCATCTGGATGCGCATGAGGAACCGGTCGAGCTGCGCCTCGGGGAGGGGATAGGTGCCTTCGAGCTCGATCGGGTTCTGCGTCGCGATGACCATGAACGGGCGGGGGAGGCCGTAGGTCTGCGTGTCCACGGTGACCTGGCGCTCCTCCATGGCCTCGAGCAGCGCCGATTGCGTCTTGGGGGACGCGCGGTTGATCTCGTCGGCGAGCACGACGTCGGCGAACACGCCGCCGGGGCGGAACTCGAACTCGTTGGCGACGCGGTTCCACACCGACACGCCCGTCACGTCTGACGGCAGCAGATCGGGCGTGAACTGGATGCGGCTCCACGTCCCGTCGATCGACCGGGCGACCGCCTTCGCCATCGACGTCTTGCCGACGCCGGGCACGTCCTCGATGAGGAGGTGACCTTCGGCGAACAGGCACACGAGCGAAAGGCGGACCGGCTCCCGCTTGCCTTGGATGACGCGTTCGACGTTGGCGAGCAGAGCGTCGAACAGGGCCCCGAACGACGTGTGGCGCGGAGCCGGGGCGGTTTGCACGGCGATCAGCCTAAAGGGTGGGCACCGACAGCCGGGCCCGGCCCGGCACAATCAGAGCATGACGGGCGGGCCTCGCTTCTGGACCGGCGCCGCCCTCGCGGTGGCGCGCCACCCGCGGCTGTGGGCGACCGCGGCCGCGCAGGCTGGAAGGCTCGCCCGCCCGCGCTGGTGGCGCCGGCCGCCGTTCCTCCCCGTACCGCACCGCGAGTACCTCTGCCACCGCCTCGAGACGCAGTACGGCCGGGACCGCGAGCCCGAGCCTCACGACGTGATCACGTATCTCGAATGGTGCCGTCAGATGACGCGTCTTCGACGTGGCGCTCCCCGGTAAACTGCCGCCGCACGGCGAGAGCCGGAGAAGGAGGTCTCGAACGCTTGGGGAGAGCGCTGCTGCTCAACGCCAGCTTCGAGCCGCTCTGCGTCGTGCCGATGCGCAGGGCGGTCGTTCTCGTGTTGAAGGACAAGGCCGAGATCGTCGCCCGCAACGGGGGTGAGCTCCACTCGGAGCGCGCCGCCCTTCCCATTCCCTCTGTGATCCGCCTCGTGCACTTCGTGCGGGTGCCGTTCCGCAACCGCGTCCCGCTCTCGCGGCGAGCCGTCTTCGCGCGCGACCGCCACCGTTGCCAGTACTGCAACCACGGCGCCGAGAACATCGACCACGTCGTGCCCCGGTCCCGGGGCGGCGAGCACACCTGGGACAACGTCGTCGCCTCGTGCCGCGCCTGCAACGCCCGGAAGGAGGACCGCCTCCCCCAGGAGTGCGGCCTGTCCCTCCGTCGCCACCCCCGCGCGCCTCACGCATCCCTCTGGCTGATAGCGACCGTCGGATCCATCGACCCCCTCTGGGAGCCCTACCTCCCGGACGGCGACCGCGTCGTTGCTTAATCGCTGAACCCTTCGGCACGGCGGCCTCCACGTAGCGCCGGTTCGCCCTGCTCCACCCTCGACTCGTCGAGCCCGCGCGCGCACAGCGGCTCGCTCCGCGGGGAGGGAAACAGTGGGGCGCCGGGCGCCCGCAGGAGACGTGCCTCGTGAGGGCCGATCGGGGTGAGGAGTGGGGGCCAAAGGGTTGACCTGTGGGGGAGCGGGGCGTAGGGTGGCGCGAAGTGGAGGACGGGGGAGCGATTCGCCGTCCTCGGGGCGACAACCGACGGGCGAGGGAGCCAGATGTTCCTCGGGGAGTACCAGCACTCCCTGGACGCCAAGGGGCGGGTGATCCTGCCCTCGAAGTACCGCGACCAGCTGTCGGGTGGCGCCTACGTGACCAAGGGGAGAGGCGGCTGCCTCTCCGTGTACGCGGCGCAGGAGTTCAGCGAAGTGGCAGACCGGGTGCGGGAGGGCTCGAAGCGGGGACGGCAGGAGCTCGATGCCGCCCGGTCGTTCTTCGCCGGCACCGCCGAGGTCACGCCGGACAAGCAGGGCCGGATCGCCATCCCGCAGCACCTCCGCGAGTACGCCGGCCTCGACCGCGACGTGGTCGTGGCGGGGGTCTTCTCCCGGGTCGAGATCTGGGACGGGCGTCGCTGGCAGGAGCGCGATCGAGAAGGTGAGCACAGCCTCAACGAGTCGGACGAGCTGCCGGACTTCGGCATCTGACGAGGGCGCGAGGACGGCACGAGCGACACAGAGCAGTTGACAACCAATGGTGAGGTCCTCTTGGGCCTGCCACCAGCCCCCTGGGCGACACGGTTGAGAGCCCCTACTCCGCCCGCTTTCCAACCGAGTCGATTCGGGGAGACAACCGAGCGGCGCTCGTTGTCCGGGGGGCTGGTCGTAGGCCCGAGAGCGCACGAGGGGACGCGGTGCCGGAGTTCGTACATCAGCCGGTGATGGGCCGGGAGGTCGTCGAGCTCCTGAGCCCGGTCCCGCCCGGGCTGATCGTCGACACGACGGTCGGCGGCGGCGGGCACGCCCGCCTCGTGTTGGAAGCCAGGGACGACGTGCGCGTCCTCGGCATCGACCGTGACCCGGACGCCGTGACGGCCGCCCGGGACGCTCTGGCGGGATTCGGGCCGCGTGCCCGGATCGTGCGGGGCGGGTTCGAAGACCTTTCCGGGATCGTGAGCACAGAACGCGAGGGGAACATCGTGGGGATCTTGTTCGACTTGGGCGTGAGCAGCCCGCAGCTCGACCGGAGCGGGCGCGGCTTCTCGTACTGGGCCGACGCGCCGCTCGACATGCGCATGGACAGCGGCCAGGAGCTGACTGCGGCCGTTGTCGTGAACACCTACGCCGAGGAGGACCTCGCCGCGATCATCGCCGGGAACGGCGAGGAGCGATTCGCCCGGCGGATCGCCCGCGCCATCGTCGCCGCCCGCCCGCTCCGCACCACCGGCGAGCTGGTGGACGCGATCCGAGCCGGCATCCCGGCCCCGGCGCGCCGACGCGGCCGCCATCCTGCGCGCCGGACGTTCCAGGCGATCCGCATGGAGGTCAACGGCGAGCTGCCGAACCTCGCCGCCGGCCTCGACGAGTCGGTGCACCTGCTCACGCCGGGCGGGCGCGTCCTCGTCATCGCGTACCACTCTCTCGAGGACCGCCTGGTGAAGCGGCGATTCGCCACCTGGGCCGGACGCGACGACCCCGAACCTCCCGGCATGCCCGTGACGAGACCGCGCAACCCACTGGTGCGGCTCCTCACGCGACGGCCGCGCCGGCCCGACGCCGATGAGGTCGCCGAGAACCCCCGGTCGGCCAGCGCGCGTCTGCGGGCCGCCGAGAAGATCCGAACGTCATGAGCAGCTCTGCCACCGCACTCCGAGCGCGTCCGGCCGCGCGACGTACGCCAACGAAGTCGCGCGTCGCGCGGCCGGCCACGCTTCGGACTCCGTCGAGCACACAGAGGCCGCGCCTGCGCGTGGTCGACACCGCCGCCCGTGCCCGCACGCGCCGCGTGCGGCTCGTCGCCTGGCTTCTCGGCGCGCTGGTCGTCGTGGCGCTGCTCGCAGCGGTGGCCTTCCACGTGCAGCTCGCCCAGGGCCAGCTCGAGCTGGACCGGCTGGCGCGCCAGACCGCGGCGGCACAAGAGCAATACCAGCAGTTGCGTCTCCAGTACGCGCAGCAGTCCTCGCCCGCGGCCATCGGCTACCGGGCGGCCGCCCTCGGCATGGTGCACGACGGCGACGTTCCCACGTACCTCACCGTGCCCGACGCGCCGACCTCCACCCCCGCCCCGGACCAGACCTCCACCACGCTCCAGGAGGGGTGGAAGAAGGTGAAGCCCCACCTTGGCACCCAACCGTGACGGCGGCGTGTCCGGCGCCGGCCGGATGGAGCTCCGGGGCGGGAAGCTCACGAGGCTCGGGAGTCCGGCCGGCGCCGCCCGTGTCCGCCCGCGCCCGCCTGCCCGAACGGAAGCTCGTTCGCGCACGCCGACTCCTCCCCGACGGACCGCGCGACCGACGCGGTCGCGCATCCAGCCGGGACGTCGCGCCCCCCGCCCGCAACCGATGCGCCGGGCGCCGGCCCCCCGGGCACCACGCCGGCCGGTGTTCATCCCCTTCGTGCGGCGCACCACGCGCACTGCGAGCCGGGTTGCACGAGAGCAGCTCGCGCGCCACCGGACACGGCGCCGGCAACGTCAGGCGAAGCTCCGGTCGTGGCGGCCGCGACCGGGCGCGACCCGTCGTCGCCTGATCGCTCTTCTCGCCGCGCTCGTCCTCGTGTTCCTGGCGGTGGGCGCCCGCCTCGTAGACCTCCAGGCGATCGGAAGGGACCGCTACGCGCAGCTCGGTCTCGACCAGCGCGTGCGCAAGGTCCAGCTCGCCGCCGAGCGCGGCAGTGTGTTCGACCGGAACGGCCACGACCTGGCCGCGTCCGTGCCCCAGCAGACCGTGTGGGCGAACCCGCGGGTCGTGACCGACCCCGCCGCCTACGCCGCGCAACTCGCGCCGATCGTCGGCGGCGACGAGGCGTCGCTGCGCGACCGGCTGTCGCAGCACGACAAGGGATTCGTGTACGTCGCCCGCAAGGTCGATGGCGCGACTGCGATGAAGGTGAAGGCGCTGGCCCTCCGCGGCGTCGACTTCGTGCCCGAGTCGAAGCGCTTC
>Ga0075423_10007480_pt1 | contig 10313 bp, 9 predicted proteins | sample SoiMethybrSBSTD2_FD_80114 | JGI IMG/M metagenome (GOLD analysis project Ga0075423, IMG submission 80114) | Bulk soil microbial communities from a Populus tree surrounding site in Tennessee, USA - Soil MetaG P. TD hybrid SBSTD2 | ecosystem: Environmental > Terrestrial > Soil > Tree plantation...
CAGATTACACTCGTAACATCAGGTTCTGTTCGTCGGTTACAACAATGTGGGATACGCATGGCTGTCCGTGCCGTCATTGATGAGATCTTCGATAGCGGTCCACTAGGCACGGGACGGCGAAGTCACTGCTATACCAAAACCCGACAAGCCGATACGGATCGAGCGCCTAGCCGACAAGTCGGAGTTTGGCCGAGTTCCGGGAGACCGAGAACTGATCGTGATCATGTCTGTGTGCGTCTCCATGTCGCTCGAAGATCTTGTGTGGCTGGTCTTCATCGTCCTTCTGGTCGGATGCATGATCGCGGCAGCATGAGGTGGAGGCGATGATCATCAAGCACCCGGTCCGCGGGTTGGTCGTTTTGATCCTGATCGCCTGGGTGATCCTGATCCTGATCGCAATGATCTTGACCTACTTCGCGGAGACCAGATGATCATCGTCTACTGCAATGGCGACCGCCACATGCTCAGGCCTCGCATCATGCCGCTACACCTCAACGGCAAGGTGATCAACCGCTGTGAACTCAGCCGTCTCGAGTGGCGAGAACGAATCGAGTGGATCGCGAGATCGAGCGCGAACTACCTCGGCTCGGACTCACCGAGTTGGCGATTGATCAACTACCAACGAAAGGAGACGATTATGAGCAAGACCACGCGGGCCGACTTGGTGGAAGAGGTCGCAGCACTGAAAGCAACCAATGTGGCGCTGCTGTCGTTCGCCGATGGCGCGGCAGCAATGGCGAGGACAGAAGGGAAGCCCACCGTGCGCGAGCGGGAGCTAGATTCGGCGCGCGTCCTCCATCAGTCAATTAACCGCGCTGATCAAACGATCAGGGAACTCGAAACCTTGATCAAGAAAATGGACGAACTCGGTATCGACTCATTCGGTGATGAGTGATCAACTAGCACCAAGATCAAGAGTCCGGCCCGTCCAGGGGCGGCCGGTCTTTTTAATGCGAGCACCGAGTTGAGCCAGATCAAGGCCGGGAAGCGGAGATGATCACCAACACAACTACTTATCTCACGCGATTCGTCGGGCCGTCATTGTGAAATCGCTGGCCATTCTTGACGACGGGACGCTGGTCGTTGCAGGACTTTCGCTCGGGGCCGGATCGAAGGGTGGTCCCTATCAACCGATCTCGCATAGCAGCATTGGCTTTCTCAACCGACGCCCTGGACTTCATAAACAGGGGATGATCTGCATCTCATGCGATAGTGCTGAGGCCTCCCTGCTCTCTCTCGGAGTCCTCAATCGCATCCAGACAAAGACGAAATGCCTGCCACTTATCGAACGTCACCGGATCAGCGAACAGTCGTCGCCCGCCAGTAGGTGGGAGTCTAATCGCCATTCGCGCGCACGGAAACGCAACCAACCTTGAATGTCGACGGGACTTGGCTTGCGCTGATTCGGAAGCATCGACCGGGCTCGCGGATCGGCTGCGCTGCGGCAAGGGGCCTTCGACGAGAAGCCACCGGCCGTGGTCCCAGATGGGAAGGTCTAGCGAGGCTCGGCCAGCAACCGCCGAATCGTCGGTGACCGGATCAAACACCACGCCTGCGGAAGTGACTGTATGGGCTCTTGATCAGCCGCCACGAAGTATTTCATGGGATTGACGGTTCATCTCGTGTTGTTGATAGCTGGGTCTTCGGCGGCGGATGGCTGGCTTCGATTTCTTGTGTTCGGCGCCGTCCGCTTGTGTAAATCACGAGTGTGCCGAGGCCGCCGGCAGCGATTGCTGCGGTTGCGAGCAGGGTGGATGGCACTTCAGGGAATACGATGTCGGCGCTGTTATGGGGGAGCCCGCGGTGCGGGTCGGTCAGGGTAGCGGCGAAGGCCGCGGCGATTGCCATCCAGAGGATGGCGTGTTGGTGGGCGAACAGGTTGCGGAGGGCCGGAAGGTGGGCTTGGACCGGGCGGCCAAGAATTTGCCGGGTGGTCGTCCGCCGGTCAGGAAGGTTTTGTAGGTCTCGATGCTGGCCACCGCAAATCCGCTGGAGGCCAACAGGAGGGCCACCCAGTTGTTAGCAAGAAAGAAGATCAGCATCGCCCACGCCGTTGCGACGGCGGGGCTGCGTAGGAACTTCCAGCCGCTGAAGCCCTCGATGGGGGCGTCCTTCCACGCACCGCCAGCAGCGGTGGCCCAGCCGCCGGCCGAACCAACGGTGAGGATGACCAGCAGCGCAGGAAGGGGCTGAAGGCCGTGCTGGAGGGTGTTCAGTTCGAGTAGGGCAGCGATGGTCCCGCTCCCGAGTACCGCGCCGGCGGTGTAGCGGATCCCATTGTGGTTGACAGGTTGTCCCCCGAATGCGAGGCGCATGGGGATGGTGTAGCGGGTTTGGTCTTGTTCGCGCAGGATGGACTTCCACCCTTCGGTTGCGAGGCGTTCGATGGCATAGACGGCGCCGACCAAGACGACGATGTTGGTTGCGAGTTCGGGGGCAAGGACGGTGATAAGGATCGCGACGGCAGCGGCGAGAAGTACGCTGCGGAGGTAGCTGATGAGGCGGAACCCTTCATAGGGGGCATCCTTGTAGGCCCCCCAGCTGGCTATATGTAGGCCGACCAACAGGCCAATGCCTCCGGAGAAAGCAGGTGTCAAGTTCGCTCCGGCGATGCAGCCGGCGCGGGGATCCGGCAGGAAGGGTCGTCACCGGAGCTGGCTGGCAAGTCTTGGAGCCGTGCCAGCTGCCAAACACCGACTCCCATCGCGAACAGACCGGCGATTTCGGCGATCAGTTGGGTTGGGGAGGTGAGGTGCCGCTCTCCGAAGACTGCGGAGCCGAAACCGATGGCGACCAGGACGTCGACCATGTTCAGCACCGGCATGGTGACCGACAGTCGGGCGGCCTGGTAGGCGAGCTGGTTCAGCAGCAAGGCACCAGCGCCGAGGATGAGGATTCCCCACAGCGTCCATTGCCCAAGCAGCGCCGGCGTGCCGATTCCGGTCTGGGTGATGAGTACTTTGACCAGGCCGGCGATCAGTCCGAAGAACACGCCAGCGGCGCCGGCGAGCAGCAGCCCGCGCCGTGCAGGGGTGGTCGTCCTCTGGGCCAAGAGCACCGCTATGTCGGTAATCACGATGCCGCCGACGAAGAATATCCGTGCGGTGCTGCCGTCAGGTGCGTGTTGTGCGGTGCCGGATGGGAGGACTGCGATGAACAGGGCCAAACCGGCCGAGGTGCAGGTGGCCCAGGCAAGCTCCTTCCGCGCTGGCAGCCGGTGGTTGAGTGCGGCCCTGATGAACACGGCGAACACGATGGCGCTCACGACGACCGGCTGCACAATCGAGAGAGGCCCTTGTCGCAGAGCGGCGGCATGCAGGCCGAACGCGGCCCCACTGAGACCGATGCCCAGCAGCCAGGCTGGCTTAGACGCCAGCCGCGGCAGACACAGTGCCGAAGCGTCCAATTCTGGGAGGGTGCTGGCGGCACGGTGCTGCAGAGAGATTCCGGCGGCGGAGACGGCAGCCGCGGCGCAGGCCAACAGCACGGTGACAATCACAAGGCGATCTCATCTTGATGCGGCAGCGACGCGTCGGGTGCGTTTCCCATGCCCTGGTCGCTTGGGCCGAGCACCAACGCAGCGCGACGCCGGTTGATGATCACCCGCACGACGATAGGAAGGGGACATGAAGATGCGATGAAGCCGGACGCTGTTCGGGTGGTCGCGTGCCGTCTGTCGGCCCCATGGGCCTGGCGTGCGGGAGAAGATTGGGCTTATGCGCATCTTGGTGGCCGAGGACGATACGCGGCTGGCGGCGCTGTTGGAGCAGTCGCTCGCGGAGGCCGGCTGGATGGTCGATGTTCACCACGGTGGTCGCCGTGCGTTCGACGCTGCCCTGCGCGAAGGCGGCAGCTTCTACGATGTGCTCCTGCTGGATTGGATGCTGCCTGAGATGGACGGGATCACTGTGTGTGGGCGACTCCGGGATCTGGGCGTGCGTACGCCGGTGTTGATGCTGACGGCACGGACAACGGTTCCGGATCGGGTCAGCGGTCTGGATGCCGGGGCCGATGACTACCTGGTGAAGCCGTTTGATTTAGATGAGCTCCTGGCTCGGCTCCGGGCCCTGCATCGCCGCGCGCGCAGCGACGACGAGGAGGCGGCACCGCTAATGGTCGGCGACCTGGTGTTGGATCCGCGGGCGCACAGGACGGCCCGCAGGGGGGTGGAGATCGACCTGTCAGCACGCGAGTTTGACATCTTGCATCTGCTGATGGAGCGGGCCGGGAAGCTCGTGACCCGTTTGAACATCCTCGACGAGGTCTGGGACGGTGAGACCGATCTGCGCAGCAACGTGATCGATGTGCATGTGGCCAGTCTCCGGGCCAAGATCGACAAGCCGTTCGGCACCCAGACCATCGCGACACTACGCGGAGCTGGATACCGCATCGACCTTGACATCCGATGACCAGGTTCTCGGCCCGGGTGGCGAGGCTTCCGCTGCGAGTCCGGCTGGTCGCCGGTTTCTCAGCCACCATGTTGTTGGTGCTGGCCGCCGCCGCAGCGTTCGTTTGCTGGCGGGTGGCTTTTGCTCTCGACCGCCAGGTTAATGAGGACTTGAACGACGTCTCGCGACGGATCGCACCGTTCGTCACTCCGACTGGACCTCTGGCCAAAAACGCGCCCGCCCTAGCCAACACCGAGGGGTACCAGGTGCTCGATAGGTCCGGGAAGGTACTCGCTTCTAGCCCGTCGCTCGGCGCCCATCCGCTCGTCGCGCCGGCCGTGGCGCGAAAGTCATTGTCGAAGCCCGTACGCAAGGACATCGGCAGGCTGTTGCCGATCAACAACCATCCGCTGCGCGCCTACGCAACCCGGTTGCCCCACGCGGACAGTCAGCAAGCCGCCGTTCTTGTCGTCGCGGTGCGCCGCGACCATCGTGACGAGGCGCTGCTGGAGCTCCTCGTCCAGCTGGCCGTGGCAGGACTCGGAGCCCTGTTGGTGACCGCAGCAGTGGGCGAACGGCTCGCGCGGCTCGCGCTGCGACCAGTGGAGCGGTACCGAGTCCAAGCGGCGAACATCATCGCAGGCGCGTCCGGGGTGCGGCTGCAGGTGCCCCCCGACCGCGACGACGAGGTGACCCGGCTCGGCCACACCCTGAACGCGACCCTGGACGCCCTTGAGATGGCCTTGGAGACCGAGCGCAGCTTCGTCAACGACGCCAGCCACGAGCTCCGCACACCGCTCACTCTCCTCAAAACCAGAGTGCAGCTCGCGTTGAGACGACCACGGACCGCCGCCGAACACGAAGCGGTGCTCGCCGAAATCGAAACCGACTTGGTCCGGCTAACCGAGCTGACCGAGCAGCTGTTGCGGTTGGGGACGCCCAACGCGGAACCCGACTTGGTGCCGACCGACCTAGCCCGGCTAGCGGAGCAGGAGGTGAGCCGGCGCAACAGCCTGCGCCAGGAGGGCGCGAACCTCAACGGCAAGCAGGCGGTGCGCCTACGGACCTCAGGGGCCGTCTACGTGGCACTCGGTCCGACCCGAGTGACCCAGGTGTTGGGCAACCTCGTCCAGAACGCGGCAGTGCATGGACGGCCACCCGTGACAGTGACAGTCGACGGCGTGCCCGGTGCCGGCCGGGTGCTGGTCCAGGACCACGGTCAGGGTATGGACGCCCGGATGCTGGCCGCCGCTACCCGCAGGTTCTCTCGTTCGGTCGAATCCCGCTCCCAGCCAGGATTCGGGCTGGGCCTTTCCGTCGTTGAGGCCATCGTCAACGCCGCGGCGGGCGAGCTGCGACTTTGCTGTGCCGGAACACATCAGTCCTTCGGCCACCCACACCTGGCGCCGTGCGAACACGGCGACGAGATGACCGTGACCGTCCTCCTGCCGAACACCAACACAGCGCCTCCTCCGCGCGCCGCTGGCTGCGACCCAGCACACCCGGTCGGCGCTTGACGCGGCAGGGCATGCAGCCACACCCGAGAAAATCCGGTCGGGCCGCTTGCTCATTGGGTGGATTGGCTGTACTCGGAACTGGTCACCTTCCTTCCCCGCGTGCCGGTGCCGGCGAGGATCTCGATACCGGCCAGACCGGCTCGCGGTGGGGAACCCATTCGGACCCAATCTCGTCCTGCACCGATCCGTCGTTCTCAACCGCGACAGCGATTTCCCTACCTGCTCCACGACCGCGACGCAGGCGCGATGAGTGCCCGAATTCAGCTGCTCAGAACAACAACCACCCGAACTCGCCAAACCACGTGCAGTACTCACCGCCCAGGAGTAGGGAATAGCGAGCACGACCGCGAATTTCAGTGAGCCGGCTCGCGGGCCTCCGGTCGGCCTTAATGATGTCTTCATCCTCCACACCTAGCGTGCTTAGAGCTGAACAATGACTTCAGCCCCTAGTGAACGAGCAATCGTGTTCCCTCCGCCAGCATCAGCGCTAGCAGATACAACAACGACCTCAGCGGCAGCCACCCTCTCGGGCATCGTCACCGGCAGAGTCGGTGCGGAACGATGCGACGGCCCTGGTCATCGTTGACCAGCTGTCCAAGCTAGGGCAACCGAATTCCTACCCGGACGCACAGACGGGGCCCCACATGACACTAATCACCAATTCTCCTTCTTCTGCATCGCCGCCTCTCAGTGCGGTCGGTGCCGGTCGCCTCTCGAATGTTCGCCGACCAAAATCGAAAATCGACCGACCCGTCACTGAGTTCGCCGCCTTGTCGCACAGCATTCATGCCGCGGGTCTGATGCGTCGTCGTTACGGCTACTACTGGACGAAGATGCTTGGCCTACTGGCAGCGCTGGCCGCAGTCGTCTTCGTGTTCGTGAAATCGGGTAACAGCTGGTGGCAGTTGGTCACCGCAGCCGTCCTGGCGGGCGTGCTGACGCAGACCGCCTTCCTCGGCCACGATGCGGCTCACCGGCAGATCTTTAAGTCGGGAAAGTGGAATGACTGGGTCAGCCTGATTATTGCGAATCTGTTGGTCGGGATCAGCTACGGCTGGTGGCGTAACAAACACACCCGTCACCACGCCAACCCGAACAAACAGGGTTCTGACCCCGACATTCATTTCACGGCGGTCGCTTTCACCCCGGAACAGGCGCAACGGCACGGCCACCCGTTCGTGCGATGGCTCGTCGCGCACCAGGGCTGGTGGTTTTTCCCCATCCTTTTGCTCGAGGGTGTCAATCTGCACATTTCCGGTATCCGGCGCATCCTCGGCCGCGAGAAGGTGGAACGACGCTGGGTCGAGTCGACTCTGCTCATTCTGCGCATCGGCGGCTACCTGGCGATTGTCTTCGCCGTCCTCCCACCCGGCAAGGCAGTCGTCTTCCTTATCGTCCAACTCGGACTGTTTGGTCTATACATGGGAGCCTCGTTCGCGCCCAACCATGTCGGCATGCCCCTGGTGTCTTCCCAGCTGAAGCTCGACTTTTTGCGCCGTCAGGTGCTGATGAGCCGCAACATCAGCGGCGGCCCGTTGGTCGACGTATTCATGGGCGGACTAAACCACCAGGTCGAACACCACCTATTCCCGTCCATGCCGCGGCCTCACTTACGGAAGGCGCAACCGCTGGTGGCCGCCTACTGCGTTGCACAGCAGCTCCCGTATACGCAAACGACACTGTGGCAGTCTTACAGCATCATCACCCGGTACCTCAACACCGTCGGTCTGAGGCACCATGATCCCTTCCTCTGTCCTCTCGTCGCCTCACGCCGAGCGAGCTAGCCCGACACCGCAGCACACCTCGAGGCTGGCTTGTTAGCGCGGCGGCAGCCACGAAATTAGTGAGTGATCGCCAGTTGCGGCCGTTGGGTCAAGACGGCCCCAAATGGCGCGGCTCGAGTAACTTCCAGGCTGTGGCGCCTGGGTTTGGCGTCGGCAAGCCCGCTGGGCAAGTAGTTCACCGAAGCTGGCCCAGCAGGCCTCGCATACCGTGATGATTGGTCGCGTAAACCTCGGCCTGTGTCCGCGGTTGTTCATTTGTGCCGGAGCTCGGGCTGGTGGCTCGCCGTGCAGCATCCCTTGCCAAGCGGACGTGAGGGTGCGAAACCAGAGGCCACCAACCTCCTCACCGAGCGACCAATTCGGCCTTACGGGAGCTGAGTGCTCGCTACCGCAGTGGCGACGTCGGTCTGGTGCTCTTCCTCGTCGTCTAAGTCCTGGCCCAGGTAGCGACGGCCGCAGCCCTGACCGCCCTGCCGCAACTGCACATTGACGAGAGCAACGGAACCGGCTGGGCCCCTGCTGGTCTCGCACCCGAGGGACGTTGGCCCAGATGATCATGGCCACCGCTGTTGGTGCCGGTGTGCTCGCCGGAATCGGGTTCGGAGCCGGGATCGCCTCCGCGACTCGATCGTCTGCTCATCAACGTACTGGTCGTACCTGTCCGAAGTGTTGATCAAGATCGGGCTGGCGGCACTGCTGATCAGCTGGCTGCCGCGCCGCTGGGCTGCGTCTTAGTCCGTGCTGCGCGTACAACTCTGCAGCATGTTGAACGTCACCGTCGGGACGGTAACGACGGCCGGCGTCGTGGCTGCGGCGTGCTTCAGCAGACCGGAGCAAGAAGACAGCAAATCGAACAGCAGCCGCACGCCGGGCCCTTCGCGGGCCCTAAGCCCGAGCCGATGATGGTGCCTCGCGGTGCAAAGAAGGTCAAACCACCAGACGCATCCGAATCAGCTCGGGTAGGCGCGCAGATTCCTTCCAAGCTGGTCATGCGAGTTCGATTCTCGTCACCCGCTCTAAGCGACGTCCCTAGCCAGGGCAGCTTTCGCTATGCCGCCGTGCGCCTTCACCAGAGTGCACTGGGCCCCGGCCATAACGTGGGCCCTTAGTTTCTGGGCCATCGACCGGCCGTCTGAGCCCCAGCTTTCCAGTTGGTCATGCGAGCTCGATGGTCACAAGCTCCACAGCAGCATTCCTGGTGGTTGCTTTGAGCGGTCTCGCCGCTTTCTCCGCTCCCACGTTCTCGATTTCGCGCCAGATACGGGCTACTTTTGCCGATCTCCGCTTGATCGGGGCATCCAAGGCAGCTGTCGGTGATGAGGTAGTGCCTTCTACGACGAGGAATTTGCAAGATCGACGTTCAGCGGGCACCGGCGAGCGTTGAACTACAGTGATCTTCAGGCCGCCTATCGGGTGGCCGCGGTGCGCCTCTTGTTGCTGCCCTTCGCTTCCTTGGCTTGTTTGTGTTGCCCATACGGGGTGAGGCCGCGGGGTTTGTGCACGTGTTCAGCACGGTCACCCGGTATTCCTGTGCGGTATGGACATAGTTGATAAGCAGCAGGTCACGCCTATGCTGCGCTCCCCGCTGTGCCGCGAGCGCCGCTTGCGTTAGCCGAGACTGCCCAGCAGGTCGGCGCAGGCCTGCTCGCAACGGCGGCAGGCTTCGGCGCAGATGCGGCAATGCTCATGCATGCCTGCGTGGGCTTCGCATTCTGTGGCACAGCTTGCGCAGGCGACACGGCAGGCGTCCAGGAGGGCCCTGGTGATGTTGGCGTCGTAGCCGGTGTGCCGGGACAGCACCGTGCCGGTCGTGGTGCAGATGTCGGCGCAGTCCAGGTTGGTCCGGATGCACTTCGTCAACTCGGCGACCATGTCCTCGCTAAGGCAGGCGTCGGCGCACGCCGTACAGGTTTCGCCGCAAGCGAAGCAGGCATGGATACAGACAGCCAGCTTCTGTCGATCAATGTTGCCAAGATCCTTCGGGTAGGCATCCAACATGGCCGTGACGTGTGACATGGATACCGCTCCTCTCGCTCTCTCGTGTGGGACGCCGATCGGCGCTCCCTCAGCTGCCTGCCCGGCGCGCCGTCAGGCCAACTGAGTGGTTGACGGCTCCTGTCCGCATGGGCGGGCTGGGCCGCTGCCTCATTCCTACCGCCGTCGGGCCGTGGCTAAGCAGCCGGGTGCGTCCTGTCTCTCCGATCAGCGCGAGGCGAGCGGTTGGTCGGACTGTACGGCGGCGACGACGTCGCGGATTGCCTGGCTGACCGCGGGGGAATCAGTCTGGTCGACCAGCGAGGCGTGGGTGGCGTCGGCGACTATCCGGTAGCGGCTGTTGGTCGACAGGGTGGCCAGCTTGTCCTGGGCCGCCCGCCAGGCGTCGTCATTGCCGCGGCCGACGCCGACTGCCGTGACGCCCTGAACGATGACTTTAGTGTTGGGGTTGTCGGGCGGCCAGTGACACGGGGCTAGTGGCGCACCTAGTGAGAGACAGTTTCACCCATCGACCTCGACAAGGCTCTCAGAGGCTCAGCAATGCCTCGACCTGCTCTGAGTTGAACGCCTCGGCGAAGGTACGGAACCGCTCGGGTCGTTTCGGCTATCGGACCTTCTGATTCATTTCC
>Ga0075423_10007481_pt1 | contig 10313 bp, 7 predicted proteins | sample SoiMethybrSBSTD2_FD_80114 | JGI IMG/M metagenome (GOLD analysis project Ga0075423, IMG submission 80114) | Bulk soil microbial communities from a Populus tree surrounding site in Tennessee, USA - Soil MetaG P. TD hybrid SBSTD2 | ecosystem: Environmental > Terrestrial > Soil > Tree plantation...
CGGCGTCGCGGACTCGCTGGACGGCCGCATCGCTCGCGCAACCGGCACCGGCAGTCGTTTTGGCGAAGAGCTCGACTCGCTCGTGGACGCCGTGTCGTTCGGTCTCGCGCCGGCGCTCATCATGTACTTCGCAGCGCTTCGCACCGAGGGCACCGACTGGATCTACGTCTTCATCTTCACGTCCTGCGCCGTGATTCGACTCGCACGCTTCAACGTCGAGCAGGCCGGTCGCGCCAAGACGCACTTCCACGGGCTGCCAAGCCCCGCGGCTGGAATGACGCTCGCCACGTATTACTGGTTCAGCCAGACACCACTCTACAACGACGCTGTCATTTTCTTCACCGACAATCGCACGCTGGCCGAGTTGCCGTGGCACACGATTCTGCGCTGGCTGATGGTAGGGCTCGCGTATTTCATGATCAGCGATGTGCCGTATCCGGCGGTGCCGACGATCGGCTACAAGTCCTCCCGCCAGATCCTCGGCACAACGATCATCGTCGGGAGCATTCTCGGGCTCATCTTCCTTCCGCGCGAGTTTATCTTTCCGGCGTTGGTAGCCTACGTGCTGTTCGGTGCGGTGAAGTGGGCGGCTCTCGGCTTCCTCGACCGTGTTCCCGACCGCCGGTCGGTGTTTCTCGAGGAAGAGGCCGATGTCGATCCGACGCTCGCTGAGAACCTCCCCGAACGCGACGCGGCGACGATGCGGGCAGCACCCGCATCGGGCGTCGGGTCGCTCAACGGAGAGGGAGCGGACAACGAGGAGCCGACGAATCGACGGCGGCGTCGGCGTCGCCGTCATCGCGGCGATCGTCCCAACCCGCCTCCCACCAATCCCAAGCACGAGGATCGCGGAACATGAGTCGATATCGCGTCGCCGTTCATATCGTCCCCCGGCGCGGCCTGCTCGACCCGCAGGGGAAGGCGGTGGCCGACGCGCTCCACTCGCTCGGATTTGCCGGCGTGCGTGATGTTCGCGTCGGTCGCCATCTGGTCATCGATGCCGATGCCCCGGAAGCACAGTCCGCGGAACGCGTGGTTCGCGACATGTGCGCCAAGCTGCTCGCGAATCCGGTCACCGAAGACTACGAAATCGCCAACGTGGAGCAGGCATGAGATTCGGCGTCATCACGTTCCCAGGATCCAACTCCGACGAGAACGCATTTCTCGCCATTACCGACGTCCTTGGGCAGGAGGGCGTGAGGCTCTGGCACAAGGATCACGACCTGCGCGGCGTCGATGTCGTCATTCTGCCGGGCGGATTCAGCTATGGCGACTATCTGCGCGCCGGCGCGATTGCGCGTTTCTCGCCGATCATGCGTGAGGTGATCGCGCATGCCGATCGCGGCGGACCCGTCGTCGGAATCTGCAACGGCTTTCAGATCGCATGCGAAGCCGGCTTGCTGCCCGGCGCGCTGCTCCGCAACTCGAGTCTGCAATTCGTGAGTGAGCTGGTTCGCGTGCGCGTCGAGACGACCGAGACCCGGTTCTCGAATCAGTATGCACCGGGGCAGATCCTGCGGTTGCCGATCGCGCACGGCGATGGGCGGTACACGGCCGATGACGCCACGCTCGATCGTCTCGAGCAGAACGGACAGGTCGTCTTCCGCTACGTCAACGCAAGGGGCGAGGTCGATGCGAACGCGGATCCCAACGGATCGATGCGTGGGATCGCCGGCATCGTGAACGATCGCGGTAACGTCCTCGGTCTCATGCCCCACCCGGAGCGCGCGGCGGAAGCGATCGTCGGCTCGGATGACGGAGTCGCGTTGTTCGAATCGCTCCTGGCCCAGGTCAGTGTGTGAGTGCGAACTCCCGAAACTTCAACCTTCTCGTTCCCAATGCCTAAAGAAGGACACAGTCGCAACGAAGAGGAGTACTTCGCGAAGCTGGACGCGGAACTGATCAAGGAGCGACGCTCGGCACTGGACCTGGCGCGGTCGAAGATGGAGCGCGCGTCGCATTTCATGAGATGCCCACGATGCGGCGCCAACCTGAAGGAGGTCGAGCACCATCAGGTGAAGGTCGACCGGTGTAGCGAGTGCAAGGGCGTCTGGCTGGACGCCGGTGAGCTCGAGATGCTCGAGCACGCGCACGAGAAGGGCGTCACGCGCTTCTTCAGCTCGATGTTCGGGCGTCACCCGTGACGGCACGCCCCCGCCCCGGCGACCCGGTCATCACGCCGGCACTCGTCGCCGAGCACGGCCTAACGCCTGACGAGTACCAGCGGCTGGTCGACATGTTGGGCCGCACGCCGACGTTCACGGAGCTCGGGATCGTCAGCGCGCTGTGGAGCGAGCACTGCTCGTACAAGCACTCCCGCCCTGTCCTGCGCACGCTTCCGACGAAGGCGCCGTACGTGTTGCAGGGTCCGGGCGAGAACGCAGGCGTCATCTCCGTGGGTGACGGTCTCGCCGTCGCCTTCAAGATCGAATCGCACAATCATCCGTCGGCTGTGGAGCCGTACCAGGGTGCCGCAACGGGGGTCGGCGGCATCCTGCGCGACGTGTTCACGATGGGCGCGCGTCCCATCGCCATGCTCGACTCGCTCCGCTTCGGTTCGCTGGATCATCCACGAGTCCGCTATCTGTTCGGTGGTGTGGTGAAGGGTATCGGGGACTACGGCAACTCGGTCGGCGTGCCCACGATCGGTGGCGAGGTGGTGTTCGATCCGGCCTATGAGACGAACCCGCTCGTGAACGCGATGTGCGTCGGCGTCATGAGCGAGCGTGATCTCATTCGCGCGAAGGCGGAGGGCGTCGGAAATCCCATCATCGCGGTCGGTGCGCGAACGGGCCGCGACGGCATTCACGGCGCTTCGTTCGCCTCCGAGGACCTGTCGCACGAGAGCGATGCCAAGCGCCCGCGTGTCCAGGTCGGCGATCCGTTCACGGAGAAGCTGTTGCTCGAGGCGTCACTCGAGCTCATTCGCAGTGGACACATCGTCGCCATTCAGGACATGGGGGCGGCGGGCCTAACGTCATCGTCAGCCGAGATGGCGGCGCGCGGCGACGTTGGGGTGACGATCGACGTGACGAAGATGCCCGTCCGCGAAGAAGGGATGACGCCCTACGAGATCCTGCTCAGCGAGTCGCAGGAGCGCATGCTCGTCGTGGCGCGCCGCGGTCACGAGGCTGCTGTGAAGGAGATCCTGACCAAGTGGGATCTCTCCGCCGAAGTCATCGGTGAGGTCATTGCGGAACCCGTCTATCGAGTCACTGAAGGCGACCGCGTCGTTGCCGAGTTCCCCGGCTCTCGCCTGGTGACCGATTGCCCCGTTTACAGTCCCGACGCCCGCGAGAGCGAAGCGATCATCGCCCTGAGGGCGCAGAACGTCGACGCGACGCCCGAGCGTCCGGAGGAGCGCGACGCCGCGTGGACCCTTCGCGAGCTCCTCTCGTCGCCGACGATCGCCAGCAAGGCGTGGGTCTACCGCCAGTACGACACGTCCGTGCGAACGAACACGATGGTCGGGCCGGGTGGAGACGCGGCCGTGCTGCGCTTGCGTGGCACTCGTAAGGCAATCGCGGTCAAGACCGATTGCAACGGCCGGTACGTGTACCTCGATCCTCGCACTGGCGGGCGCATCGCGGTGGCCGAGGCAGCGCGCAACGTCGCGTGCACGGGCGCGCGGCCGATGGCCATCACGAACTGCCTCAACTTCGGGAACCCGCGGCGCCCTGAAGTGTTCTTCCAGTTCCGCGAAGCGGTCGGTGGAATGGCCGATGCCTGTTGGGCGTTAGGCACACCGGTCACGGGCGGGAACGTCTCGCTCTACAACGAGAGTCCCAACGGCGCCGTGTACCCGACGCCCGTGATCGGCATGGTCGGCCTGGTCGACGACGTCGATCACGTGACGCGGGCGACGTTCCAGCAGGCAGGCGATGCCATCGTGCTTCTTGGCGAACCGACTTCCGAGCTTGGCGGGTCGGAATACCTGGCTAGGATTCATGGCGTTACGGCCGGCGCGCCGCCCGGGTGCGACCTGGCCGCCGAACGGCGACTGATTGATGCGCTCCTCGAGAGCATACAGGCCGATCTCGTCTCGTCCGCGCACGACTGCAGCGACGGCGGCCTCGCCGTCGCCCTCGCGGAATGCGCGATGGCTAACACGGAGAACACTCGCAGCGCGACCGTGGATCTCACATCATGGTCGGGTATTCCACGTCGGGCGTTGCTTTTTGGCGAGGGCCAGGGGCGCGTCGTCATCTCGACGCGTTCTCCAGCAGAGGTAGACCGCATTGCCGCGTCTCACGGGGTGCCTGCGCGGCAAATCGGCGTCGTTGAACCCGCCAATCACCCGTTCCGAATCCGTTACGCTGGAGGTGAGCTCACGGCGCCTATTCAGCAGCTCGCTGCTGCCTATCACACCGCCATTCCGTCCATCATGACGCGCGTGGCCGTCGCCGACGATGCGATCGCCGCGGGTGTTTCTTCGACTGTGGGTAGCTGAGACATGTGCGGTATCTTCGGGGTTCAGGGAGCTCCACAGGCTGCATCCGTCGTGCACCTGGGCCTCTACTCGCTGCAGCATCGCGGACAGGAGTCCGCCGGAATTGTCGCCATCGATGAAGACGGAAGCGCCCGCGTCGCCCGCAAGATGGGCCTCGTGTCGGACGGATTCGACGGCCCTACCGTCGGATCGCTCGACGGTGCCTTGGCGATCGGCCACACCCGCTATAGCACGGCGGGATCGTCGACCATCGAGAATGCGCAGCCGGTGCTCGCGCGCTTTCGCGGCGGACACATCGCGCTGGCGCATAACGGGAACCTGACCAATGCCACCGAGCTCCGGCGGGAGCTCGAGGATCAAGGCTCGATCTTCTCGTCGACCATGGACTCCGAAGTCCTGGTGCACCGACTCGCAAAGTCCGCTGCCGACGCGCCTGAAGACAAGCTCGCCGAGGCCCTGCAGGGCGTCGAGGGCGCGTATTCGCTCCTCGTCGTGATCGGTCAGACGTTGCTCGTCGCGCGCGATCCGCGCGGGTGGCGTCCCCTCGTGCTCGGCCGCACGCACGACGGAGCGTACGTCGCCGCGTCGGAGACCTGTGCGCTCGACATCGTGGGGGCCACTGTCGTCCGAGACGTCGGCGCCGGCGAGATCGTGGCGATCGACGCGAACGGAATGCGGTCGATCAAGCCGTTGGACCGAAAGGATCCACGCCGTTGCGTCTTCGAATACGTCTACTTTTCGCGTCCGGATAGCCGCGTGTTCGGCGGCTCGGTGGATCGCGCGCGCCGCGAGCTTGGGCGACGACTCGCGAAGGAATGCCCCGCCCCTGGTGCTGAGCTCGTATTCAGTGTGCCCGACTCGTCCAACTCGGCCGCGTTAGGCTTCGCCGAGCAGTCGGGCCTCCCGTTGGAGTTGGCGCTGATTCGCAATCACTATGTCGGTCGCACGTTCATTCAGCCAACGCAGGCGGGGCGCGACGCGAAGGTGAAGGTGAAGTACAACGCCGTACGCGAAGTGCTCGATGGAAAGAGCGTCGTGATGGTCGATGATTACATCGTGCGCGGCACGACGACGCGTGGGCTGGTTGCCATGGTGCGAGGGGCCGGGGCGCGAGAAGTGCATATGCGCGTCTCGTCGGCGCCGATCACCGGGCCTTGTTACTACGGGATCGACACGCCGAACCGCGAGGAGCTCATTGCCGCGAACATGACCACCGAGCAGATCGCCGCGCACATTGGCGTCGATTCGCTCGGGTATCTGTCGCTCGATGGGATGCTCGAGTCCGTGCCTGATGGTCCTCGCGGGTTCTGTCACGCTTGCTTCTCCGGTGACTATCCAACACCCCCACCAACCGACCCCGACAAGCTTCGATTCGACTGCGGATGTTGACTCGGGCGCTCCTGTAGCGCCGAGCCATCCCGGCCCGCCGATGCTCGTCTACTTCTTCGGCAACGGCAAAGCCGAGGGCACGCGCGAGATGCGCGACGTGCTCGGTGGGAAAGGCGCGAACCTCGCCGAGATGACGAACCTCGGCGTGCCGGTGCCGCCAGGGTTCACGATCGCGTGCTCCGTTTGCGTCGACTATCTGCAAGGCGGGACGTATCCGGCGACGCTTCGCGATGACGTCGCGAGCAACATCAAGCGACTCGAGGAGGCGACCGGCCGCGGGTTCGGTGACACGAACAACCCGCTCCTGGTGTCGGTTCGGTCGGGCGCGCCGGTGTCGATGCCGGGGATGATGGAAACGATCCTCAACCTCGGCCTGAACGATCGGACGGTCGTTGCCCTCGCGCGGCAGAGTGGAAGCGCGCGCTTCGCGTACGACTCGTATCGCCGCTTCATCCAGATGTACGCGGACGTCGTGCTTGGCGTCTCGATCCAGAACTTCGAGCATCTCCTGCGCACGAAGCGGATGACCGAGGGCGTCGAGACCGATGCGGAGCTCAGTGAAGCGGCGCTGCGCAATCTGGTCGAGGAGTACAAGGCGGTCGTTCGGAACGTCACCGGTCGCCCGTTTCCGATGGAGCCGGACATACAGATCTGGGGAGCGATCGAGGCGGTCTGGAAGTCGTGGACGCTCAAGAAGGCCGTCGACTACCGGCGCGTGAACGGAATCGCGGACACGTTAGGCACGGCCGTCAATATCGTCGCGATGGTCTTCGGCAACCTCGGCGACGACTCGGGCACCGGTGTCGCGTTCACTCGCGATCCCTCGACCGGGGAGCGGAAGTTCTACGGTGAGTTTCTCATCAACGCGCAGGGCGAAGACGTGGTCGCGGGCATCAGGACGCCGTTCGACATCGACGAGATGGCGAACCGCCTTCCCGGCCCGTACGCCGAGTTGCTGGAGACGAAGGATCGGCTCGAGCGCCACTTCCGCGACATGCAGGACATCGAGTTCACGGTCGAACGCGGCAACCTGTATCTGCTGCAGACTCGGACGGGAAAGCGAACTGCCGCCGCTGCGGTACGCATCGCACGCGAGATGGTCGACGAAGGGCTGATCTCCCGTTCGGAAGCCGTGAATCGCGTCGTGGCCGATCAGCTCGACCAGCTGCTGCACCCGATCATCGACCCGCAGGCGCGGGCGCGCCCGCTCTGCCAGGGCCTACCCGCCAGCCCGGGCGCTGCGGCCGGAATGGCGGTGTTCGATCCGGACGCGGCGGAGCGGCGTAACGCGATGGGTCAGGCAGTCATCCTCGTGCGTGAAGAGACCACGCCGGAGGACTTCCATGGCATCGTTGCTGCGCGCGCCGTCCTCACCGCGCGCGGCGGGATGACGAGCCACGCCGCCGTCGTCGCGCGCGGGATGGGCAAGTGCGCGATTGTCGGCTGCAAGGACATTCACATCGACGCCGAGAAGCGAACGTTCGACGTGAACGGAACGACCGTCTCAGAGGGTGACTGGCTGACGCTGGACGGTGCGACCGGCCGCGTTTTTGTCGGCGACCTGCCTACGATCCCCAGCGAGATCGTGCGCGTCACGAGCGGTTCCCTGCCCGCGTCGCGTGCACCGATGTATCAGTCGTTTTCGAGCGTGCTCGGATGGGCCGACGAGGTGCGCCGTCTCCGCGTGCGCGCCAACGCCGACACACCAAGGGACGCGCGTGTGGCGCGTCAGTTCGGCGCCGAGGGGATCGGTCTCTGTCGCACCGAGCACATGTTCTTCGAGGGCGATCGCATCACTGCGATGCGCGAGATGATCGTTGCCCGGGATGAATCGGGCCGGCGCCGCGCGTTGGCGAAGCTGCTGCCAATGCAGCGCTCGGACTTCGAGGGCATCTTCGAGGCGATGGCAGGCTACCCTGTCACCATCCGCCTGCTCGATCCGCCGCTCCACGAGTTTCTGCCGCACGGTGGCGAGGAGTCCAAGCTCCTCGCGCGCACGTTAGGTCTCGCGCGCCATGAGCTGAACCGCATCGTGGAGTCGCTGCGGGAAACGAACCCGATGCTTGGCCATCGCGGCTGCCGTCTCGGGATCACGTATCCCGAGATCACGGAGATGCAGGCGCGCGCGATCTTCGAGGCGGCAGTGCGCGCGTCACGTCGAGGGATCGATCTCCATCCGGAGATCATGGTCCCGCTCGTCGCGACCGCTCGCGAGTTCGAGCATCAGCGGACGATCATCGAGGATGTCGCTCGCCAGATACTCGGCGCCATGGGCGAGCACGTGCCGTATTCCGTCGGGACGATGATTGAGCTGCCGCGGGCCGCTCTCACCGCCGACGAGATCGCGACGACCGCGCAGTTCTTCTCGTTTGGAACAAACGACCTGACGCAGACGACGTTAGGCCTGAGTCGCGACGACGCCGGACGGTTTCTGCCATTCTATGTCGAGAAAGGCATTCTTCCCGAGGATCCGTTCCGCGTACTGGACGCCAACGGCGTTGGAAAGCTCATACGAATGGCGGTAGCCGATGGCCGCCGAGTGCGACCGGATCTCAAAGTGGGTATTTGCGGGGAACACGGTGGCGATCCGAAGTCGGTAAAGCTCTGTCATGAGCTGGGGCTGGACTATGTGTCGTGTTCCCCATTCAGGGTTCCTATTGCCCGTCTGGCGGCGGCGCAGGCAGCGTTGCGTTCTCCCTAGAGCCTAAACGGCACGCCACTCGTTAGCTGTTAGTCGGTAGTCGTTAGTCGTTAGCTAGCTGCGAGCTGCGCGCTGCCGGTTTGCTCCGCGCTTGTCGGAGCTGCGAAGCTTCTGCTCAAGCGACCAAAGCATCCTCTGCACTTCCACAACGGCGTCGCGCGTCGTATCTGGCTTCACCGATGATCGATAGCCCAGATCAGTCGCGAGCAGGAGCAAGTACGCTAGCTCGGCGGCTGACCCTTTGGCGATCGACACATACCTCGCGAGCTCGGCGTCGCCGTCTCGGCCACACCCTTCCGCGATGTTCGATGGAATCGAGCTCGCTGCGCGACGCGTCTGCGATATCAGGCCGTATTGCTCATGCCGCGGCCAAACGGCCGATTCGCGATAAATGCTAAGGGTCAGCGCGTGCGCCTTTTTCCAAACCAATAGCTTCGTGAAGTCGCTCATAAGCCCGGTGCGAGTGTGAGCGTCGAATTTCGCGCGCCGGCGACCGCAGCGCGCAATCATTCGAACGCACAGTGTACCGGGTTGTTGCTAACGACTAACGACTCACTGCTAATGGCTACAAACAACCAGGGCCCGCGAGAGCGGGCCCTGGTTGTTTGATGGAGGCGCGGGGAATCGAACCCCGGTCCGAGAATAGATCGACCACAGCGTCTACGTGCGTAGCCCACCGGTTGAGGTCTCCAGTCGCTGGCCAGTGGGCAGCCCACTCCTGGACAAGCTCTCTAGAGTTTCGCCCCGCGCCGGAGAGCGCACCGCGGGGCTATCCCGATTTTGCGATGCCCGCGAAGCCGCCTCGGGCGAGCTTCCTCACGGGCAGGTGCAGTAACGCTAGGCGTTATGCAGCCAGGGCCAAGTTGTCGTTGGCAGTTGTGATTTTCCCGAGTGTTTTACCAGGGACCCGAGGACCTGGGCACGCGGCCACAGCTTCACTAACCCCGTCGAAGCCAGTCGCCCCCGTAAGGCAAGAAACCTAATCGAGCGGCAGAGGTGGATCAACCACCCGGCGCACCTCGAAACAACTCGAAATGGGTAACCTAAGTCGTTTTGTGAACAACTCCTGGAACGGCGGCGCGCACCTTGTTTCTTCCCTCCGCCTTTGCCTGGTACAGCGCGCGGTCGGCCGTCGGAAACAGTGCGTCGTGTGTGGCGACGCTATCGGGATAGGTCGCTACACCGAACGACGCGGTCACATCGATCGCTCGCCCAGCGTACATCACCGTTCGCGTTTCGATCGCCTTCCGCATTCGCTCGGCGAATTTGAGCGCCCCCTCTATGTTCGTTTGCGGCATCAACACTGCGATCTCCTCACCGCCATAGCGGGCGCATGTGTCGACGTTCCGTATGCCCTCCTGGAACGTCTTCCCCACGCTCTGCAGCACCGCGTCGCCGCCGTCGTGACCGAACGTATCGTTCACGTTCTTGAAGAAATCGATGTCTGCGACGACCAGCGATACAGGGCCGCCGAATCGGTCGGTCTCGGCAAGGACGCGTGCCATCTGCTCGTCGAAGTGGCGGCGGTTCGCCAGGCCTGTGAGCTGATCCGTCCGCGCGCGTCGCGTGACCTCTTCGATCTCCCACATCGTCTCGAGCGAAACAGCCGCGATCGCCGCGAGAAGGCGGACGTTACGGACCTCCGCGATCAGCACGTCGCCTGGCTCGTCGCCTTCGATCACGATCGCGCCTATTACGCCCGCTTCGCGTTTGAGCGGGATGATTCCAAGGGATCCGATCGGACGCGGAGTCTCCCACGCGCCGTAGATGCGC
>Ga0075423_10007482_pt1 | contig 10312 bp, 10 predicted proteins | sample SoiMethybrSBSTD2_FD_80114 | JGI IMG/M metagenome (GOLD analysis project Ga0075423, IMG submission 80114) | Bulk soil microbial communities from a Populus tree surrounding site in Tennessee, USA - Soil MetaG P. TD hybrid SBSTD2 | ecosystem: Environmental > Terrestrial > Soil > Tree plantation...
GGCTACGTCGCGGAGGACCTCGACGGCATTCATTTTTCCCGCCTTTTTAAAACAACGCCGGACGATCAGCATAGATGGAGCGCGATGCTCGAGGGGGCGAAGCATCAATCAAGAGTGCGCGAGTATGACTGGGTGCTGCGCAAAGACCGTTCACAACTCCACGTGCGCATCGAGATTGTCACATTACGCGACGAAGCGGGCGCGCTCAGCGGATATATCGGCTTTTTGCGCGACGACACCGAACAAAAAAGAATTCGCGATCAACTACGAGAAAAGGACCATTTGGCAAGCATTGGCACCGCTACCGCCATGTTGGCTCATGAGATCAGAAATCCGCTAAACGGGATGTCGACGACGGTACAGTACTTGGAACGGTCGCTGCAAAACAACTTTGAACCCACGAAAGAGATGGTCCTCAGTACTTTGCACGATCTCAAGACGGAGATCGGCCGCTTGCAAGCGCTGCTTGCCGAATTTCATGTGATCTCGCAACCGCAGCATATGAGCTCTCAAGCGGTGGAGCTGACGGAACTGTTACGCAATGTCATGCCGCTTGCGATGCCGGAATTTTTTAACGATGCTTTCCATGTCGTCGAGGAGCTTGACCCAAAATTGCCGCCGGTGCGCGGGGATCGCGATAAGCTCAAACAGGTCTTTTTAAATATTACCAAGAATGCGTTCGAGGCGATGCCTGATGGCGGAACGTTGACAGTAAAGACCTATTCCCGTGCCGGGACGATTTTTATCGAGATCGCCGATACCGGCAGCGGCATACCGGACGGGCTCGACGTCTTCGACTTGTTTAAATCGACCAAGGCCCATGGCACAGGACTGGGACTGGCGATCACGCGTCAAATCGTTTTAGCTCACGGCGGAGCTATCGAATACTCGAGCAAAGCCGGCGTAGGGACGACGTTTCTCGTAACTCTGCCTCCAATGGAGTCGACAGGCGCAGCGCCCGCTAGGATGGCGTCGGCTCCACAGGCAGCTCCAGAATCCGGTAGCGGTGGTGATCCGCTGAGGGAAGCTCCATAACTCCCGTCGCGACGTTGAAAACAGGAACTCCGTTTTTTGTGCGGCCTTCGGCACTGCCGCGATGCGCGTGGCCGCGAATGGCCGCGGTTACCGCGTAGCGACCAGAGGTTCTTCGAGCCTGCTGCATCCAAGAAAAGCAAAGACCTCGGGCGGTTCACCGGCAATTGTCTGTGGTATAGGCGCGTAGTGCAATAAGGCAACCCGCTGCGAGGTCCTGAGCCGAGCTAAAGCGGATTCCAATTCAAGGCTTCGTCCACCGCTTCATGGACGAACCGTTTGATGACAGTCTCTCCCCAGGGCTCGAGCACGCGCTCGCCGAACCCACCTGAGAATCCCTTGATACCGGCGAAGCCGATACCTTTGATCTCGCAGGCGCCGCCATCAAGTACCGTGATGCCGCCAGACGTCAGGATTTTATGAACTTGATCGGCCTTGCCCGACTCGAATTCATGATTTCCGAATACCGCTAAGATCGGAATACTTTTCTTCAGAACCGGGCTGAGTTCCTGCAAAAGAATTTCAGCTTCGGCAGGCAGACCGTAATCTACGACGTCGCCGCAGAGCGCCAGCTCATCCACGTCATCGGCTAAACGAGCGAACATGTCTTTTGAACGCGCCTGCCGAGCTCGTTTTGCAGTGAAGATCCGCTGTCGCGGCGAGTCGGAAATTTTCAGCCATTCTTTCGGCGTACGGCAACTGCTGTGCCAGAGATCGACGCTGCCGAAGGGATCTCATCTGTGGCGCGCATAGAACAGTGACTGTCCCGGCAATGGAACGAATCGACTCGTCATATGCCTCGAAATGGAATGAAGCCCCCTTACCCGATGGTATAGCCATTGCTCCTGTCCCCTAAGTCGGCCCCGCGGTTATCGCCGGCTCACACTTCTCAAATGCCATCCGTAGGACACAAGATCACCGATTTTGAGTGCGATGCTTATCATGATGAGCAAATCAAAAAGGTCCGCCTGTCTCTATACGAAGGGAAGTGGCTCGTATTGCTGTTTTATCCTGGGGACTTTACATTCATTTGCCCTACCGAGTTGGCAGATGCCGCGGCGCATTATGATCAGTTCACGGCGATCGGTGCCGAATTATTGAGCGTCAGCACGGACAGCGCTTTTGTGCACAAAGCCTGGCATGATGTGTCGCCCTCGGTGAAACAAGTCCGCTATCCGATGATTGCGGATAACGCCGGGAAGCTGTCGCGTTATTTCGGAACCTATGTAGAAGAGTTCGGCATCTCTGTGCGGGCGAGCTTTATCATCGATCCTGATGGGGTGGTTCGCGCTTGCGAGTTCCACGACAACCGCATCGGGCGGAGCATTGAAGAAATCTTAAGAAAGCTCCAAGCAGCGATTTTTGTCCGCAGTCATGAGGATGAACTATGTCCGGCGAATTGGCGGCCCGGCGCGGAGACTCTGAGACCGGCGATCGAATTGGTGGGAAAAATCTGATGCAGAAGTCAATTTCCGAGTCAATGGACCACGACGTTCTGTTCCGTACTGTTCTACATTCTTTTTCAGTAAGAAGAAGTTGGCGAGGATCTAAAGTAGCCGATCCATGTCGAGGCGATTGGCTTGTGCCTTGCAGAAATCGCGTAAACGGAGGGCGAGATGGAGAACGTCGTTGGAATATTTAACGAAAAGAGAAATGCCGAAACAGCGATGCAGCAGCTGCGGGCTGCTGGTTTCGCCCCGGATAAATTGATTCTACTGACACCGCAAGCTTCGGCCGACACTCTCCAGCAACTGCCGAGTGAAGATGCAGAACAACCAGGTATGGGCATGGCGATTGGTGGAGTGGCCGGTGGTGCAGCCGGCTTAGCCGCCGGAGCATTGATAAGCAACTTTTTGCTTCCGGGTGTAGGTCCGATTCTGGCTGTTGGCCTGGGATCTGGCGTCTTCGGTGTCGGTGGCGCGGTGGCCGGCGGGGCGGTGGGAAATTTTTTGGAAGAGAGCTTGACTCACGGCATACCGAAAGATGAAATCTTTCTCTACGAGGATGCACTGCGACAAGGACGTACCGTGGTGGTTGCGTTCTCCGACGATGACGAGCGCATCGAGCGGAGCCGTGGCATCATGGAGCGGGCTGGCGCGGAAAGCTTAGATGCCGCACGACATAGTTGGTGGATTGGACTGCGTGATGCGGAAGCGGCAGAATATGACCCCGACGGACGATCGTTTGGCGACGCGGAGCAGACGTATCGCTCCGGCTTCGAAGCCGCGCTCAGGCCCGATTGCCGCGGCAAATCGCTCGACGAGGCGCGCACGGTTTTGCGCGACCGCTATGCTGATTTGTGCGATCAAGAAGCTTTCTTCCGGGGCTATGAGCGCGGGCAGCTTTATTATGCGCAAGCGAATCGCCAGGGTGTCGGTGGAGATCGGCGGTGACCGAGCCGTGATTCGTTTTCTGTGCTTTCGTGAGGAAAAATAGTTTCTATGTTCGAAGACAAAGTTGACTACAACGAATTGGCGAAGATGCCATCCGAGTATAGGGAATTGCTCGAGCGCGTTTTGACCATTCAAGCCGACTGCGAAATCGGTGGCCCGCATCTTTATGTCAAAGACATTCTGCCCTCAGCACCGAGCAAGGTAAACCAGTTGATCGTGGCTCGAACCGCCGCCGAAGAAATGGACCACTATCGGAAATTTGCGCGGCTCGCCGGTGAAATCGGGCAAGACACGTCGTTTCTGTTGAGTATTCCGAATCAGAAACGCTACCTGGAAGCCTTTCGTGGCGTGATCACAACTTGGGAGGATTTCTCGGTTTTCGGTTTTTTGATCGATCGCGTGGGCCGCTATCAATTGGAAGAGTTTCTTGACTGCAGTTATTTGCCGCTCCAGCGTATTCTGCCTGAGGTGCTGAAAGAGGAGATGGGGCATATCGGCTACGGCACGAATCAAACAGCGGAGCTGGCGGCGAAGGATGAAGAGTCTCGCGAACGCGTGCAACAGAGCGTCAATTTCTGGTACATCAAAGCATTGGATATGTTCGGCCGTTCGGACTCCGAACGCTCGAACCGTTTCTGCCATTGGGGATTAAAGCGGCGCAGCAACAGCCAAGCACGCTGGGAGTACAAGAAGGAAGTAGATCCGATTATTCAAGGCATGGGTCTTACCGTTCCAGATCCTGTGCAAGGCCGAAAATTCCTGTAGTCCAGTCTAGTCCAAAGCTCGGCCGTGGCTGCCGTGGTGACACACAGAGGTTCGCCACGGTAAGCGCCATTGAGTTCTCTCTTCAGACCAGCTCTCTCACTTTATCGCTCAGCACTGTGAGCGCGATGTCGCCTCGGTGGGGCGTTCCGCGGATCAATGATTCGGAAAATTTTTTCGCCTGCTCCGTGGTAATTTTCGCCGGCATCGGCGGTTCGTTGGCATCCACCTCGGCCTGAATTAGAACCGGCCCCGGTGTCGTCAACGCCGTATCAACAACGGCGCCGCATTCCGAGGCTTTTCCAATTGTAAACCCCGATCCACCGCAGGCCCGTGCGAACATGGCAAAATCGATCGGGTGTAACTCGCAGCCGTACTCCGGGTTTCCGAGGAAAACCATCTGCTCCCACTTTATCTGGCCCAGAGTGTTGTTTTTGATGACGATCACTTTGATCGGCAGCTGATATTTGACCGCCGTGGCGAACTCTGCCATTAGCATCGAGAACCCGCCATCGCCTACAAACGCGATGCATTGCCGTTCGGGATATGCCACCTGCGCCGCGATTGTGTACGGCAAACCATTGGCCATGGTCGCCAGAGTTCCAGAAAGCGAAAACATTTGATCCCGCTTGGCGGGAATCTGTCGTGCAAACCAGGTGGTAATCGTTCCGGAATCCGATGAGACAATGGCGTTGGGAGCGATTCTTTTCCCGAGTTCCCATGCAACAACTTGCGGTTTCATAGGGTGATCCGTGCGAGTGCCGCGCTCCTGCATCAGCTTCCACCACGCGCTGGTGGTTTCTTGGGCTTGCCGGAGAAACTCTCGGTCCTCATGCCGGCGCAACTTTGGCCGCAGCGCTTTCAGGCTGATTCGAGTGTCGGCGACGAGCCCGACCTCGACCGGATACCGCAGCCCGATCCTCGTCGGATCAATGTCGATTTGCACAGCTTTCGCTTGCCCGGGTTTAGGCATGAACTCAATGTAAGGAAAAGACGTCCCAACGAGCAGAAGCGTATCGCATCGTTCCAATGCTTCTTGAGAGGCGCGGGTTCCCAGTAGGCCAATGCCGCCGGTGGTATAGGGGCTGTCGTCGGGGACAGCGGCTTTGCCGAGCAATGCTTTGATGATCGGAGCGGCGAGAATTTCAGCAGTCTCTTCCAGTTCTTGACTGGCGCCGAGAGCGCCACGACCGGCCAGAATGGCCACTTTCTTGCCGCGATTGAGAATCTCCGCAGCGTATTGCAGATCTCTCTCATCCGGCTCGCCAGCGCCACGCGCCATGACTGCGGTGGTATGCCCGGGTACGTCGCGCTTCGACCGTTCCGCAGAGGTGAAGTCTTGTATATCGGTGGGAAAATTGATATGCGCTACACCGCGGTAGCTGAGCGCCGTTCGACAGGCGAGATGAGTCACCGACTCGACGTGTGCCATGCCCATGATGCGCGTGTTGTACACAGCAACGTCCATGAACAGTTTGTCCAGATCGACGTCTTGCTGTGCATGGGTACCGATAAGATCATGATAGTGATGGCCTGTGATCGCCAACACGGGTTGGCCATCGAGCTTGGCGTCGTACAACCCATTCAACAGGTGAATTCCACCCGGACCGGACGTAGCCAGGCACACGCCCAGTCGACCCGTATACTTGGCGTATGCACAGGCCATGAAGCCCGCTGCTTCTTCATGTCGCACTTGAATGAAATGAATTTTGTCTTTCCGTTTGCGGAGCGCTTCCATTAAGCCGTTAATGCCGTCACCCGGCAGTCCAAATACAACTTCGACACCCCAGTCAATAAGAATATCCATCAGGAGATCAGACGCAGTCTCAGCCATATCTCCGTCCTTTGCTAAATTTTCTTGTAGTGAGTGGTTTGAGCAATCGAGATGCCACGGTCGGCTCTTCCCTTGACGACTTGCTTTTGCGACACTCACGGCGCCGTCGATCCTGGTAATGGGACAACTCGCTGAGAGCGATGTAAACGCGGAAACACGAAGCCTTTGCGCAGCCGCATGGCATAACGCTTGCGCCGCTTAACAAAAATTAGGGTGAGGTCGATAATGGTCGGGTCACTATCAGGAATGAAGATCGCGATCTTGTCACGGACGGTTTCGAGCAATCGGAGTTGACGGAACCGAACAAGGCGCTGGAACAAGCCGGCGCCGAAACATTATACCGGCTTTCAAATAAAAAAATGATCGAACTGTTTGCGCGCAGGGAGGAGCCGCGCCGGGCAAGGGCCTGAAGCCTTGGCGAGGAGCAACCATGGCGATCAAATTCGGCTGGAAGGCGGGCTCCGAGCGATATCCGCCGCAACAGCTGCTCGACTATGCGGTAGCAGCGGAACAAGCAGGCTTCGATTCAATCGACGTGAGCGACCACTTTCATCCGTGGAGCGAACAGGGGCAAGCCTGTTTCGTTTGGACGTGGCTCGACGCGGCTGCCGTTCGAACTCAGAAGATTATTCTTGGGACCGGCGTAACGTGTCCGATTCTCCGTTATCACCCGGCTTCATAGCTCAGGCTGTTGCCACCCTCGCGGTTTTTGCACCGGAGCGTTCGTTTCTCGGTTTAGGCACCGGAGAGGCGCTCAACGAGTATTCAGCTACCGGGCTATGGCCAAATTACCAAACGCGCCAATCCCAACTCGCAGAAGCGGTTCAACTTATCCGCGCTCTGTGGGAAGGCGATCCCATCTCGTACAATGGAACGTACTACAAAACCCGCAAAGCAAAGCTTCATACGCGCGCGGAAACTTCCCCGCCAATTTTTATCTCAGCTTTAGTTCCGAGCAGCGCGCGTTTTGCCGGGCGATACGGCGATGGGCTGATCACGGTTGGTGGCGAGAGTCCGGAAACTTACAAGAAGATTCTAAAAAACTTCGCGTCCGGCGCGACCGAGGCAGGCAAAGACCCGGATGCGATGTCGCGGATGATAGAAATTGCCGTCGATTTTACCGATAACGAGGAGCAGGCGATCGCGGCGAGAAAAGCCTATTGTGCAGGAACTTTTGTTCCTGCTTTATTTACGGAACGAATCTATACACCGGGTTTATCGGAGCAAAACGGTAACGTGGTCGGCGCCGATACGATCCGCGACACCGTCTGCATCTCGCGTGATCGCGAAGCACACATCAAACTCGCGCGGCGTTATATGGAACTCGGATTCGATCATCTGATTTTTCATTCCGCCGGTCCGGATCAGCGCGCGTTTCTGGAAGGGTACGGACGACAGGTATTGCCACGACTGCGAAAGCTCTAGCAGGGCGCAGCCTGTTGCGCCCTGCTGACGGGTGGTCGGCGTTGTTTAACGCGACCACATGAACGAGAGAAGCTGAAAATTGTCCGGGCTCACGAACTCGCCCTCGACGCGCACAGGATCACCTCGGCGCAGCGTGCGAAAGCTATCCACATCCGCAGCGCGACTATTGTACGGCAGCGAAACCGTTATCGTGCGACCGTCACGCGGTCGAAGATCGAATATCCCGAGTTTCTGATCTATTCGCTCCACCGTACCGTCAATGACTTGCGCTCGTCGTGGCGGCAACGGCTGCGACAAACGCGATCCCGCACGGGCCTGAACCGGGTCCTGTATTCTGATCACGCTAACATAACGGTCAGCTCGCGAGGACGGATAGGCGATTCGATCGCCCGACTCCAAATTGTCGATGGTGTATTCCTGACCGTGATACACGACTCGGGTCCGATCGAAATCATACGGCAGAGTTTCTCGTCGGCCATCCGCAGCCACCACGTAGATTTCGTGTTTGGCGCGATTCACTTCAACCACTTCGCCTTCGATTTCGCCTTGGCTAAGTCGAGTATCTTCTACACTCGCTCCGCGGACATTTCCCGCGCGCACTTCATCGAGCGTTGGACGAGCGGCTGTTTGCACAGGCACGCATCCGCTCAGCGCTGCCACTGCTCCCAAGAGCAAGATTAAAAATCTCGGAACGTATCGGTTCAGCGTATTCATGAAAGCATCCTCCCTAAGCTGAGTCCTCGCTCCCCAAATGCCATGCCAGCGAATCCTTTGGCCGATTTTTATCTTTTGCTATGCGCGCCGGTTTCGAGGGCATTTTCTCCGGAGGAAATTTCCTTATAAAGGCAGGAATTCAGGAGGCAAGAAACCCGACACGCCGCTTCCTGTCCGGTCAACTGCGACATACGGAACAGTGGTTTAAAAAAATTGCACACTCCGAAGCGGAGTAATGGAAAATCGCACAACGATCGGGAAAGTCCCACACTGGCAGGTTACGCCAGATAAGCAGTTCGTATAGCGGAAGGGATTGAAGCCGTGATTGTTATATGCTCATATCAGCCACGGCTTTGTCTTCGAATCCATGGCATAAACGTTGCTGAGCGCAGAGATATGAACTCATCCAATATGAATTCGTCCTATCCGGCCGGTGGAGGAAACGATCGGGGCGAATCGGTGATCGAGCTAATGCGCGGTATTGTGCAGGACGCGCGAACGCTTTCGGCAAAAGAACTGACGGCAGCGAAACTGGAGATCTCGCAGGAAATAAAAAAGATCGTCACTTCTAGCATTGTCCTCGCTGTCGGCGTGTTTATTTTAGCCGTGGCTTTTGTTCTGTTGTCGATCGTCATCGCGCTCGCGCTCGCGCAATACGTTCCACTGCCGACGTGGGCGGGATTTGCAATCGTCGGCGGCGTCTATTTGGTGATTGGGCTGATCGTTGTTTTCGCCGGCCGGCGTAAGCTACAAACCGCGAAGCCGATTCCGGAACACAGTTTGCGCGGCGCGAAAGAGGATGCGCAATACATTAAGGAAAAGGCAACAGGTCATTAGAAGGAGGTGGCGCCGATGGAAGAAAGTCTTGAATCGATTCGACGAGATATCGAAAATACCCGCTTCGCGCTGGGCGAAAAACTCGGTCGGCTCGAACAGAAAATCGAAATTACCACGACACAGACTCTCAACCCGGCGTATTACGTGCGCACTCGTCCGTGGCCGACCCTCGGCGCGTTTGCCGTTCTCGGCTGGATAGTCGGACGCGCATTGAAGCCGAAAAAGAACCGCAATCGGGATGCTGCGCCGCCGACTTTGACGGGCAGCGTCATGAGAAGCGTCGTTTCCGGAGCTGCAACCGCGCTAGGTGGCGCCGCCGGAGACTTAGTGCGCGATATTGTCAAAGACCGACGTCGGCGCGCGCCGTGAGTTAACCCGATCGCCTTCGAGTTTCGGACTCTTGCTCACCAACTATCCGGTTAATCATCCGCAGAGCAAACTTGCCACATCGCTTTAGCCAGGCGCTCCTTGATGGGCGATCCGCTTGCGCGGATACTGCTGCCATGCGGAAATCCGGAGCGATCGCCTTCAACAAATCTCCAAACTGCTTCGCGGCTGTATAGGCGCACAACTCTGATTTCGTGGCCCAGTCCCGACAATATGATGCAGTGGTTATCGGTTCCGGACCGAACGGACTCGCTGCCGCAATTACTCTAGCCCAGGCTGGAAAATCAGTCATTGTACTGGAAGCCAACGCGTCACTCGGTGGCGGTGTGCGTTCAGCAGAACTCACCTTGCCCGGATACACGCATGATGTGTGTTCGTCGGTTTATCCGTTGGCGATTGGCTCGCCGTTTTTTCGCACGTTGCCGCTGCAGGATTACGGATTGCACTGGGTGGAGCCGCCGCTGCCCTTGGCGCACCCCCTCGATGACGGCACCGCTGTTTTGCTCCACCGGTCAGTGGATAAAACGATGGAGGGTTTGAACCACGACGCCAACGCATACCGAGCAGTGTTTGGCTGGCTGGCCGATTGTTGGGACGGTTTGGATGCCGACATCCTGGCTCCGCCGCACTCACCGCGCCATGTGCTTCAGTTCCTTCGATTCGGTTATTCAGCGATACAACCAGCACGGCGATTCGCGAGGAACCGTTTCAGCGGATTGCGTGCGCGAGCGCTTTTTGCAGGGATTGCGGCGCATTCAATGTTATCGCTCGACCATTGGGGCTCCGCGGCGTTCGGCTTAGTCTTGGGAGCTGCGGGGCACGCGTTTGGTTGGCCGCTGGTGCGCGGTGGCGCGCAAGGCCTCGCCCATGCGCTGGCCGCCTATTTCAGCTCACTGGGCGGAAAGATCGTTCTCGGACATTCGATACA
>Ga0075423_10007484_pt1 | contig 10310 bp, 9 predicted proteins | sample SoiMethybrSBSTD2_FD_80114 | JGI IMG/M metagenome (GOLD analysis project Ga0075423, IMG submission 80114) | Bulk soil microbial communities from a Populus tree surrounding site in Tennessee, USA - Soil MetaG P. TD hybrid SBSTD2 | ecosystem: Environmental > Terrestrial > Soil > Tree plantation...
GCCGGCCGGCCGCGAGCTGCGCTTGGCCAGGAGATGCGGTGGGTCACGCGAGAGGAACTTCGGACGCTGCCGTTTCCTCCCGCGGATGCAGAGCTGATTGAGATCCTGGCGGGCTGACTAGCGTTTCTTCAACGTCTCGATTCCCTTGACGTTACCGAGGCAGGTGGTGCCGTCGTAAGGCACGATAATCGATTCGGTGCCCAGGGTAGCGGTGCCTCCCAGGTTCAACGTACAGGATGTAAGTCCCGGTGCACTGGCGTTGGCCACGGCCGTCCATTTAATCGTCGTGGGTGACGTGAGCGCGCCCTCGGCGGTGCCCGTGAACTTGAGATCGCCTGGACACGTCGCGCTAAAGGATCCCTTCATCGACGACGCGGTTTGTTCACTGACATTCCACTTGAAATCGGTGCAGGTGCTGGGCGTCGGAATGAGCGTCGAGGATGTCCAATTGCCGAGGAATGAATTGTTCCCGGCGATGGATGGTTCAGTCAGCGAGCTCTTGTGTTCAAGGCCCGTACATCCTGCCGCAATGGCGGCACATGACAACATGGCCAGCAGAGTTTTTTTCATAATCAGATCCGCGGCAACGTGATTCGCAGGTCCCGCTGAGCCGCGGGAAATCACGTAGTTATTATCGGACGCAAATGCCTCTGAGATCAGGACTGGAAGAGCCAGAATTATACCATCTCATCCGTGCGCGAATCTCTAAAGTTCTGCGCCGAGCTCGACGGTTGGATTCACGTTTTCGAAATCCCAACGCGAAATTCGACCGTCATCGCATGGGATGGACGACGCCGGTGTAGAAGTCTTCGAGCGCTTCGCGAGTGCTCCGGAATGCCAGTTGTTCCCACGGGATCTCACCGCGCGTGAAGAGCCCCGCCTCAATCGACTCTTCGTCAACTCGCAAGTCGCCGGCGATGACCGACGCCTTATACACGACGACCACGATCGGCCGCCCCGGATAGGAGTAGATGTTGATGAGACCGTCGAGGCGGACGTCGAGGCCCGATTCCTCGCGCGCTTCGCGAATTGCCGCGACGGTGATTTCTTCGCCGCGGTCGACATATCCGCCGGGGAACACCCACAACCCGTAACCGGGCTCGATCGCGCGGCGGACGAGGACGATCTTGTCGTCGGGCGTGACGATCACAGTCCCCACGGCCACCTTCGGGTCCAGGTAGTGCACGTAGCCACACCGCGTGCACACCGGCCGTAACGGGTCACCAGCCTTCAACTGCCGCGGTTCGAGCGGGCCGCCGCACGCCGGGCAGAACCGGAACGCACCATCGTCAGACGCCATCGTCGCGAGATCCAGTTTGTACCCCACCGCTTATAATTCCGCTATGTCGATCCTGAAGATCGCTCGCATGGGGCACCCGGTCCTGCGCGCGAAGGCCCGTCCGCTGCATCCGTCCGAGATCCGGACCCCCAAGGTCCAGCAGCTCATCGACGACATGTTCGAAACGATGAAGGAATATCAGGGCGTCGGGCTGGCGGCGCCGCAGGTGCACGAGGGGCTGCGTCTCTTCGTCGCCGGTTTTCCGCCACGGAAGGACGCCGACGAAGACGACGAGCGCGAGGACGAGGTGCCGTTGATGGCGCTCATCAACCCTGAGATCGAAATGACGTCGCGCGACACGGTGGAGGACTGGGAGGGCTGCCTGAGTATCCCGGACATTCGCGGCCGCGTCTCGCGCGCCAGAAACATCGTCGTCCGCGCCTTCGATCGCAACGGCAAGAAAATCGAGATGCCGGCGTCCGGTTTCGGCGCGCGCGTGATTCAGCACGAAACCGATCACCTGGATGGAATTCTGTTCTTCGATCGCATGAAGAACTTCCAATCGCTGACGTTTCTCGATGAGTTTTCGCGGTACTGGTCCAACCACAACGTCCGGGCGGAATGACTGAATCGCTAATCGCTGATCACTTATCCTGAATCCCTGATCCTCGAATCCCCGATCCTCGAATCCTCGAATCGCTGAATCGATTTGCCAGACACGGCGATTCAGGGATTCCGCGATTAGAGATTCGGGGATTCGAGGATTAGCGATTCACGATGAGTGATCAGTGATTAGTGATTGACCGTTTGCGCTCCAGTATCCGTTCCGAGTTCAAGCGTTCGAGTTCCACTTCTGAATGATCGACGAACTGCATGGCAGTGGCGAGGGCCCGGTGGCCGGCTTGCTCGGCGATGAGGGTGTGCATCTGCTGGCAGACGCGCCGATACGCGGGGTGGCCTTGAGGTGCGCTTCGAAGCTCGAGGACGTGCATGGCTTCGCGGGCGTTCATGTCCATGTAGAAGCGGACACGGTATGCCATCGCGACGGCATAGGGAGCCGCGGCGTTCAGTCCCGCCCCGATCATCGACTCGTACAGAGCGGCCGATCGGTCCATGACCCGGTTCCAATCGTCAAGCGCGCCGGCTTCGGCGATCGCCTCGGGTTGCACGAAGCCGTGGCGTGGAGTCAGCGGCTGCCACTCGATCGTCAGCAGGCGATGCCGCTGAAGATCCCGGAACGCGCCGTAATCGGTCAGGACGTCGAACCGATAGCTGGTGCGCTCGAACGCGCGGCCGGGACGGTGACGCCGGTTCGTGCGCTCACCGATGTAGGCGCGAATGATGGAGACGCGCTCGTCGGGCGATAAACGGCGTGCGATGTCGAGCAACTGATCGTCGGGCAGATCGGAGAAGGCGTAGAGAGCGGCCGCGACGACCTTGGTTTCTCCCTCGGGGTCGAAGTCGGTCAACGTGACCTCGTCGCGCCGCTCGGGTTCGACGGCCGCCAAATCCATGGCGACCTCGTCGAGCTCCTTGCGAATCCCGGCAAAGTACTCACTCCACCGTCCACCGCGATCAGGTTGATCGACGCGCGTCAGGAATGCGGGGATCACTTTCCGCAGCTCGGCAAGCATCTGATCGGCGCAAGCGCGGACCTCGGAGAGCGGATTGGCCCGCATTCGTAGCAGCAACGCTTCGAAAGCTTGACCCGTACCGAAAATACCGACGTTCGATTGCGTTGCCGCAGGAAGCATGCCGCGCAAAGTGTCGAGTGCCTTGGCGCGGATGGCGGCGCGATGGACCGCATCCGAATCGCTTGGAGTCTTGGGATAGCGCCGGGAGAAATGGTCCTGCATCGGCGGGATCCATTTCGCATACGTCGCGAACACGGCATCCATCGCCGCGATGTACTCCGTGCGCAAACTTCCGGCGCCGATCTCTGCGGGGATGTGGTACCGCCAGCGATCCTGGAACTTATCGGTGTATGGCACATATCGCGTGGACTGCTCGAGGTACGCCATCAAGCGCCCCCACTCGAGCACCTTCGTCAGCACGTTGGAGACGTACTCGCACGCGATGTGGGCGCCGCCGAGTTGTGCCACCGAGTCGTCGCCGTACTCGCTGAAGACGCGCGCGTAAAGACGCTCCGCGCGTTCGATGGCAGCTCCGGCAGCAGACGGCGTCTGCGCGACCGGACCGTTGGCTGCGACCTTCTCGGCGAACTCATCGAGAAAAAGACGGCGAAGACTTTTCGCCGACCGTGAGTAACGGGCGAAGAGCGCGCCTTTGACTGTTTCCGGCAGGTTCGTCAGCGCAAAGACGTTGGTGTCGAGATTGGTGAAGTACGGCGCAAGACGATCGCGCTCGTCGGGCGTGAACGCTTCAGTCACTCGGGAATTGTGCCACGGAACAACACGAACAACACGGATTGGATCGCGACCGCGAACGTCAGACGCCTCACGTGCCGCCGAATCCGATCGTCACGCGTTCGCCTTCGACGATCACCGGCACACGGCGGGCGCCTTTCGAGTACTCGAGCATTTTCTGAAGGTCGGCAGCGCTCTTCTTCACGTTGAGATATTGAAAGGGCACGTTTTCGGCGGCGTAATGATCGCGCGCGTTTTGCGTATAGGGGCAACCGTCCTTGCCGAAGATGAGTACCATCCCGCAAGCCTACGCCGAAATTCGGATTGCCTCAACCCTGCGAATTACGGCCTGTTCTTGCACAATTGTGAAAGAGTTCACATAATCGCCGTGTGAGCGCGACGCTTGCCGCGTGGATCTACCGGTGGAGGCTTCCGCTCACAGGCTGCATCATTGCCGGCGCCCTCCTGTCGATCCCGCGCGCCAACATCACGCACATCGACAACGACATCACCGCGTGGTTCTCGAAACAGGATCCCGTCTATCAGGACTACGAGCGGTTTCGCGCCGAGTTTGGCGGAACACGTTCCTTGATCATCGCGCTCAAGGCGGAGACACCTGACGCCCTGTTTGCGTCTGACACCCTCGCGTTTATTCAGCGAATCACCGGCGATATCGAACGAGTCGACACGGTCGAGCGCGTCGCAAGTCTCGCCACGGCCACCATCGTCGAAGCGACGCCGGACGGCGGCCTCGACGTCCACAAACTGATTGAGGATTCAGCCACGACCTCGCCGGCTGACGTTCGCCGTCGCGCCCTCGCCGACGATCTGATTCGAGGCGATCTCGTCTCGAGCGATGCCACCGTCACCGCGCTCGTGGTGACTTTCGACGAAGACCGCATCGACAGCGTCCGTGCCGGAGTCATTCAGAGAATTCACAACATCGTCGACCCGCAGCTCCCGCGCGGCGTGACCGCGTATTACAACGGCAGCCTGGAAATCAGCGAGACCTACAACCGCGTCACGCTCGCCAATCAGCAGCGATTCACCCCACCCATCCTGCTCTTTACGGTCGGCGCAATCTTCGTGACCTTCCGTTCCTGGCGCAAAACGCTGCTGTCGATGATTGCGGTGCTCGTCAGCGTCCTGTGGACACTCGGCCTCTACTCGTTGATGGGATTCACCTACAACGTCCTCTCCAGCATGATCACGCCGCTCATCGTCGTTCTCGCGATCGCCGACGACGTGCACATGATGCAGCACTGGGACGAGGAGCGGCGCCATGGCGACAATGAGCACGCGTTCAAGGCGACCGTAGCGCACCTGGCCGCGCCGCTGCTCGGGGCGAGTGCGACGACGGCGCTGGGGATGCTGTCGCTGGCGACGAGCAACGTCGTGGCAGTGCGGGCGTTCGGTGTCGGGTCGGCCGTCGGGATCATGATGGACTTTGTCATCTCTCTGATCCTTGTGCCGACCTTGTTGACATGGGTGAGACCGGAGACGGCTGAAGCTCCTCACGAGCGGTACTTCATCGGGCCGCTCCAGCGCGTCGCTCGATTCTCCTGTGCGTATCCCGCTCGCGTTGTAGCCGTGTCCCTCGTGATTGGCTTGATCGCCGCGTTGGGGATTCTCCGCCTGCGGGTCGATACGAATCACATCAATTTTTTCCGCGCGACCCATCCGCTCAGTCGTTCGGCGTCGGTCATCGATAAGGAATTGTCCGGTGTCTACAGCTTCCAGATCATGCTCGAAGGGCCGCCTGATTCGCTCAAGACTCCCGACGCGCTTCAGCGAATCGACCGCCTCGCGCAATCGCTTCGCGCGTTTCCACATGTGCGGAAAGTCACGTCGGTCGTCGACTACGTCAAGCGAATCAATAAAGAGTTGAACGACGGGCGGCCGGAGGCGAGCGTTGTGCCGCACGATGCGAATACGATTGCCCAGGAGTTGTTCGTGTTCGGCCTCGGCGGGGAAGGCCGCGAAGAGCTGGATCGGGTCGTCTCGACGGACTATTCACGAGCACAGCTCTCCATCAAGCTCGAGTCGATGAGTTCGGATCTCGTCCTTCAGCTCGTCGAAGCGGCCGACGCTCTCGCCAAGTCAACATTCACCGGAACCGGGATCGAGGCATTCACCACCGGCTCCGGCCGGTTGTTCAGCACACTCGATCATTACCTCGTCACGTCGCAATTGAGCAGCTTCGTCACCGCGTTCATTACGGTGTTCGGCGTGATCTTCATCGTGTTCCGGTCCGCACGTTTCGGGCTGCTCACCATTGTTCCCAACGTACTACCAGTCGTGGCGGTGCTCGGCGTGATGGGGTATCTCGATATCTCGATGAACATCGCAACCGTCATGCTTGCCAGCGTCGCGCTCGGCGTGGTCGACGACGATACGATCCATTTCATCAATCGATACCGGAAGGAAGTTGCAAGAGGGGCGACTACTGACGCCGCCATCGCGGTGGCGACGGCACATGAAGGGCGGGCGTCGTTGACGACGGCGCTGATCAACAGTTGCGGGTTTGGGGTACTCCTCCTGTCCGAATACCGTCCGACGGCATGGTTCGGAGGTCTTCTGGCGCTGACGCTCGGCGTCGCGTTTCTGGCCGAAGTGTTCATCCTCCCGGCCACGATCAAATTGACGCCCCGCATTTTCGGCGCCGACGCGCTTCGTCGCGGAACGATCACGGCGTTGCTGTTGACGCTCGCCGCCGCCTCGGTTGCCGCACAAACGACATCGACGAACGGGAACGTGACCATCGGAGGCGATCTCTTCCCGAACCGTGACCACACCGCGGAGATCCGCTCGCGGATCTTCGTCGAAGAACTGATCGAACCTGCGCCCACCCTCCGAATTGTCCTCTCGGGATTCGTTGATGGATTGGTGGCCCAGAGGCCGACGAGCGAGAACGACACGGGCCTCGTCACGGATGGCGTCGTCGGCGCACTCGATGGCAGCGTCAGTTGGAAAACGCGGGGAGTCGATCTGCTCGCCGGTTTTTCCCGCATTTCATGGGGACGGCTCGACGAGCTGCAGCCGACCGACGTTGTCAACCCGCTCGATGCATCGCGATTCTTTTTCGAGTCGCGCAGTGAAGCGAGGCTGCCGGTCGGGCTGGTGCGGGTTCGGGGATACTTGACCGAGAACACGACAATCGAAGGCGTCTACGTGCCTTTCTTTCGCCGTGGTCGGTTCGATCAACTCGATGAGCCCACATCACCGTTTAATGTCGAGCAGAACTACAGCACTGGCGATGTCGTGTGTCTCGCAATCGGTTGCCCGACGCTGCCGCCGGTGGAGGTCACGCGTCAGAAACCGCAGGCCACATGGAGCAATGGTCAGGGAGGGGTGCGGTTGAATGCGACCTCGGGCAGGGTTGATTGGAGCGTGAGCGTATATCGCGGACTCGAGCCGTTCGGATTCGGTACTGTCGGTACGCCGCAGCCCACGATGCCTGTGCTGCCTGTAGACATCGTCTATCCGCGATTTACGATGCTTGGCGGCGACTTCGAGACCGTCCACGGAGAGTGGGGCATGCGTGGTGAGGTCGCTGTCTTCGTTGACGACAACTTCCAGGGGCCGCTGCGGGTCGTCCCAGGATCGTCGATCGACGCCGGCATTGGTGTGGATCGTCAGGCAGGCGCGTATCGGGTCAGCGCGACGGCGTTGGTTCATCACGAGTCATACGCCGTTCCAGTCGCCGTCAGCGACGGAACGACCAGCCGGTCGGACCTCTCGCTTATACTCGCCGCCGATCGTACGTTCTCGCGCGAACGCTATCGGCTTCGCACGTTCGGCGTCTATACACCCGACGAGTCGAACGCGTTTCTCCGCGCCATCGGCATCGCAAACCTTCGGGACAATCTGGCGCTCGAAGGATCCGTCGGCTGGTTTGCCGGTACCGGGCAGAATCTGATTGGCACGTTTGCCGACAGCGATTTCGTCTACGCTCGGCTGAAGTACTACTTCTGAAGACCCACGAATGCTCCTGCTTCATGCCAACAATGCATCTCCATGGACCGGACCTACCGGAAACAACACTTATCTGTTGCGCGGACGGGTCGCGACGCTGATTGACGCAGGCGTTGGCGACGAAGGCCATCTCCGGAGTATCGAGTCTGCGCTCCACGGCCAGCCGCTCACTCGAGTGCTTATCACTCACGGACATCCGGACCACGTCGGCGGGCTCGACAAACTCGTCGAACGATGGCCAGCTGCGGAAGTGATTCGATTCGGCTATGAGAACGTGCTCGTCGACGCGGGTGATGCGCGCGTCCGGATTCTTCACACGCCCGGACACGCGCCCGATCATCTGTGCTTCTTCGATGAAGAGGCAGGCGACATGTATTGCGGCGACCTCGCGCGAATGGGCGGCTCGATCGTGATCCCGGCGAGCAAGGGAGGCAATCTCCGCCAGTACCTCGAATCGCTGAGGCAAATTCGGGCGCTCGAACCCAGGAGACTGCTGCCAGGACACGGACCGATCGTTGAGGATCCTGCAGCCCTGATTGATGAGTACTTCCAGCACCGCGCGCAGAGAGAGGAGGAAGTGATTGGCGCGTTGCGCGATGGACTGCGTACGCCAGAAGAGATGGTGCCGAGAATCTATGGTTTGTTGAACCCGCCCCTTTCAGCCGCGGCCGCGGATAGTGTCCTCGCACATCTCGTGAAACTGCGCGAGGAGCAACGAGCCTTCGTTGGTGACGACGGGTGGCGGCTCTCCTAAGCGGGTACCCACCCCTTGGGCAGATCCGGCGCCCGGGACGATCGCTTGGCCGCCTTCGGCATCGCGTCGCGAATTACGTGTTCCAGTTCTTCGAGGTACGACACAAACCGCTGTCGGCCGTCCGCGCTCAACCGGCAAAGTGTCTGCGGCCGGCGATTCTCGAATCCCTTCCATACTTCTACAAGGCCTGCCTCGCGGAGCACCTCGAGGTGGCGACTCAGGTTTCCATCCGTCAATGCGCAGAGCCGCTTCAGTTCCGAAAACAGCAGGCCCTCGGGACGGGTGACAAGGGACGTCATGATCCCGAGACGCGCTTTCTCGTGCAGCACGCGCTCCAGCCCCTCGTACGCAAAACGACCGCGATCTTCGTCAGTCCTCTTCTTCCCAGCCATCGTCTCCCTCGAACTCAATTCGTGTGTTCTCTGCGCTGCGTCGTTCCAGATTCCAGAAGAGCACGAACGCCGCCAGCAACTGTCCAACGCCAAACGTTCCCCCGACCCACCACGCATGGAGCGGCGCGGTTCCGTTCGCCATCCAGAGAAGGCCAACACCCGCGGCGTAGTAAAACAACGCGACCCATCCGCTCGCCCGTGGTAGATACGGACGAGACGCAAAGATGCCAATACCGAAACAGATTGCCCAGAGCCCCGGCAACAACGGCACCAACGTGGTGCTCAAACGGATGAAGCTCGTCGAGATGATGGCTCCTGCGACGAGGCTCGGCAGGAATTGACCCACAACCTCGCGAGTGCGCCTGCGTTCGGCCCGTGCATCGCGAACGTAGTTGTAAATGATTTCGCTGGCACCGACGAGCGCCGCACACGAAGCGATTCCGGTCCAGTACTTCACAAAGCCGATTGGGTCGACCACGCCTAGTCCCGGCACCTGAGCCCACGCCGCGATGAGCCCGATCGCCCCGGAAGCCGCGATGGGCAGCGAGCGGTATCCGCGATAGATCTCTCCCTTCGCAAGCTGCTGATGTATATCAGCGAGCTGACCAAGTGCCCTGGAGAGATCCATAGCTACTACTTTGTGATACAAAGCGCCGGAAGTCAATATCTTGTCAGCATCGCAGGCGCTTTCCCTTTTCCCTTTTGCTACGATGGTCGGTCATGAAAGGTTATGCGAACGCCCACCTGGTGTTGAGCGCGAATGATCTGGCGGCGGCCATCGAAGGCTCTCCCCGGCCGCTGGTCCTCGACCTGCGCCCTCCTGAGGCATACGCGGCCGGCCACATTCCGACGGCCATTCATCTCGATCTCTGGGGTGTCAGCCTGATCGACACCGATCCGGCGCCGCTCAAGGCCTTCATGTGGATGATCGAACATGTGCTTGCAGTCCACGGCGTGGACGCCACGACGCCGGTCGTCGGCTACGACGAACACTCCGGTGTCCGGGCAGCTCGGGCATTCTGGTTCCTCGAACACTTCGGCCATCCGTCTGTGCGAGTGCTCGACGGCGGATTCGGCGCCTGGACGGCTGCCGGCCTGCCGGCAACGCGCGACGCGGCGCCCCCGCCAAAGAGCGACTGGACGGGCGTGCGAGATCCGCGCTCGCTTGCGACGTGGAAAGATGTCAAAGAAGCGATTGGCCGCGACGACGCAGTCATTCTCGATACACGGAGCGATGCCGAGCACGAGGGAACCCTTGTGAGAGCGCGGCGCGGCGGCGCTGTCCCCGGGGCGGTCCACATCGAGTGGACGCGAAACCTTGCGGAATCGGGAGAGTTCAAGTCCGCAGCTGAATTGAAGAAGATGTACACCGATGCCGGCGTGACGCCGGATCGCGAGGTGATTACCTACTGCCAGGGCGGCTATCGTGCCGCCAATTCATATCTGGCGCTCAGGCTGCTGGGGTATCCACGAGTGCGGATGTATGTCGGCTCGTGGAAGGAATGGGGCGATCGCGAAGATCTGCCCATCGAGCACCCGGCACC
>Ga0075423_10007486_pt1 | contig 10309 bp, 5 predicted proteins | sample SoiMethybrSBSTD2_FD_80114 | JGI IMG/M metagenome (GOLD analysis project Ga0075423, IMG submission 80114) | Bulk soil microbial communities from a Populus tree surrounding site in Tennessee, USA - Soil MetaG P. TD hybrid SBSTD2 | ecosystem: Environmental > Terrestrial > Soil > Tree plantation...
CATGGGCAATCAGCTCTTTGCCGGTACCAGTCTCTCCAAAAATGGAAACGGTAGTGTCGAGTGGCGCTACCTGTTCGGCCTGGTGCAACACCCTTCGCAACGACTCGCTGTGGCCGATGATCTGGCCGAAGTCGCTGGCTACGCGGATCTCTTCCTGCAAATAGATGTTTTCTTCGTGAAGCTGGTTCTTCAATCGCCCGACCTCATCGAGCGCTTTCTTCAACGAAGCCTCAGCCTCTTTGCGTTCGCTGATGTCGCGCACGATGGCGAGGACCTTGTTACCGTTACACCTCACCATCGATGCCTCGTAGCTTCGCACGCCTTTAGCGAATGGAAGCGAATACTCGAGCAGCACCGGCTCATTTGATTCAAAGACTTTCTGAAAACTCCAGGCGAACCGGGCCGCAAGCTCCGGCGGTAATACTTCCGACTGGTTCTTACCGAGAAATTCACTCGGCGGCCGCAATAGCGAATCGTCGCTCCGAGCATGGTACTCGAGATAGATTCCGTCGCGATCGAGTAGGAACATCATGTCGGGAATAGCGTTCAGAATCGCCCGGTTGCGTTCTTCGCTCGCATGCAGTGCCGCTTCACGGCGTTGCAAATCAGCGCGGGCGTGAGCCTGTTCGAGCTCCCAGGGCAATTGAAAAAGATAACCGGGACGCTTAACTACACAGCTAGCAGCACCGAGCTTTAGTCCCTGCCTGGCGAACTCTTCATCAGCTTCATTACAGACCAGCACTACCGGCGGATCTTCCAACTTTGTCAGGCTCAATTCTCGCAAGAGGCTAATCGCGTTTGGCTCAGGCAGGTGAAAGTCGAGTAGAACCACATCGTACTCCACGACGTCATCTCGCAGGATCGAAACTACCTCGAACGCCGTAGTCACGATCTCAACGTGAATGTAATCGGCGTGTACAGCCAGGTGCCGGCGGGTACTCTCGATGTCAAATGGATTGGTTTCCGCGTAGAGAACTTTCAGCGGATTGGCGCGGCGCGCGGCGTCAGCGCGATAGTGATTGAACGCGCTCTCGAGTATCAACGGCAGCTTATCGAGATAACCCTTGCGCTTGACGACGTAATCATCGGCGCGGGCTTTGAGGGCATTAACGGCAGTCTCTTCGTCACCCATGCCAGTGACGATGACGACCGCAAGTGGCAATGAGCTTTCGCGAATATGAGTGAGCAGCGACAAGCCGTCGCCATCGCGCAAGTGCATGTCAGTGAGCACCAGATCGAGCGGTTCTGAACCAAGGCGCTCTAAACGTGTGTACGCCTCCGAAAGGCAGGAGACAGTTTCGAGCGTGAGATGCGGTGCAGTTCTGACTAACATTCGCAGGGTGAGGTCAGCATCCCGCGGATCGTCCTCTACGTAAAGAACTCTCATACACTATCTTGACGGCAGATTCAGGGCGCACCAGTAGAGCTCGATTTTGGACGCCACTTCCAGGAATTTGTCGAACTCCACGGGCTTCACGATGTACGAATTGCACCCCAGTTTGTAAGCCTCCTCAATGTCGCGATCTTCAGTTGACGTCGTTAACACAATGACAGGTATCGTCGAGAACTTCGGGTGATTCTTGAGCCGGCGCAACACCTCGAGGCCGTTTATCCTCGGCAATCTGAGGTCCAGCAGAATGCAGATTGGCAATGGCTCGCCGGCCTCCCAGCGATCGAAAAAGGCGAGCGCTTCTTCACCGTCCCGCGCAACCTCGATCGGATTCAGTAGCTTTCGCTTTGCAAACGCTCGTTTCGTCAGATCCACGTCCATGGCGCGATCTTCAACTAAAAGAATCGGCCTGATCGGGCCAGGCTGTGTTTGACTCATTTAGGAATCTCCAGGTAGAAAGTCGCGCCCTGGCCCGGCTCGCTTTCCGCCCAGGCTCTTCCGCCCATGCGTTCCATTGCCTTGCGCACTATCGCCAGACCAATCCCTGTGCCTGGGTAATCTTCGGCGACGTTGAGTCGTTGAAAGATGTCGAAGATCCGATCGTGGTACTTCATGTCAAAGCCGATCCCGTTATCGCGTACCCACAGCAAACAGCTCCGTGCGTTTTCCTTGGAGCCGACTTCAATCCGCGGGGTTGAAACCTTGCGAGTGAACTTGATCGCGTTATCGAGATAGTTGCGCAGTGACTGGGCGAGGCCACTTGAATCAGCCACGACAGTGGCGCCATTGACGTCGACTACGAAATCAACCTCCTGGTCCGCTCCCTCTCGTTTCTTCTCTTCGACTAACGCCCTGACCATTGGCGTTAGCTCAATGCGATCAGTCTTCAGCTCGCGGCGCTCGAGTCGAGAATAGGCCAGCAGATTGTCGATCAACTGATTCATCTCGTCAGTTGAAGCTTGGATCGTCTGTAGAAAGCTTCGGCCTTCGTCATCCAGACTGCCGGAACATTCGTCAAATAGCAGGCGGCTGTACCCATCGATTCCCCGGAGCGGCGCTTTGAGATCGTGAGCAACCGAATAAGCGAAGGTCTCGAGCTCCCGGCTCTTTGCGTTCAAGGCGGCAGTGCGTGCCTCGATACGCGTTTCCAGTTCCGCGTTCAATTGATCGAGAGCGTCCTTCGCGAGGCGCCGGCGTCTTCGTTCAACGAGGAGTATGACGATGAAGGACGTTTGGAGTAACAAAAGCGTGGTCACTCCTACGATACGCCATTTGTATTGCTCCCAGAAAGTGAACTCCTTGAAGCGAACGACGCTGCCACTGGGAAGACTTGCCTCGCTTATTCCGAAGCGTTTCAACTCGCGCCAGTCAAACATCGGAACCGACGCAGCACTGTCGACCGGAATATCCTGGGCCCGTTTGCCGTTAAGAATCTTGCGAACGATTTCGGCGGCTTCCAGTCCATTACGCTCAGAATCCTGAACGTAGCCGCCGACCAGTCCATAACCGATATTTCGACTTCCCATCCCGTAAATAGGTACCGAAGTGTTTTGTCTGATCTTTTCCAAAACCTGAGTGGTTTGCAGAGACTTTTCCGACTTGAGCGCGAAGCGCTGCCAAACGTAAAGGATCAACGATCCCTGCGGCAGTTGTCTTACGCGGTTTAGTAATTCAGGCAAGGGCAAATCCGTGAGATAAGTTATGCGAATCCTCTTCTCGTAACCCGCAAGCTCTTCTCGAGAGAGTGTTTCGAATCTCTTGTCGAGCTCAGGCGTGCCGCTAATAACAAACAGTTCCCTGGTATCGGGATGTAGTTTCAAAGCCAGATCGATAGTTTTCCGGTGTGTGTTGGCGCGGATGATTCCGGTAAGGCCCGCACCAGCCCTAAGGACCTCTATGGACGGGCGCCTGACGGCAACAAAAACTATCGGGCAATCCGTAAACAGATCCTTGCGGTTTCTGATCAGAAAATCGAGAGCGGGGTCCGGCGTGGCAATTACTACATCGATTTTTTGTCCCGAATATTTTTCGCGCAGGTAATCATGCAGCAACCCCGCCTGGTGCTCGCCGGGGAATCGAGTTGAATCCAGGTATTCGCTGAAGAGTTCCCAGCGGCTGTTTGGCTCTGCATTCAGGCCGGCTTGAAAGCCCTGATCAAAACTGATGTTTCCGGAAAAATCCTTCGTATCCCAGTAAAGGACCAACACCTTTTTGACGGCACCGGCATCCTGGCTCGTAGCAGTCGTCGCTAATATGCAAACAAGCACCCCGGCGAACAGCAACACGGCAATGCGAACTGCTGACCTTTTGTAAACTTTAGCTACCATGCTCGACTTCTTCGCTGTGCAACCTCTGTGTCCTCTTTGTCTCTATGGTGATCTTTCCACGGATTCTCTGACCACAGAGATGACAGAGAGCGTGTACAGAGAAACTAAAAGCCAAATTTCAACGCAAACTGAATCTGACGCGATGATCCACTCTCACCAGTCGGAAAGCGCGTAGTTGTTATGTGACCAAATAATGGAGTGCCGACTGTATTGCCGGGCCGGCCGAAGTTGGCATGATTGAAGACGTCGAAAACTTCAGCTCGAAATTGAACGCGCAGCGTTTCCCTGAAGTGCGTTTCCTTGATGACTGAAACATCAGTGTTGTTGAATCTCGGACCCAACATCACATTTCGGCCAAGATTTCCAAAGCGGTTGACTGCCGTGAAAGCTGACGTATCAAACCAGCGATCTACATCGCGCAGCACGGCCACAGGACCATGCACATCCGGACGAAGCGTATTCGCAACTCCATTGACAGTGCTGTTGCTCGTCACCACGTTGAACGGATTGCCACTCTGAGATTGAACTATCATGCCCAGTTGCCAACCAGATACAACCCGGTTCTTTGTGAAAGGCAGTTCGCAGATCGAGCTGAGCACGAAGCGCTGCCGTGCGTCGAAATCAGAAGGTCCGCGTTCGTCCGGCAGGTTATTACTGTTCTGCACGAGAATGCCGCCGGTACTGAACGAGGTGTAGTCGATCGACTTGGACCAAGTGTATGAGGCATTAAATTGCCAACCCCTGGTCAAGCGACGCGTCGCTGTCAACCACAGTGCGTTATAGCTTGAATTGCCTGAGCTTCCGACTTCAGTGATATTGCCGAGCGACGTGCCGGGGAGTATGGGACTGGTTGCTGCAAGCGCCTGGTAGGGACGCACTCCATTTACCGGCTGATTAATGTTGCGACGGGTGATAAGGTGCGTACCCCTGGAGCCGAGGTATCCAACCATCAACACTGTCTTCAAAAACTCGCGTTGCACGTTCAGGTTCCATGACTGCACGTAAGCGTTCTGGAAGTCTCGATCAATCGAGACTGGCGCCAGGCCCGCCGGACCAGCCAGGCTGATGGCATTGTTGAGACGGATCGGACCGCTGAAAGTCAGCGGCACGCCGAGCGGCGGGTTCCCGCCCAAGCCCGTCACGATGCTTGTCATCGGCTGATCGACATAAATGCCGTAAGCACCGCGCACAACTATCTCGCCGTGGATAAACGGAAGCCAGGCGAAGCCGATCCGCGGCTGAATGTTGCGGTTGTTCTCGTGGTAGACCTCGTCGCTGTCTTCTCCCACGCGCAACAGCGAATTACGAACCGGATCGAAGACGATAAACCGGTCGAAGCGTTCGCTCGGCGTCATGTTCCAGTCGTAACGCAGCCCAAGCTCCAGCGTCAGACGTGGATGCGCTTTGTAATTGTCCTGCGCAAAGAATCCGAGTGCGCCCTGTGCAATGCTGGTTGATTGATTGCCGAGAGTGACGCTGAAAGAGTTTGCTGTGCCCGCCAAAAATGCAGCGACAGTGGGAAAGTTGAACGAGCCGGTGGTTTGCCGGAAATTATTGTTTAGAAACTGGCGGTACTCGCCGCCCAGCTTCAGCGAGTGCCGGCCGGAGAGCCAATTCACGGTGTTGGCTACGACAAAAGTTGTGTCGCCACGTCCGGATGGTTGATTGGCTGGTCCGCCGAAGTTAAGGCTGCCCCCGGCGATGTTGATTTGCGGCAGCCCGATCGGTTCGTTTACGCCATTATTAATGCCCAGCTCCGAAGGGTTGAGCTGCGCCAATGGTGTGCTCGTCGATGAAAAGCGGTTCATGCCAAGGCGTAACTCGTTTACCACGGATTGGTTGAAAGTATGCGTTTCGTTGAGTGTAAAGATCTGGCGCAAAGCGCGGGCGACATGACCAAAACCGGGAATCGTGTTGCCAAAACGGTTCGGTTCACTTAGTTCTGAGCGCTGAATTGCGTAATAGCCGTGCACTTGATCTCGTTCGCTGAAGTTGTAGTTAACGTCTGCCGTCCATTGATCGACGTTGACTGGTGCGCCGGCCGAACTAACAAAGCGCGCGGTCCCCGCCGCATCAATAAAATTAGCTCTCGGAATCAAGGCCAACAGTTTTGCGACTGCCGGGTCGGTAACAGAGGCTCGTTGAGCGTCGCTGAGCACAAGGCTGTTGAGATCGAGCCCCTGGCGCTGGCGCAGGCCTTCGTAAGAGACGAAGAAAAACAATCTATCGCGGATGATTGGACCACCGAGGTTGCCGCCAAACTGGTTTCGCTTAAACGGCGCGGGATGTTGAGACGTCAATTCAAAAAAGTTACGCGCGTCGAGAGCATCGTTACGAAAGAACTCAAACAACTCGCCGTGAAAGTCGTTCGCGCCCGAGCGAGTGGCGATGTTGACTACCGCGCCGGAGCTTTGACCGTATTCGGCGCTGAAGGTCGAGTTGTCAGCTTTGAATTCCCGGATCGTGTTGATTGACGGCTGGAAACTTATCGAAGCGAAGGTGAGGTTATTTAAGGTGATGCCGTTGACCATGTAGTTAACGGTCTCCTCACGATTTCCCGCGGTATTGATTGCAAGTGAACCGAGTCCGCGCATCGGCGACGCTGAGAAGGCGCCTTGAGGAGGTGTGACTGAACCCGGTACGAGCAATCCGAGATCAAGAAAGTACCTCCCATTTAGCGGGCCTTCCTGGACCGTGCGCTGGCCGATCACGTAGCCGACAGAAACTGTTGAACGCTCGATACCGTCGTTAGTTGACGGCACCATCACTTGTTCCGAGACGTCGCCGATCTCGAGTTGAAAGTCTTGAGTGATCCTTCTACCAACCTCGATCCTGAGCAGCTCGACGAATTGTGTCTTGAAGCCGGTGGCACTGGCTCCGACGCTATAGTCGCCGACAGGCAACGCTGTAAATTGATATCTGCCGCTGGCATCGGATGTAGTCACCCTCTCGATCCCGATGGCGCGATTTGTCGTTGTGATCTTCACATTTGGGACGACCGCTCCCTGTTGATCGATCACTTGTCCTTCGATCGAAGCGGTTGAGTGCGCCCTGATTTCGACGGTGAGTACGAAGAGCAGAGTGAGAGGTATGGCGACGCGGGGGATACTGGCTCGACGCAAACACCAGCGCATGGGGAGAAACCTTTACGAGGGCCCGCTATCAAAACGGAGTTAGTTTTGCGCTCGTCCCTGCTAAGTTAATTACTGGCTGTGACAACTGATGTGACAAGCATCACACCACACACAACACGCTCGTCAGTTTGAAGACATCGAGGCTGGGAGGAACCACTTTACGCGGCGGCATTATAAACCCAACACTCCAATGCTCAAATCCGTAATTGTTCGGAGTCGAGTTCCTTGCAAGTGGCAAAACGCCCACATCTTTTAACTGGTTTATTCTAGTTTCTCTGCCAGTCCGTCATTCGCTTTCTTTGCACGACCGCGAAGCGCGCGAACACCTTTGCGCTTGCATAGTCGGCACTGAAACTCACTACGTCGTGTGTGCCGCCAAATCGCTTGTCGCCCCCGGCGAGAGCTTGCAGCCTTCCTCCTTCGAGCACTCTGTAACCATCGAAGTGGGTCCACATCTCTTTCTGTCCCCAACCTCGCTGTGGTCCCAAATGAGTGTAGAGATCTGCCGGTACAGCAACTAACCGGAAGACCTCCGGATCCAATTTGAGTTCGTTCAGGACTGCCAGGCCGTGTTCGAGCAGCGCGTTCTCGAGCTCGATGCGAGAGATGCCCCAGCGCGTATTCAGCTTCAGCAAGTTCAGCAGCTTCGAGGGAACTTCTTCTTTGGGCTCGGGTTCGGGAAAATCCTCGAGCAGCAAGTCCTCCGCTACCAGACACACCTTGTAGCGCGTGCCGCCGGAATTGATGAATGGATTCAACAAGAAAAAACTTATCGCCTCTTTCACGCCTTCGTCTGTGTCCGTAGTGAGCTTTGCAAGTTTCTCCTGAGACCACTTCTTTACTTCGTCTTTGCGGAAAGACGGTTGCCATCCGTGTGGAATGAGGTAAGCGAACTGACGCCGCGATTGAGTACGGACTGATGTGAGCCCCAGCTCACGCGCCGCCGACAGCGTCTCGTCCGTAAACGTGAAGAGTAGATCGTCGCCCACTTCCGCTGTCTGCGACGGCTTCAAATCAACTGATTCCTGCTGCTTTTTCGCTTCAGTGGTTTTGGCGAAGCGCGCCAGCATTTGATCGAGTTTTGAAAGGTCTCCCGAATCGAGCGCGCTGAGGGCTGCTTGCTGCAATTGTGAAGGATCGATCTCCTGGTCGTCGTGATTGACCGCCGTCTCGCCAGTGGTGATAGAGAGCTTCCTGAAGTCAGCGATACGGCGCGCATAGAACTGCGCTTGTTCGGGATCGCTGCGTTGGAGAGCAACAAGAGTATTGATCGCGTCAGCACGGTTGCCGAGCAAAGTCTCATTTCCGGCACCGACAAGGACGTTGAGGCCTGACGAAAACAGATCGATTGAAATGCCTGCGCGCTCGTATATGGTCTCGGCGAGCTTCGCGAAATGAGATCCCGCGTCGACACTCGCGCGCAACTGACGCAGATGCTCAGTCAACTCAGTACACCGTTTCCAATCGCCGCGCTCCACTCCGGCGCGCAGTTGCTGTTCGACGTGTGGTATCTGGGCCCGGCTCTGTTTCAGTTGCACGTAGCGGCCGCGACTGAAGAACGTCGCCAGCAGTGCTTGTGCTCTTTGGAGATAGAGATCCTTGAAAAGCGTGTCGAGCTTACTGATTTCGATTAGCTGCCCAACCGTGTTGAGAATGCTCTCTCTCGATGCCAACGCCGCTTTACTCATGACTTCTCCCTTTGAACAAGCCCACTCTGCCTCTGCGGGCGGCCACAGAGGGCCGCCCCTACAGTTGTGGCTGATCGGGCGCGCGCGCCGAACTGGCGTGAATCGATACAACTGTAGGGGCGGCCCTCCGTGGCCGCCCGCAGCGGTTAGGCAGACGAAACAAGGACATGACTCTCGTTCTCAGCCACTTTATCTGTCACCGTGTTTTTGCGTTTTACAACAACGGCGGTGAGATCGTCCTTTTGTTCAGTCCCTTTCGAAAAATCTTTCACCGCCGCATGAAGTCTCGCAATCACTTCTTGTGCTGAACAATCACGCGTCTGACGAATCGTTTCCTGGAGCCGCTCCAATCCAAACTCTTCTCCTTCAGGGTTCTGCCACTCATAAAAACCGTCCGTGACTACGACGATCATGTCGCCTGCTTTCAACGTCTTCATGCGTGAGTCTTCGTAGGTCATGCCTGCGATGATTCCGAGTGGAATTCCCTGTGCCTCAAAGTTCTCCAGCTTATTTGCGGCGCGCCGATACCAGAGGATTGGGCCATGACCTGCCGAAAGGACTTTGATTTCTGAACTGACTGGATCGAGAAAGATGACGGCAAAAGTCACGAAACGATCGTCGGCAAGATCACTCGCCAGTAAACTATTGAGCCGCTCGAGAACCTGAGCGTGTTTGGGTTCGACGAGGAAACTCGCGCGCGCATACGCGCGGCACAGCGCGCTCACGAGTGCCGGACCGATCCCGTGACCAGTCGCATCGCCGACACTAATGGCGAGCTGACCATCGGGCAGCACCTGCCAGTCGAAATAGTCGCCGCCCGTTTGATCGGCAGGTTGGTTCCAGCCGGCAACTTCGAAGTGGTCCAATTGCGGTGGCTTCGACGGCAGCAAGCCCTGCTGAATCGAACGTGCGATATCGAGGTCGTGGTTGATCTGCTCGAATTCGTGTTGGAGTTTGGCCTCGCGCAACGCCGCCACGACGTAGCCGCGAATCTGACGTGCAACTGCGGCAGCGATGATGCCGGCTGCGAAGATCAGCACCGCGTAAATAACGTAAACAGGGAAGGGAAACCGCTCGGACGCGGGTGTCGAGTCGTTGAATCTAAGCTGAACGTAAAACGCGGCGAAGAGATAGCCAAGCGCCGAGAGTAAGCCGGTGACGAACGTGATACTCGGTCGCAAGCGCAGTGTCGAAAGCGTGATGAACAGGAAGTAGAGTACGATCGCAGGCGCGACCAGTACCTGGTATGGAGTCATCCACTGGGCCAGCAGCAATATGAAGAGTGCCACCGTCGGAAGTTGACTCTCGATCAAAACATTGAAGACCCAGAGTTCAGGTTTGACCTCCGTATCGTTACGAAGCGCCGCTCGGATGGCGCGCAACATCACGCCTTCGTGAGCGATGACCAAACCAAGAACGACAATTTGACCAACCAGCAGTACGTAGTTTGCCGTTACAACACCGCGCAGGACCACCAAAAACGTAATGATAGCCAGCACCACGAGCAGCGCAATGACGCGGTACGATTCACTCTTGAGAGAAGCCCGCGCAAAGGCTTTGGATTGAAGCGCAAAACCATTCGTGTCTTCGTTTGTGCCTCTTTGTGGCACTACTGCCACCCTCCGCCGAGTGCTTTGTACAACTGCACGACCGTTAGCAGCTCATCGCGACGCGCGAGGGCCAAACTTCGTTCAGCCTCGAAGAGTTCCCGGTCGGCATCGAGCGCATCCAGCAGTGTCGCTACGCCTCCTGTGTAACGTAAGTAGGAAA
>Ga0075423_10007488_pt1 | contig 10308 bp, 11 predicted proteins | sample SoiMethybrSBSTD2_FD_80114 | JGI IMG/M metagenome (GOLD analysis project Ga0075423, IMG submission 80114) | Bulk soil microbial communities from a Populus tree surrounding site in Tennessee, USA - Soil MetaG P. TD hybrid SBSTD2 | ecosystem: Environmental > Terrestrial > Soil > Tree plantation...
AAGACAATGGTCGTGGTCGAAGGCGTCGCGCGTTCGCTTGACCCCAAGCTTGACATGTGGACCACCGCGGACCCCGTCGTCCGCGAGTGGATGGCGCGCAATCTCGGTCCTGTCGGGCGGCTTGAGGATGCGGTTGAGGGAGCCGGCGAAATCGGCCGTTTCATCGGCCAGGCGCCAGCTTTGCTCACGCGCGCCGGCACGCTGCTCGATCAGCTCGACGACATTACGCGCGACGGTCTCGTGCTTTCCCCCGAGACCGTTTCTGCCATCGGTGCGGCGGAAGCGCGCCGCAACCGCTGGACCACGATCGCGCTGTGGGTGATTGCGGTGCTGCTGCTGTGGGTAGTGTGGCTGATCGCCTGACCTGAGAAAGACGCAAGTTAGGCGTGCGGCTCGGCGCAACTTCCCGCGGGTGCGCCTACTGGCTGCCTGCCCGCCGGGGGGTGGAAACCTGCAGCTTTCGCTCCATCGGGAACATGCCAAAATAAGGTTGCGCCTCTTCGTCGAGATGCTCGATAATGACCGTGGATTCGGCGACTGTGCAGTTGCGTGCCTCGTCGCGCAACACCGGGAATTTTGCCAATGGCCATAGCGCTCGGAACGCTGCGCTCGATTTCTCGTCGCCGAGATCGACAAAGATCGGCTCGAAGGCAATGTTGTGTTCGTAAAGCGCGATGAGGACCTTGTGGCAATAAGACGCCAGCGGATGGAAATAGAGCTCGAGCGTCATGTCGTAGTCCCCGCCCGTCCTGAACCGCCGACCAGAGCTTCCAGCTTGTCGATGCTCTGGGTCCAACCCGCTTCCATGCCGGCGAGCATCTGTGGCGCGATCGGAACAAGGCCAACCGCATACGCTTTCACCGTGAGCGTGGTCTTGCCGTCTTTTTCGGCAAACGTGACGGCGGTTTCGCCTTCGAGCAGATGATTGCCGTCGTTGTCAGTCGCTACGTTGCTGAAGACGAGGCGCTCGGGCGCAATGACCTCCCGAAACTCACCTTTCATCGGATAGTCCCGGCCGTCGGGCCCGCGCATCACGATGCGCAACTTACCTCCGACTCTCACGTCAAGCTCGCAGACCGGATTGGTAAAACCACGCGGACCGAACCATTGCGCCATCGTTTTCGGATCGGTCCACGCTTTCCATATCAGCGCGCGCGGCGCATCGAACACCCGAGAGATGGTGACAGTCCCCTCTCCGAACTTGGCGGGCTTGTTCATCGACTGACCCAACATTAGTCACAGGCATGAGTTATGCGGCTTGGCCCACGTAGGCCTGTCGAAGTTTTGCGAGATCGAACTTCTTCATCTTCAGGAACGCGTTGGTGACGCGTTGGGTTATTTCGGTGTCCGAATCCGTCATCATTTTTCCGAGCACGGTGGGGACGATCTGCCAGGAAACGCCGAATTTATCCTTCAGCCAGCCGCAGGGCTGTTCGCGGCCTTCCTTGGTCAGAGCGTTCCAGAAGTAGTCGATCTGTTCCTGGGTGTCGCAATGAACTTGGAATGACACGGCCTCGCTGAGCTTGAACTCAACTGTGGCCCGCCATTGAGCGCCACGAACGGCTGCCCGTCGATTTCGAACTCTGCCACCATCACGGAGCCGAGCTTCTTGCCGTGGATCTCCTCGCCCCTTTCCATAGCGGCTGATCTTCCCGAGTTTCGAGTTTTTGAACACGGAGACGTAGAACTTTGCCGCCTCCTCGGCTCCTGTATCGAACCATAGGCACGGCGTGATCTTATGCTTGGTGAGCGCCATGATGTCCTCCTGAACGCGGCTACTTTGCTTTTGCGAGATAGGCTTCGAGCCGCTCCAGGGTGCCGCTCCAACCCTGGTTCATGCTTTGATGCGAAGTATCAAACACCTCCTGCTCTTCAGGCGTCGGGTTGTGCGCGGCCCAGCGGACGGTGAATTTTGTTTTGCTGCCCGGCAGTTTTTCAAAAGTGAACGTCGAATGCATCTGGAGCGGCCAGGACTTGTGGCCGGGATGCCGCGTAGTCCCGCCTTCCTCATCGGAAAATGAGCTGATGAAGTCCAGGCGTTCGGGCGGAACGATTTCGCGAAAGACAAACTTGCCCCACATCGGCGCCCCGTTCGGCGCCTGGAGACCGTAGTGGTAGGTGCCTCCCACGCGGAGATCCATCTTTGAAGCAACGACAGTGAAGCCTTTCGGCCCCCACCACTGCCTCATGTGCTCCGGATCGGTGAAGCATTTCCATACTAGATCGCGCGGGGCGTCGAGTACGCGTGAGATGACGAATTCGGTGCTTTTCGTAACGGTCGCCATTTGGCACTCCTCGATTGGGGCGTTGGAGATCCTGTTTCGCGAAAGGCGGCCAAGCGAGAATGAGAGCGCGCGGGCTTGAATTACAGCCGGCGCGCCCTGGCATTCACTTTGGCTCGACAATGACCATCCAGTTGACGCCAAATTTGTCCTGCGTCATTCCGAAGCGCGGCGAAAAGAACGTCTTGCCGAGCGGCATGACAACCTTTCCGCCATTCGACAGGTCATCGAAAAGGCGATCGGCGTCCGCCTCATTTTTTGCATCCACCGAAAGCGCGAACCCGTCGAACTTGGGGTTGCCGGTGTTGCGACCATCAGAAGCCATGACACGCGTGTCACCGATCTTGAGCGAGGCGTGCATGACCTTGTCTTCGTTGCCCGGGGAGCACATTGATTTGTCGGGACTATCTTTCCAGCGCATCAGCATGCCGACTTCGGCGCCGAGAGTCTTTTTGTAGAATTCAATTGCCTCTTCGCAGCGGCCATCGAAGAACAGATAGGATTGCACTTGCATAACTCTCCTCCTTCCAGGTTCGCATCATTGACAAATGAGTTGATATCAACCTATTATCGGCCATGTCAAGCCGCCAGCAATTACCACTGTCCGCCACGCATCTGGTGCGCGACAACTGTCTGTGTCTGCATGTGCAGCGCGCCGCGCGAGGGCTGGCGCGACGTTTTGACGATGTGTTCCGTCCGCTCGATCTCACCCACGGCCAATTTTCCCTGCTAATGTCGCTGAACCGGCCGGAGCCGCCCACCATCGGCAGCGTCGCGGCGCTGCTCGCCATGGACCGCACCACGTTGACGGCGATCCTTAAACCTCTTGAACGCCGCAGGCTGGTGAAGGTTTCGGTCGATAAAGAGGACAAGCGCAGTCGTCGCCTCACCATCACGCCAACCGGGCGATCTCTTCTCGCCAAAGCATTTCCGCTGTGGCGGGAAACCCACGCTGCGATCGAACAGTTGGTGGCCGCTTTCCATCCGGATGATCTGCGCACTGCGTTGCGCGCGATGTCGTGAACTGCGGAGCATCTACGCACTCTTTTCTGTCGGCATCGTGACCAGGTAATCGGCGAGCCGCGCCATCGTCTGCGCGAGGCCCTTGTCGGCGCCGTATTCCTTGATGACGCGCGCACGCTCTTCGGCGGATGGGAACCGGGCATGCCAGGTCAGCAGAGTCTTACCGTTGCCGAGATCCTCGAACGTCACCGTTTGCGTGAACTGCACGGGCTCGACGTCATCACCGCCGCCGTGGCGATAGACGATGCGTTCCGGCGGAACAATTTCATCGAAGGTGATGCGGTTCTGATAGTCGCGGCCGTCGGGCCCGTGCATGACGAAGCGCCACACGCCGCCAGGACGAAAGTCATAGGTATGCGTCGTCGTGGTAAAGCCGTTCGGCCCCCACCACTGCGCTAGATGCTTCGGGTCGGTCCACACCGAGAACACCAATGCGCGCGGCGCGTCGAACTGGCGCGAGCCGATGATCGAACGCGGATCACGCTCGAGGTCGATGCTATTTTTTACGGCCATGATTTTTCTCCCGCTTATTTTGTTTCGGTTGGGCTTGCAGCACTTTCAGGTAGTCATCGAGCCGATCAAGCCGCTCTTCCCAGAGCCGGCGATACTCCTCGAGCCATTGGTCGGCTTCCCTGAGAGCGCGCACATCGATTCGGCAGGGGCGCATCTGCGCGTCCCGGCCACGCGTGATGAGCCCTGCACGCTCGAGGACCTTCAGGTGCTTGGAAACTGCAGGCAGGCTTATGTCGAAAGGCTCGGCGAGCTTCAGCACGGACGTCTCGCCAAGCGCGAGCCGCGCCAAGATCGCCCGCCGCGTGGGGTCGGCGAGGGCCGCGAAGGTGCTGCTGAGACGATCGGTCGCCATGCCGAATTAAACCAACCAGTTAATTAACCGCTCGGTTAAATATATGAATGGACACCCCTCGTCAAGGAGGAACCGGCGAGAGCATTTGATTGCAATGATTGCAGTGCGATCATCCTATGCTATACTGTTGTCAACACATGAGAATTGAATGGCCTCCCTTACCGTCCGGCAGCTCGATGATCGACTGAAGAAGCTCCTGCGTCTGCGGGCAGCGAAGAGCGGACGTTCGGTCGAGGACGAGGTGCGCACTATTTTGCGCGAGGCCGCCGAGGCACCCGGGCGCGAAGCGCTCGACTTGATTGAGCCGCCCTCTCCTTCCGAGAAAACGAAAGTTGCCCGCTTCGCCCTGCCAGATGGCACCAAACGCGTGTTGCTCATCATCGGGGGCGGCATCGCTGCCTATAAATCACTGGATTTGATCCGGCGGCTGAAAGAGCGCGACATCGCCGTGCGCTGCATCCTGACCAAAGCTGCAGAGCAATTCGTGACCGCGCTGTGCGCGAGCGCGCTCGTCGGCGAGCGCGTCTTTACCGACCTGTTCGATCCTGCGAGCGAATTTGACGTCGGACATATTCGGCTCGCACGCGAGACCGACTTGATCGTGGTTGCGCCGGCGACCGCCGACCTGATGGCAAAGCTTGCGGGCGGCCACGCTAACGATCTGGCCACCGCGGTTTTGCTGGCAACAACTGCAAAGATACTTCTGGCGCCGGCGATGAACCCGGGCATGTGGGCGAACAAGGGCACCCAACGCAATCTGACGCAGCTTATTGCCGATGGTGTGGGGCTCGTCGGTCCGAATGAAGGCGAAATGGCTGAAGCCGGTGAACGCGGGATTGGCCGCATGGCGGAGCCATTGGACATCGCCAACGCCGCGGAGAAGCTCCTTGCCGCCAAAGGCGCCCCGATGCTGGAAGGCAGGCGCGTGCTGATTACGTCGGGGCCGACCCATGAACCGATTGACCCGGTTCGCTACATCGCCAATCGCTCGTCGGGAAAGCAAGGCCACGCGATTGCCGCTGCTTCTGCCGCCGCCGGCGCCGATGTCACGCTGGTGAGCGGCCCTGTGAGTGTTCCTGACCCCGCGGGCGTGGCGGTGATCAAGGTCGAAACGGCACGCGAAATGCTGCAAGCGGTCGAACGGGCGCTGCCCGCGGACATTGCAATCTTTGCCGCCGCGGTTGCCGACTGGCGCGTCGCCAACGCCGGCGAACAGAAGTTAAAAAAGCAGGTGGGGAAAACCGTTCCCCAGCTTGCCTTGGTCGAAAATCCAGACATTCTTGCAACTATTGCCAAGCGGAAAATACAGCGGCCGACATTGGTGATTGGCTTTGCCGCCGAAACTGAAAATGTGGCCGCCAATGCGAAGGTGAAGCTCGTCAGCAAAGGCTGCGATTGGATTTTGGCCAACGATGTTTCGCCGCAGTCAGGCGTGATGGGCGGAGACCGCAACACCATCATGCTTGTGCGCGCCTCTGGTGCCGAAGCGTGGCCGCCGCAAAGCAAGGACGAGGTCGCAGGCATGCTGGTCGCTCGTATTAGCGATGCTCTTAAAGGGGAGAAGCGGTGAGCGACCCCGAAGTGCGCATGATGCGGCTGCCGCACAGCGAGGGCTTGTCCCTGCCGGACTATCAGACCGCCGGCGCGGCCGGCCTCGACCTGTTCGCCGCGATACCTGACACCAAACCTTTGACGCTTCGCGCCGGTGGGCGCGCGCTTGTACCGACTGGCATCGCGATCGCTCTTCCGGAGGGTTACGAAGGCCAGATTCGGCCACGCTCAGGGCTTGCCACACGCCATGGTCTCACGATCCTCAATGCTCCGGGCACTGTCGACGCAGATTACCGGGGTGAGATTCAGGTCGTGCTCGCAAATCTCGGCAACGAAGACGTAACGATTACAAGAGGAATGCGCATTGCCCAATTGGTTATCGCGCCGGTTGCCCGCGCTCACATCGTGGAGGTTCCTTCTCTCGAGGAAACGGTACGCGGAAGCGGCGGCTTTGGTTCAACCGGAAGTTGACCTGTGATCTCCACCATTCGTAGGTAGACGAATCAAGTGCCGTAGATACGGTCAGGCGTACCACCGCCGCAGCGAAATTGCATCCGGCCCTGCCGCGCGGGGACCTGTTCACGATCTGGACTCTTTCGGCGCGATTCACCTTAAGGGTAAAGTCAGTCGATTCGCGGGAAACGGCGTGGCGGACGCCGCCCCGCTTCATTGGGGCAGGCCCGAATGCCGGAGACAATCCGGACGGCGAACGAGAGGCTGCGTTCTCGTCCGTGGCGAGGCGGATTCCTCGCCGCCTTCGTGACCGCAAATTTCATCCTTTCCGGCTCAACGGCGGGCGCCGAGGTGCACCCTGGTGCGGCTGCGGTCGATGCCGTCCATCGCACCATGGCGATCCTTCGTGGCCAAGGCATCAGCCTGCTGACTTTCATCCTTGCCGCGCTCGGACTGGGCCTTTTAGCGAGCGTCATTCTGCTCAGTGCCCGTCGGTCGAAAGATCGCATCGAAAGCGCCGCGAGAGACGAGATCATTGCGTTGCAAGCCGAGACTGACCGGCTCAAAACGTTTTTATTGTCTGAGCCGCAGATCCTGGTGACATGGACGGCGGATTCAGAGCAGCCGGAGATCATCGGTGAAACTTCGATCGTGGCGCCCGGCGCTGCGCCTGAACGCGTGCTTGCATTCGGCACCTGGCTCGAGTCCGCCGCGGCGCGACGCCTGGAGCAAGCGGTCGATACTTTGCGGATCGAGGGTCGCGGCTTCGTGATGACGCTTACAACACGCGCGGCGCGCCCGGTGGGGGCAGTAGGCCGCGCGATTGGTGGGCGTGCCGTGCTGCGCCTGCGTGACATAAGCGGCATCGAGCAGGAGTTGCTCGACCTTGCCGCGCGGCATGACCAGCTTCTGGCCGATGTCGAAACGCTGAGAGCGTTGCTTGATTCATTGCCAGCGCCGGCATGGGTGCGCGACAATGCCGGCCAGCTGACCTTTGTGAATTCCGCCTATGCTCGCGCCGTTGAAGCCGAGAATGCGGATGATGCTGTCGCGTGTCGGCTGGAATTGCTCGACCAGACGGCACGGGCGGAGATGGCCCGCGCCCGAACCGCGGCCGGAACCTACGCGGGCAGGCTGCCCGCGATCGCGGCGGGAGGGCGCCGAATTTTCGAGGTCATTGATGCGCCGGGAACAACCGGCAGCTCGGGCATCGCGATCGATCGCACGGATGTAGAAGTTGTGCGCGCAGAACTCGCGCGCATGGTCGAGGCGCACCGCCGCGTACTTGATCAACTCGCGACCGGCGTTGCCGTCTTTGACGTCGACCGCAAGCTTACTTTCTACAACACGGCGTTCCGTTCGTTGTTTGAGCTTGACGCTGGCTTTCTTGATCAATCGCCGACCGATGCGGCCGTGCTCGAAATTTTGCGCGGCAAGCGCAGCCTGCCGGAAGAGCAGGACTTCAGGCTGTGGAAGCATCAGCTCTACGAGGCCTATCGCGCTGTCGAGGCGAAGGAGCACACGTGGCATCTGCCGGATGGCCGCACGCTGCGGGTGGTCACCACACCCAATCCCGAGGGCGGGGTCACGTATTTGTATGACGACGTGACGGAACGGCTCGACATGTACCGCCGCTACGATGCCCTCATCAAGGTGCAGAGCGAGACACTCGATCATTTGGCCGAAGCTGTAGCGGTGTTTGGCAGCGACGGTCGCGTTCGCTTGCACAACCCTGCTTTTCAGCGCATGTGGAAGCTGTCGCACGATGCGCTTGAGCAACGCCCCCATGCCGAAGCCGTGACTGCCTGGTGCCAGGCCCTGCACGACGACAATGCGGTTTGGCGTAATCTTCGCGCTGCTGTAACCGCAATCGACAATCGAGAGCCTCTGGCTGCGCGCATCGAGCGGCGTGACGGATCCGTTCTCGATCTTGCCACCATGCCCTTGCCTGACGGGGCAACGCTCGTCACGTTCCAGGACCGGACAGATACAGTCAATGTCGAGCGTGCATTGCTGGAGCGAAACGAAGCGCTCGAGGCAGCGGATTCGATCAAGGTCGATTTCGTACACCACGTTTCTTATGAACTGCGCTCGCCCCTGACCAATATTATCGGCTTTGCGAATTTACTGGGCGACCCGGCATTCGGCTACTTGACTCGAAAGCAAAGCGAATACCTCGGCTATATCACGGCGTCGACGAATGCGTTGCTGGCGCTCATCAATAACATTCTCGATCTCGCAACCATCGACGCCGGAGCAATGACGCTCAATCTTGGCGAGGTTGATATTCAGGCGAGCATGGAAGCTGCCGCGGAAGGCGTGCAGGATCGGCTGGTAAAAAACCGTATCAGGCTCGATATCGGGGCTCCGGCCAATATCGGCAGTTTGACCGCCGACGAGCGGCGCCTGCGCCAGATCCTGTTCAACTTGTTGTCCAACGCCGTCGGATTTTCACCACCAGGAGAAACCGTTACCCTTTTGGCTGAACGACGTCCGGATGCGGTTTTCTTCAGAGTGACCGATCACGGACCGGGAATTCCGCCGGAGGCAATGGACAAGGTGTTCGATTGGTTCGAGACGGATTCGATGGGATCGCAGCATCGCGGTCCGGGCCTCGGGCTCTCGCTTGTCCGGTCCTTCGTCGAATTGCATGGAGGATCGGTGACAATCGATTCCGCTCCAGGACGGGGTACCATCGTTACTTGCGCGTTCCCGGTGGAGCAGGTTGCAAAGCAAACGGCAGCGTAGCAGGCATTCTGGCGCAGGACTGCCTCATCCGTTTATAAAGTGCAGGCTCGTAACGGATGATTCGATGTTTTTCTCCAGTTCCGGCGGCTATAGCTTCACAACGACACTAGCTGACGAAGCCGCGACCTACCGACTGATGACGGACGTCGCTGCTGTCCTCGAACCCGGCGATTTGATCACGTTGTCGGGCGATCTGGGCGCCGGCAAGACGACTTTCGCTCGTGCATTGATCCGCTATCTCGCCGGCGACGACACCATAGAGGTGCCAAGCCCGACCTTTACATTGACGCAAACTTATAGCTTGCCCGGCTTCACGGTTGTGCACGCCGATCTTTATCGGCTGTCTGGAGCAGCTGAGTTAACCGAGCTCGGCCTCGAGGATGCACCCGAAGGCGCGGTTACACTGGTGGAATGGCCGGATCGCGCCACGGGCTTTCTGCCGAGCAACCGGCTGGACATCGCACTCACGCTTGAGCCGCAACAAGGGCTAACTGCACGGAGCGTGCGCATCACCGGGTACGGCAGCGTTACCGCGCGCGCCGAACGCATCCTGACGATTCGGCGTTTTCTCGATCGGTCAGACTTTGGTCGCGCCATCCGCCGGCGGATCCAGGGTGACGCCTCGACGCGGAGTTACGAACGGTTGACGCGCGACGGCGCCACTTATGTCCTCATGAACTCACCCAGGCGACCGGACGGCCCCCCTGTGCGCAATGGCAAGCCCTACAGCGCAATCGCGCATCTTGCCGAAAATGTCACTCCATTTGTCGCGATGACGCAGGCCTTGCGCAGGCAGGGGCTATCCGCGCCTGCCATCTTTGCATCAGATCGCGAGAGCGGATTGCTGGTGATCGAGGATCTCGGCGAGGAGCTCGTTGTCGGGGGCGAGCCGTCAGCACCGATTGAAATGCGGTATGAGGCCGCAACAGATCTGCTGGCCGAACTGCACTGTGAGCAGTTGCCGACGGTGGTGCCAGTCGAGCCAGGCATCGATTATCGGCTGCCGCTCTATGACCTGGATGCGTTTCTGATTGAGGTCGATCTGCTGCCCGACTGGTATCTCCCCAAGCTTGACGTAAAAATTTCCGACAGCAAAAGAGACGGCTACCGCGCGCTGTGGCGCGAGGCCTTGATGCCCGTCCTGGCCGGCCCGCACACGTGGGTTTTGCGTGATTTTCATTCGCCAAATCTTCTGTGGCTGCCCGAACGTGAGGGGACCTCCCGCATTGGCTTGCTCGATTTTCAGGACGCCGTGATAGGGCCCGAAGCCTTTGATGTCGCCTCGTTGTTGCAGGATGCCCGCGTGGATGTGGCGGAGGGGCTGGAAATGAAACTCCTGTCCCGGTATACGCGCGCGCGCCGGGCTGCCAATGCAACATTTGACAC
>Ga0075423_10007489_pt1 | contig 10308 bp, 9 predicted proteins | sample SoiMethybrSBSTD2_FD_80114 | JGI IMG/M metagenome (GOLD analysis project Ga0075423, IMG submission 80114) | Bulk soil microbial communities from a Populus tree surrounding site in Tennessee, USA - Soil MetaG P. TD hybrid SBSTD2 | ecosystem: Environmental > Terrestrial > Soil > Tree plantation...
TCAAGGTTTTGGTGGTCGATGATGACGCCGGGATCTGCGATTCCCTGCGCGATCTCCTGGTCGCGGAGCGCTGCTGTGTTGAGATGGCCTCATCGGGCGTTTTCGCGCTGGAGTGGCTGCGTCGACAAAGATTCGACGTGGTTTTGACTGATGTTGTAATGCCGGACATGGATGGCTACGAGCTCTATCAGGCGGTAAAGCGGCAGACCCCGAAGCTCCCTGTAGTGTTGATGACGGCGTTCAATTACGACAAAGATCATATTATCAAGCGGAGCTGTCTAGAAGGCTTGCAGGGGGTGATCTTCAAAAAACCCGTAAATCCGATGATGCTTAAAAAAGTACTGCTGCAACAATGTCGCTCGACAGAAAAAATCGCTGCCGCGAATCCTCCTTGCGATTTCAATCAAGCGCAAAAATCGAATTGAGCCGTGAGTAAGGAAGAGCATTTCAACCAAGGCATGGAGCTGTTCGCTCAAGACAAATTGAGCGATGCCGTTGCGGCCTATCAGCGCGCTCTAAAAGAAGATCCCGACTATCCCGACGCGCTCCATGCGTTAGCCATGACGTACGCCCATCTTGGGAAGCTCGATGAAGCGATCGATTTGGCGAAACGACTGATCGTCGTCACACCGGACGACGAATTGGCTTACACGAGCCTCTCGATGTTTTACCAACAAAAGGGTCTCATTGAAGAGGCCGAGCATATCGCGGCCAAAGCTCGGACGCTAGGTTGGAAACGAGAACTTCGCGAGACTCAAACTCCGCGCAAGAATTAGTCGCCGAACTCGCACGATCCGCCACACGCTTAACTCCCTCGTCAATTTTGCGCGGTTCTTGGCATTTGATGTCAGATTTTTCTTGCAGTTTCACTTCGAAGTGGATAAATAGAAGTCACATCCTTTTAGTCCGAAGCAAAAATTCCGCAGCGCCAGGAGTGAAGAGTGAATTTCGTAGCGAACCCGCTGGAAAAGCTGGTTAAGTTGCTTGCTGACGAGTCGCGAGTCGACGAGAAGATTCGCGATACGCAGGCGGCCCTGATGCTGGTAAAAAGGCGAGTGTCGGAGTCTCTCGCGCAGCATTATGTTGCGACGAGCGAGGCACGAATTCAATTGCCGGAGGATCTTATGCGGGAAGAACAATCCTACGAGCGGCTTTTGCAAGCGCTCCAGGACATGAAGAATGAAATCGCCAAACAGATAAGACCGGTGGAAGAGCAAATTATCCAGGCGAACGTCGATCATCTGCGTCAAACTTTCACTCAGGAAAGTCGCAGGCTAGCGAAGTGTCTGGAAGAGATCGATGACAACATTCTGGCCTGCCGCCAGTATCTGCAAGACTACGAGCGTATTCGCTCGAGTCTCCATGGCCTAAATGAAAAACTTACGCAGCTCGGAGCCGAGTCGATACAGGTGCCTGATGGTCTTTCGAACGCGGATCTGGGCGAGATCGTGAAACAGCGAATCGAGAACCTCCGATCGCAGGGCAAGGTTTGATTTAAACTCGAGTCGGTTCGTCTGGGATCCGCCGCAAAATTCGCTTAGGCGCTTAATCCCGTCATCCAGGCAATTTGTCCTGCGCTGATCGGAAAACAGCAGTTTTTCTCGAACGCGTTGCTCCCGAAATATTTGTTTAGCTAATTCGTGCCGATACGTCTTACCCTGCCAAAAGAGCGAATCGAAAGACACATTCGAGATGGCCGGAGCGAACGAAAAACGATCGGGCAGGAATCTGCTCGGCTAAACTCTACGCCAGCTGCGCGACTATTACGCTGGCTTATCGGACTCAAATCGAAGCTTAAAACGATGGTTCCCCAGCGGAAATCAAACCACGTCAAAAAGCGACAGTGACAGCAAAGAGCCTGAAGGTTTGTTGATATTTCGAGACTAATAAAGCTGCAGATAGAGTTAATTTCGCCAATCTCCTACGTTCTCCCATGAAATCCCGCACAACCGCAATCGTTCCGGTTCGATTAACTCACCCACGAGTTCGCTCGGCCCCGGGGCTTCGAAGCGCTACCGGATGGTTGGACGGGTGACACGCGAGACCGTACATCAACTGATCACTCGCCGTGTTTAGTGTCGAGCTAACCTGCGTCAGTTCCGAAACTCGTTCAACAAATACGCCCGCTTCGGGCCGTCCGGTTTCATTATCTCAATTCCCCGAGTCACTTCGTTCAATGTTTGGGTGATCAACTCTAAACTCGCGGCCCAAGTCAATCGTCGGATACACTGTCGTCCCGGGCTTCAAGAGCTTGTCGCGACAGATGTGAACCACTTGCCACAAGACGATTAAAAATCAAACTGATTTCAGACTGGTGTCAGAAACGTGACGAGCGAAAGTCCACGCGAGGAAGCAGACGCAGAGCCTCATGGCCAAAAAAGTTATTGCCACCTGTCAACTAACGATAAATAATTTCAAAGTCCAACGCCGATCAAATACACTCTCTTACCAGTATCGAGGTGTGATTGTGTATAATATCGCCCTCGGGAGCTTTATCCGGAGAATCTCAACATGCGCCGACTTTTAAAGTTGACGGGATTTGCCATTGCAGTGTTCGTGATCGGACTTGCGGTTGTTTACATAAAAATGCCGGTACTGCTGCTTATTTATTATAGCTGCATTACCGGCGCAGAATCGCCCATTGCTTGCGTTACAGGCCGGCCGACGCATTTTCGGAGCAGCTTATTTGGCCTGAGGTATGAGGGCGACACGGAAGATCTGATCGATTTCCATGTCCTAGTATTGGGCGCCTATGAAAAACCCGAGCTTTTTTTCTTGCGCGATGTGTCGCGCGGCGGGATCTTTCTCGATATCGGTGCGAACAAAGGCGTGTATTCTCTATTTATGTCGAAATATGCAAAAGAAATTCATGCCTTTGAGCCTTATGAGCCGGTGCTCCAACGCTTCCGGCATATGATCGCCATTAATGGAATTAAGAATATTTTTATTCATCCGGTCGGCTTGGGAGAGAAAGCGGCGCGTCTGAGTTTTGAGCGGCCTAAAACAGACAATGAAGGAATGGGCAGTTTTGCGTTTGTTTCCACGGCTGGCCAGCACGAGCAATTGCAAGTTGTTACGGGCGATGAGGCGTTGAAAGCTGCCGGCGTCAAAAAGGTCGAACTCGTAAAAATGGATATCGAAGGCTTTGAGCGTCCTGCCCTGGTCGGATTAAAGGAAACATTGAAGCGAGACCGCCCGATTATTGTCTTCGAGCTGACCGCACGGCATGACAATTCGGTGCTGTTCAAAAGCGAACAAGATCTACACGATCATTTCCCGGCAAATTATAAATTTCTGCAGCTTGAGTATACGGAACTCTTTACCGGTGCTTATTCAGTCATACCTATGAGTGTGAATTTTGATAGTGAGTTTGAGCAGCACAACATTGTTGCATTCCCGATTGAAAAAGAAAGCCAGATTCCGCTTCATGGACCTCTCCGTCCATGAGCGTCGAGGCGCCGAATCCTCTTCCAGCGTTTCAGTGTTTTCCTCATTCCAATGACCGCGTCATCCATGCGGAATTATAAATTTATTCTCCGCGGTACAATAAGAACGCACGCAAATCTATCATAATTCGCCCGACCCTCTGCCGTGGATCAAACCAGGACCAACGATTAGGCAGCAGACCAAGAGGATCCGCAGGCATGGATGCGGCACGCATTCATCTCTGTGGACCAGCTCCGTAAAAGGACCGTCGAAGGCTATCTCAAATCGCGGAAAGGAAAAAGCTTACAGGCGGCAAATCTCCACCGAACGTTTCAACTCGAAAGCGACAAATCCTGCAATTCCTTTGACTATCTCAAGCGCAGGGTTGTCGAGATCGCGAGCAAACAGAAGTTGCTGCTCACCGGGCCGCCGATCTGAAAGCAATCCTCGCAGGGGAACTCGCCTTAGGTTCGCTGGTAGGGGGCTGGGCCATCGCCCTATGGACCGCCTGATCTCGGGTTTGCGGCCATCGCCTAGGCCCCGTGAATGTAACGCCCGCTCTCAGTTCGCTTGCATGCGCCTTCACAAGACGCACTGCCGCGTCGAGCTGAATCCATTGATCAAGTATCTGCCTAGTCTGCTTCTCGCCGACAAGTCCGAGCGTTTGTGGTATGCCCTTGGCGGCACGTGGATGCGCTGGTCTCAGTGGCACGGGGCCGGCTGCCGGGGCGGCGCCAACGGTAATGTCCGCCCCCCAAACGGCCCCAAACGCTCCTCCTAGCGCCGGGGCTGAGAAAATGGGCTTAAGTGATTAGCTCTGCCGAGGAAAGGTTGGTTGCGGGCTAGGATTTGAACCGAAGAAACCATCCTCCGATAACGTCTCATATCTTCTAACTATTTGAGGACTCTACAACCCAGAGGCCGAAAAGTCGGGTAAGTTCGCCTTTTCTGCTTTTTCTATCGTGAAGTTTTCGGGAAGCAAAACGATCAGTCCTGTGGCAATGGGGCAAACCGCTTGGATTACTGCTTCCAGCTCTGTCATCGAAACCGGTTTTTCGAGACACTCCATAATTCCAACTCCTCGCAGCACTTCCTCGTACTGCTGCTTTCTGCCGCAGTCAGCGGTAAAGCCGACACTGGGTATATGCCCGGTCTCCGGCAGTTCATGCAATTCGCGGGCGACTTCCTAGACCACTTATATCAGGCAACCGAAAGTCTAACAGAATGAAATCTGGATTTCCGGTGACTGCACTTTGGATTGCTGCTCTACCGGTAGGGGCTTCCAGAACTTCGTAGCCATGAGCGCATAAGAAAACACTGACCAGATTCCGGAGATCCTCGAAATCTTCAACGATGAGAATTTTCCGCGAAGCCAATAGGAACGTCGTCCCTTTGCGCCGGCAAACTGGCCTTCGCCTCGCCCGGGAATGCTTACGCCTGTACCTACTGTTTGCTACGGGAATCGAGCAAAGGTGCGCAAAAAGCTGTTGAAGTGCCAGCCGTTCGCGGTTCATGTGGGAATTTTTGTCTACATTTGACATCTGGTGTCACAGTGAAATAGAAAAGAGAAAGTCTCTCGCCGACAGCTCGGCCGTAACTCGCTAAGTTTCCGGTTTGGCTATCTGATCCAGCCAAGCCTCGTCTCGCGGAAGTTCTAAGTTGATATTGCCGCTTCTGCGAGCACAACTGCTGGAGGCCACGTCCTCACGCATTTCGACCCGAGACGATGACACCCAATATTGACACCGCGAGGTTCGTCACGGTTTCGCAGGCTGCTAGGCTCTTAAAAATTACTCGGGGGGCTATCCACAACGCAATAAAACGTGGCCGATTATCAAGCGTGAAAATAGGCCGGATGTTTGTAATCAACCGAGCTCATCTAAAATTGTACCGAAAGAACAAGTCAGTTGGCGGCCGACCGAAAAGCAGTCCTAAAAAAACTAGTTGATAAATGTATACAAGTTTTATAGCGTCGCTTTGTGATTCCGTCTTCCACCGGTGGCAAAAAGAAGATCTTAGTCGTCGATGACAATTCTGAAATTCGACGATTGCTTGTGCTTCACCTTGGACAATCTGACTATGACACTGTTGAAGCGGCTACGGGTCGCGGAGCCGTAGAGAAAGCACGCGCCAGCCTTCCAGATTTAATACTCATGGATCTGGCCATGCCCGACGGTAGTGGAGATGAGGCAATCGCATCGCTGAAGGCCGACTCATTAACGCGAGAGATACCTGTGATCGTGCTTACAGCTTTTGTTCGCGGAGTTCTAATCGATCGTGCAATTGCTGCCGGGGCCGCCGAAATAGTTCACAAGCCGGTCACTTTTAAATACCTTAATGTAGTGCCTCAGCGGCATTTATCGGCCCAGCAGAGCCGCCTTCAAATCCTCCGCTAGTGCGTCCCGCCCGCGTCTGATCACCCGCAGTCTACCAAGCTGACCCGTTTTCGTTTTCCAATGAACTGCGATGACGAAGAGGTCGCCAAGTGCTTTGGGCTGGAGATTGCAACGTTTATTTTTCTCCTCCTACCGCTCTGTATGTATAATTCCAGCGTTCGCCAACAAAAAGGGGGAATGTCAGATATTTGTTGAACGTTGTCGATGATTTTGGTGATTGACGGAGGCCTAGCAAAGTCAATTAGTCGGTGACAATAAATTAGAAGGCACTGTGGAAACAACCGACCGACGGCGTCCAGTGGACAGAAGAGTCCGTTCGAGAGGGTAAAAGCGAGACGTTAAATAAGTCCGCGGCCCCTTGTTCTTGCGAGGAGCAACCATGTGCAAACAGGGTCTACGACCACGCCGTTTACTGTCAGGTGGTAGCGAACGAACTTGTGGCAACTCAGGCCGGAAATTTAGAAGCTTTTAAAATTGAGATTACTGACCAGTTTGCACTTGCTGGCCCCGTTGCCGGATCAAGTATAATGAGTGCACGAGGATTTTATTACTACAGCCCCGAAACGAAAAGCATGGTGAAATTTGATTTTGTTGGTGATTACGGTTGGGAGATACACAACGAATTGCTCGAATTTGCACCGGCTAATTAAGCCGGAAGCCGCTAATCCTGTCATTGAAATTTACTGTCCTTGGAAAAATTCCTGTCGGCCTGACTTCTGTGTGTAGTTGGGATTTAACACTTTATGCCAAATCGTCCGCTGCGAATAGTTGGCATCCTTCCGTTTCACTACCAGGCCTTCAAAGATCTCTTTTCTTGACAAGTTCAAAAAGCTTCAGCGCGTCGCGATTCGATATGACTGACGAAAGCAACGCAAGTTGACTTCCGTGGGATACAGAGCGGGAGAATCTTTCCGTTCGATCAGGGATAAGCCGCAAAGGGCGCGCCCATTCCGCCAGCTACTCGCTTCGCCAGGCAACCCTCTGTTGAACAACTCGGCATTGTAAACTTTGGTACTGCCCGGTCGTTTAAAACCGTTTAAGGTCAGTTCGCACCACCCCATACAGCGAGAAAAAAAATCGCGAGATGAGTGGCAAAAAATAGCCGACGAGAAGACCGCTAAGCAGTTTCAACAGTATGTCCGCCTGAAGCGCCGCGCACGCTCGGAACCTTAGTTTTTTTCAGATTTCAAAGTTCTCTTTTAGAATGAGAATCAGCCATTAGGCAGAGCCACGTGATCTCGTTTAAGAGCTCGTGCCTCTGTGGATCGCCTTTCCTCGTCCGGGCGATTTGGTGAGCAAGACTGCCTATTCGATGCACAAACGTTCCTAGCGTCGGAAAATCCTTCGAGAAGTGTAACTCCTTCGGCCATCCAAGTGACATTTCCAGGATTGTTTTCAGCTGGTCTCGAATAATAGCCAGTTCGGAAAGCTCGTCCGCGATTTCCTGGCGGGTCCGGCTTTCATACTGGTGACTCAATTCGGCCATGCGCTTGTCAAGAAATCTCAACGCAGTCGGTTCAACGACGATAGGTCGGCCATATTCCAATAGCTCTTCGTTGGATTGTCGCATCACAGGACCTCCCCCCGGTGGTTTGGGTTCGGGCTTCCGGTCCTGCGGCCCCGGTCAGATAAGCTCAAACGGTTGGTAAGAAGGTTCTACATAGCCTCGGGTAGGCAAATAAAGCAAGGGCAAAATTTAGCGAGTTACGGGTCGGAGAAATGAACCAAAGGTTCGAGCCCATGAAAACTGAGCATCGCGGGTCAATCTTTACGGCGGCTGCGAGCCTTACAGCGAGACGCTACTCGGGATGTGACGCAGTGGAAGCCAACGGGCTGCATAGGCTCCAAGCATAGCAACGGCGTAATCAGTGAGCTGACCCGGTTTCGTTTTCCGATGAACTGCGATGATGAGGAAGTAGCCAAGTGCTTTGGGCTGGAGATCGCGCGAATGCTGTTGGATGTGAGCTTTCGCGATTTTCAGATCGCACGTTATGAGTGCGAGAAGCGGATGGTGCAGCAAAGCCGGCGGCGCTAGGTGTCGGCTTTCTGACTAGTCGGGTCTCTCGATTCCCGTCTAGTGTAATACCGGAGGTCCGATCGGCGTGCACCAAGCCAAAGAAGAAAATACACGAATCCGATACAGAGAAATCCACCCGCTGTTACGATCCAATCGCGTTCATCCATAAGCGGAGCGCTCCAATGTTTCGATGCTGATGCCAGGCTTTCATTACCTAAGGCCGTGCATCGGCCCTAACATCCGTGATGGTTGCCGCAGAAATTCGCTCAACAAGCTGCGTTTCACGCCGCCTGAAGAGGCGATACTCATTGGACCAGGGCTCATACGGGCTTATTGCAGTGATGTGAAGGATTTGGTTCTCCAGTTTAACGATAATCCGAACATCGCTCGCACTCTTTTCGAGCAGCAGAAATCTTCCAATTGATTTGTCGTACTCGGCAACGCGAAAATTGGCTATTTCGCCAGCTCGCACCAATGAGTCCAATGTGGTGTCTGTGACTCGGTCCAAATAGAATTGATAGTAATTGATAAAAGGATTGCTGAAAAATTGTGCAACCTCCAAACCATTCACTGTGTTATTCTCGTTAAATCGCACGGTGATTAATGCCCGTGTGTTCGTAGGCATTACCATCGGAATCGGAATTACCTGGCCTTTTGTCTGCTCAGCGCGAGTGATGATATTGGGAGAATTTTCGAAACCAGTATCTGACAAGCTATAGGTCCAGCTATGGTTTTCGATCATATAGGGCTTGCCGAACAGATCTTCGATTTCTCTTTGGGTTGTAAATCCAAGTTGGATCTCCCACCTTCTCTTGTACTTTTTCTTGAGAAATAAATTTACCGCTGGCGCATCCGCTTACAAAAAGTAGCGTGATAAATAACCAGTGATAAAGTCGAAACATGGTAATTATTTTGGGGCCGTCGTAGTTCGGCTACTCGAGGAACGGTATCTCTGACCGCTTATGTCATTCCAATCGCGAACGAAACGCCAAAACCTGTTGTCGCATTCCCTACAGCGATACGGCCGCAGTAAAAAAAAGATTGGCAATCTCTCAATCACATTTCGGCGATGTGATTTCTGAACATCCGTGCTGTCGCAGAATGGACAGATTGGCGGTGCTTTCATCAAATCAAAACACTCCGTCCCCTGATTTAAAATGCGCTACAAAGCTGCGAGAAATACGAATGCGGGATCAAAGGCTAAATCAACTTCTTTTCGTCTATGCTGGTTGTGTCCCGGTGTCAAGCTTCATCAACGTGAAAGGGTTGATCCGGCGTGCGGCTGAATGGTCGAGGGCAGAATTATCGGTGAGATAGTGCGGCTGAGGGATATGGCGAGCCCGCTTCATGGGTAGGCAGACAGAATTCCGCCAGTTGACGTGTTTCTTCCGAATTGAGTATGTTCTGCGCCATTACATTTTTAGGGAGAAACAATATGGCCAAAAACTTAGTGGTAGGCTTCGCCGTAATTCTCCTTGTCTCACCCGTCTTCGCTACTTTAGGTTGCGCCAGATTGACCCAGAAAAAGCACTAATCGGTAGGTGGAGGAGTCCGGAAAACAACCTCAGACTTGTGATTAACAGTGTAAAGATAACTGGCGAAGGATGAGTGGTTGGCTATACGATGATAACCGAACTCGTTAAGACAGGCCAAAACCTCAGAGCGATCGCCGACTATGTGGGAACAAGTGCCGCGATGATCGAGACGAATTACTGCGCGAGACTCAAACCGGATCGTGAAGTTTCGAGAAGTTGTCCAAACGGATAAGTGAACAACTGAAGGAAAACAGTACGTTAGAAGAGGAAAGGTTGGTTGCGGGGCTAGGATTTGAACCTAGGACCTCAAGGTTATGAGCCTTGCGAGCTACCAGACTGCTCCACCCCGCGTCACCAGTCGTGTAGGAATTTTCTTTCTACCTTGCGCTTTTGCAGGAGTCAAGGTAGGAAAACTTCATGGCCGAAAAATATTCCAATCCGCTTTTGACGGTGGATATTATTGTCGAGCTTGCCGATGGCACTATCGTTCTTATCGAGAGAAAAAACCCACCTCCCGGCTGGGCGCTCCCCGGTGGGTTCGTGGACTATGGTGAGGCGATTGAATACGCGGCGACGCGGGAAGCAAAGGAAGAAATCTCGTTAGACGTCACTTTGACCGAGCAATTTTATACCTATTCCGACCCGAGTCGTGACCCGCGACACCATACGGTCTCGACCGTCTTCATTGCCACCGCCGAGGGCGCGCCCGAGGCAGCAGATGACGCCAAGAGCGTGCGCACGTTCAGTGAAAACAATTTACCCGCGCTGCTCGCTTTCGATCATGCGCGAATTTTACGCGATTACTTCCGCTTCAAAAAAACTGGCGCGCGGCCGAAACCGGAGATGGGGCGAAAGCTCAGTTGAGTTTGCGCACGGCTTCGCGGATTCGCGCGCATCCCGTGTCGATGTCACGTAGCGAAGTCGCATAGGAAAA
>Ga0075423_10007490_pt1 | contig 10307 bp, 10 predicted proteins | sample SoiMethybrSBSTD2_FD_80114 | JGI IMG/M metagenome (GOLD analysis project Ga0075423, IMG submission 80114) | Bulk soil microbial communities from a Populus tree surrounding site in Tennessee, USA - Soil MetaG P. TD hybrid SBSTD2 | ecosystem: Environmental > Terrestrial > Soil > Tree plantation...
CGCCGGGCATTCTGCTCGAGTACGTCGAGAAGCATGTGATCGAGCAGGTTGCGCACGGAGAGATTGATCGAGATGCGCAACCGGTAACCCGCGGCGCGCCAGCTGCCGGCGTCCGCGAATGCCGCCGCGATCATGACCTGTGTCACCGAATTTATCAGCGTGGTTTCCTCCACCTGCGGAATGAAGCTCCCGGGCGGCACTATGCCGCGTTGCGGATGTTTCCAGCGCAGCAGCGCCTCGGTCCCCGCTACCTCGCCGGTGGCCAGAGCAATCTTAGCTTGATGCCAGACCTGTAACTCGCCGCGTTCGATGGCGTCGGGTAGACCGCCGAGAAGGATCAGGTTTTCGCGGCTGGTGCGGTCGTTGGCAGTGTCGTAGAGCGATATGGCGGACTTGCTCGAATTCGCCCAGTGCATGGCGATGCTCGCCTTCTGCAAGAGTTCCTCTGCCGTTGCGGCATGGGCAGGAAAATGCGCTACGCCGATGCCTGCCGCGACATGGATCGGCACGCCGTCGACGAGGTAGGACTCCTTGACCGCTGTCTCCATGCGCTCGCGCATGGTCTGCGATGCTTCCTCGCCCGGAATCACACTGACGAGCCGATCCGGTTGGACCAAAGCGAGCAGCGAACCGGACGGCATGAGGCGCTGCGCACGATCGATGACCTGGGCGAGCACGCGCATGCCGAATGCGGCGCCGAAAGTGTTCTGGATTTCGAGAAAGTTATTCAGCTGCGTGATGGAGAGAACTAACTCTCGCCTGTCGGTCACGTTGCAAATCATCTCATCCAGTTCCTTGAGCAGTCCGGCCAAGTTGAGCAGGCCCGTATCCGGATGATGTTCATGAAGCCATTCCAGCTCGCGCAGTTGCCGGCGCAGAAGTTGCGCCCCCGCGCCGACCAGCGTGCCGATGAGAGCGAAGGAGGTGAGACGATAAATCCAGTTAACTGGCTGCTGCATCGCGCCCGTGGATGTATTGAGCGGCATGAACGGGCCCAGAAGGAGCCCGCCGGCGATGCCGGCGAGCACGCCTCCGCGTACACCAAAAGCAAGACCGCTCAGCACGACGGGGATATACATGAGATGTAAGTAGGCGAATTGCACGCCGCCAGTGGCATAGACCAGAGATGCCGTCGCCAAGGCAAGGAGTGTCGTGGCGGCCACCACCCCGGTCTTCGCGCCAGAAGGCATGGCCACAAACGTTTTTCTGGCCTGCCGTATCACGTTTCCGAGCATCTTGCCTCCTCGCTGGCGTGCGACCATGCGGTTCACGAGTTTGCTGTAGATAAAATTATACTGTATGGCCACCGCGCACGAGAGCAAAAATCGGCGAGCGGGTCGGAAAATAATCATCGCCAGAAAGAAGAAGAATACGAGAACCTGTCGAGTGCGTGATTGACGATCAAACGAGGGCGGCAGTGAAAAAGTTTCAAGGATCATGCGTTAGTGGCAACCGGCATCATCGATCCCGTGACGGGCGATCTGCTCGGTGTCGTGATTAGTCAACCGAGTTAACCTGACGCGAAGTTTTCATAGCAGGGGCTGTTTCCAACATGGAGGCGGCCCTTTTTTTAAACGCGCCGCAAAGTGCGCATGACTAAATTCATACGGAGATTTACCGCCCAACGGGCTCGCAGGTACAAAGTCAGCTCCGGTCCGATCCGTTCTCCAAAAGTTGCAAATCCGAGCGGTTCGGGACCAGGTGCAATCCGTTCCGATTGATGACGCTGAGAAAAATTTTTCGAAAAACTTTGCTTCCAATGATTCCTCTGCCTCCGAGGATTCAATCAATGATGCGGGACGTGTAGTTGTACCAAGTGACCACGTGACTTGCCGGAACCTCACTTCCTACCATTAATCGGAATCCTAAAAGTCACTTACAAACAATTGACAATACGGTTGCGTTTGATTAGTGTACACTAATCAAATATCGAGGTTTCTTTGTAAAGCGCATGCCACGAGGTGGAAAGAGAAAAGGCGCCGGCCGTCCCGCCGGTAAGGGGCCATGGAATGAGGCAACGAAACCATTGCGCGTTCCCCTGTCACTTGTTAATGCCGTTTCGAAATTTATGGAAATGCGCGGTTACAGGTTGCCTATGTATAGTTCGCGTATTCCGGCGGGGACACCGCAAAATGCAGACGATTATCTCGATAAGACAGCGGATCTGAACTCGCTTCTAGTGAAAAATCCTAATGATACTTTTCTGTTGCGTGTTATAGGAGACTCAATGACAGATGCCGGTATTTACGAAAATGACATGTTAACCGTTGACCGAAAACTGGAACCTCGGAACGGTCAAATCATCGTCGCTTTGATTGATGGTCATTCGACCGTGAAAACTTTTAGACCGGATCGTAATGGTGTTACTCTGGAACCCCGCAACACAAAGTACATGCCAATCAAGATCAGGCCGGACAATGACTTTCACATTGTTGGCGTTGTGACAAACGTAATTCGAAAGCTAAACTGAACACGCAGTCTCCAATAACAGATCAAATATTTTTACAATACCGAAATTATGCAATCGCAGTAGTGATTTCAATCCGCTCTTATCTTTCAACTACAAAGAATAGGATAGCTTAATATGGCTGACAAAAGCGCTATCGAATGGACGGATGCAACTTGGAATCCCGTTACCGGCTGCACAAAAATCAGTTCAGGTTGTGATAACTGTTACGCGTCCAGATTTTCCGAGCGGTTTCGTGGCGTGCCGGGACATCCGTTCGAAAATGGCTTTGACATAACTTTGCGTTCTGAAAGGCTGCTTCAGCCACTCGAATGGAAAAGATCACGCATGATTTTCGTTAACTCTATGAGCGACCTCTTTCATAAAGAAGTACCGAAAGAACACATCGCGAATGTTTTCACGACGATGGAAAGGGCAAACTGGCATATATATCAAATTTTGACGAAACGCAGTTCCTTAATGCAGAAATTTATCAATGAAAGATATCGAAACGATAAAGCACCGGCACATATGTGGTTTGGCGTATCAATTGAGAATTCTAAAGTAGTGTCGCGCCTGATTCATCTTCAAAATACAAATGCACGCATTCGATTTCTTTCAATTGAACCGCTCATTGGTCCCGTAGGCAAACTCAATCTGAAGGGTATTGATTGGGTAATCACTGGCGGCGAGAGCGGGCCAGGCGCCCGATCAATGGATCCCCAATGGGTTATTGATATTCGCAACCAGTGCGTCACCGCCAATGTAGCCTTTTTTTTCAAGCAATGGGGGGGCCGAAGTCCAAAATCTGGTGGCAGACTGCTTGAAGGCAAGGAATGGAACCAATTCCCAATGAAAATTCCTAGCTCGGCAGCATCCCAGTATGTAATGCGGGCCGGTGCATGACTGGCGTTCCGTTCGACTTTGACGAGATCGGCTACTGGTCTGAGTTAAAGCTTCAAATAGTAGAAAAATACGGTACCGCCTATACTAAAGCATTTAAAAAGAACGGACGCTTACAAAAATATTATATTGATGGGTTTAGTGGTGCCGGCGTTCACTTATCGAAAAAAACAGCAACTCAGATCGAAGGCAGTCCGGTACGAGCGCTGAAAGTTTCTCCACCCTTTGATGGATTTTATTTCATTGACCTCGATGAAGAGAAAACCTCCTATCTCCAAATAATCTGCGGCAACAGAAGTGACGTGCGTATATATACCGGGGATGCGACACAATATCTGACCAAGGAAATCTTGCCTCAAATTCAATATAAAAAGTATAAACGCGCGCTGTGCCTACTCGATCCGTATGGATTGCATTTGGACTGGGAGGCCATATATCAGGCCGGGCAATCCAAAGCCATTGATATGTTTCTTAACTTTCCGGTTATGGATGTGAATCGCAACGCAATATGGAAGAACCCGGAAAGAGTTACTCGAGACGGCATCGAACGAATGAACAAATTTTGGGGAGACGAGTCTTGGAAGCAGGTTGCATATGTAGCAAGCCCGCAGGGTAATTTCTTTGGTCCCGAAGTAGTGAAGCAGGGGAATGAGGAAATTGTCGCTGCTTTTGCTCAAAGATTAAAAAAGATTGCCGGGTTTCAATTTGTGCCGAAGCCATTACCTATGAAAAACAGGACCAATGCAGTCGTGTATTACTTGTTTTTCGCATCTCAAAAACCTGTAGCAGAAAAAATCATTACAGACATCTTTCGTAAGTATAGAGGCTAAGCGGACAGTGGTGGTTAAATCGGAACGCCGGCGTTGGCGCTTTGTCAAACAATTATCTCAAAGCCGATCGCTAACAATCAAGCAGGATCACGGATTTAATTTTCAATAACGGAGGATTTCAACTCACCGAAATTGAAGTCAGTCCAGTATGGGTTGACAGTTTCCGGCCATTGTTTGTACATCTCGTCTCGCCATGAGTCAGACTTACATTTTGCTCCGGAAGGCGGAGGCGTCATGTGCCCCAGAAAATACTCGCGCTGGCGATTGATCGTGAAGCTCCTGCCATTCGCTCTTGTCGCTCCGGTCACGAGCTTCGCCCAGCCGGCGCCTCGTTCGGTCACGATCGGCTCCAATCCGCCCGGCACAGTTTTCTACGCGCTTGCTAGCGGGCTCGCGAAGATCGCAAGTGAAGGCGGACCGCAACTCGTCGTTCAACCCTATTCCGGCACAAGCACGTTTCTGCCTCTGCTCGATACCGGTGAGGTCGATTTCGGAATCAACAACGCCGTGGACATGGCGTTGTCCTATCAGGGACCGAATCGGTTGAAGATCGGCGGACGCAACCCATTTCAGCACACGCCCAATGTCAGGTTGGTGATGCGCGGTTCAATTCTGATGACGGCTCTGTTGGTCCGCAAAGATACGCCAATGAAAACCATCCACGACATTCGCGGCAAAAGGTTGACCGGAGAATATCCAGCGCAGCTTGCCAATTGGTACAACCTCTACGGATTTCTCACCGGCGCCGGCATGAAGTGGGAAGACGTGCAGATCGTTCCAGTGCCTGGAGCTAACGAGGGCGTCGATGCACTCGTGCAGGGACGCGCTGATGTGGCGTTGCACGCCATCGATTCGGCCAAAGTTAAGGAGGCCGACGCTGCGGTGGGCGTGCGCCATCTTTCTTTAGATTGCTCGCCGCAAGGGGAGAAGCGGCTTCGTGCTGCCGTCCCCGGTTACTATCCCTACTGGCTCAAGCGCGGACAAGCTACCGCCATTGCTGAAGACACCTGCGTGAACGCATATGATATTTACTTGACGACGCACAAGGCGTCGCCGGACAACGTCGTTAATTCGATCCTCAAAAATATCTGGGATAACGTCGATAAGCTCGCGCCGCTCCATCCCGGCTTCAAGGACTGGACGCGACGGCGGGCGGTCGATGCCGACGTGACGGTTCCCTATCACCCGGCAGCGCTGCAGTTTTACAAAGAAATCCGCGTTTGGCCGGCGAGCATGGATGACGTACAGCGTCGGCTGCTCGCCCTCAATCCGTGACTCATTGACGGCACTTTCAAGCAGCAGCGCGGCGTGCGTAGGGCGACCGGCCGGTCGCCCCTACAGCAAATCAGCCGGTCTTTGGGTTAGCTAAATTCCCGCTCGTGGCTCGTGTGACTAATTACACCCCGCCGCGCATTTGCCGCTGCCATCAAATTCCATCGTCCTGCCGCTTAGGGCCAAGTGCACCGGGGATTTGCTCAATTTCGTGAACGCGGCGGTGCGTGAGTTCGGTTTGAGCTTGCCGCCGGAGGTTGCGCCTTCGTTTACGTGTGTTGCGATAACGGCTGCGGGTTGATGAGCTCGTTGACTGAATACGCCGCTGAAGCGGGCGTCATCGCGTTCGGGCCGAGATTGAGCACAGCGAGGTTGGCTTTGTGAAATTCATTCACAACCGTTTTCATCCGGTGTGCATGCCAGTGTCGCCGGACAGATAAGCCGTCAGTCCATTGGTAAATTTGACGACGAAGCCGGTCGGCGGACCCGGCTCGAAGCCGAGGCCGTTGGCAGCGAGACTCTTCCGTTCGGCTTCGTCAAGCAGGCTAAGCGGCAGGCTGTTGGCGTGGGCAGCGTACACGACGGTGATCTCTACGCCACGCGGCGCGCCGGTTGCCTTGAGCACTTGGGTGCCGCCCAAGTGTGTGTTCGATCGGCACGGCGCTGCGACGGGCACCGTGGTCGCGCCTTCGGCGAGCGGGCATACCAGTGTCGGCCCGCCGGTCAGTCCTTCGACTTTTTTTCCGACGAATACGGCCAAATCTACCACCATCACCAGAGCTGCCTTCTTGGCTGCAGCGATTTCCGCAGTGATCGAATGCGGACCGGCCGAGACCAGATCGGGTTTCTCGCACGCTCCGGCTCCGGGCGCTTTCATCTTCTGGTCGCCGATGTGATCGCTGTGAGCGTGCGAGAGCAGCACGGCGTGGATCTCGCCGAGTCGAGGGTCTTCGACTCCGGATGTGCACTGGCCGGGATCGTAGAGGAGCCGGAGGCCGGTCGGGTCCTCGAAAATCGTCGCACGATCGCGATCGCACAGCTCGCCGGGATGCGTACCAGTGGCGTGATTTTGACGTTTTGCGCCCAAGACGACGTGGCAGTTGCGCCAGCCAGCATTAACGCAGTTGCAAATACACTTTGAAGGAACGACTTCGGAAGTGTGGTTTTCAAAGTCCCTCCGTTAAAGCGAATCGGGAATTTCTCGACGGGAGGCATATCGCCGAACCGGCCAGCCGTCAAGGAGACAGTCGTTTGGTAAGAATGATTCCGGAGGTGAGGTTATGTGGTCAACGACACTTATGATATCCACGGTTTGTGAATAGCCTGTGTGCCGTTCGGTTCCGCCTTAGCTCGGTGATAAAGTGAGAGCACTACCGCCTGACCTGAGCCTCGACATTGCTCGAATTCCGGCAGGCCGATCCAGAGTTTTCTTCGAGAAATTCAGTGGCTTTCTTTCTAACATCGTCGACCGGTAGGCGATGCCCGCTATCGGGATAGAGAACCAAGCGATAGGGTTTTTTTGCTGCCTCGAGGGATTCACTCAGAAGATATGCCTGTCGGACAGAGACCAAGGAATCCTTTTCACCGTGCAGGACCAGGGTTGGAGCGTACCACCTCGGGACCTCCGGCAAGATGTTAATGAGCTTCGGGTTCGCTTCGCCGGTTGGATTCAATAAGGAACGCAAAAACCATGGTGATTCTTCATAAAAGCGATTCAGGTCATACGGTCCCGATTGCAAGATAACGCCTGCAATTCCTTCAATCCTGCTGGCCAGCAGCGATGTGACAAACGCCCCGCGAGAAAAGCCGTAAAGATAGGATCGCTTCGAATCTATCCATGGAAGCTTCTTTACCAGGGAAGCCGCATCTAAGATGACGTCTAATGTGGTCTTGGAATCTGCTCCCGCCGGCACTTCTGTCGCACCATACCCGGGCAGCGAAACTGCCAGACCGGCATAGCAAAGGTCGCTGGCAAAGGCTTCCGCCTCCGGCAACATGCTTACGGCGCCGATGGCTCCTCCGAGCGTGTGGCCGTGGAGGAAAATCATAAGCGGGAAAGGGCCGGGTCCTATGGGTCTGGTAATGTAGGCTTCCGCATTTGAGCCGGAAGTTGGAAAGGTAAAATGCCTGGTGACTCCCGGAGGAATGTCAGCCAGGTTTTCTATGGAAATGGTTGTGGCAGCGCTACACGCAAACAGATGGAAGACGGCGAAAATGGGGAATATGAATCTTCGCAGCATCGGGCGGATGCTTCGATGGACTGTTTTTAGGCGACCGGAATAGGTCGATTCGGCAACTTCTAACAAGAGTTTTGTGAGGTTTCTGGTGTTCCGCACGCGGAACGCCGCCGCGCAATACTGACGCCACCGGAACGGTTTGGGTAAACTTGGCGGATAAGGGAAGTTCTATCCCTGCAAAGTAGCGGAGTGCGTGGGTTTAAGAAGATCTTGCTGGCCGTAATTGTACTCTCTTGAGCTTTTCTGGGTGGGATTGTCTCATAACTTCAACCGATTCTTCAAGAATTAAATTTGACGGCTTGGACAACATTGCTTGAGTGGGCGTCGGGTGGTTAACTCAGGCAGTTCCGGTTCAGGGCTTCGCCCGAGTGAAGCTGACGAGCATCTGCCCAGACCGATCCTTGCCTCAAACGCGGCCGGCCGCCCTTTGTTTGGGTCCGGTGAATATAAGAGAATCTTTTAATCCACGGCGCTACTTGATTTCTGGGGCAGGAAGTTCCGGTCAGATACGGGTTGTTGATCCTTATAAACCGGCGCTGGATGTATGAGCTTAAACAACGCGATCACGGACAAGAGCGAATGGTGATGATTCAGTACTTTGCTTTGATGATTTCAAAAGCTTCATTCGCTTCCGACAGGAACTTTTCGACTTTTTCACGGCTCTTCCGGCCGCTGGTATCTTCGACGCCGGTGTGGGAGTCCACTCCGGCCGGCCGGACCTCCAGGATCGCTCTCTTGACGTTCTCGGGCGTGAGCCCGCCGGCGAGAATAACTGGTCGATCGGCAAGTTCCACAATGCGTCGGCTCACGCCCCAGTCGTGAGTTTTACCGGTGGCACCTGAGGCACCGCTGTTTTGATCGAATGTGTCGGTTATGAACGCATCGACAAACGGCGATAGCTGCCGCAACATTGCTTCGAGAGCTTTCTCATCACGCATTCCGATGACCAGGCTCTTGATCACGGTCAGGTCCGGATCGAGAATCCTTAGACGTTTCAGCTCATCGCATTCGATGTCGCCATGGAGCTGCACGATCCGCGCGCCGAGCGCATCACAAAAGGCGGCGATCTCACTGGCTCGATCGAGATAGGTGATCAGCACTCCGAAAACGGGCGGCGCCAGGCTCTTGATGATCGCCGCGGCCTCGTTCTCGCTGAGATCCTCGCGGTGAACCGAAAGCCTCAGCGGAAATCCGAGATAGCGAACGCCGCATCGCCGCAGCATTTCGGCTTCGGCGGCATCGATGACCCCGGCGATTTGAATTAAATTGTTTTCCAGTTTTGACAGAGCTCACCGTGAGTGCCGAGTGCGCTCCGTTCGACTCTACGCAAATGCGGATTCCGCCTCGCGCACTTCCATCTTCGCCACGTTGGTTCCAAGTTTGACCCCGGCGGCCGCGACGGCGGCTTGGAACTCTTTGGTCTTGGCTTCGACATCGGCCTTATCTTTGTAGTTCCTGACCCAAATGAATTCGTTTTGCGGGCGGTTCACCCAGGTACCGACGATCGGCACGCCGATTTTTTCGTGCAACGGAATGATGTCGTCTTTGAAGTGCTTGAGAAAATTATCCATCTCGCCCTTGTTGATCGTGTAAATACGAATCTGCGAAATCATGTCGCTCTCCTCCTGTGGGCTAGCGTTACAGGACTTGACTGGCTGATCCTGGACAGTACCCAAGTGCCTTGCCGACAGTCAACCGTATAAATTGGCGCGGCGAGGAACTGGGCAAGTAAAGTTTGGCGAGCTAAGTCTTTCGATTAGTCCGGAATTTCGGGCTCGACAAGTTTCGCGAGCAGGTTGAGCGATTCCTGCCAGCCAACGTAGCAAGCCTCGGCAGGAATGATCGCGGGCACTTCCTCCTGCACGATGTTCAACTCGGTTCCGCACGAGACTTTCTTCACGGTGACTGTGGTGTGCATTTCGCCGGGCAGGTTGGGATCGTCGAATCTGTCGGTGTAACGAATGCGTTCGTGCGGCACCAATTCGAGGTATTCTCCGCCGAAAGCGTGGCTCTTCCCGGTGCTGAAGTTGGTAAACGACATCTTGTAGGTGCCACCGACCTTGGCGTCCATGTGGTGAACCTTTGCGGTAAAACCATTCGGCGGAAGCCATTTGCTCATCGCTTCGCCATCGAGAAACGCCCGATATAGTTTCTCGGGTGTTGTCCGTAGCACGCGGTGAAGCCGGATAGTGTTGCCTGGCATGATCTGTTCTCCTTTCGCTGGGTGTTTCCTTTTCGTCTTTCATGTTCTCGACGAATGAACTTGAACACCAGGACAGCAGCGCTGAGGTTTTTCCTGCCGCTGAGTGCATGGAGCCACACGGTGCGATTATTCGTGAGATCAGCGCGGCGAAAAACAAGCTTTAGTTTTCTTTAATTCATCTCGCGAAACGGGCTACGCGTCATTGGAAACTGGGGGGCGCGAACTGCTAATCTTCGTCGTCTCCGCCCGGACCGTTTTCCATCATCTCATCGAAATCCTCGGGCAGTTCCTCGCCGGTTTCGTCGGCCATGCTCCTGCCCATCTCCTTGGCCCACCGGGCCATTGCTTTGGGATCGTCCATGTCGCCCAGTTTGCTCGGATCGGCGAGATCTTCCAGTGACGATTCCTTAGAGCGC
>Ga0075423_10007491_pt1 | contig 10307 bp, 7 predicted proteins | sample SoiMethybrSBSTD2_FD_80114 | JGI IMG/M metagenome (GOLD analysis project Ga0075423, IMG submission 80114) | Bulk soil microbial communities from a Populus tree surrounding site in Tennessee, USA - Soil MetaG P. TD hybrid SBSTD2 | ecosystem: Environmental > Terrestrial > Soil > Tree plantation...
GCATCCTCGCACTGCATGCAGGGAACCGGCTGGAACACGATCTCTGGGTTGCCGGAAGCCTCGCCGGAGAAGTAACGGTCGACTCGAATCCAATGCATCTCGCGTGCTTTCGCAACTTGGACCTTGCCGACAACCGGCACGTTGTTCTCGCTCTGACAGGCGACCATGCACGCGTTGCAGCCGATGCAGGCGTTCAAGTCGATCGTCATCCCCCACTGGTGGCCTTGATCGTAGGTGTGCTCCTTCCAGAGCGAGAAATGTTCCGGTTCCTCCTCGAAGACGCCGAGTGCGCCGGGCCGGGCTTCTTCCTTTTTCTCCGATCGGAGTTCGGCCACTGTGGACTCGCGGACGAGGGGGCGGCCCTCCATGCTGCCGTGGTCCTGTGTTGCCGAGAGCGGGTGCTTGCGTCCGAGCTTGGCAAGTGTGGCGCCGCTATCGAATCCGGGTGCCTTGGACGCTCGGACTTTGAACGTGTCGAACCCCACGCCAGATCCAACCCGACCCGCGCGCTGACGGCCGTAGCCAAGCGTGAGGGCCACCACGCTGTCTGCCATGCCAGGCAGGATCCAGATAGGAAGCTCGAGCGAGCGGCCCGCGCAATCGACACGGACCACGTCCCCGTTCACGAGACCCTGCGTCTCTGCGGTCTTCGGGCTCAACAGCGCGGGGTTGTCCCATGTGAGCTTGGTCAGAGGATCGGGAAGCTCCTGCAACCACCCGTCGTTCGCGAACCGGCCATCGTGAAGCGAGGGCGACGGGACGAACACGATCTCCAAGCCGCTCGCAGATCCCGCAACGCTCGCGAGATTGGCAAAGGTCGCTCCTTTGACATCGGGAACGACTTCCGTGAGCTCGCTTCCGGCAAGCAGTCCGTCATGTAAGACGCGGTTCCATTTCTTGTCGAACTCGGACTCTCCCAGGATCGGTTTCCAGGTGTCGCGAACGATGTCGTAGCCCGGACGATCCTTGTCCCCGACCATCAGCCCCAGCACTTCAACCGGAGTGCGTCCGCCGAACAAAGGAAGGATCAGCGGCTGCACGATGCTGAGCGTGCCTCCCACCGCGCGCGCGTCTCCCCATGACTCGAGGTAGTGCGCACCGGGAATGTGCCACTCCGCGCCGGATGATGTTTCGTCAACCATGTGCCCGAGCGCGATTGTGTGGGGAACCTTCGCCATCGCCGACGCGAAGTCGAGATCGGCGGGTGCATCGAACACGGGATTCCCGCCCAGGATGACGAGTGTCTCGACGGCGCCGCCGCTCATCGCGGACACGAGCGACGTCAACGAGCTCACGGTCGGAAGCGCCGCGTCCTTCGTCTCGTAGTAGCTGACCGTCTTGCCGGCGTTGCCCAGATGCGCGTTCAGCGCGCACACTCCGGCGTGGACACCCGCCGGCTGGCGCTCTCCGGCGACAATCAACCCCTTGCCGCGGTTGGCCAGAAGGTCCTTCGCAACGGCGTCGATCCAGCGAGGGTCGACACCGGAGACATCCACTCCCGTCGGGCTGGAGGCCCCGGGTGCACCGAGGCGCGCCGCGAGCGCCGCGAGAAACGCAGCGATCTGCCGGCTGTCGAGACGCAGCCGGTGGTCAGCCATCGCTCCCGTCAGCGAGTAGACGCCTTCGACAGCGTAGAGCCGGTTCATCGCGCCGCCGGAGGCCCCTGCACGCCTTCCGTCAGCGAAGCCGCGCGCGTAACGGATCGTCTCCGGATCGGTGAGCAGCGGATCGGCGTCGAGGCACAGAATCACCGAGGCTCGATCGATCCGGAGCATGAGATCGACGTCGCGTCCCGTGGCCTGGCGCAGGCCTGCGAGCCGGTTCTCGTCGCTGACGGCGTCGTAGGTCGCCCATTGCAACTTGGGGAAGCGGGTGCGGAGCTCGGAGACCAGCCGCGCCAGTGTCGGCGAGGAGAAGGACTCGGACAGGACCGCAAGGCGGGCGCCGCCATCCGCGGCATGCACCTTCGATAGTTCCCCCCACGCGGTCACGAAATCGTTCCAGGACTTTGGCGCGCCTTTCAGCGTGATCGATTGCGAGCGGTCGGGATCGTAGAGGTTGAGCACCGACGCCTGGACGCGCACGCTCGAGGCCCCCAGCGTCGACGGGTGCGCGGGGTTCCCCTCGATCTTGGTCGGCCGCCCTTCGTGGCTCTCGACGATCAGGCCGTAGGCGCTCCGGCGGAACGGCATTGTCGTGGCGTAGTAGCGCGGAATGCCGGGAACGACGTCCTCCGGAGCAGCGACATACGGGACGATCTCTTCGACAGGCCGCCGGCACCCCGCGAACCCCGCGAGCGACAGCGACGCGCCCAGGAGCAGCATCATGTCCCGCCGGGTGATCCCGTCGGGAAGCTCCGAGGCACCCTCGGGGAACTCGCGCTCGAGAGCGGTGCGGTATTCCGGGAGATCCTCGATCTGCGCGAGGCTTCGCCAGTATGCGCGGCTCATCGGTGACACCCCGAACAATCAGTCGGCGGATCGACCGGTCGTTCACCGAGCTGCGCCGCAAGCAGCCGAACGTCCCGAGGCGGGCTCCACTTCATGTTGGTGACCTCCGAGACGGGGCGCCTGTTGGGACCGGGGTTGCGGTGGCACTCGAGGCACCAGCCCATACTGAGGGGTGTCATCTGCGTGACTCTCTCCATCTCGTCGATGCGCCCGTGGCAGGTGACACAGCCGATTCCCGCCGCCACATGCGACCGATGCGGGAAATAGGCATAGTCGGGCAGCTTGTGGACGCGAATCCAACGCATCGGCCGGCCACTCTGGGCGCTGTCCCGAATCGGTGCGAGCAGCGCGCTGTCCCTTTTCACCGTCTGATGGCAGTTCATGCACGTCTGCGTGGGCGGAATGTTGGCGACGTTGGAGATTTCGACCGAGGCGTGACAGTAACGGCAATCGAGGCCAAGCTCGCCGACGTGGAGCCTATGGCTGTAGGGAACGGGCTGAACGGGACGATAGCCCACGTCCGTGTACCACGGGGAACCGTAGTACCAGACGCCCGCAACCGCAAGCGTCGGAAGGAGGATGCCCGCGATGGCGCCTACGATCGGTAGCTTGTTCCACCAGGGAGGGAAGATTTGGCCCAATGGCTAGGACTCCCGGACGCTGGAGAACTGGCGCTCAGGCCGCGAGTCCGCGATGGAACTATGATGGCTCACCGTCGCGCCCCCCAAAAAGAATTTGTCGTAGGGGATGACTGAGATCCCGGATTGAGGCGCGATCTTATCTACGAACTCGGACGAGGGTCAAGCGCACGGGTCGAGATGAAGCGGCGCAGATGCTGATTCACCTCACCGCCGCGTCGGCGACAAAGGCTTGAACGTAGGCTCTGTCTGTACGCGAGGAGGATCGATGAGCTCTTGCTCTTCTGTTTCCAGCACGACTCGTCCTGCGGCCGGTATGGTGTGGTGTTCATGAACGTCTTCCGCGTGGACAACCTGTATTTCTTCATCGTCGCCCTTGCGGCGTTCTTCAGCCTGCTCGTGACGGTGGTTGTCATCGTGTTCGCGGTCTGGTACCGCCCACAGGACCCGCTGGCGGTCGGCGCGCGCATCCACGGGTCGATCCCCCTGGAGTTCGCCTGGTCGGTCATTCCCTTCATCGTTTCGGTCGTCATCTTCGCGTGGGCCGCTGAGGTCTTCATCGATTTCTAGCGGGATGTGCTTTCTGATAGGTTTCAGGAAATGCGCGCCATTGTTTTGGACGATCAGGTCACGGTAGTCACTGGCCGGGCGACACCAACACCTGCCGCTGGAGAAGTGCTGGTCAGAGTCACTCGGGCGGGGGTTTGCGAGACGGACCTCCAGTTGATCAAGGGATACATGGGTTTCCGGGGCGTGCTTGGCCACGAGTTCGTGGGCGTGGCCGAGTCCGGTCCTCACGCGGGGCGCCGCGTCGTCGGCGAGATCAATTGCGCGTGCTGGTCGTGCGAGACGTGCCGCAAGGGGCTGCCAACTCACTGTCCGAATCGAACCGTGCTCGGCATCCTGAACCACGACGGCGCCTTCGCCGACATGATCGCCGTGCCGCACCGGAACCTTCACGCGGTTCCGGATGCGTTGTCGGATGACGTGGCAGTCTTCACTGAACCGGTGGCGGCCGCGTTCCAAATCCCGGTGCAGCTCACGATCGGCCGCCAAGACCGGATTGCGGTTCTCGGTGATGGCCGGCTCGGGAATCTCTGCGCGCAAGTGCTGGCCCGGCTGTCCGACCACGTTCTCGTGGTCGGCAAGCATCCCGAAAAACTGGCGATCGTTGGGGCGTTGGATATTGCCACGACGCTTCTTTCCGATTCACTGGAAGAGCGCGCCTACGACATCGTCGTCGACTGTACGGGCTCTGAATCCGGGTTGCCGGCGGCATTGAAACTCGTGCGGCCACGCGGAACGATCGTGCTGAAGACGACAGTCGCCGGTGAGCAGACGCTGCCGTGGGCGCCGTTTGTCATCGACGAAGTAACGCTGGTGGGATCGCGCTGCGGACCGTTCGATCAGGCGCTCGCCGCGCTGGAGAAGGGGCACGTGCAGGTGCAGCCGCTCATCTCCGATAGGTTTGATCTGTCGCGAGGTCTCGACGCGTTGTCGCGCGCGCAGACGAAGGGGATTTTGAAGGTTTTGTTGGACGTGAGCTGATGGCGGGTCCAAAAAGCAGGACCCGCCCTACGGAGTCTGTCGTCAGGCCCGCCCTACGGGAGTTCGTTGTTAGCGTAGGCCGGGTCCTGTTCTGTGGACCCGGCGCGCGATTTACTGCTGCGTCGTGGCGGCGCCGCCCGCGAGCTTGTTCATGAGCGTTGCGGTTTTACCGCGTGCGAGCTCCGTGGGCGTCCGTCCCTGCTTGTTCTTCGCATCGAATCGCGCGCCCTGGCTGGCCAGGAACTCGATGATGCGATCGGATCCTCGCTGCGCCGCATAGTGCAGCGGAGTCATCCCGGCGTCGTTGGCGGCGTTCACGTCCGCGCCCTTGGCGATCAGCGCCTTCATCACGTCGATCGGGTCGTTTCGATCCCCTGCCTCGGTGACTTCTTCGTCTCCCCCGCGCGGCGCGCCCAGTCCAGCGGCAGCCATCATCGGCGTCGAACCGTCTTTGGTGCCGAGCGATGGATTCGCGCCACGACCGACGAGCAATTGCACGGCCGCAAGGTCGATCGCGCGAACGGCTCGATACAGCGGCGTGGCACCGGCGGCAACGTTGATGTTGCCCTGTGCCTGTCGCGGCGGGATGGTCTTCACGTACGCCGCATTCGGATCGGCACCTTTGTCGAGCAACAGCTTCGCAACGTCCATGTGACTGACGCCGCGCTCTGACTCGGGCGGGTTCGGTCGATTGCTGTACGTCGCGAGATTGCGCATCTCCATGACGATGTACAGCGAGCCGTCGTTGGGGTTCGCACCCTTCTCGAGAAGTTGCTGCGCAAGCGGGTAGTGGCCATTGAAGATCGCCGTCTGCAGCGCGGTGAAGCCGTACTGCGGTTCGGTCGCGTTCAGATCTGCGCCCGCGGCGATGAGACGCTCGGTCGCATCGATCGATCCCTGCCGGGCCGCCAGAATCAGTGCCGTCAACGCGCCTTGCGGCCGGTCGTGGATGATGCCACCGGCGCCGCCGGTGAGGTCCTGGAAGGTGTACTCGACTGTGCGAGCGTTAACCTGCGCGCCGGCGGCGATCAATGCCTGAACGATGGATGCGTGGTTTTCGACAGCCGCCAGCATCAACGCCGTCTGGCCACGGAATTTCTCCGTCGCGTTCACGTTTGCGCCGGCCTAGACGAGAAGCTTCACCGCTTCGAGGTTTCCCGATCGCGCAGCAAGCATGAGCGGCGTCTCGCCCTCGCCGTAGCTGGCGTCGACGCTGGCACCGGCGCGCAGCAGTGCGTTCACAATCGGTGCGCTGCCAATCGAAGCAGCCTCGTGCAGCGGGGTGACTCCGTAGCGACTGGCGACGTTGGCTTTCGCGCCGGCGGTGAGCAGCGCCTTCACCGTAGCCAGATCGTTCCAGTGCGCGGCCCAGTGCAGCGCAGTGGTGCCATCGACGTCAGCGGCGTTGACGTCGGCCCGCTGCTTGAGCAGCGACATCACCGCTGTCGCGTCCTGGTTCTTCATTGCAACGGCGAGTCGCGCGTTCGGCGGTGTCTGCGCCTGGACCGCGATGCCCAGACTCAGGGCTGCAGCAAGACACGAAGTGCCGACGCGACGACGTAAGAGGTTAGACATCGATTCGACCAGAGCTTTGCCCGAACTTCTCCGTGTTGATCCCGGCCTTATCCATGATCGAGATCATCAGGTTCGAAAGGGCGGTGCTCTTCGCCATCTTGAGGTGACGGTTGCCCTGGTGCTTCCCTGCCGCACCGCCGATGAGCAGCGTTGGCAGGTTCTCGTGATCGTGCTGGTTGCCGTTGGTCATGCCGCTCCCGTACAGGAACAGCGAGTGATCCAGCAGGTTGCCGTCGCCATCGGGCGTCGCCTGCAGCTTGTCGAGGAACTGGGCGAAGAGGTCCAGGTGGTAGATATCGACCTTGATCTTCTTGGCCACCTGTTCCGGGATGTTGTTGTTGTGCGACACCGGGTGGTGCCCATCCGCAACGCCGATCTGGGGGTAGCTCAGGGTGCTCAGCTCGCGTGCCATCATGAACGAGGTCACACGTGTCAGGTTGCTCTGATACGCCAGGTGCATCAGATCGAACATGAGCGTCACGTGCTCTTCCCAGTTCTCGGGGATCCCGACCGGGGTCGGCGGCGCCTCGACGCCGGTTTCGTCACGCTGCTGCTCGGCAGTGACGATGCGGCGCTCGATCTCGCGAACGTTGTCCATGTAGTCGGTGATCCGAGTGCGATCGCGGGCGCCGAGCTGCGCAGAGAGCTCGCGCGCACTCTGCGTGACGGCGTCGAGGATGCTCGTGTTCTTCTCGAGCCTGGCTCGCCGCTCCTCCGGCGTCGCCCGATCGCTGCCGAACATCCGCTCGAAGACCACGCGCGGATTGATCTCCATCGGCAGCGGCTGCGTGGCCGAGGCCCAGCTGATCGTGCTCATGTAGGAGCAGAGGAAGTCGCCGGCGCAGCTCCCCAGGTGGCTGGAGTGGTCCTCGGTCGCGAACTCCATCGACGGGAACGTCGAATCGCGCCCGATCTTCTGGGCGATGAACTGATCGACCGTCGTTCCCAGCTTCAGCAAGCTTCCCTTCGACGGGAACGTTCCGCTCAGCCACATCGCCGAGCTCACCGAGTGGCCGGCCTCACCGTAGTTGGAGAGGTTGGACAGCACCGTCAGATGTTTGCGGAACGGTTCCAGCGGCTTGAGGATCGGCGAGAACTCGAAGTTGGCGCCCTCCTGCGCAGGTGTCCACTCCCGCATGATCGAGCCATGGGGGACGTACACGAAGCCAAACCGCTGCTTCGGAGCCGCCGCCGTCTGCGCCAGCGCCGTCGCCGCAGGCACCATGCTGTCGAGTAACGGCAGCGCAATGGTCACACCGAGGCCGCGAAGGACGGTGCGGCGCGGGATGGCCTTCTTCGTGATCATCATGACTCTGATCTCCTCCGTTGAAACGCAGGACTCTTGATGATGCCAAGCACGAGAGATGAAAAGCGATAGTCGGTCTTGCTCGATTCCTTGAGGATCGCGCGGACGTACGGCATGTCGTAATACTCGACACGATGACCGAGGGCGTACGTCATCAGCATCTCGGTGGCGTTGCGAGCGAACATCTCAGGCCGGCGCAGCAGGCTTTGACGGAGAGCGGCCGGCCCATTCACCGACGAGCCGTCGGCAAGCTGGGCGGAGGCGTCGATGGCGGCGCCGTTATCGACTGTCCGCCAGCGGCCGATGCCATCGAAATTCTCGAGTGAGAGTCCGATCGGATCCATCAGCTTGTGGCAACTCGCGCAGGTCGGATTGCGTCGATGTTCCTCCATGCGGTCGCGCATCGAGCGCGCCTTTCCGGGCGTCTCGTTGAGCGGCGGCACGTTGGCCGGCGCTTCGGGTGGAGGCGTACCCAGGATGTTCGTCAGGACGTACTTGCCGCGCAGCACCGGTGATGTCCTGTTGTTCTGCGATGTGAGCGCCAGAATGCTGCCGTGTCCCAACAGACCCCGGCGCGCGTCATCGGTGATCGTGACCTTCCTGAACTGCGTTCCGTAGATGTTCGGGATGCCATAGTGGCGAGCGAGGCGTTCGTTCACGAACGTGTAGTCGGCGTCGAGCAGCCGCATGACGCTCTTGTCCTCGAGCACGACGCTCTCGAAGAGCATTTCAGTCTCACGCTGCATCGCTTCGCGAAGGTTGTGGTCGAAGTCCGGGTAAACATCGGCGTCGGGCTGCAGCCCGCGCAGATTGCGCAGGAAGAGCCACTGGCCCGCGAAGTTGCTTCCCAGCGCCCGCGACCGTTCGTCCTTGAGCATGCGGCGAACCTGCTGCTCGAGAACCGCGGGCTCGCGCAGGCGGCCTGCTGCTGCGAGGTCGAGCAGTTCGTCGTCCGGGATGCTGCTCCAGAGAAAGAATGATAAGCGCGACGCCATCTCGATGTCGCTGACGCGATACGAGCCCCCGGCGGCGACATTGGCAGGATCCTGTTCGATCCGATAAAGGAATCGCGGGCTGACCAGGAGGAACGTCAGCGCGCTCTCGATTCCCTGATCGAAGCTGCCTCCACGCGCACGTTCTTTCTCGTAGAAGCCGAGCAACCGCGTCGTCTCCGTTTCGCTGACCGGTCCGCGGTAAGCGCGTCGCGCGACGGTGGAGAGAATCGTCCGCGCGCATGCAGTGGCGTCGCGATCCGAGGCCGGCGTGCATGTGAAGATGCGCTTGCGGCTTGGCGATGTGTTGCTCTTCACCGGGTTGAATGGTCCCTCGACAGTGACGCGATCCAGCTCCGGGATGCCGACGGGGGTGATTGGATCGATTCGCTCACGCTCGAACGGCTGCAACAACTCCAGCGTCGTTGCCGAACTCTTCTTGATAAATGAGACCCCGACTTGATGCGGTCCGGCCGTGACCTTGAGGCGCTTCTGGAAGCGCTTCTCCATTTCGTCGCCGGCCAGCGTTGGCTGGAGGTAGTTCGCTTGTTCGTCTTTGGGGCCGCCGAATCGCGCCAGCACGACGCGCTCGCCGTCGAGAGTGACCTCCAGGTCGTGTTCCAGCTCCAGGCCGCGGATGATGTTGACGGTCTCGCGATAGAGACGCGGGCTGATGACGTACTCCCCATCGACCGGGAAGTAGTGGCGAATCACGATGCCGCCGCGTGTGCCGACAGGAAGACCGGGCACGTGATCGTGTTGCGAGAGATCGCCGCGCACACGGAATGTCTCGAGCGCAGGCGTGATCGCCGGACTGGCCACTGCTTGCGCCGAGATCTTCCAGGCCGCCGACAGGTAACGGTCCATCAGCGACGTGGAGACGTTGAGCACGCTGGCGTTGTTGTCGAACCCGAACGCCTCCTCATCAGAAGGTAACAGCGAGCTCACATCGAGCGGGAGCGCGAACAGGTCTCTAATGGCGTTCCCATACTCCGCCCGGTTGAGGCGGTGCATCGTCGGTCCGCGAAGCACAGGCGCCGCAAGGGCTGCCTTATCGAGCGTCGTTTCGAGATGCGTGGCCAGGTTATCGAGAGCGCCCTGATCGGGACGTGGCACGCCGACCGGCGGCATCATGCCGCCGCGGAGCTTGCGGATCACCTTTTCCCAGACCTCGGCTCCTGCCGGGATGTCGGTGAGTGAGACGGCGTCGAGCGCGAGGCCCGCCGTCTTCAGCCGCTCGTTGTGACACGTGATGCAGTACTGCTTGAGAAGGGTAGCGTGGTCCTGGGCCGATTGAGCAACTGGCTTCGATGCGGCAACTGGTTGGACCGGTGCCGGCGACGGAGCCTGCTCTGGCTTCGGCGAGACCAATGGATGCCCTGCCGTGCTGGTCAGCACGGCTACCCACGCGGCAAAGCACACAAATACCGTTCGTCTCATCGGCGCAATTTCCCCTGATTTCCTCAGGGTTTGGGGCAGAAATTATATCAGTTTGAGCACGGGCTCGTGAGGGTTCTCAGCGAGGTCACATTGACACGCTCTTCCGTGCCGGACCGCGTCAGAAACCCTTTTGCCGCCACTTTCTGATTGGTCCATCCGGGCGGCGCGCCATACACCTGCTGCAGCCTGAAGGATCGCCCTCCTAAGGGTGCCTGGTCGAGTTCGGCTGCCTCCGCATCGGTAGCTGGTTCGGGGGCGCGTGTCCGCACCGGTTCGGTCGCTCTGGACAGCGTCCAGACCCGCCCGTTCTGTGCCAGGCATCCCACGACGTGAACCAATGTGAACTCGAGACTGCCGC
>Ga0075423_10007492_pt1 | contig 10307 bp, 5 predicted proteins | sample SoiMethybrSBSTD2_FD_80114 | JGI IMG/M metagenome (GOLD analysis project Ga0075423, IMG submission 80114) | Bulk soil microbial communities from a Populus tree surrounding site in Tennessee, USA - Soil MetaG P. TD hybrid SBSTD2 | ecosystem: Environmental > Terrestrial > Soil > Tree plantation...
CATTTCGAGGAAACCCTCGGCCACACGATCGAGGCACTGTTCCCGTTTGGCTACGGCGTGACCAGTGCGGTGCTCGACGCCGATGCGCTCGGCGGCGGAACGCTCGCGCTGTCGCACGCGCGAGGCATTTTCCCCGACGGGACACCCGTCGCGGTACCCGAGGCCGATCGCGCACCTGCTCCGACGTCGCTGGCTGAGCGATTCTCGCCCGCACGCGACACGCACACCGTGCTGCTGACCTTACCCGGCTGGCGAAGCGACGGTCCCAACGTCAGTCCGGCAAACGGCGGAGGCACCGAGCTGGGCTTCGGCACGTACCCCTCGGCCGAGCACAACGCGGACGCGGACAGCACGCGCTGGATGACCACTGTCGCCACCGTACGCGACGAGACGTCTGGTGAGGACGCCACGGACATTCACTTCGCTACCAAGCGTCTGGGCCTGCGCCTCGACCATGAAGTGTCGCCGAGCGACGTGAGCCTTCCAATCGCACGCATCCGGCGGGACGGCAGCGGACGCTTCATCGTAGACCCGGATTACGTTCCACCGGCGCTGCAGATCGGTGCGAGCGATCGGTTGCTCGAAATTCTTCGCGCCGTGCTCGGAATGCTCGAGGCAAAGGGGGCGTCGCTCAGCGCCACACTTGGGGCGGCTGGAACCGCGCGTGGCGGTGTGGCACCCGCGGCGTACATCGGGAACGAGCTCGCGACGCGCTGGCTCCTGCACGCGATTCGGTCGGCGGAGGCGCCGCTGCGTCATCTGCTCGCCACGCGCCGGGCGCATCCGGAGCGGCTGTGGCTGGAGCTTTCTCGTCTCGCCGGGGCGCTGTGCACGTTCTCACTGACGACGCAGGCGCGTGACCTGCCGGAATACGTACACGATGACCTCGGGGCGTGCTTCGGCGCGCTCGAGCGGCACCTGCGCAAGCACCTCGACGTGGTCGTTGCCGCGAAGGCGGTGGTAGTCCCGCTGCCCCTCGGCGACGACGCGCTGTTCGGCGCGACGATCGCGGACCCGCGCTGCTTCGATCGCGGGGCGCGCTGGTTCCTCGGCGTGCGCTCGTCGCTCTCCGCGCGCGACACCATCGTGGCCGTGCCGCAGCTCTCGAAGATCTGCGCGCGGAAGTTCGTGCTCGAGCTGACGCGACGCGCGATTCCCGGTTTCACGCTGGAGCACGCACCGGCTCCGCCAGCCGGACTCGCGCCGCGTGCGGAGCTCACCTACTTCGAGATTCTACGAGCGGGACCGTGCGACACTGCGTTGACCGCGACGCGCGAGATCGGCGTGTACCTCCCGGATTCTTTCGGCGACACGGTTCTGGAGCTCGCGGTTCTCATCGGCGGTTGAACGTGGGCTCATGGCGCATGAGCGTCGCGCGCTCTAGCTTCGCGGATACACGCCGCCGTTGAACGCGCACGGCGGCGAATCCTCCTCGAGCCTTTCGCTCCGCCGTCCGTTGCCATGACCAGTGCCATCGGTTCTTCCGCCATCTCTGCGCTCACGCCGGTATCCGTAACGCCTGTCGGAGCCGGCCGTCTTGCGCTGATCCTGCAGGAGCTGTTCACCGCCGTCGCGCGCCTTCGAGGTGATCGCCAACCCGTGCCGGACGCGGCCGCATTTCGCGCGCAGCTGCTGGAGCTGGTGCGGCGAGCGGACCAGGAGGCGCAGGCAGCGGGGTACGCACCGGCCGATGTGCGGCTCGCGATCTTCGCGGTCGTCGCGCTGCTTGATGAATCGGCGCTGAACTCGCGGCAAGCCGCGCTCGCCGACTGGTCGCGGCGCCCTCTTCAGGAAGAGCTGTTCGGCGGGCACATGGGCGGCGAGTGGTTCTTCCAGCACGTCGAGCAATTGCTCGCGCGTCCGGACTCCGAGGCGCTGGCGGACCTGCTCGAGGTGCATCACCTCTGTCTCTTGCTGGGCTTCCGCGGTCGGTACGGGCTCGATGATCGTGGCGCGCTCCACGCGGTCGCCGCGCAGCTCGACGACCGGGTGCGGCGCATGCGCGGTGCACCGGGAGACCTGGTGCCCGCATGGCGCCCACCTAACGATACAATTGCCGGGCGCGATCCCTGGATCCGCCGTCTCGTCATCGGGCTCGCGGCCAGCGTCGTGCTCGCCGCAACCATCTGGGGCGCCGCGGCGCTCTCCCTTCGCGGCTCCGCCCGCAACGTCGAGGTACTCGCGGCGCCGCGGGCCGGGACCAACTGACCGCATCGTGCCGTTCGCCCTGTCACTGGCCTAACGCCCATGGCTCGCAGTAAATCCACCCGCTGGTACGCCGCCCTCGCCGTGCTCGTGGCGTTCATCCTGCTCGCCTGGCTCCTCGGCGGCGTGCTCCCGCTCACCGATGGTGAACGGGTCGCGCTCCGCGTCGGCCTCATCGTGCTCGGGTTGGTCGCGGCCGTCGCGCTGCTCTGGTTCCTGCGCCCAGTCGACGAGCCAACAGTCGCCGCCGCGCCCGGACGCGACGACGCACTCGCCGCGGTTGCCGCCGCGCGGGCGCGACTGCCCCGTGGCGCGTTCGACGCGAAGCCGATCGTGCTCGTGCTCGGCTCGCAAGGAAGCTGCAAGACGACCGTCGTTACGCATTCGGGGACCGACCCGCAGCTGCTCGCCGGCGACGCTCCGCCCGCAAAGGGGGAAACGCCGAAGTCCACAGCGAACGCGAACGTCTGGCTGGTCCGCGACGCGGTGCTCGTCGAAGCGGGTGGCGACGTGCTTGCCGACGCGTCTCGCTGGCGCCGATTCGTTCGGGCGCTGCGCGGTCCTCGCTTCGCCGCCGCCTTTGGTCGCGGCACCGCCCCGCCCCGCGCCGCGGTCGTCTGCGTGAGCTGCGACCACTTCTATACCGGCGCTGCCGGCGAGCACCTCGAAGGACTCGCCCGCCTAACGCGTGAGCGACTCAGTGAGGCCGCGAAGGAGCTTGGCGTCGCGTTGCCCGTGTACGTGCTGTTCACGAAAGCGGATCGCATTCCGCACTTCGAGGACTGGGCCGCGCCGTTCACGAGCGACGAGATCCGCACGCCGCTCGGCGCCGCGCTGCCGTTCGACAACGCCGCGGCGCAAGCCGGCGCGCGCTCGAGCGCGGCCGGCGCATACGCCGAGCGTGTGACGCCACGCCTCGATGCCGCGATGGCCGGTATCGTCGCAGCGCTCGCCGCGCGCCGAGGCCAACTGCTTGCCCGCGAGAGCGTGGCCGAGCGGCGACTCACGGGATACGAGCTGCCTCGCGAGATGGGCAAGGTGTCCGCGTCGCTCTCCCGCTTTCTCATCGAGCTGTGTCGGCCGATGCACCTGGGCGTCAGCCCGCAGCTCCGTGGGTTCTACTTCGTGGGTGCGCGGCCAATTCTCATCTCCGATGTGGCACCGGCCCCCGCCGCGAGAGTCGCGCCCGCGCCGATGGGAGTCCCCGACGCGACTCGCGTGTTCGCGTCGGGCGGCGTGGCAGCCGCACAGGCCGCGGTGTCGTACACGCGTCCGGCGTCACGCCGTGTTCCGCAGTGGGTGTTCCTCGATCGGCTCTTCCCCGAGGTCATCCTCGCCGACCGCGGTGCCGCGACGGCAGCACGCGGCGGAATGCGAGTCGCGCGCGTTCGTCGCGCGCTGCTCGGCGCAGCGATCGCCGCGGCGCTGATCGTAGCGGCGGCCGTAACGCGCGCGTGGGTCGGTAACCGGTCGCTGGCCAACCGCGTGAACACCGCGGCCGCCGGCGTAGCCGCCTTGCCGGTCGTCGCTTCGCCGGGAGGTGCCGTCACGTTCCCATCGATCGACGCGCTGAGCCGCCTCGACGCGCTTCGTGCGACCCTCGATACGCTCGGCGAATATCGCGCCAGCGGTGTGCCGATGCGCCTCGGCTGGGGACTGTGGCGCGGTGATGAGTTGCTTGCGGGCGGTCGTCGCGTGTGGCTCGACGGATACCGACGCCAACTGCACGCCGCGGCCTGGAGCGCGCTCGTGGATTCGCTCCGTGCGCTGCCCGCGCTTCCGCGACCCACGGACGACTTCGGGCGCGATTACGCCATGCTCAAGGCGTATCTCGTCATGACCAACGAGTCGCCGCGAAGCACGCCGAAGTTTCTCGCGCCGGTGCTGATGACGAGCTGGGCTCGCGGACAGGCGCTGGACGCCGACATGACAGCGCTCGCCCGCCGGCAGTTCGAGTTCTACTCTGCGGAGCTCGCGCGGGCCAACCCGTGGCCGCAGGCTGCGGACGGGGGCGTGGTGCGCCGCTCGCGCGATTTCCTGCGCCGGTTCTCGGGCGCCGAACAGATCTATCAGAGCATGCTCAGCCAGGCGAACCAGGCGGTCCCCCCCGTCAAGCTTGCCGAAGTGGCCGCGCTGGCGCCCGGCGTGGTCGCCGCGCCTAACGAGATGCCCGGCGCCTTCACGGCCGCCGGATGGGCACAGATGGAGAACGCCTTCCGCAACGCCGATCCGTACTTCGAGGGCGAGCGGTGGGTCATCGGCGATTCGGCTGCCGCCCTGACGCAGGATCGCGAAGCAGTAATCGCCGAGCTGCGCCGGCGATACCGCGGTGACTACGTGCAGCGGTGGCGGGCGTTCGTGCGCGCCACGTCGGTCGTGCGCAGCGCGTCCGCCCGCGACGTCGCGCAGAAGCTAGGCATACTCGGCGGCGCGCAGTCGCCGCTGCTCGCGATACTGGCGCTCGTCGCGCGCAACACGGCGGTCGACTCGGCAATGGCCGCAGCGTTCCAGCCCGTGCACGCCGTCACGCCGCCGGGACCGCCCGACAAGTTCGTGTCCGACGCGAATCAGCAATACGTCAACGCGCTCGTGGGAGCGCAGGCCGCCGTCGAACAAGTGACCAACATGCCGCCGGTGGTGGACACGGCCAGCGCGCAGAGCATGGCGCAGGCGGCACAGCAGGCGCTCGGACCCGTGACCCAGGCGAAGGTCGCGGCACGGCAGCTCGCGCAGAAGTTCGCGGTCGACACGGCGGCCGTGCAGGTCGGTCCTCCGGTGGCGGCGCTGCTGCTCGCACCGATCGACGGCGCCGAAGTGGCGCTGCGCACGGTTGCCGCAACGCGCCCGCCCTCCGGGCCGAAGGTGGCGGCGGCGCCCGCCGGAGGCGGTGGAGGCGGCGCGGCTCCTCCCCCTCCACCGGGCGGTGGGCCAGCCGCCCTCGCGGCCATCCTCAACGAGCGCGGCAGAGCGCTGTGCGCCGCCATGACGCCGTTGCTCGCGAAGTTCCCGTTCAATCCCGACGCGACGGCCGAAGCGTCGATCACGGATGTCGTTGCCATGCTGGCGCCGGGGAGTGGCGCGCTCTGGGCGTTCCATCAGGAGCGTCTCGAGCCCCTGATGGAGAAGCAGGGCGCGCAGTGGGTGGAGAAGCAGGGTGCGCCGGTCGCTCTCTCGGCTCCGTTCCTTCAGTTCTTCAACCGGGCGGCCACGGTGTCGGCGGCGCTGTTCGGCGGCGCGCCGGAGCCTCACCTGGAGCTGACGGCGCGCGGTGTGATAACTCCGCAGGTATCGCAGATAACGCTCTCGCACGGGTCCTACGTGGCGCGGTTCGTCAAAGACACACCGCCCGCGCAGTTCGTCTGGCCGGCACAGTCCGGCCGCGATGCGCGGCTTATTGCCAAGGTGGGAAAGAGCGATCTGCTGGCCGGAGAGGCGACCGGAGACTGGGCACTCTTCCGCCTCGTGTCCCGCGCGACCAAGGCCGAGGGGAGTGGCACGTCGGTCCGCGCCGAATGGACCACGCAGCAGACGCACGGGGTTCCGGTGGCGGTGGAGTTCGTCGTTCGGGGCGGCTACCCGCTGCTGCAGCGGGGGGCACTCGGCGGAATGAGCTGCGTGTCGCAGGTCACGCGTTAGGCTCCGCGGGCCGCGGGCTGGTCCACGACGTCGAGCGCGGTGTCGATCTCCGCGCACAGGCTACGTACGCGGTCCGCCTGCCGGGCCACCGCGACCGGCCCGCCGGTGCTCACGTTTCGCAACAGGCAGAGCTGAGCCCACAGGCCGCGCAGCAGATAGAAAAGGTGCGCGCTGCGCTGTGAGGCGACCTCCTGGCGCCCCTGCATGCGACGAACGACGTCGAGCTGGTGTCGCAGGAGGTCGCGCAGCTCACGGCGCTCCGCGCTGTCTTCGTCAGGCGACTCGTCCAGCGCGCTGAGGTGCAGCGTTAGGCGCTCGACCTCGCGCGGATTCGCGTCACGCCTGAACGACGCGCCGTCGCGGTCGCATCGCTCGATCTCGCGACACAAGCGCTCAGCCACGGTGCACGTCATCGGTCCCACGTTCCCCGCGTCGGCATCGAGCAGCGCGACGACATCCTGAATCGCGCGGAGATGATCGGCGGGAGCGTCACGGTCCGGCGGCCTGACACTGCCCGTGCGCGGGTCGAGCAGTCTGGCGACGCGTGGCACGTTCCAGATGGGCGCCGGCGACGTGGCGCCGAACAGCACGCGGGCTCCCTCCGACAGCGTGAGCGCTCTGCGTGAAGTCCACCGGAAACCGCCCGTCACCACGAGCGCGGTGCCGAGCACCAACGCGACCTCGGCGGCGAGGAATACGTCGATCCCGCCGAGGCTCGCTGACTCAATGCGACGAAGGGACAACCATTCCGGCATGAGGATCAACAGCGGCAGGCCAATGAAAAACGTCGTCAGCGCGAGGCGGACGAAGCGAGCCGGCCAGGGCAGACGTGGCCAGATGTCATGCGGTCTGCGAAGCGCACGCGGCCACCAGAGTCCCCACCACTCCGGCGGCCAGGACGCGATCCGCGCGAGCTCGATCAACCGGAGCCCTTCACCCCCGATGTTCCACACGTGGAGGACAAGTCCAACCGGAACGAGCAGGGCGACGAGCATGAGCAGCGTGCGATTCAGCGGCGATCGGAGCCCAACGAGTGCCAGGGCAGTCCACGCGACCGCCCACGTCACCGCGTAGGGCGCAAAGCTCGGCAGGTCGCGGACCGATTCCGGCAACGTTCGCGCTGCGTCGTCGTCGGTGCAGCGCGAGAGGGCTTCTCGCAGCTCACGCGCGGACGGCCACCGCAGCGCTGGCTCACGTGCCAGGCACCGCGTGACTACCGACGCCAGGTCCGCCAACACCGTTGGAGCGACCGTCGTCAACGGGACGGGATCCTGCGTGAGTCGCTGCAGGATGAGCTCACTCGTGGTCGTCCCCGCGAACGGTTCCCGACCCGCGAGCATCGTATACGCCACCGCGCCGAGCGAGTACAGATCGCTCCGCTCGTCGACGTCGGCCGAGGCGATCGCCTGTTCCGGCGACATGAAGTGCGGCGACCCGACGACGATACCCGTAAGCGTTAGGCTGTCATTCCCGCCGGTGAACTTCGAGATGCCGAAGTCGGCGAGAATCGCCCGACCCGATTCGTCGTCGAGCAGGATGTTGGATGGTTTGATATCGCGATGCACAACGCCATGTCGATGTGCCCAGTCCAGCGCGTCCGTGAGCTCGGTGAGAATGCGGCGGGCGTCGCTGGACGACAGCCGGCCCTCGAGCCGAAGCCGGTCGGCGAGCGACTGGCCCCGAACATAGCCCATGACGAAGTACCAGATGCCGCCGCTCTCGCCGAACGTGTGCAGAGGGAGAATGCCGGGGTGAAAGAGGTGCGCGGCGATTCGCGCTTCGCGACGGAAGCGCTCGCGGCCTTCCGCCGCCTCGGCGAGATCCGGTCGCAGCACCTTGATGGCGACGAGCCGGTCGAGCGCCGGCTCGCGCGCGAGAAACACGGCTCCCATCCCGCCAGTGCCGAGTGGACGGAGGATCTCGTAGCGATCGCCGAGCGTCTGCTCGATGGCCGCGCGCAGCATCGCCTCGGCGTCGATCGCGTAGCTCGCGCTCGCAGCCGCGACCGCGGCGCGAGCGGCCGGAAGGCTATCGTCGCCCCCCGCCGCAACGATCAGAGACTCCACTTCGCGTCGCAGCTCCCGGTCTGCTCCACACGCGTCGTCGAGGTACGCGCCGCGATCCGCGGGCGGCCTTTCAAGCGCCGTCGCGACGACCGCCTTGATCTCCTCCCAGCGCCCAGCCGTCACGATCGCGCCAACTCACGACGCAGCCAGGCGCGGGCCACGACCCATTCGCGTTTTACCGTCGCCGGCGAGATGTGAAGCGCCTCGGCGGTGCTTTCGATGTTCAAGCCGGCGAAGTATCGGAGCTCGACGATGCGCGCCTGACGCTCGTCGAGCTCTGCGAGTCGTTCGAGCGCTTCGTTCAGGACGAGCACATCGACCGGGTCGCCGGCGGCAGACGAACCCGCTGCCGCATCGGCGTCGTCGAGCGCGAGCGGCCGCACGCCATCGCCGCGCTTCCGCGCTCGGCGCCGGCGCGCGTGGTCGACGAGGATGCGGCGCATCAGCTGCGCCGCCACGCCGAAGAAGTGGGCGCGGTTGCGCCACTGGACCCGCGACTGGTCGATGAGGCGGAGATACGCCTCGTGCACCAGTACCGTGGCCTGAAGCGTCACCTCATCCGACTCGCGCCGCATCGCCCGCGCTGCCTGGTGGTGCAGCTCGGCATACACCGCGGAGAAGAGCTGCTCGCTGACACCATGGTCTCCCTCACCCCACCCGATGAGAAGTCGAGTGACGTCAGGTGAGGATGCTGCCGACGAGTTCGAGCCGTGGAACGTCGTCATGGTGCACCACCGCAGCCGTGATAGGCCGCCAGGACCGCCCTTGCCGACGATATCGGTGCTCGGCTCACCCGTCAAGAAACCGCGACTCGGGCTGGCCCGGAGGAACCGGACAGTGGTGAGCCGCCGCGCGTCGCTGTCGCTCCGGCGGGTGTGCGATGACGATCGATGGATCGTGACGGGGGCGGGAGCCCGCAGTCAGACACCGTCATCATCGCTCGCGCACTGCGATCGAAACTGCCGCTGTGACGTCGCGCACGCGCGTTGCATGCGTCTGACCGCCGTACAAACATTCCCGTAGTCACCGGCGCTCCTTCTGGAATCGTCGGCGGCGGTCGTCGCTTGCTCGCTCGCTGATCCACCCAAGCCGCAAGACCTTACAGTGCTCGCAGCACACTCCGAGAGGACTCGCCGATGCTCCGTATCTCCTTAGTTGTCCTGGCGGCAATCGCGCTTTCCGCATGTCAGGATGCCGTCGCACCGACACCGCAACATGCCGCGCCCGCACCACAGCTCAGCATCGCGAGCACCGACGATGACGTGTCCGAGTCGATCGCGGGGAAATACATCGTGGTGTTCAACGATCGCGTGCAGGATGTCCCGGGATTGGCGCGGGGGCTCACCGCGGCGCACGGCGGATCGCTACGCTTCACGTATCAGCGTGCCCTTCACGGGTTCGCGGCGGACCTCCCCGAGCAGGCAGCGGTGGCGTTGACCCACAACCCTAACGTGGCGTATGTCGAGCAGGATCAGGTGATGCGGGCTTCCGGGACCGAAACAAACGCCACGTGGGGAATTGACCGGATCGACCAGCGCGCGCTCCCCCTGAGCACGACCTACACGTATAACGCGACTGGCGCCGGGGTGACGGCCTACATCATCGACACCGGCATCCGCTTCGACCACGATGAGTTTGGCGGGCGGGCGGTGACTGGATACGACGCGGTCACTGCGGGCGGCAACGCCGCCGACTGCAATGGGCACGGGACGCACGTTTCCGGAACTGTGGGTGGCACGAACTATGGCGTCGCCAAGGGCGTGACTCTCGTCGCGGTCCGCGTCCTCGGCTGCAGCGGCAGCGGGTCGACGTCGGGCGTCATCGCCGGCATTGAGTGGGTCACGACCAACCATCAGGTCGGGCAGCCGGCGGTCGCGAACATGAGCCTCGGTGGCGGCGCGTCGACGGCGCTCGATAACGCGGTGAGAAACTCAATCGCCGACGGCGTGGCCTACGCGATTGCCGCCGGTAACGGGAACTTCGTCGGCATCGCCCAGGACGCGTGCAAGTACTCCCCGGCGCGTGTGGCCGAGGCGATGACGATCGGTGCGACGGACAAGAACGACAAGAAAGCGTCGTGGTCCAACTACGGGAACTGCGTCGACTGGTTCGCGCCGGGCGTTGGCATTACGTCGGCCTGGTACACGAGCGCCAGCGCAACGAACACGATCAGCGGGACCTCGATGGCGACACCGCATACGACGGGCGTGGCCGCGCTGTATCTCCAGACCAACCCCTCTGCCACGCCGGCGCAGGTCCGTCAGGCGCTTTACGACAACACGACGAAGGGCGTCGTGACGAGCTCGAGGACCACGAACAATCACCTGCTCTTCTCGAACTACTGAGCTCGGAGCCTGGTCCACACGCCGTTGCGCACGAACGGGGCGGCCTTCTCGCGAG
>Ga0075423_10007494_pt1 | contig 10306 bp, 7 predicted proteins | sample SoiMethybrSBSTD2_FD_80114 | JGI IMG/M metagenome (GOLD analysis project Ga0075423, IMG submission 80114) | Bulk soil microbial communities from a Populus tree surrounding site in Tennessee, USA - Soil MetaG P. TD hybrid SBSTD2 | ecosystem: Environmental > Terrestrial > Soil > Tree plantation...
AGTGTCTCCAGCAACAGAAGGCCGATGCCAATAGAGATAGAGCTATCTGCCACGTTAAAGGTTGGCCAATGGTAACTTGAATAATAGACCTCGATAAAGTCAATCACGTATCCGTACCGCAAACGATCATAGAGATTGCCCGCAGCCCCACCCAGAACGAGCATCAGACCTAACTGCAGCTTCCAATTTTTTTGCGAGTTTCGCAGGGCAAACGCCAGAATCGCCACGAGGGCGAGACTGGAGATCAAGGTCAATACCCAGGGGACCCAGGGAGAGTCACTATTAGCCAAGAAGCCAAATGCTACGCCGGTGTTGCGGGTGTGAGCCAAGTCGAAAAAACCGGGGATGATTGTCCAGGATTGATGGAGCGGAAGGTAGGCTTCGACAAGAACCTTGGATAGCCGGTCCAGGATGAATATGGACAGGGCAACCAGAAAATGCGGCACTCGACTCATTCAACCTCTCGTTTCGCTCGGTGCCGAACAGGTTCGCAAATCAATCAAATTTCTGTCTCCGGTTCCCTCTTTTGAGGAGCCTGAAGGGCATGTGGGACATGAGGCTCAGCATACTGCTGTTCACAACCCCATCTCCTTAAGGGCTGCGGCACACTTCAGGCAAACCGTCTCGAAATCTTTGTCCTTACCAACGTCGTTTGAATAATTCCAGCAACGCTCGCATTTGGTTCCATCGGCGCGTTGTACCAGGACGTTCAAATCGTCCGTTTTGTGAAAGTACGTTTCAGCAGGCAGATTCTCTTCAATCTCGACCTGGGAAACGATAAACAGAGTCGGGAGGAAGGGTTCGTAGGTCTCCAAAAGTTCACGATACTTGGACGGTGAATTGAGTTTCACCTTAGCCTGGAGCGAATCACCGATGAATTTGTCTTTGCGAGCCCTCTCCAGCACCTTCAGGACTTCAGACCTTACTTCAATGAGCTGTTCCCAATTCGCCAGCCTTGCCAACGCCTCTCTGGAGAGCCCTTGTATGAGCTGTCCAGCGGGAATGAATTGAGCGATGTGCACGCTCTGAGCGCGGTCGAGGCTTTGAGGTAAATGCTGCCAGATTTCATCGCACGTAAAGCTGTAGATGGGTGCCATTGCCCGTGTCAGAGCATCGAGAATCTGATAAAGAACGGTCTGGGACGAGCGGCGAAGCTTCGAACCTGGAGCCGCCGTGTAAAGGCGGTCTTTGAGGATATTTAAGTAAAAGGCGCTCAGGTCGACGGTGACGAAATCATAAACAGCGTGGTAGATCCTGTGGAACTCATACTCCTCGTACCAACGATAGGCTTTCTCCAGAAGCTGAGAAGTCCGTAGGAGGGCCCACTGGTCGACTTCTGAAAGAGCCTCAGGTGTCACGCTGCTCGTAGCAGGATCAAAGTCATAGAGGTTCCCCAGCATGAAACGAGCAGTGTTGCGGAATTTGAAGTAGGCCTCGGAAAGGCGAGTAATCATGTCCTTGGAGATTCGCACATCCTCTTTAAAATCACTCGCAGCTATCCACAGGCGCAGAATTTCAGCTCCATTGGACTTGATGATGGTTTGAGGTTCGATGACATTCCCTAGGGACTTGGACATAGCTCGCCCGTCGGCATCCAAGGTCCATCCATGAGTCAGAACCTGGCGATAAGGCGCTCCCCCATGCACGCCGACCCCGATCAACAGAGAGCTGTGGAACCAGCCTCGATACTGATCGCTCCCCTCAATATAGACGTCGGCCGGCCACGGGACATCGGCACGCTTTCCCAGGACCGCCTCGTGGCTGGAGCCGGAATCGAACCAGACGTCCAGGATGTCCGTCTCCTTCTGAAACTTTTTGGCGCCACACTTCGGACAAGAGGCATCTGCCGGCAACAGTTCTTCCGGACTGAGCTGAAACCAGGCGTCGGATCCCTGCTGTTGGAAGATTGAAGCAACATGGTCGATGAACCTCTTTTCGACAATCGGTTCATTGCACTGGTCGCAGTAGAAAGCGATGATGGGAACCCCCCAGACTCGTTGGCGCGAAATACACCAGTCAGGACGATCAGCGATCATGTTGGAGATCCGCTCTTCACCCCATTCAGGCAACCAGCGAACCTGCCTGATGGCGTCCAGGGAGTGCTTGCGTAGTTCAGCGTGATCTAGCTCAATAAACCATTGAGGCGTCGCCCGAAAGATCACTGGATTGTGACAGCGCCAGCAGTGAGGATAAGCATGTTTGATCTTCTCTACCGCCAGCAGCGCGCCGTGCGCCTTCAAGAGTTCGACAATCGGCTCATTGGACTGGAAAACATTCATCCCTTCAACGTGCTCGGTTCCTGCGACGAATCGGCCGCGGCCGTCAACCGGACAGTAAATCTCAAGCCCGTATGCCTTCCCAACCAGATAGTCTTCCTGACCATGACCTGGAGCCGTGTGAACACATCCCGTTCCTTGTTCCAGGGTTACATGGTCACCGAGGACCAAAAGGGAATCTCGCTCTAAGAATGGGTGCCTTGCTTGCAGACGCTCCAGCCGGTCTCCGCGGAAGCGGGCCAGAATTGTCTCTGGCTGAAAGCCGCACTTCGACGCGGTTTGCTCCACCAGTTCTGAAGCCGTGATGTAGACTTCTTCTCCTACTTCAAAAGCGGAGTACTCAATAGCGGGATGAAACGCGATCGCCAGGTTGGCGGGCAACGTCCAGGGCGTTGTCGTCCAGATGATGATGAAGACCTTCCTGTCCTTGAGAGCAGGATCTACCAAGGACGGATCGACGTTGAGCCGGAACTTGACGTAGATCGAGGGTGAGGAGTGATCTTCGTATTCGACTTCCGCCTCGGCCAAAGCCGTCTGGCAGGAAATGCACCAATAGACAGGTTTCAAGCCTTTATAAATGAAACCTTTTTCGACGAACTTGCCAAAGGTTTGAGCGATAGTGGCCTCGTATTCATGGCTCATGGTAAGGTAAGGAGCGTCCCATTCACCCAAGATACCCAGACGTCTGAATTCCTGTCCCTGGAGCTCCACAAACTTCTGTGCATATTTCCGGCATTCCTGGCGCACTTCAACCAACGTCATGGAGGCCTTCTTCTTGCCCAATGCCTGATCGACCTTGATCTCAATCGGCAAGCCGTGGCAGTCCCAGCCGGGAATGTAAGGGGCATTGAAGCCAGCCATAGTACGCGACTTGACGATGAAGTCCTTGAGAATTTTGTTCTCCGCAGTACCCAGATGAATGTTTCCGTTGGCGTAGGGAGGGCCGTCGTGCAGCGTGAAGACAGGCAAAGCAGCTCGGCTCTCTCTGATCCTCTTATAAAGGCCGATGCTTTCCCACCGTTCTAGAATTAGAGGCTCGGAAGACGGCAAGCTGGCCTTCATTGGAAAGTTCGTTTTGGGAAGATTGATAGTGCTCTTAAGATCCAGTGTTTGCGCCATGCGAGTCCTTCTGTCAGGAAACTGACCGATTCACAAAGATGGGGATTATAGTCGAAGAAGGGGGCTTTGTCTATGCGGCCACAACCGCGTCGAATAAGGACTTGTGAAGATCGCGAACGGTTAGGACCGTGGAATCCGAGGCCCAAAAGGATGTTCTGAGCGGCGCCAGACAGTGGTTTGGCTCGACACTCTAGTCCTACTGTGACGATTTCGTTAAGGATTCTGCGAGGGCTCTGTGCGAAAGGCAAAGACTTCTTGGAGACTCCGTGTAGTTGTACTATGATCGCTCAATTTTGAACCGTGAACTCTCTTCATTGAGGTTTTTACACTAGACATGCCCAAACGTCTCAGGGTCCTCTATCTGCAACCCCCGCCACAATCCAGCGAGCCATGGAAGTCTGATGTCATCAGCGCCGTTGGCAGTCGGCACGAATTGCTCCTTTACGACCGGAATCTCCCGTTGTCTCAGCAATTTGACGGAGTCGAGGCTGTTCTCGATCACGGCGGCTCCATGGGGACTCATGCCATGGCTGACGTCGTCGGACTGCTCAAGTTGTGGCAAATTCTCGGGACCGGTTTTGATCATTTTGATTTGGACTACTGGCGCGGGAAAAGAATACCCGTTGCGAACTGTCCTGGAGAGTTCTCAGCCGTTCCTCTGGCGGAGTGTGCACTGATGTTCATGCTGCTACTTTCCCGCCATTGGCAGGAGACCCAGGATAACCTCCGCCGCGGGGTCTTGTATCTTCCGTTTGGCAACGAACTGGCTAGCCGCTCCCTGCTGCTGGTCGGATTTGGGGCCAGTGCTCGCGAATTGGCCCGGAGAGCAAAGGCGTTTGGCATGAAAATCTCCGCCATCGATATCCGCGATATCTCTCCGGAGGAACGACAGGAGTTCGGCATAGAATTCGCCGGCAAGCCTGCGGATCTCGACCGTGTCTTGGCGGAGAGTGATTTCGTGTCGTTGCATCTGCACCTCAATGTGCAGACGCGACAGATCATTGATGAGCGCAGGCTGAGACTGATGAAACCGACAGCCTGTCTGATTAATGTGGCCAGAGGAGCGTTGGTCGACGAAGGAGCTCTTCTTGAGGCGCTCAAGGAACGGCGATTGGCCGGAGCAGGTCTGGATGTATTTGGCCAGGAGCCGATGCCCGAGAATCATCCCTTATTGAAGCTGGCAAATGTTGTGGCCACGCCCCACGTTTCCGGGGCGACCTACGGGACCTCATGGCGTCGCGCTGACTGTGCGGCCCGCAACCTGGACCGCATCGCCGCAGGGCTCGAACCGCTCCATCGCATCGACCTGTCCACCTCATGACAAGCCTTGCTGCTATCGTTGTGAAGTTAGAAGCTTAGGGAAATATGATCGCCGAGATCGAAAAGGCCAGAAAGCTGAAAGCCAAGTTGAGAGCGGGTGAAGTCTGTCTTGGGGCACAGATCGCTTTCTCCGATCCAGCCGTGGCGGAAATCCTGGGCCACGCGGGATACGATTGGTTGGTAGTGGATACAGAACATTCAGCCAACTCCACAGCCACGGTACGGGCGATGCTCCAAGCCGGAGCAGCTACGAACGCGGTTGTTCTTGCCCGGCCACTGAGGTTTGACGCGGATGAAATTCGGCGATTTCTGGATCTGGGTTCGCCGGGTGTCCTCTGTCCCTTCGTTAACACCGGAGAGGAGGCAGAGAGACTCGTGCAGGCCTGTCGCTACCCGCCTGCTGGGATTCGAGGATATGGGCCTCGCCGGGCAGGAGTGTACGGGTTCGATGCGGACGAGTATTTCCGCGAGGCGAACAATTCTTTGCTCTGCATCCCGATCATCGAGTCAAAATTGAGCGTGGAAAATATTGAAGAGATCGTCGCAGTCGACGGGATTGACGCGGTCTGTATCGGTCCGATGGATCTTTCCATATCGTTGGGAAGGTTCAAACAGTTTGAGAGTTCCGTCTATCTCGAAGCCCATGAGAAGGTGCGGCGTGCCTGTCGAAAGCACCAGAAAGCGATGGGCACTGCCTGTTATAGCCTGGACCACGCCAGGCTGTCTGCGTCTCGGGGCGACCAACTCTTACTCGTTGGCGGAGACGACCAATATCTCTCAGCGGAGGCCCGTCGTTGGGTAGAGGCATTGAGAGACTGAATTCGGGATTTCATAGACCAGATGCAACCACCCTGCATACTTCAGAGGGTGGATTTGCCATGACTATCGATCTGCGGCTCGCTCTCAGCCAAGGTTTGCACCCGACTCTTCGAACTCCGAAACCCGGTCGGGCTGTATCCCCTCCCAAGACGGGAGGGGACTTTTTTCACACCTTCCGTCCCAAGGGGAACCTTCGTGATTCCTCATCGGGAGGATGCAGGCGTAGGTACCATTTGGCGACAGCCACAACACGATCGGCTTTATGAAGGCATGCCCCAGCGAAGTCCGGAAATCAGGGCCACGTGCCTAATCCAGCGGTGCCAAGTTCCCACTCAACTACTCCAGTAGCCGACCGGGCCCGTCGCAAGATTTTCCGTAGGCTCATACCGTTCCTGTTCATCCTTTACATCATCGCCTACCTGGATCGCGCCAATGTCGCCTTTGCCAAAATACCGATGTCGGCTGATCTTGGCTTTTCTGACGCGGTCTTCGGACTGGGCGCAGGGATTTTCTACGCAGGCTATGTTCTTCTAGAGATTCCCGGCGCGCTCATTGTCGAAAGATGGAGCGCGCGGATCTGGATGTCACGGATTATGATCACCTGGGGGCTGTGCACCGTCTGGGTGGGATTCGTTCACACTGCGAACCGGTTTTACCTCAGCCGTTGTCTGCTGGGTATTGCTGAAGGAGGGTTCTTTCCAGGGATTGTAGTCTATCTCTCTCATTGGTTTACCAGGTACGACAGGGCCCGAGCCATGGCAGGTTTCACCATGGCGGCTCCCGCTGCTCTGGTTGTTGGAGCGCCCATTTCCGCCTTCATTCTCACGTTCAACGGCTTTGGTCTGCAAGGTTGGCGCTGGGTGTTCATCCTGGAAGGCCTGCCTGCCGTCCTGTTCGGCGTGGTCATCCTGTTTTTCCTCACGGACCATCCGCGCCATGCCCAGTGGCTCGAGGAGGATGAACGGGAATGGATTTCCGGCAAGCTGGAGGAGGAGAAGCAGGAGTTGCGCAGCGCCGGACACCTGACGGTCTGGCAAGGGCTTCGCAAACCAAACGTCCTGCTACTGGCTCTGGCGTGTGCTTTCGCCAATCTTTCGATGTTTGCCTATCTGCTCTGGCTGCCAACTACGATTCGAAATGCTTCGGGGCTTTCAGTTACTCTTTCAACGGTCTGTTCTGCCCTCCCTTTTGCTTTTGCGATGGTAACGATCCCTCTAGCCGGTCGCTCTTCAGACAAAACTGGAAAGCGAAAACGTCACACGATCATTCCGCTGGTTCTGGCCGCCGGTTTCTTTATGCTCAGCGCAATTCCCGGCCTGCCATTTCCGGCTGTACTGCTGCTGCTCTGCTTGACTGGCGCCGCAGCTTTTTCCTGGGGAGTTTCTTTCTGGGTGATCCCTGGCTTGATTCTCGGTGAGTCTGCCGCCGCTGCCTCGGTCGGCTTCATCAACATGGTAAACAGCGTCGGGTCCTTCATTGGCCCGACGGTCACAGGTTATCTGCTATCCAGCAATTTCACCCATCGCGAGGTCGTGACCTTCCTCTCCTCCTGCTTCCTCATCTCGGCCGCCCTGGTCGCTGCAGTGCGGCCGAAGCAGAATTCGCTGTTGTGATTCTCACTGAATATTGACTTGGAAGGACTGCCGACTTTTCCCCAGGAAAATTGATTTGCCAGTGCTTCATTGGCTGTTTGCCTTAGGTTACTTCAGATGAAATTCCTTCCACGGCACTTCGTTCAAGATGAGTCTCTCGAGCTCCAAAACATCGGGTCGATAGAACTCCACCAGTTTGCAACGTAAATTGGCGTCGATTTCAGGAGCAGGTTCCACAATTGTGTTGATCTAGGTGTGGAACCAGAATCGAAGGACCCTCCTTCGATTTTCAGGTAATGCCCTCCAAAGCCGCCATAATGGGGAAATGCGGCACGCAGCGGGGATAAACCAGGGAAATCGCTGCCGTACGCCGCCTTGGTGGTACCGCTCACCAAGGTTCCTGGGAGAAAAACTCGGATCCAAACCAAGGTAAGTTAGGATCGAGTCCACAACGAATTTAGGGCGCGGCTCCAAATCTTCTGCAAAAAAGATCTTCAATTGCTCAGAGGGAAAATGCTTCGCAAAAGATCCTATGATACGGCCGTATTCCCCTAGTCTCAGAAAGCCGGTAGCGTTCGGTTCTGACGATGGATCCGAGATCACTTGCTCAAAGGTTCGGCGTTCACCAGCCGTTCGAACCGCCATCCGGTAATGCGAAAAAGCACGATCCACGGGATTTCTCAAGAGGGCTATCAGCTTAACCTTGGGCATGAGATCAGAGATTCGCTTCGGGACATGCGGGTAAGCCATGTAATGAGGCGTAACCTTGCCCCATTGAACGTCTGCGGGAGCGCCTCCGAAGAATTCACGTACGAATTCATCCCACCCTCTTGCAAACCATTCTTCATTCGAAAAGAAGGAGATTTCCTTTTCCGGCGGAAGGTAAATCCTCGGATGATGACGGAGGTAGTGGAATAGAGACGTAGTTCCTGACTTGGCCGCTCCAATTACAAGAAAATCGAGCAGTTTCGACTTCACGTTATCCTATCCCCGAGCGACACGGCCATGTTCCATTCTGGAATGGCACTGGAGGAGCTGCTGAAAACTACCTTTCGCAAGGTCGCTAACCGATGTCGCTCACAACTCAAAGCTAAGGGAGGGAAGGTACTGGCCCCGCGAGAGAAAACTTCGGAAGACTCGAGAACGTGAGGAGAGACTAGCTCCACTCCCGCCGGCGGTCCCAGATGCCGTCGGCACAACGCAGCGCGAGAGCGCCAATGGTTGAGGTGGGGTTCACGGCCGCGCTTGTTGTGAAAGAGCTTCCGTCAACAACGAACAGGTTCTTCACATCGTGGGCCTGATGCCAGGCATTGACAACCGAATTCGCAGGATTGCTCCCCATGCGAGCTGTGCCCAGGAGGTGGAAGGCCGGAGCGATAACTCCGCTATCCAGTGTTTCGATAGCCCCGGCCGCTTCCAAAGCCTGGCGCGCCATGGCGAGACCGTGGTCGACCATTTTCAGGCTATTCTGACTGAAGGTGTAGGAAACCCGCGGCGCGGGAATTCCATTGGAGTCTTTGGCGTGCGGGTCCAGTTCGACACGGTTGCTGGCTTCAGGCAGGTCTTCGCCCAAAACGGTGATACGGATCACATGAGGAAAGCGGCGTCGCATGGCGCGATGATGCTCTGCTCCCCAAGGCACCGGCTGGTTCACAAAGCTACCCCAAGCGTGGTGAAGAGGACCAAAACTGCGCTCGAGCAGGAATGTATAGCCACGGACAAAACCGCGCTTCAGATCGCTTTCATAGAACTGCTGGCTGAAGGCCGGAATGCCGAACGGGCCGTCATGGGCATCAATGCGCTGCTCGAAAATTCCCTCGATGAACCGGAAGGGATGAATCATGAAATTCTTGCCGACCAGCCCGGATGAATTCCCAAGGCCTTGCGGGAACAGTTTGGACTTGGAGTTCAAGAGAAGTCGCGGAGTCCCAATCCCATTGGCAGCGACGACCACCACTTTGGCCAGCTGCTCCTGAAGCTTGCCATTCCGATCGTAGTAAAGTGCTCCACGCGCCCGTCCCTGTCCATCCAGGCTGATCTCGCGCACTCGTGCCGAAGTCTTCAGAGCTGCGCCCAGGCGAATTGCTTTGGGCCAATAGGTCACATCGGTGCTCGCCTTCGAGCCGATGGGACAACCAAACATGCATTTTCCGTGAAGGTCACAGGCTGGCCGGCCGTCGTAGTCTTGGGAGATGATTGCATTGTCGGAAACCCACCAGTACCAGCCCAGCTTGTCAAATCCTCTACCGATCGTCTCTCCCAGGACTCCCAACGGCAGTGGGGCAGTGGGGCGCTTGGAGCGGGTTGGATTGGCGGGATCACCGGCCAATCCGGCCACTCCCATCTCACGGTCGTTCTGATCGTAGTAGGGCTCTAGGTCCTGATAGCGAATCGGCCAATCATCGGCTATGCCGTCTAGCGTTTTGACTCTGAAATCGGAAGGATGAAAACGGGGAAAATGGCCGGTCCAATGAATTGTGCTTCCACCCACGGCGTTGAACATCAGAACGTTCGGAGGATTTCCTCCGGCTGGCACAACCGGATAGTCTTCGGGCCGCTGCCGCACGTTCGGACTGAAATGGAATCGACCTCGATGAAGCTGTATCTCCCAATCGGGGCTAGTGGAGGGATAGTCGGTTGGCTTCACCCAATCTCCCTGCTCCAGGCACACAACTTTGACGCCACGCTCGGCCACCCGTTTTGTTACTGCGGCGCCTGCGGCGCCAGAACCAATGACGAGGACGTCGGCTCTCTCCTCAGCCATCAATCAACCTCCCGATAAAACTTCGGTTTTTTGCGCACTTCCGCCAGGGCGCTCTCATCAAAACTTTTCATCCGGGGACCGTGCAGGTTTGTAGCGTGGAAGTCGTAACCAATGAGCTTCCAGATCCGCGGTTGGATGTAGTAGGCCTCGTAAACGGCGTCGCGCAGAGCAGGGAAATCCTGCGAGGACTGTTGTTCGAAGTCTCGAAGCACTTTTATCCGGTGCTCGGAAGGCAGCGAGGCGAAATCCTTTTGAAACTGTTTGACGCTGATTTCCGTGAAGGACCTGAGCGCTTTGCGGAGAGTCTCACCCAGGCCCGGAATCTGACGTGCCAGTCGATCCAGGTATTCGACCGTGCCAACTTGGCTGGCGGCGGGCATGCCATCGCCTGCAGGGATGATCTCATCAATGGCTGC
>Ga0075423_10007495_pt1 | contig 10306 bp, 6 predicted proteins | sample SoiMethybrSBSTD2_FD_80114 | JGI IMG/M metagenome (GOLD analysis project Ga0075423, IMG submission 80114) | Bulk soil microbial communities from a Populus tree surrounding site in Tennessee, USA - Soil MetaG P. TD hybrid SBSTD2 | ecosystem: Environmental > Terrestrial > Soil > Tree plantation...
CTCTACGAGCTGCCGCCGGCCGAGCAGAAGAAGATCAAGCAGCTGCCGGGCGATCTCTCGATCGTGCTCGACAACCTCGAGAAGTCGCACGACTGGCTCCTCAAGGGCGACGTCTTCACGCCTGACGTCATCGAGACGTGGCTCGAGTACAAGCGGAAGAACGAGGTCGACGCGGTGCGGCTGCGTCCGCACCCGTGGGAGTTCGCGCTCTACTTCGATATTTGAGCTCATCGGGGGGAGCATCGCCGCTCCCCCCGATATCTTCAGCGGCTCGACCACGACATCCGCGACCGAGAACGACTAGCGCACGGGTCGCCGGTCGTCGAGCAGTTGACCGTACTCGAGCTTCACGATGCGATCGCCCAGGTGGTAGTAGCGATCGTCGTGGCTGATCACCACGACCGTCTTGCCCCGCGCCCTGAGGTCGGCCAGCACCCGCGTGTAGAAGATGTCGCGATAGTGGGCATCCTGGTCGGCGGCCCATTCGTCGAAGACGTAGATCGGCCGGTCCTCGAGGAACGCGGTGAGCAGGGGGCGAGGCGTTTGCGCTGCCCCTGCGATAAGGCTGTGGTCGAGAGCGCGCCGTTCTTGATCTCGAGCTTCGCGTCGAGCTCCAGCTCGACCAGGTGTGCCTGAGCCCGCGCTTCGATATCGACGCCGTGCAGTCCGAGCAAGGCGTCGAAGAAGTAGAAATCGGAGAAGACCGCCGAGAAGTTTCCGCATTACCAGTCGCGGTTCGTGTCCGTGGTCGCCTACCCTTCGAGACGGATCGCGCCGAGGTCGGGAGGGTAGAGCCCGGTCAGGAGCTTGACGAACGTCGACTTCCCGCTGCCGTTGCCGCCGACGACGAAGACGAGCTCGCCGCGCAAGAGTGTCATGTCGAGGGGCCCGAGCACGAATGCCCTGCCGTCGACGTCACGCGGGTACATGAACGTCGCGCCGTCGAGCTCGATCCGCTGCCACCCGACGGCCTGTTCCGTGCGGGCCGGCGCCGGCGCCGGCCCGTTGGGCGGGGCGAGCGACACGCCGAGCTGACGGATCTTATCGAGGGCGATTTGTCCGCGACTGAAGACTGGCCAGGTGTCGATGATTCCCCAGATCGGGGCCATCATGTAGAGCGTCGCCAGGACGTAGCCCGTCACCGTCGCGGTGCGCTCGCCCGCGCCGCCGGGAGTAGCGACGAGCAAACCGCCGAGCAGTCCGTAGAACAGGAGCTGGTTCCAGGTGTCGGCGATCAGGTGATGGCGTACTCCGGCGGGCCCGCGGCGGCGCAGCTCATCCGTGGTGGCCTCGATTCGCTCCGTGAGAAAGGCATCGCGCCGGCCCGCGTGGTCAGCAACCGGTGCCCGACGACCCCGATCGCCGCCACCACCGCGATGGCCATCAGGAGCCGCCAGGAAAGCCATGCGAGATAGACGGCGCAGCCGAGCAGCATCGCCATGTGCATCGCCACCGCCGGCACGTTCTGCGCGGCCCAACCGAGCAAGGCGATGTCGTCGGTCAGAATGACGAGGACTCGCGGGATGCCGATCGTCTCCAGCTGCTTGAGTGGCGTGGCCAACACCCACCGGCTGAGCTCGCGACAGAGGTCGGCCAACGTCTGCTGGCTGAATCGGTTGAGCAGCAGGCGCGCCACCGCCTGGCTCGGCCGGCGATGTCGGCGGCCACGGCCACCGCCCACGCCCGAACGGGAACGAGCCCAAGCAAAAGGCTCACGGTGACCTCGATCGTGAGGCCGTCGACGCCGCCCGCTCGAGGGACCGGATGACATGCGACGCGAGCGTGCGGACATGGGGCTCGATCAGCATCAGTCCGGAGTCGTCGGCGGCCACCGAGTACAACTCGACTCCGCCCCGTGCCAGGTCGCGCCAGATCGATCGCAGATCGGTCGTCGGGGCGACCTTGCGCCCCTCGGCGCTGAAGAGGACCACGGGTCCGGGGTAGGCACGGATCGCATAGCGCTGGAACGCCGTCGTGTTGGCGCGCGTCACGGCATAGAGCGAGAAATCCTGTCGCGCGCTGTGCAGGAGATCGCGCTTGGCGAGTATCTCCGCGACGAGGGTGAGCCGATCGCGTAGATACCGAAGCCGCGCCGGCCCGCGCAGACTCTTGAACGTCTCGACATAGAGCTGCAGGCGTGTCGCAATGAATCCGAGCAGCGCCGGGACGCGCGTCGAGTTTCCGTCGGCCGACGGCGACACCGCCTCCGGAGGCCATGTGTCGAGAAGTCCTAGAAACGCAACGCTCTGGCCCGCGGCGTGCAGCTGCTGCGCCATCTCGTAGGCCACGATGCCGCCCATGCACATCCCCACGAGATAGTACGGGCCGTTCGGCTGGAGTTCGCGGATCTCGTCGAGATACGCCGACGCGATGGCTTCGATCGTCGCCAGCGGAATCCCGGCCCCGTCGACGCCGCGCGACTGCAGACCGTAGAACGGTTGGTCCGGTCCCAGCAGCCGGGCGAGTCGCTGGTAGCCGAGGACGGTGCCGCCCACGCCGGGGGTCACGAACAGCGGTGGCCGACTGCCGCCGGGCTGTATAGCGACGAGGGAGCGACCCGGTGGAGGACTCGTCCCGCGTCGTAGAGCGGCCGCGAGGCCGGCGATGGTGGAATGCTCGAAGAGCGTCGCCAACGGGAGAACGACGCCGAAGGCGTTCTCCACCCGCGCCATCAATCGGATCGCCAGCAGCGAGTGGCCGCCGAGCTGGAAGAAGCTGTCGTGGATGCCGACCTGGCCGACGGCGAGGACATCTCGCCAGATCTGCGCGAGTCGGCGCTCGAGCTCGTCGCGCGGCGCAATCGGCGCCGGAACGTCCGGCGCCTCCTGAGGGTCGGGCAGCGCGCGGCGGTCCAGCTTGCCGCTCACATTCAGGGGTAGCTGGTCGAGTCGCACGAGCGTCGTCGGGATCATGTACTCGGGCAGCGTCTGCCGGAGAAACTCGCGAAGCTCGCTCGTGTCGAGCGGCCCCTCGCCGACGACATAGCCGACGAGTCGCGCCTCGCCGCCCGGCGCCCGGCGCGCCACGACCGCCGCGTTGCGGACCCGCGGGTGACGGGTCAACGTGGCCTCGACTTCGCCCGGTTCGACACGGAAGCCGCGGATCTTCACCTGATCGTCGATGCGTCCGATAAACTCCAGCGTTCCATCGGCGAGCCATCGGACCAGATCGCCGGTTCGGTACAGGCGCTCGTCGAGCCTCGGCGACAGCCGGTGTTCCACGAACCGCTCGGCCGTGAGCTCTGGACGCCCGATGTAGCCTCGCGCCACCGCATCACCGCCGATCCACAGCTCGCCGGGTACTCCGATCGGGACCGGTCGGCGAGACCGATCCAACACGTAGACGCGGGTGTTAGCGATGGGTCGTCCGATCGGCACGGAGTACCCGGGCGGGGGCGGGCTCGTCACAACGTGACTGCACGCAAAGGTGGCGCCCTCGGTGGGCCCATATCCGTTGATGACGGAGAGGCGCGGCATCGCCGCGAGCACCCGTCGGACATGCGACGGGGAAACGACGTCGCCCCCAGCGAGAAGCTGACGCAGCGGTCGCAGGCTCTCGATGGCGTGGTCCACGACGTGCTCGAAGAGCCCGGACGTGAGCCACAAGGTCGTCACACTGTTGTCAGCGATCACCTCGCGCAGCTCGGCGAGCACCGGTACTCCGGGAGGGGCCATGACCAGTCGGCCGCCGTTGAGCAGTGCGCCCCAGATCTCGAACGCAGAGACGTCGAACGAAAGCGCCGTGAGCTGCAGAACGACCTCGTCGCGTCCGAAATGCGCGTAGCTCGTCCCCTTGACCAGACGAGTCACGTTGCGATGTGTCACGGCGACGCCTTTGGGCTCACCCGTGGAGCCCGACGTGTAGGTCACGTGGGCGAGATCCTCCGCGGTGACGGAGGCATCGGGCCGCGTATCGGCGCTCGTCGCGATGACATCCGAGTCCGCGTCGAGGCGGATCACGAGGCCGTCGAACTTCGGCAGCCGGCTCTCCATCCGCGCGTGGGTGAGTACGACGTCGATCGTCGTGTTCCGGATCATGAAAGCCAGACGCTCCGGCGGCGCCAGCAAGTCGAGCGGGACGTAGGCGCCGCCCGCCTTCAGGATGCCGAGGATGGCGACGATCATGTCCACGGAGCGGTCGATCAGCACGCCGACTCGAGCCCCGGCAGCGACGCCGGCTGCGCGAAGATGATGGCTCAGCTGATTGGCACGGCGATCGAGCTCGCGGTACGTCAGCGCGACACCCGCGTTCACCAGCGCCACAGCGTTCGGCGCCTCGTCGGCCTGCTCCTCGAAGAGGCCATGCACGGTTCGATCCCGGGGATAAGGCGCGTCGGTGGCGTTCCATTCGACCAGGAGCTGACGGGTCTCGGCGTCGCCGAGCATGCGCAGCGCCGAGATGCGAGAGGCGGGCTCGGCGACCACGCTCTCGAGGAGCGCGTGGTAGTGGGCGGCGAGCCGCGCCATCGTCGCCCGCTCGAAGAGATCGCGCTTGTACTGCAGGGTGGCCCGCAGCGTTCCGTCCCCGGCGTCGGCGATGAAGACGCTCAGGTCGAACGGCGAGGCCACCGTGATGAACCCAAGGTCGCCCCCGGCCCTCCCGTCCTGAAGGACGAAATTGATCTGGAACAGGGGGTTCTGCGCGAGAACGCGCGCGGGCTGCAGCTCCTCGACGAGCTTCTCGAACGGCATGTCCGGGTGCGCGTAGGCGCCGAGGCAGGTTTCGCGCATCCGGGCCAAGAGCTCCTGAAAGGGCGGATCGCCGGACAAATCGGTGCGAAGGACCAGCGTGTTGACGAAGCAGCCGACGAGCGGCTCCAGCTCGACGTGGCTTCGATTCGCGACCGGTGTGCCGACGGCGATGTCGTCCTGCCCGCAGTAGCGGGCCAGCACCACTTTGAACGCGGCCAGCAGGGTCATGAAGAGCGTGACGCCTTCGCGACGGCTCAAAGCCCTGAGCTCGTCGACCAGCGGGCGGGGCACGAAGAAGTCGTGGCTTGCTCCGGCCGATGTCGCCGGCCTGGATCGCGGACGATCGGTCGGTAGCTCGAGCGGCGCCGGCAGCGGCGTCAACCGCTCGCGCCAGAACCGACGCTGGGTCTCGCGGACGTCGCCGTCGAGCCACTGCCGTTGCCACACGGCGAAGTCTGCGTATCGCAGCGGCAGCGGGGCGAGCGGCGCCGGCACGCCGGCCAGACGTGCCGTGTACAGCGCATCCAGATCGCGGGCCAGGATGCCGAGCGACCAGCCGTCGGCGACGATGTGATGGACCTCGAAGCAGAGTACGTGCTCGTCGAAGGCCGACGTGATCAGGAGCGGTCGGAACAGGGGGCCGGTCGCGAGCTCGAACGGGCGCGAGGCGTGCTCGTTGATCAGCCGGCGCGTTGCCGCGGGCCGCTGTGCCGGCGGGAGCGACCGCAGATCGACGACGTCCAGCGAGATCAGGTCCGCGCTGCCGATGCGCTGGACGGGCACGCCGTCGCGACTCGGAAAGGTCGCCCGCAGCGATTCGTGCCGCTTCGCCAGGTCGTGAACGGCCTGCCTCAGCGCTGCGACGTCGAGCACGCCGCGGATCGGGCGCCGGGTGGCGATGGTGTAGGCCGGGGAGCCCGGCTCCAGCTGGGCGAGGAACCATAGCCGCTCCTGGGCGAAAGAAAGAGGAAGCTCCTCTCCCGCGCCGGTCTCGCGGAGCCACGCCATGATCTCGGCCTTGCGGACCGTGAGTTCGGCGCGCAACGCGTCGGTCAGTACGCCCTCGGGTGCACTACAGCGCAGGCGATCAGCGTCGAGCGCCAACGTGATATCGAGCGTGCGAAGATGCGCGACGAGCTCGGCGGCCGTCATCCGGTGCAGCCTAGAATTCTTCGATGACCCGTCGATTCTGTTTCGTGGCGGGAATGCTCTTCAGCAGCGCTTCGACCTCCGCGTCCGACAAGCCAGCGAGCCGGGCGAGCAGCTGCTCCCGACTCGCGCTCGCCGCCGCGGGCCCCACAACGTCGGCGGATTTCTCGATCACCGCGATGTGTGCCGCGAGCTCGGCGATCGTGGGCTTCTCGAAGAGCAGACGCAGCGGCAGCTCCACGCGGAGCGTTTTCCGGACGCGGGCAATGACCTGGATACCCAAGAGTGAGTGCCCGCCGAGCTCGAAGAAATTGTCGAGCATCCCGACTCGGTCGAGTTTGAGCACCTCGGCGATGATCTCGGCGAGCGCGCGCTCCTCCTGAGTGCGAGGCGCAACGAAGCCGGCCGCCCGGCCCCGGGGCGGCTCATCGGACGACGAAAGGGCACGCCGATCGAGCTTGCCGTTCGGCGTCAGTGGCAGCGTAGCGAGGGGCACGAACACCGAGGGCACCATGTAGTCGGGCAGGCGCGATCGCGCGAACGCGCGCAGGTCGTCAGGTGCGGCGCCGCCGCCGCGGACCACGACGAAGCCGATCAGGCGCTCGTCACCGCTCGCGGCGCTCATCGCCACCGCGGCCGCCTCCACGGCGGGATGCGCGGCCAGCACCGCCTCGATCTCGTTCGGTTCAGCTCGAATACCCCGGATTTTCATCTGGTTGTCGATGCGGCCCAGGAGCTCCAGGTTGCCGTCGGGAAGGAAGCGGCCGCGATCTCCAGTCGCGTACAGGCGCTCGTCCGGGTCGCGGCTGAAGGGATCGCGAACGAATTTCTGGGCCGTGAGCTCCGGATTGCCGAGATAGCCACGCGCGAGCCCGTCACCGCCGACGTGAATCTGTCCCGAAACGCCGATGGGCAGTGGATTGGCATGGCGGTCCAACACATAGACGCGCGTGTTGTCGATTGGCCGCCCAATCGGGACGCGCTCCAGCGACCGTGGGTTCTCTATGACGTACGCGGTCACGTCGCCCGCGACTTCGGAGGAGCCATACAGATTGACGAACGTCGCGCCGGGCATCGCGGTCAGAAAGCGTGTCGCGAGCTCGGGCGTGATCGTTTCACCGCTGGTGACCCAGAATTTCAGCCGGGGCAGCCGGCGGGCCAGGTCGGGGACGCTGTCGAGGAGCACTCGGAGCAGCGACGGCACGAGGACGATGCGCGTGACCCGGTTGGCCGACAGCATCGCGACCAGGCCCGCCGGGTCTTCCATAGTCTCGTCGGGGACGATCACGTTCGGCACGCCTTGCAGCAGCGGACCGAAAATCTCCCACATCGCGTCCACGAAGCTCAGCGCCGTCGTCTGGCAGCAGACCTCATCCGGCCCGAACGGCCAGCGCCGCCACATCCACGCGAATCGATTGATCGATGCGCGATGCGGCGACCGCACGCCCTTCGGCATGCCGGTCGAGCCGGAGGTGTAGATGACATACGCCAGGTCCTCCGAGCCCACGCCGCTGTCCGGATTGGCGCCGTCGACCGGCGCCGCGGGCTTGAGGATCGTGTCCAGGCACACGACCTCGCATCCCCCGGAGGGCACGTGCTCCGTCAGCCGCCGGACGGTCAACAGGACCGGCGCCCGACTGTCGGCCAGCATGAAGGCGAGCCGGGGTCGGGGATATTGCGGATCCATCGGGACGTACGCGCCGCCGGCTTTGAGGACGCCGAGCAGCGCCACGACGGTCTCGACCGATCGATCGATACAGACGCCGACCGATACGCCGCGGCCTACCCCGCGGGCCCTCAGTTCGCTACACAGCTGGTTGGCCTGCGCGTTCAGCTCGGCATATGTCATTCGCTGATCGCGGCATCGCAACGCGACCGCGTTCGGAGTCCGCGTAGCCTGGGCCTCGAAGAGGTGATGAATGCACGCGCGCCTCGGGTAAGCGGCTGCCGTGTGGTTCCACTCGATCAGGAGCCGCTGGCGCTCGGCTTCTCCCATCATGGGCAGCGCCGACAGACGCTGATCCGCGTCCCGCGCGATCCCGTCGAGCAGGATCGCAAAATGGTCGAGAAGCCGCGTTACGGTGGCCTGATCGAAGATGTCCGTGCTGTACTCGAAGCTGCACCACAACCCGTCGTCGAGCTCGGCCATCTCGACGGTCAAGTCGAACTTCGCCGTCCCGGCGTCGGTGTCGAGCTCTTCCAAGGTAAGGCCGGGCAGCTCGAACGTCTGCTTGGGGACATTCTGGAGGATGAACATCACCTGGAACACCGGCGTGTGGGTCAGGCTCCGGGGAATGTTCAGCGCGCTGACGAGGCGCTCGAACGGCGCCTCTTGATTCTCGTAGGCCTCGAGCGCGACGTTGCGCACTCGCCCGAGCAGCTCGCGGAACGTCGGATCGCCGGCCAGGCTTGTCCGCAGCACCAGCGTGTTCACGAAAAAGCCCACCAGGGGTTCGAGCTCGACTCGACTGCGGCCCGCCGCTGGTGAGCCGAGTACGATGTCGTCCATCCCGGTGTAACGAAAAAGGAGGGTCTGGCACGCCGCCAGAAGTGTCATGAACAGCGTCGCGTTGGCCGACCGACCCACGGCTCGCAGCCGGTCGGCCAGCTCGCGAGGAAGCACGCGGTGCTGCACCGCGCCGCGCGCCGTGCGCACCGGGGGGCGCGGCCGATCCGCGGGGAGCTCGAGCACGAAGTCGGCGCCGGCGAGCTGTGTCCGCCAGTAGGCGAGCTGCCGCTCGAGCGCGTCGTCGGTCAACGAGCCTCGTTGCCAGCGAGCGAAGTCCGCGTATTGCATCGAAAGCTCGGCTAGCGGTGACGGACGATTCGCGGCGACCGCCTCGTACCATCGCGCCAGCTCCTTGAACAGCACGCTCATAGACCAGCCGTCCGTGATGATGTGGTGCATGACCAGGAGCAGGAGATGCTCGTCGCGCTGCAGGCGGAGCAACGCCGCGCGGAACAGCGGGCCTCGAGTCAGATCGAAGGGACGCCGCGCCCCTTCGCCGATCAGGCGTTGCGCTCCGGAGCTGCGCGCCGGCTCGGACAGACGGCTCAGATCCGCGATCGGGAGCTCGAAAGGGCCAGCCCCCTTGATGATCTGCATCGGCTGTCCATCCACTTCGGCGAAAGTGGTTCGCAGCGACTCGTGGCGCGCGACGAGCGCCTGGAGGCTGTCGCGAATAGCGTCCGCGTCGAGGAAGCCGCGGATTCGGATCGCCCGCGCGAGGTTGTACGCCGGTGTGCCGGGCTCGAGCCGGTCGAGCAGCCACAGCCGCTCCTGTCCATAGGAGACGGGGGCCATGCTCCTGGCTTCAGTCGACGCTGCGCGGCTCACGTCGCGGGCACCCATGCGTAACATTCGAGCCGAGCGGACCGGCCTTCCGCGGCGATCGCGGCGACACATCCGGACGCCGGCTCCAGCGCCGCCCGGCTCACGACGAAGCGGGTCGCGTCGCGTTGGAAGCGAAACCGCCGTGCACGGGTTGGCTCCTCGTCGCCGAGAAGGCCGGCGAGACGGTCGACCGAACGCACGGGCAGATCGAAATGCGCGCACCACACCCTCACCTCGTCCACCGCGAGGGAATCAGAGTGGCGCATGACCGGCCAATCAGCGACTGCGCCAGACTCCGCACGCCAGAGCGCACATTTGGATAACGCGTTTCTCTCCATGCGCGACTCGCCGGTTGCCCGAGGGATGGACAGCCCATGCGACCATTGGAGCCTGTCTCCTGGGCCGTGCATTAATGATACAGACTATCCGCAAGGAGGGCTGGTTTCCGGTGCGCTGGCTTCACCGTGCGAGACGTGGCTCGAGTACAAGCGGAAGAACGCGGTCGACGCGGTGCGACTACAGAAGGCTAGAGCTTGCTGCGCTCCGCGTCCCAGAGCGCGAAGCAGTCCGCGTGGAGAGACAGGACGGGGCCCGCCTCGCGCGCTGAGATTCGTGTGACAAGCTGCCGGATTCTGAGTGTACGGCCGCAGGCAGCGTAGTATCCGTCTCTGGCGGGATTTCCGACGACGACAGGACCGCCCTTCTGCGGAAGGATTCCGTCCTGCAGCCGCTGACGGACGAACAGACGAGCGCAGGCCATCAAGATCCGTTCCTGCTGGCGCAACAAGAGGCGTCGGCGAGCGGTCTGCTCCCGATCTTCCGGATGATGGCTCGCTTTCCCGAATATGCGCTCTGGATTTCGTCGCAGACGTGTTGTAGTTCGCTCAGCAGGGCGTCGCTCAGGTCAGTCTCACTGATATCGGCGGCGTCCGAGTCCATGCCGCTAGCGGCAGCGGATCACGGGAATCCGTTGCGGGCGCGCCCGCTCAATTGCTCCTGCGCCCCTCGGACCGTTGCACGCGAAGTCTACTGAGCGCCAACCGACTGTCGCATCGGGCCAGACTGGCGACAGAACGATCGATCAGAGCGAGGCTTCGCCGCGTCTTTTCGTGAGTCTGCGCCAGCACGGCGC
>Ga0075423_10007496_pt1 | contig 10306 bp, 9 predicted proteins | sample SoiMethybrSBSTD2_FD_80114 | JGI IMG/M metagenome (GOLD analysis project Ga0075423, IMG submission 80114) | Bulk soil microbial communities from a Populus tree surrounding site in Tennessee, USA - Soil MetaG P. TD hybrid SBSTD2 | ecosystem: Environmental > Terrestrial > Soil > Tree plantation...
CAGTTTCGTCGAATATCAAAAGCGCCTGCTGGCGCAGTTCGACAGTATGGTGGAGTCCTACGGCTTCGAGGTGGTAGACGCTTCGGGCAGCATCGAAGAGGTTTTCGACGATCTGAAGCGACGGATCGCGCGCGTCGTCGAGCCCGAGCGCGCGTTAGGGTCGGGAAAAAGCAAGAAGTAAAGGCGGGCGTTCGCTCGATTCAGCCGGTCCGGCCGCGGCGCGGGCGGCGCGAAGAATCTCCTCCGCCGCAGCGTTCTGCCGACGGTCGTCTTTTTCCAATTGTTTCAAGAGCGTTTGCGCTGCACGGAATTCCCGGAGGAGGATTTTCGGCCGCGCGAGCGATTCGGCAATCATGCGATCGGTGATCTCGCGGTCATGCCACTTCCCGAGCACGCGTTGCAGGCTCTTGAGGGTGGCCAGCAGGGGAGGAGCATCCCGCTCCAACTCCTGTACAAGCTCCAACCGGTAACGCAGTTTCTTCGTCGCGATGCGAAATTCGTGCAGCTCGCCCAGCGAGCGGGTTCGTTCCGCATCGGCGAGGGACGATTGCCATTTGCTCACGGCTGTATCGAGGCTTGCTTTCAGATTCGCGGGATTGGGCTCCTCACCGTCCAGCAAGCCTTCCCATTTATCGGCAAGGCCGCGGATATCGAGAACATCGATCCGTCGGCGCGCGCGCTTGATTTCGCGCCGGCGCTCCTTTTCGACGTACATCTCAACCAGCTGCCAGGCGGACTGACGTCCATCGTTGCGCGCGCGCCGTTTATTTTTTCCGACGATCCAAAGAACGACGTCGCAGTTGCGCCATCCGCCCAGATCGCGTCGGATATTTCGCAGCAGCTTATGGAACTTGCGGAGTTTCTTAATTTTAGGGTCGGGAAGAACGGTCGCCAGATACTCTTCGAGTCGCCGCGCGGCGACTCGCGCGCGATGGACTGCCTTCGGATCGTCGCTGTCCAGAACCCGGGGAAGCGCGCGCGTCAAGCGACCCAGGCGCTCGCGCCCGGGGCGCACCAACTCGTCGCCGCCGGTGTCCGTCTCTAAATGCGCCTTAGCGGTCTTAATCGCCTGTTCCGCGCCGCCCGCGCCTTGTGTTTTTAGCTGTAGCGTAGCTTTCTGAGCTGGCGCGGCGTGAGCATCCAGCGGAAGACGCCCGGCTTTTTCATTTCGAGCTCGTTGAGTTCTATGCAGCACACCCCGCCTTTTTTAAGGTCGATTTCCGCCGATTCGCTGCGGCACAGGAGGAGCGAGGCCGCCTTACCCAAAAACGGCTGGTGACCGACGAGCAGCAGCTCCTGGCAGTCGCGGTACTCGAGCAGCCGCGCCGCGAGGCTTTCGACCGACGCTTCCGGCTTCAGCTCCTCGGCTTCCTCCACCTGCTTCTTCATATCGAAAATCTTCGCGACGATGTCCGCGGTCTCGCGCGCGCGGGGAAGAGGGCTCGTGATGATGCGATCGAAAGGGATCTTCAACGCCCGCAGGCCTTTGGCCACTTTGCGGGTACGTTTGGCGCCTTTCTTCGTCAGCTCGCGCTCGTCGTCCGACTGGACTTTGGGATCGTCCTTCTGCTGGGCGATGCCGTGCCGCATGAAATAGACATTCATGGTTTTTCCTCCGGTTGGTTCTCAGTGGGTCACGTTGCGCCAATGGTCCAGAAACAGAGCCGCGACTTCTTTGTCGATTTCGTCGCGCATGAAGCGGAGCACCACTCGAAGCGGCGCTTCATTGCCGGCGATGCGCCGCGCGTCGGGAATCGCCCAGTGCACAAGCCGGGTCTTCGGCGGGAGCGACGGCCAGACCCCCTCCGCCTCGCCGAGCGCCACGACCAGATCGATATGATCCATCGGAATGCTGTCGAGAGGTTTGGCGCGCTCCAGCGGCATCTCGACCTCGACTTCTTTCATGACCTCAACGGCCGCCGGAGGCACTTCGCGCGGCACAAGGGCCGCGCTGAATATCCGCGTGTCGGGCGGCGCGAGCCGCTTCGCGATCGCTTCGGCCATTTGACCGCTGCAGGACTGGTCCATCCCCAAGAAAAGGATGTTTCGCTCCAGGTTTTTCCTACGAGTCATAACGCCACTCCTCCATTTTTATCAATCGTTCATTTGCTGGATCGTGAGCTCTACGTTAAACACTTCGTTTAAAAGCCGCGCCTTGTCAAGCGCACCCTCGATCTCGACCGTCAGATCCGCGGGTCCGGATATTTTTACTTCGACGGACTTTTTCTTTTGCACCGCGCAGACGATTTCCTTGACGCGCGATTCGTGGCGCCGGTCGAGTCCGTCGGCAATTCGCAAAATAGCGCTGAGCTTCCGCACGACGTCCTGCTGCGACGGCGAGAGCTGCCCGAAGGGGAGGTGCTTCGGGCTCGGGTGCGCCTTTCGATGATAGCGCGCGATATTCGCCGCGAGCTCCCAGTCGGACTTGCTGAGCGTGACCGGACCGGAGCTTGTGATGATGTAATAGGAGTGCTTGTGGTGTTGGCGATAGGCGATGAAGAGCCCCACATCGTGCAGCAGCGCCGCCGCGTGCAGCACCGCGGCGAATTTTTCCGCCAGCTTGTGCAGGCCCTCGAGTTGGTAAAAGAGAGTGAGCGCCAGCTGGCTTACCTGATAGGCGTGGGGCGCGTCGTAGTGGTATTTTTCGCCGATCTGCTCCAGCGTCTCCGGCTTGCCGTCGTCCTCGCGCCAGGAAGTGTCGAGGTCGGGAAATTCGCTCCGCAGGAGATCGATCATAAGGCCGTCGCGCAGCCCACGGTTCGAGACGAAGATATAGTCGAGCCCGATCTGCTTCATGAGCGAAAGCAAGACCGCCGCGCCTGCGATAATGATGTCGGCGCGCTTGGGATCGCCGGCGATCGCAGCGGCGCGATACGACAACGACCGCTGCTCGAGCATTGCGAGCAGGGCTTCCAGACGCGACCGCCTGAGAACGCTGAGCGAGCCCGCCCGAGACTCGCCGCTGAGCTTCGCGTCGGTGTCCGCCAGCGTCGTGATGCTTCCGCCGGTGCCGAAAGCCATTGTGAATTTTTCCCGGCCGACCCGCTCCGCCATCGGCCCGATCTGCCGCTTGGCGAAGCGCCGCAGCTCTTTCATTTCTTTTTGGGCGGGCGGATCGTTTTTAAGATACCGCTCGGTCAAGCGCACCGCTCCGAGCGGCAGGCTGAATAGACAAAAAGTATTCGTGCTGTTGGCGATCGCCGCCTCGACGCTGCCGCCGCCGATGTCGAGGAAAAGACCCAGCGGGAGATTGAAGCGAAGGCCGCTCATCACGCCTAGACTGATGAGGCGCGCTTCCTCTTCGGCCGAGATGACCTCGAGCGGCACGCCGAGCGTCTTGGCGCCGGCTATGATCGAGGACGCGTCCGTCGCTTCGCGCAGAGCCGCGGTCGCCACCGCGCGGAAAGATTTCACCTGGTAGCGGTCCGCGGCGGCCTTGAAGTCGCCCATCGCTTCGAGCGCCGCCTCAACGACGGACCGGCTCAATTTTCCTGTACGGAAAACCTCTCGGCCGAGCCTGATCGGCCGGCGGTCCTGTTCTATGACACGATACGTACCCGGTTGTTCAATCGCAGCGAGCTGGAAACGGAGCGCGTTGCTGCCTACGTCGGCGACTGCAAAATATTCTGCCATTGGAGACGAACCTGCGGGCGCTACAATCCAGACAATTCCATAGTATGCGCAGAGACCGGAGTAAAGTTAAACTTTGATGAAGTTTTTGTGAAATCTGGTGAATTGCCGATGCGCTCGCAAGGTTGTGGACAACTTCGGAAATCAACAGCTCGCCGTTCTTTTACGATATTTTTATCAGTCGCGCGGGGCGCGGGAGCTCATTTTGCATCTGAACGCCCCGACGTGCGCACCCCTTCATTATCCGTGAGCTGAAGCGGCTGAGGCAACTGGATGAAAAGAATGCTGTTCTTGGTTCCTTTGCCGACGTTGTTGCCTTGGGCGTCGAACGTGCCGATGTCGAAGTCGTTGTCGTTTGAGATTGCAATCGTATTCGCGTCGACGACGGCGATGCCTTCGATTTTCTCTGGGATATCCGGAATGCCTCCCAGATCGACGATGAGCGTTTTCTCCAGAGGTTTAAAATCATTTCCGCTTAAGTCGGCCAATGCCTCCAGCGCCGGTGCTGTCTTCGGATCGTCCCAGCGGCTCCCGAGAACGTTCGTCGCGCGGCCCAAGTCGACGCGGTAGATTTTCGCCACCCAGTCGGTGCGCTCGTCGACAAGCAGCGCGCCGTTGCCGATCGCGGCGATGCTCGAGATCTTCATTTCGTCCGGCGCGCTGTGCGCCGGATCGAACTCTTTCGACGCGTCGAAGCGATAGACGTATTCGGCGACGGTCTTTTCGCTCGCGACGTCGAAGGCAAGAATACGCGTCTGCCGCGACGCGTCGCCGGTCTTTTTATCCGGATTCCAAAGCGGACTCTGCAGGGCGAGATAAAGTGTCTTTTCGTCGCGGCTGATCGCGAGCCCTTCGAATCCGCGATTGATTTTCCGCTTCGCGAAAATCTCCGGCAGCGCCTCGACGATCTCGTAATCGGCGCCGTCAAGGCGCAGCCCTTTCGGTACGTACCTGCGCAACACTTTGCCGCTGCGGTCGATCTTCAGCAGGGAAGGACCGTATTCCTCGGCCACCCAGAAATCCCCCGCGGCCGTGCGTACCAATCCTTCGGTATCGAGGCCGTTGGGATTGAACGCGAACGTTTTCTCGGCCGCGTAGTCGTAGGGCGTCTCGTCGCGCCCCTCGGTATTCGGCATGCCGGTAACCGGCTTGCCCGACCGCGTCGTGATCGGAATCTTCTCCAGAATTCGAATCGCGCCGTTTTCGACCTTAACCTTCAAGATCGCCGGATTGAATTCCGGCACGGGAAAAGTGCGGCGGTTCTCGCCGCTCACCTTGATCTGCCCGTTCGGGCCGCGGTCGGTGATCATCCAGAACTCGCCCGGCGCGTCGCCCGGGCCGTGCCAGAGGTCGCTGCCGATCGAGCCGAGCAGAATCTTTCGGTCGTTCGCGATGGCGCCAGGGAATTGGGCATTTTGAAACGCCGCCAATGGTACATCGGAAAGGACGTACTTCGCCTTTACCTCCGGTCCCGCGGCCTGCAGCGCCTCCGACAAAAACGCCGCACCGACAGCGAAGCCCGCAGCGATGATCGACCGTCCTAATGATTTTGTTCCCCTCATCCTCACTCCTCTACATATTATTTTATTATGACGCTTCCAGCGTCCGGAGAAGCCCGCCGACAACAGGAACCGGCTTTCCGTGCGGCCGCCGCGATTGCTCGATCTGCGGGATCGAAAGCACCGGACAGGGAGCGGCGCGCGTGACCTTATCCGTAACGCTGCCGAAAAACAACCGCCGGAAAGCGCCATGCGGCCGCGGCGAAAGCACGATGAGATCGCTTTCTTCCAGGTTCGCAATGTCGACGATCTTTGTTGCGGCGTCGCCGAGAACTACCCGGCGCCGAAACCCCGGCAAGCGCCGTATTTCGTTGAACGCGGGCTCCAAATACCGATTCAGGTCCAGCAGCGACTCGCGGACGACGCGATCGACCTCCCAGCGGTAGATCCTGTCGCTCGCAAATCCGGTCTCGTCCAGCATCTGCCAGGCCTGAAATTCATTCGCTACGTGGAGCGCCAGCAGATCGGCCCCGTTTTCCGCCGCCAGCGCCATCGCCAGCTTGAGACCGGAGCGTGAAGCTTCCGTCATATCCACCGGAGCCAGAATTCTTTGCAACCGTTTCATTGATACCTCCTCAATGATTAATGCATTGAGGATATCGCAGCCGTGTTAGCGCAGTGTAAAACGCAGGTGATGTTCCGGTGAATACGCGTTCGCGTCAATTTTTCTTTCGCGCCGAGGACAGCGGCAGCAACAAATCCTCGGACACGGGAATCAGGAGGTCGCACTTCCACGTCGGCTTGGCGACGTCCGCGCAAAACACGATCTTCGGTCCGCCCTCGTCCGCTGGACTAAAGATAGCGAGTTGCGCGTCGGAACCTTCGACGCCAACCCATTCCTCGCAGCGGTACGCGAAATCGCGAAACAGCTCTTCCACCAGACTATCGCTCATGCCGGGACCGTGGCCCTCGATTCTCAGCTGAATCCAGCACAACGGATAGAGGCGCACGAAGGCCTCGATATCCGACAGGTGCCTGCGCTCATTGACGGTGACTCGCACCGGCATGTCCGGATGGTTCGCCGTCAGCGCATGGTAAAGAAACCGTTTGATGAATCGTCCCAGACTTTCATCGCGCCAGGGGATGATGGGAAGCCCAGGCGGGAGCTTCGCGCGAACGCTCGGGCGCGGGCCGGCGCGGTTTTCCGAGAACCGGGCCATCGCCTGCGCGATCAAGCCGTTTAAATCGACTTCGTGCATCGCGGACCTCCTTTGATACTTTTTTGTAGTGCCCACGTTAAGAAGTGATGATCATTCGATTAAGCCGCCATGAAGTTGCGCAAATGGAAAAAGGGGAGGGAGGGGTCGCCTCCCTCCCCTTGCGGCGCCTAGGGGTGAACTAGGACGCGCGTTGGACGTCACACATCATTTGCCAATGACTTCATAGAGTACATTGTCGCCGTGCTGCTGGGTGAAGAAGAGCCGGCCGAGCGTGGGATTCACCGGCTTGCCGATCAGGCTTTGAATCGTCGCCGCGCCGTCGGAGAAAATGACTCCGGTCGGCTCGTTATCCTCCTTTTGAATGTCCTTGGAGGTCGCGTCGCGCCCGAGCGCGATGAAGCGTATCGGGTCGCCTCCCGGTTTCCGCACATCGTAGGCCCAAACAGAGTCGAGCGTATTCATTTGACCATGCAGAGTGTCGCCGCGGTCCTCGGCCGTGAGCAGGATGCTGTTGCCGACGAAAGCGAGATTATCGAAGCTCGCGTGGTCCTGGTCGCCGAGGGCGAAGATCGAGATCTGCCCGGTATCGCCGCCGCCGGGAAAATCGACGCGGAAAAGCGAACCCCAGGCGCCGCGCGCTGCGAGCGCCGCCACATTGCCCGCGCGCTGGTCGGTATCGCCGGTCGCGGTGAAGAAAAAAGTATTGAAGCCGGAGCCGGGCAGGAATTGCAGATTCTCGGGCCGTTTGAACGGGGTTGCGCCAGCTGTCTTGGCCGCCGCGTTGGCATCGAACGCTAAGGTGCCGTCGGTGTCGGTGTCGTGGATCGTGACCCAGGTGACGGGCCATGAGGTGCCAAGCGTGTGCAGCTTCAGCTGATTGTCGGAGAAAACGTCGCCGAACGGATGTCCCGCATTCACGGCTACGAACTTCACGGGTGACCCGCTGATTGAGACTTGTAGCGCCTGGAGCTTGCCGCCGGCAGTGAGGTTGGTCGGGTCGTTCGGCACGAACCGATAGATGAAAGAGTTCGGATTCCGCGCGACCTTGGGATTGGCCGTTGAATCGGCCGGATTGATGCTGACACTAGTCCCGCCGACGTCTTCCGCGATGTAAAGGTTGCCGCGGTTGTCGGGGTGGATGCCCTCGTAGCCGCCCTGCCCGAGAATGCCGTGCAGCGTGTGCGGGTTCGGCGGCCAATCGCTGGAAATCTCGATCACGCCGCCGGCGTTGCCGTTCTCCTGTGTAAAGAGAAGCGTTTTGGTGAAGGGGTTCCACACCGAGCCGTCGACGCGGTTAAAATGAGTCAAGTTATCGCCGCCCACCGGCGTCAGGAGCGTAATGCGATGCGCGGAATCGTCGACGTCGAGATTGATGCGGGTGATATAGGCGAGATCTCCGGCGTTCTCATGGCCCTGAAACAAAAAACGGCGACCGTAATCGTAGCCCACCGTCGGCCCGCCGGGATTGTGGTCGAGGACGAGATAAGTGTTTATGTCAGGCTCCGTGAACGTCCCGTCGCTCAAGAGACCGAATTTTGTGATTAAACCGGAGGGGTTCTCCAGCGGATCGCTGCCGCGCGCGATCTCTTCCAGCGTGAAGCCGTCGGGCAAAATGTTAGCCGGAGTTCCGACGTGAGGGTTCGCCGCCGGCACGCCGCCGCCGAGATCCGTATTTAGAATCTTGATGCCTGCGGCGAAGCTGTAAATCGCGCTCGCCGCCAACACGCCGATGAGCGTCACCAGCACAACCGCCAGGCGCATTTTTCGCCTGAGCCTTTCTTTTTCACTTTCCCTGCTCCGCCAAACTGTTCGCGCCATAAATCCTCCTTTGGGAAAAAATTTTGTCGCGGTTGTATCGACGGGGGATGAACGGAAGTTGACGGTTGGGCAAAATATCGCTGACGGTTCGGCAAAATCTGAGTGAACGATCTTTTTCCTTTATCTCCATCGTGCAATTTGCTACTCCGGGCGGTATGAGAATGCTCTTTTGGAAATTCCTCGGCGCCGAGCGGCTGCCCGAGCCGTCGCGGCGAAAGCTCGCCGTTGTCTCGCTGCTCTACTTTATCCAGGGAAGCCCGCTCGCGATTCTTTGGGAAATTCTTCCTGTGTATCTGAGGCTGCAGGGCATCTCGCTGGCGGCGATCGGCGGGCTGCGCCTGCTCGAGCTGCCGTACTCGCTGAAAGTCTTCTGGTCGCCCGCGGTGCACCGCTACGGCGAGCGGCGCTGGTGGATTTTCGGCTGCATGGCGGGCATCGCCGTAGTCGTCGGCTTGCTGCCGGCCATCGACGCGGCGCATGTCAGCTGGCTGCTTTTGCTTCTTCTCCTCGTGCTCACGACCTTGTCCGCGACACAGGATGTTGCGATCGATTCCTATACGGTCGGCCTCGTCTCGCGCGAAGAGGAGGGGCCGGCCAACGGCGTGCGCGCTTCGGCCTATCGCCTCGCGCTGGTGATGATCGGCGGCGGCACGGTGTTTCTCGCGGCGGTGCTACCCTGGGATGTGCTATTCGGTTTTGCCGCCGTGATCTTCGCCGCGCTCGCCTTTTTGGCGTTGACCGCGCCGCGCCTCGACTTGCCGGCGGAAGCGCGCACGCACTGGCTCAGCGGCTTCGCCCAATGGATCGGCAAATGGCGCGCGGTGCCGCTCGTGCTCTTCGTGCTGACCTATAAGCTGGGCGAGTTCGCGATCGGCCCGATGGTGAAGCCGTTTTGGGTGGATCAAGGAAGGTCTGTGTTTGAGATCGGACTCGTGCCGACGACCTTAGGCATTTTCTTGAGCGTCGCCGGCGCGCTGGCGGGCGGCGGCTTCATCTCACGCTACGGGATTTTTCGCGGCGTGCTCGTGCTCGGATTTTTGCAGGCGATTTCGAACCTCGGCTACGCGTTCGTCGCCTGGGGCGATCTCGGCCGCGGCGGACTTTACGCCGCCTCGGTCTTCGAGTCTTTCAGCGGCGGGCTGGGAACGGCGGCCTTTTTAGCCTTTCTCATGAATGTGTGCGACAAAGAGCACGCGACGGTGCAGTACGCGTTCCTGTCTTCGGTATTCTCGCTCACCGGCCGGCTTATCGGCGGCCTCAGCGGCATCGGCGCGCAGAAGATCGGCTACGGCAATTACTTCGCGCTTACCTTTGCGATCTCGCTGCCGGCGTTCGCGCTGCTTCCGTGGGTCAAATCGTGGATCCGCGAAGAGCCGAAGAAAAAAGATGTTACCGCTTCATGACAGCTCGGCGACGAGAACCTTCCATGCGGCGCGCTCGCGGCGTGGGTCGACAAGCGGCTTGAGGCGCGCGCAGCGCTTCTTGAGCGTCCGGTAAAAACCGGCGTCCGACGCCGCGCGGCCGAGCAGCCGCGCCAGCGCGTGTGTATCGCCGACCGGAAAATATCCGGGATAATCCTTGCCCAGCGTTCCGATGAGCCCTGAAATCTTCGAGGCGATGACCGGCACGGACGAGGAGATCGCCTCCGAAAGCACGTTGGCGCTGCCTTCCATCACGGAAGTGAGCGCGAGCAGATCGCTGCCGGCAAGGAAGCGCCGGGCTTTCCAGTGCGGCAGCTCGCCGATCCAGCGGTAGCGCGGGTTGCGCCCCATCTCGGCGCGCGCGCGCCGCTCCATATTTTTATCGAGCGCGCGGCCCACTTGAACAATGCGGATCTGCGAACCGTCGAGAAATCGCCCGGCATACGCCGTACGCAGCGGGTCTTTCACGGGCCGCAAATGCCCGATGACGGCGACGACGAAGCCGTTGCCGCGCCGGCGCTGCGCTTTCATGCGCGGCGCGGATTGATAGATGACGCGCGTCTTTCGTCGCAGGCGGCGCGGCAGCTCTTCGAGCCCCATCGATTGCAGCACAACGAGACGCGTCGCGACATCGAGAGAAGCGCGCGCAACGGCGCTGGTGCGGATGTCGCGATAGAGATCAGTGCCGGTCAGCGCGACGATGAGAGGCTTATTCGGA
>Ga0075423_10007497_pt1 | contig 10305 bp, 5 predicted proteins | sample SoiMethybrSBSTD2_FD_80114 | JGI IMG/M metagenome (GOLD analysis project Ga0075423, IMG submission 80114) | Bulk soil microbial communities from a Populus tree surrounding site in Tennessee, USA - Soil MetaG P. TD hybrid SBSTD2 | ecosystem: Environmental > Terrestrial > Soil > Tree plantation...
CATGGTTGACCGTCTCGTCAGCGAAGAGGGCTCGCGGCCTTTCAATCTCGCCCAAGGGCCGTTGATGAGGACGTGGCTGCTCAAACTGGACGAAAAATCCCATGCCGCATTGATGACCGTGCACCACATCGTGAGCGACGGCTGGTCGATGGATATTCTCACGCGCGAAGTCACAACGCTTTACAGGTGGCATTCGGCCGGGACGCCGTCACCGCTCGCCGAACTCCCGATTCAATACGCCGACTTCGCGCAATGGCAGCGCGAGTGGTTGCAGGGCGAGGCGCTCGACGCCCATCTGGACTACTGGAAGCGGCATCTCGATGGAATGGCGCCGGCGCTGGAACTTCCTACCGACAGGAAGCGGCCGGCCATGAAAACTTATCGCGGCGCTCACGAGTCGTTCTCGCTCCCGCCCGAGCTTTTCGACGCGATCAAGCGGATGAACCGCCAGGAGCGAGTGACAACGTTTATGATCCTGCTCGCGGCCTTCAAGGCGCTGCTCCACCGCTACACCGGACAGGACGACATTAGTGTGGGCACGCCGATCGCCGGGCGCAACCGGATTGAAGTGGAAGGACTGGTAGGGTTCTTTGTCAACACCCTGGCGCTGCGTACTCGTCTGACCGGCGAGATGACCTTCCGCGAACTGCTTAGGCAGGCGCGCGAAGTTGTGCTCGCGGCTCATGACCATCAAGACTTGCCGTTTGAGAAACTGGTCGAAGAGCTACAGCCGGAGCGTGACTTGGGCAGATCGCCGCTTTTCCAGGTCATGTTAACTCTAGAGGTCTCCCCCGCGCCGGAGCTTACGCTACCCGCTTTGCAGTTGAGTTCGATCAATTCCGGGAACTCGACGGCCAAATTTGATCTAATCATGTACTTGCGAGACAGCGGGTCGATGTTGACCGGATCGCTCGAATACAGCACGGATCTATTCGACGCGGCGACGGTCAGACGCCTGCTCAGCCATTTCCAGACTGCGCTCGCCGCCGCCGTCGCTGATCCGGACCGGCGAATATCCGCGTTGCCCATTCTCACCGAAGCCGAGCGCCAGCAGGCGCTAGGCCAAGAGGGCGCGACTCGCGTCGAGTATCCGAAGGACGCATGTCTACACCAGCTCTTTGAGGCGCAGGTCCGGCGAGCGCCGGACCGAACTGCGGTTGAATACGAGGGAGCGCGGCTCACCTATGATCAATTGAACCGTCGCGCCAACAAACTCGCTCACTACCTGCGCCGGCTCGGCGTCGGCCCCGATTCGTTGGTAGGCGTCTCGGTCGAGCGCAGTCTGGAGATGATCGTGGGTATAATGGCCATCCTGAAAGCCGGCGGCGCCTATGTCCCGATTGATCCCACCTACCCAAATCAGCGGACCGCCTTCATACTCGAAGACACTCAAACTCCCGTGCTGCTGACCCAGGAGCGATTGCGCGACGGGCTCCCGGGACATGGGGCTAGATTCATTTGTTTGGATACAGATTGGCCGGACTTCGCCGATGAGCGTGAAGATAACCCGGCGAGCGGCGTGACGGCGGACAATCTCGCCTATGTAATCTACACCTCGGGTTCTACCGGCCGACCTAAAGGCGCGCTGATCACGCACGCGAATGTAGTCAGATTATTTGAAGCGACCCAGGGGTGGTTCGATTTCAACGAAACCGATGTCTGGACGCTGTTCCACTCTTACGCCTTCGACTTTTCCGTGTGGGAGATCTGGGGGGCGTTGCGATATGGAGGAAAACTACTGATCGTTCCTTACCGAGTGAGTAGGTCTCCGGAAGCGTTCTATGAGTTGTTGTCGGCGGAAGGCGTCACGGCGCTTAATCAGACTCCCACAGCTTTCACTCAACTGATCCGGGCGGAAGGAGCGCTCGGGGTCAGGGAACTCGCTCTGAGATACGTTTTTTTCGGCGGCGAGGCGCTGGAAGCGCATAACCTGCGCCCCTGGTTTGAACGACATACGGATCAGACGCCCAAACTGATCAATATGTACGGTATCACCGAAACGACGGTCCATGTTACTTACCGGCCGATCACGAAAGAGGATTTGGACCAAGCTCAAGGCAGTTTGATAGGAGGACCGATACCGGATTTGCAATTATATATATTGGATCAGTACCTACAGCCAGCGCCACTTGGAGTGGCGGGCGAGATTCTGGTAGGCGGTCATGGACTGGCTCGAGGATATCTGAATCAGGCTGGGTTGACCGCGGAGCGATTCATCCCGAATCCGTTTTCGGTCGAGCCCGGCGCCCGGTTGTACAAGTCAGGAGACCTTGGTCGCCGGCTGGCGAACGGAGATACCGAATACCTTGGCCGCATCGATCATCAGGTGAAGGTTCGTGGATACCGGATAGAACCGGGCGAGATTGAAGCCGCGCTCATTCAGCACGCGGCGGTTCGAGAAACGGCGGTCGTGGCGAAGACCGACGGGGCGGGAGACAAACGGTTGGTGGCCTATCTGGCGATGGAAGAAGTGGAGACGACGAACGCTGAGTTGCGGAGTTTCCTGGCGGAGAGATTGCCGGAATATATGACGCCTTCCGCGTTCGTGAAGCTCGACGCGTTGCCGCTCACGCCGAGCGGCAAGGTGGATCGCCGCGCGCTGTCCGAACGCGAGCTGGCGCCGGCCCAACGCGAGAACAATTATGTCGCGCCGCGGACCATGTTGGAGCTGAAGTTGACATACATCTGGGACGAGCTTCTGGACGTCCGACCGATTGGCGTGAAAGAAGATTTCTTTGCGCTGGGCGGACATTCGCTGCTGGCCGTGCGACTGATCGCCCGGGTTCAACAGGAACTGGGCGTTGATCTGCCCCTGACGGCGCTGTTTCAGGCGTCGACGATCGAGCGGCTGGCAAGCCTGCTCCAGGAGCAGGAAGCGCTGACGCCGTGGGCGCCGCTGGTGGCGCTTCAGCCCCATGGAGCGAAGCCGCCGTTCTTCTGCGTACACCCTGTCGGTGGGAACGTTTTCTGCTACGCCGATCTCGCCCGCCATCTGGGCCAGGATCAGCCATTTTACGGCATCCAAGCGGTGGGACTGGATGGGAGGCGCAGTCCTCACACGACCATCGAAGCGATGGCGACAGAGTACATAGAAGTTATCCGCGAGGCGCAGCCGACGGGGCCATATTATCTGGGCGGTTGGTCCATGGGTGGCGTCGTGGCGTTCGAGTTGGCCCAGCAACTCAAGGCGCGAGGTGAAGAAGTGGCCCTGCTGGCGCTGCTGGATTCCTCTACCCCGGTCTTAAATGACGACCCTTCGGCTGATGACGACGACGCGGATGTCGAAGGATTTGAACAGGGGGTGGCCCGGGTTCTGCATGAAATGGGAATGGGAGATGTCTCGCCGCGAGAGGTCGCACCGGTCCAGTACGAGCGGCTCTTCCAAGTCTATAAAGCGAACATGAGGGCGTCGCGGCGTTACGCGCCGAAGCCATATCCGGGCCGGGTCAGTCTCTTCAGAGCCGACGCGCGATCGGTGGAGGACAACGAGGCGCTGGCCGCGGGCTGGAGCGATCTCGCCGCCGGCGGCGTGGAGGTGTTCGAGGCGCCTGGGAATCACTACACGATGGTCATCGAGCCCAATGTCAGGACGCTGGCCGAGCGGTTGTCCGCCTGCCTCAATAAAATCGCAATAGAGGATCGAGTAGACGATCTCCTCGCGGCCACAGCATAAGGGACGAACTCCGGCCTTTGGCGTGGCGGTTTGAATTCACCGGATCCGCATGCCGGCGGCCATCTTTTCCGTCTCGCGAAATATTTCTTGCCAACTCCTCAGAGATTCAACCACGAAGAAACGAAGAGCACGAAGGTTTTTTCTGGCCTTGTCTTCGTCCCCTTCGTTTCTTCGTGGTTGTTTCTCATTGTTTCAGCGCGTCGCAGCGCAACATGAAAGCTACTCCGATTTCTTTACGCCTGACCCTTCGCCAAGGGGCTCAGGGCTTATCTAAGTAATGTGGGGTGAAGCCGCTGGCTTCTCATCCCAAGGCGACAATCAAACTTTATCAAAGAGGGTGGATAACCATGAGAGGAATAAAAGACCTAGTCAGAGTGTTCTCTTTTCTCTTGCAGCAGTCACGAGAACTGAAATACTCACGATTGCTGATCGCGCTTATCATCGTGGTCGGCGTCATAGGCGGCCTCTGCAGCACGTCGCTCATCGCCGTGGTCAACGCCGCTTTAAACAGGGGAAATTCTCCTGCCGGGAATTTGCTCTGGGCGTTTATCGGGCTATGCGTGATCCTGCCTTTGAGCCGGTTCAGTTCGGCGTTGCTGCTTAACAAGCTCACGTCGAATTCCAGCCGTGACCTGCGGATTCGACTGTCTCGCCGAATTCTGGCCACGCCGCTTAAGAATCTGGAAGAGATCGGAGTTCACCGTCTACAAACCGTGCTCACCTACGACATTCCGACCATCGGCATGACGTTCCCCTTTCTTCCGAGCCTTTGCGTCAACCTTGTGGTCTTCATGAGCTGCCTGATCTACCTCGCATGGCTTTCGTGGGGCCTGTTTCTGGCGTTGATCGGGCTGATGGTCCTGGGGGTCATCTCGTATCAGGCCCCGCTGGGGAAAGGCATGTATTATTTCAGGCTTCTGCGCCAGGAAGCCGACACGCTGGCGGGGCATTACCATGCGCTGGTCGAAGGGGTAAAAGAACTAAAACTCCACAACCGCCGCCGCGAAGCATTCTTCACCGAGTTGCTCGAACCCACAACGAAGGCCATGGAGCGATACGGGGTGACTGGAAATTTGATCACCGCCGCCGCGCTCAGTTGGGGACAGGTGTTGGTCTTTCTGTTGATCGGGCTGCTCCTATTTGCCGGACCTGCGATTGGGATCATCAGTTCCAAGGTGTTGACCGGATACACACTCAGTATGCTTTATATGGTGGGCCCGCTGGAGGCCGTCCTCAACATCTTCCCCGCGCTCGGCCGCGCCGGCGTCTCGATGGAGAAGGTCGAAAAACTGGGGCTGTCGCTGGACTCACTGCCGGATGAGAAATCGTCTCACCAAGTCTCACAGGACCACGGCTGGGAAAGTCTGGAACTGGTGGGCGTCACCCACACCTACCGCCGCGAGCAGGAAGAGACCAATTTCGAACTCGGGCCGATCGACCTCAGCTTCCGCCCCGGCGAGATCACATTTCTGACCGGCGGCAACGGCTGCGGCAAGACGACGCTCGCCAAACTCATAACGAGCCTCTACGCGCCGGAAAGCGGAGAGATTCGGTTCAACGGTCAGCCGGTCACCGAGGAGAATTGTGACTCATACCGCCAGAATTTCTCCATGGTGTTCTATGACTTTCACCTGTTTGAAAGTCTGCTCGGCTTGGATTCCACGGACCTCGATGCCCGCGCGCAAGATTACCTCGCCCGGCTGCAGCTCGATCACAAGGTGACGGTCAAAAATGGGGCGCTGTCGACCACGGAGTTATCCGCCGGACAACGCAAGCGTCTTGCCCTACTGACCGCCTATTTGGAAGACCGGCCAATTTACATTTTCGACGAATGGGCCGCCGATCAGGACCCGGCGTTCAGGGAATTTTTCTACTACCAGATCCTGCCCGAGTTGAAAGCGAGGGGGAAGATGGCGCTGGTCATCAGCCATGACGACCGCTATTACCATCTTGGAGACCGTGTCATCAAGCTCGATTACGGCAGAGTTGAATTCGACCGGTATCACGAATCCTCACGCGAACTCGCATTCGAGTTGGCCATGTCGGGCGAAAAATAGCGACGCATGCGCGCCCGGGCGCGGAGATCCGGAAGCGGTCCGGGTGGGGCCGCCAGTTGTCGCAATTCGCATTTGCAGAGATGGAAGTCTCAACGATGTCAACAGGGCGAATAGAACTTTTGCCGTACACGGCGCCTTTCGACCAAAACGTGATTAAAGAGTTGGGCCTGCGCGGTCTGCACGTCGGCTGTGGCCCCAATCTTTTACCGGATGGTTGGCTTAACACGGACATTCAGCGGTTGTCCGGCGAAGATGGTGAAAGGACCGGCGCCGGCCGACTGGCCCGGATCAATGGGGAGGCGTGGTACCTGGAGCATGACGCCACCAGGGAGTTCCCGTTCCCGGCCGAGACCTTTGACTGGATTTACTCGGAGCACTTCATCGAGCACGTTCCGCTGGAAGGGGCGCTACGCTGGTTGAAGGAGTCGCGGAGACTATTGAAACCAGGAGGGCTGATAAGAATCAGCACGCCTAACCTTCAGATTTATATGAAGGCCTATTGCTCCGGCTACGGTTATTTTTTCCAGGAGCACCACAAAAGGTTGATGGGAATGCTCGACCGGTCGCTGGGTCTGCTGGAAGAGCAGGGCGCGGAGGAAGTGGTCAAAACGGTTGTCAGCCTGGCGGAGCCTTCCATTACCGGCCCACATTTTCAGAAAATGAAGCGTCATCCACAATTACGCAACTTGATGGTTAAGCTAGCCGAACAAAGCTCCAATCGCCCGGCCTTCATTGTTAATCAGGTCTTCCGGATGTGGGGACACCAGTGGATCTATGACTTCGACGAGATAGCGTTCGTGTCGCGAAAGGCCGGATTCGCCCCCGATTCCATCACGAGACGCGGTTTCCGGCAGGGCCGGGAAGAACAGGTTTGTCGCCTGGATGACCCTATGCATAACGACGAGAGCTTATACGTCGAGATAAGGAAGACGTGATGACTCGATCAATAGCGCTGAGGATGGCATATCGGTCTTGGCGAATCCACTGGGCATACGCGCCCGATACGCCCGCCCGGCTCAACCAGGGGAGGGAACTCAAATGACGATTACCTACGATCCGGATCTGGTTTCGGTCATCATCCCTTGTTACAACTACGCGCGCTACCTGGGCGACGCGATCGGGAGTGTTCTCAACCAAACCTATAAACATTATGAGGTCGTTGTAGTAGATGACGGCTCTACGGACAATACGGCCGAAGTAGCGGCTCGCTATCCCGGCGTCCGTTATATATATCAGAAGAACCAGGGCATGAGCGCGGCGCGCAACACCGGCGCTCGTCACAGCAGGGGCGGCTTCCTGGTTTTCCTCGACCCCGATGACATGCTTTTGCGGACCGCCCTGGAAATAGGTGTGAGGTGTCTGAAAGCCAATCCCGATTGCGCTCTTGTGTCGGGCAACTGCCAGTTCATCGCAACCGACGGGACGCCTATCAAAACGCCTCACAGACCGCAGTCCGTGGACAAAGAGCATTATTTGGCGTTGCTATATTTTAACTACATCTGGAACCCGGCCAACGTCATGTACAGACGCGAGGTCTTTGAGTCCGTGGGCGGGTTTGATCCCGCAATAGGCGCCGCCGAGGACTGCGACCTTTACTTGCGCATCACCAGGCGGTTCTCCATGCGCTGCCATGGCAAGATAGTGGCCAAATACCGCAGGCACGGAGTGAACTTGTCACAGAACGCCGAAAAGATGCTCAAGTACATGTTGCTGATTCTGCGCTCGCAGGCCGAGCACGTCCGGGGAGATAAGCGGTACGAACTGCAGTTGAAACGGGGGATAAGCTTACAGCGAGAGCACTACGGCCGCAGGGTTGTAAGGCGCGCCTACATTTCAATCCGCAATCGCCGCGACTGGATAAGAGGAGTGAGCGGCATGTCGGTCCTTTTGGGCTCCTATCAGAAGGGATTGCTACTGCTGTTCATCTTGCTCGCCCGGCGGATCGCGAAGTCCTTAACCGGCAGGGGGCGCAAAGCGACCCGACGACAGAAGGCCCGGCGGGAAGGCCCGGCGGAGGCTCTTCCTGGGAATCGATCATGGCTACGATAATGATTGTTATGCTCCCTGAAACGGGGCACCTCAATCCGACCTACAAACTCGCCAAAGCGCTGAAGCGGCGAGGGCATCGCGTTTGTTACTCGAGCGCGCCAGACTATGAAACGGAGATTCGGGAGCATGGTCTGGAGTTCATTCCATTTTTCACCGAGGCCCCGCAAGAAGAACCCTTAGCCGCCGATCTGGCGAATGGCGCGGAAGACTTCTCCTGCGACCGTGGCCTATCCGTCGGGCGGCTCACTGACAATCAGGCCTGCGACGTCTTGGCTCAGACCCAAAGATTCAACGAGCTGGTTGTGGAATATCGCCCGGATCTGTTCATTGTCGACATGTATACTCCTGTCATCGCTCTCATGGCGCATCGGGCCGGTGTCCAAAGCGTCTTTCTCAATACATCACTCAACGCCTTCGACGACTACGGAGGGGCGACGGCCTTCGAACCGGTCTTGAAAATTCCCGAGTTGGTTCTTTGCCCTCAGGAGTTGGATCTGCCGCGTCCCTCGCAGGGCCGCAGGCGGTTCTACCTCGGGCCTTCAATCGACCTCGACAAGGCGGGAGGCGACTTTCCCTGGCAGAGGATCCGCAAAGACAAGCCGCTCATTTATTGCTCACTCGGCACTCAGAGCCGTTTCTTCGAAGCGGAAAGCCGGATACTTATTCAGAGCGTGATCGGGGCGATGTGGGCCAGGCAAGACTGGCAGGCGGTCATAGCCACAGGCGCTCGCATGAACCCCAACTCGTTCAGCGAAGTCCACGTTAACACGGTCCTGGTCAGCCGGGCTCCGCAACTTGAGATACTCAAAAGAGCGTCCCTGATGATCACTCATGGCGGGCTTGGTAGCGTCAAAGAGTGTATCCACTTCGGCGTGCCGATGATCGTCTTCCCTGGGGTGGGAGACCAACCGCATAACGCGACTCGAGTCGTCCATCACGGGCTCGGGGCGCGGGGCGACATTAGGAAGGTCTCGATCGAAGTAGTCCAGTCATTGATAGATAAGGTCGACAAAAATCCCATGTTTAAGTCGCGGGTTGAGGCCATGAGCAGGAAGTTCAAGGAGATTGAGGCCGAAGACAAAGGGACCCGGATTATCGAAAAGATCCTTGCCGCTCTGGCGGCGCGAGATAAGAACCGGTTGAAGGTTGGGTAGGACGACCATGAGCACAGTGATATTTTTTATGCTCCCCGAGGCGGGCCACTTGAATCCGTCATTTAAACTCGCCAAGACTTTGCAGCGGCGTGGCCATCGGGTCTGTTACTTTAGCGTCCAGGACTGGGAAGATTATATCCGAGCTCAAGGATTCACCTGCTTCCCCTTATTTCAGGGAGCGCTGCCGAAAGGATCCCTCACCTCACCTGAGATCTTCAAGAAGGATGAAGAGTGGCTCAAAGATCAGGACGCGTTCGAACACCTGATCGCGGACCAGGGGAAGATCATAAATAACAGCAGACGCGAGATTATTGAATTGGCTGAAAGTATTCAGCCGGACCTTTTCATCATTGACGTGTTCCTTCCTGTAGCGGCCCTTCTGGCCTACAGGCTCGGCGTTCAAAGCATCTTTCTGAATCCGGGGTTTAACGTTTACCACCACTTCTTTGAGGGGGAGCTGGCGCCTCTCCAAAAAGCCCCCGAACTCGTCCTATGCCCGCAGGAATTAGACCTGCCTCGGACGCAGAAACCGAACCACCTAAGGTATTGTGTCGAACCTTCGATTGATTTGGAGAGGTCTGAGCCTCCGTTCCCATGGGACAGGCTCGATAAGGACAAGCCCCTGATTTATTGCGCGCTGGGTAGTCAGTGTGACGTTTACGGGGCCGAGGGCGATGGTCTTTTTCGCGCCTTGGTCGAGGCGATGGTAGTCAAAGAGAACTGGCAGTTGGTGATGACTGTCGGCCCCGGCGACATTGACCCGCCGCCTCAGAACGTGATCACCGTCAGGAACGCTCCGCAGCTGGAACTGCTGAAAAGAGCCTCCATCATGATCACCCATGGGGGGATCGGCAGCGTCAAGGAGTGTATATTTTTCGGCGTTCCGATGATCGTCTTCCCTCTGCGGATTGATCAGCCGCGTAATGCAGCCAGGGTCATCTATCATGGCCTGGGCGTCCGCGGGGACGTCACCCGGGTTTCGGCCGAGATGATTCACTCTCTGATAGACAAGATAGATAGAAATCCGCATTTCAAAGCGAATGTCGAGGCGATGGGGAAAAGATTCAGGGCGATGGAGCGTAGCGAAAGGGGGAGCAAAATAATTGAGAGGGTCCTCGATTCGCTGAGAGAAAAAGCGGCCAATAAGCCGGCCGCGAAAACATCTGAAGAAAGCCTTAACTCGATGAGCATTGGTTGCGTCCGGGACAACGAGCTTTTTTAGATCCTTAAACCTTCGGAGGAATGACGACGATGGGCACGGTGATTTTCGTTATGCTCCCTGAGCCGGGGCACATGAATCCCTCTTTCAAACTCGCTAAGACTCTGCAAAAGCGCGGCCACCAGGTCTGTTATATCAGTATTCAAGATTGCG
>Ga0075423_10007498_pt1 | contig 10304 bp, 10 predicted proteins | sample SoiMethybrSBSTD2_FD_80114 | JGI IMG/M metagenome (GOLD analysis project Ga0075423, IMG submission 80114) | Bulk soil microbial communities from a Populus tree surrounding site in Tennessee, USA - Soil MetaG P. TD hybrid SBSTD2 | ecosystem: Environmental > Terrestrial > Soil > Tree plantation...
ATGACCGGCGGTTCCTCCTTCATCACTGGAAGCTGGGACACGTTGTACTCGCGGAGGATGCCGATCGCCGAGGCGACCGTCTCGTCCGGATGGGCATGCACGAAGACTGGCAGGCCCCCCTGCTTGCGGGCGAGCACATCGGCGATCTTGGGCTCGGCCGTCTGCCCGGTAAGGAACCCGTAGTCGGCCATCCACTCGTCGTTGAAGATCTTGCCCAGGTAGCCGCGCCCGCCGTCGGGCAGCAGCACCACGATCACGCCGTCGGCACCGGCACTGGCCGCGGCGCGCAGCGCGGCAACCACGGCGAGCCCGCAGGAACCGCCGGTGAGCAGGCCTTCCTCCCGGGCAAGCCGGCGCGTCATGAGGAACGAGTCGGCGTCGCTGACCGCGATGACCTGGTCGCAGATGTCCCGGTCAAAGGTTTCCGGCCAGATGTCCTCGCCCACGCCCTCGACCAGGTAGGGGCGGCCACTGCCGCCCGAGTACACCGAGCCCTCCGGGTCGGCGCCGATCACCTGCACCGCCCCGCCCGACACCTCCTTGAGGTACCGCCCGGCACCGCTAATCGTGCCGCCGGTGCCGATCCCGGCCACGAAGTGGGTGACCTTCCCGTCGGTCTGCGCCCAGATCTCCGGCCCGGTGGAGTGGTAGTGCGACGCGGGGTTCTCCGGGTTGGCGTACTGGTCGGGTTTCCACCCGCCGGGTGTCTCGCGCGCCAGCCTGGTGGATACCGAGTAATACGACTCGGGGTGGTCCGGTGCCACCGCACCCGGGCAGACGACGACCTCGGCCCCGTAGGCGCGCAGCACGCTGATCTTGTCCTGGCCGACCTTGTCCGGGCACACGAACAGGCAGCGGTACCCCTTCTCTGCCGCCACGATGGCCAGGCCCACGCCGGTGTTTCCCGAGGTCGGCTCGATGATCGTCCCGCCGGGGCGGAGCTGTCCCGACCTTTCGGCGGCCTCGACCATGCGCAACGCGATCCGGTCCTTCACCGAGCCGCCGGGGTTGAAGTACTCGACCTTGGCCAGCACGGCGGCCGCCCCGGCGCCCAGGTTCTGGGTGACCCGGCGCAGCCGGACCAGCGGCGTGTTCCCGACAAGCTCGATCAGCGAATCGTGGACCTGCATCACCAGCCACCTCCCGTGAGCACCGGCCGGCCGGGGTAGCCATCCCAGCCGGGCAGCCGTGCCACCCGGGCCCGTTGTGCCGTAGCGAGGCGCTGTGTCCCGGGACGGCGCTGTCCCCGCCACTCCTGCTGCACAGACGCTATCCCACCCCCGCGGCAACCTGGTCCGCTTCCCGTGACGGGCACCCTGTTGCCATGATCATGAGGCAGGCCGGGAACAATTGGCCGGGGCGGGGCGCTGACATAAGCTACTGACCAGTAGCCCGAGCGAAACCGAGGGAGCCGCAATGCCCGAGGCAGTGATAGTCGCAACCGCCAGGTCCCCCATCGGCAGGGCATTCAAGGGATCGCTCACCACCATCCGGCCCGACGACGCGGTCCAGCAGATGGTCGCCGCGGCGCTGGCCAAGGTCCCCCAGCTCGACCCGGCCGACATCAGCGACCTGATGCTCGGCTGCGGGCTGCCCGGCGGCGAGCAGGGCTTCAACATGGCCCGGGTGGTAGCGATCATGATGGGCTACGACCACCTACCGGGCACCACGATCACCAGGTACTGCTCGTCCTCGCTGCAGACCACCCGGATGGCGTTCCACGCCATCAAGGCCGGCGAGGGGGATGCGTTCCTGTCGGCCGGCGTCGAGTGCGTGAGCAGGTACGCCAAGGGCAGCAGCGACAGCTGGCCGGACACGCAGAACCCGGTCTTCGCCGGCGCGCAGGAGCGCACCGCGGTCCGCTCCGGCGCGGGCGCACCGGACTGGCACGACCCGCGCGAGGACGGCGAGATCCCCGACGTGTACATGGCGATGGGGCAGACCGCGGAGAACGTGGCGCAGTTGCGCGGGATCACCCGGCAGGCGCAGGACGAGTTCGGCGTACGGTCGCAGAACCTCGCGGAGAAGGCGCTGGCCAACGGATTCTGGCAGCGCGACATCACGCCGCTGACCCTGCCGGACGGCACGGTGGTCACCGCCGACGATGGCCCCCGGGCCGGCACCACGCTGGAGAGGGTGGCGACGCTGCAGCCGGTGTTCCGCCCGGACGGCACGGTCACCGCGGGCAACTGCTGCCCGCTCAACGACGGCGCCGCGGCCGTGGTGATCATGAGTGACCGCAAGGCGGCCGACCTCGGCATCACGCCGCTGGCGCGGATCGCGTCCACGGGGGTGTCGGCACTGTCCCCGGAGATCATGGGGCTCGGCCCGGTGGAAGCGTCCAAGCAGGCGCTTGCGCGGGCGGGCATGACCATCGACGACATCGACCTCGTCGAGATCAACGAGGCATTCGCCGCCCAGGTGATCCCGTCCTACCAGGAGATCGGGATCGACATCGACAAGCTGAACGTCAACGGCGGGGCGATCGCGGTCGGGCACCCGTTCGGCATGACCGGGGCCCGGATCACCTCCACCCTGCTGAACAGCCTCCAGTTCCACGACAAGACATTCGGCCTGGAGACGATGTGCGTGGGCGGGGGGCAGGGCATGGCCATGGTGGTCGAGCGGCTGTCCTGATTCCGCCTGCCTGGCGTCCTCGTTGGGCCCGGTTTCCGGTAAGGCACCTTCACGTTTACTCGAAGTCTGCTCCGGGGGTTGCCAGGAGCGCGGGCGTGATGCACTCTCAACAGAAGCAGGACTCGCCCCGTGGAGGTGCCAGTTGACTCTGAACCACTCCCTGGAAACGCATAAGAACCTGATCGCGCGCATCCCGTCCGTCACCGGACGAGAACTCCCGGAGTGGTTCGCCAGCCTGGAATCCGGTCCCGCCTTCCTGCGCTGCGAGGAGCGCGCGCACTGGCTGGCCGACGAGCACGGGCTCACCCACGGCTACGCCAGCGCCATCGTGCACGAGTACGAGGTGCGCCGGCGGACCAGGCTCAACAGCTTCTGACATGGACACCGGACGGGCCGCGGACTTCATGCGTGCCCATCACCGGGCAGTCCTGGCCACCTCACGGTCCGATGGCCGGCCGCAGTTGTCTCCGGTCACGTGCACGGTGGACGACGAGAACCGGGTCCTGATCAGCACCCGGGAGACGGCGCTCAAGACGCGGAACCTGCGGCGGCGCCCGCGGGCTTCGCTATGCGTCTTCACCGACAACTTCTTCGGCGAGTGGGTCCAGGTCGAGGGCGACGTGGAGATCATCCCGCTGCCCGATGCCATGGACCTGCTGGTGGAGTATTACCGGAGCATCTCCGGCGAGCACCCGGACTGGGACGACTACCGCGCCGCGATGGTTCGCGACCAGCGGGTGATTGTGCGGATCACTATCACCCGCGCGGGCCCCGACACGAGCGGGTGAACCGGCGATCGCGCGGGTCACCATCACCCGGGCGTATCTTTTATCGCCCAAAGCCGTTGCCGCGGTAGACCTCTGCGTATGTGTAACGTGCAGAGCGCACTCTTATTGTTCGTTCAGTCAGCCGGAGTCCGCATCTCCATCGGCAGATCGAAAGCGTCCCTGGCCCGTTCTGCCCATGATCAGGTGCATCAGCGCGGTCCCCATGATCCCGCTCGTTTTGTCCGGAATAGGAGATCAACGGCCAGCCGGCGGAATGGGAAAGTGATCGCCCGCCTGGGGCCCCCCGGAGCTGCGCGCCACGGCCCAGCGACGCCACTGCCTGCACACGAACCCATGCACCGGGGCTGCAGAGACTGGGGCCGTTTGCAGGCGCAAGGGGCGTGCCCCCGGTCGGAGTCGAACCGACACTGGGGACCCTTTTAGGGGGCCGGCCTCTTCCCTTGGGCTACGGGGGCTGGGTCATGATACCCCGGTCGGTCCGGTCCATTCTTGCTCAGGCGAATAGGGGGAGAAAACCTCGCCCTGGTGCACATATTCAATTCTTAACGCCCCCCGGCGCGCGAATGCGAAGCGTTACCAATTTACCTTGGCTTGGAAGAATTGCGCACACAGCGTAGCCGGGCAGTGTGGCGCTTCTAGGGCACCGCGCTTGTGCCCGGCGCCGCCCCGCCGATTCCGGCCGCCCGGCGGGCACGGCCGAACACCTCGTCCAGCATGGCCGGGGTGACCCGCCCGGTGAAGGTGTTCTGCTGGCTCGGGTGGTAGCAGCCCAGCAGCATGACCTGCCCGGACGCCCGGGCCGCGCCCGCCGGGGCGGCCAGCAGGACCTCGGCGCCGTGCCCGAACTTGGGCCGCGGCCGTGGTGGCGTGAACCCCGCGCTGCCGAGCATCGGCCACGCCGCCTGCCAGGCGAAGCCGCCCAGGCAGACGATGACCCTGACGAACGGCGCAAGGAGCGCGAACTCAACAGCCAGCCAGGGCGCGCAGGTATCGCGCTCGGTCACCGACGGCTTGTTGGCCGGCGGGGCACACCGCACCGCCGCGGCCATCCGCGTCCCGATCAAACGCTGGCCGTCGCCCGCCGCCGCGGACGTGGGCAGCGCGGCCATCCCGCACCGGTGCAGCGAGGCGAACAGGACGTCACCGCTGCGGTCGCCGGTGAAGATCCGCCCGGTCCGGTTGCCCCCGTGCGCCGCCGGGGCCAGCCCGAGGATCAGTACGCGGGCCTGCTCGTCGCCCCATCCGGGCACCGGCCGCCCCCAGTACCGCTCGGTGCGTGTGGACGCGCGCTTGACCGTCGCCACCATCTCCCGCCATTCGACCAGCCGGGGGCAGGCACGGCACACGGACTGCCGGGCGGCCACCTCCGCGAGGCTGCCCGCCGCCGTGGCCTCGGCGGCAAGCGCGCGGACCTGTGCCGCGCTGGCGGCCACGGGGGTGGCTTCTGTGGCCGGGTCCTCCGGCCACCCGCTACCCGGCGGCACCGGCCGACACTCGGTCACCGGTCGGCGCCCGGTGCCAGCGACCAGGCCAGGCCGTCCAGGATGTCGTGCTCGCTCACCAGTACCTCGCCGAACCCGAAACGCCCCATGATCTGTGTCAGCACCAGGGCCCCGCCGCCGATCACGTCCACCCGGCCCGGGTGCATCACGCCCAGCCGGGCCCGCTCCGCCCGGGTCTGCGCCAGCAGGCTCGCCGTCGCCGCGCGGACCGCTTCGGCGCTGACCCGGGAGTGATGGATCTTCTCGGGCTGGTACGCATCCAGCCCGAGCACCAGCGCCGCCACGGTGGTCACCGACCCGGCCAGGCCCACCAGCGTGCGCGCGGCGGCCACCGGGATCTGCCGGGCGACCTCGTCGAGCGCGGCGTCGATGTCGGCGCGCGCCGCCGCGATCTCGCGCTCGCCGGGCGGGTCGTGGTGCAGGTGCCGCTCGGTCATCCGGACGCAGCCGATGTTCACGCTGACCCCGGCCGGCACGGTGCCCGGGTCGCCGAGCACGAACTCGGTCGAGCCGCCGCCGATGTCGGTGACCAGGTACGGGCCAGCCGCATCGCCGGCCAGTTCGGCGGTCGCCCCGGTGAACGACAGGCGCGCCTCGTCCTCGCCGCTGAGCACCTCGGGCTCGATCGCGAGGATGTCGCGCACCCCGGCGACGAACTCACCGGCGTTAGCGGCGTCCCTGGTGGCGCTGGTGGCCACCATGCGGATGGCCGACGCCGACGCTTCCTCGATGATCTGCCGGTACGAGCGCAGCACCTGGAGGGTCCGGGCCAGCGCATCGGCGGCCAGCCGCCCGGTGGCGTCCACGCCCTCGCCGAGCCGGACGATCTCCAGCCTCCGGTCCACATCGGACAGGCGGCCCGCGGCCGGGTCCACGTCCGCCACCAGCAGGCGCACCGAGTTCGTGCCACAGTCGATCGCCGCTACCCTCAATTGTCTGCCCCCCTCGCGGGCGCATCCTCCACAACCACGCACGGGCCCGCCTGCCACCACGATCCGGCCAGTGCTACGGCCTCCCGGCCCAGCGGATTGGCCCCGGGAACCGCCAGCTCGTGCGCCGCCAGCGCGTGCAGGCACTTGACCCGGTCCGGCATGCCGCCCGCGCTCTGCGTGCCCGGCGGCAGCGGCGCCACCCCCGCAGCGCGCGCCGCCTCGGCGCGCCGGGCCAGGTAGTCACGGTGGGCGGCCTCGTAGGCCGCGCGCAGTTCGGGGTCCTCGGCCAGCCGCCGCTCCATCTGCCGCATCACGCCCGCGGCTTCAAGCCTGCTCATGGCGGCGGTCGCCCGCGGGCAGGTCAGGTAGTAGAGGGTGGGGAACGGTGTGCCGTCGGCCAGGCGCGGCGCGGTTTCCACCACGTCGGGCAGCCCGCACGGGCAACGGTGGGCGACGCGCCGCAGCCCGCGTGGCGGCCGGCCAAGCTGCAGCGCGACCACCTCGGCGTCGGCCATCACCGTGGGCTGCCCCGGTTCGCCTCTTGCACCGATTTCCACAGCCGCTCATACCACGGCGTGAGCGAGGCCGCCGACGCGGCACCCGAGCCGGCCGTCTGCCCGCCGATGACGATGTAGCAGGTCTCGCCGCGCAGGCACATGTGCAGCTTGTTCCGTGCCAGTTGCTCGATGTACGCGGGATCACCCAGCCGCTGCTGCTGATGCTGCAGCGAAGCCAGCTGGCCGTTCAGCATCTGCCGCTCGGCCTGCAACTGGTCGATCTGACGGCGCTGGGCGATGTACTCGCGGACCGGGTAGGCGAGGCTGAGCGCGATCGCGCAGATCACCACGGCGAGCACCGCCGCCCGGCTGGTGAGCCGGGCCCGGTCCCCGCCCGGTGGGCGGCCAAGCGCCGGGGTCACGGTCGCGCAGGTGTCCTCGGGAAGGCCGCGGCACCGACGTAGGCGGCGGCGTCATCGAGCAGTTCCTCGATCCGCAGGAGCTGGTTGTACTTGGCGACGCGCTCGGTGCGGGCCGGGGCACCGCTCTTGATCTGCCCGCAGTTGGTGGCCACCGCCAGGTCGGCGATCGTGGTGTCCTCGGTCTCGCCCGACCGGTGACTGATCATGCACGCGAAACCGCTGCGATGGGCGAGCGAGACCGCCTCCAGGGTCTCGGTGATCGTGCCGATCTGGTTGACCTTGACCAGGAGGGCATTCGCGCTGCGACCGGCGATCCCCCGCCGCAGGCGCTCTGGATTGGTGACGAACAGGTCGTCGCCGACGATCTGCACCTTGCCGCCCAGCACCTCGGTGAGCGACTGCCAGCCCGCCCAGTCCTCCTCGGCGAGCGGGTCCTCGAGGGAGACGATGGGGTAGGCGTCCAGCCATTCGGCGTACACCTCCATCATCTGGGCCGAGGTGCGTGAGCCGCCCTCGAAGCGGTAGGCGCCGTCGGAGTAGAACTCGGTGGCGGCCGCGTCGACCGCGAGGGCCACGTCGCGCCCTGGCTGGAAACCGGCCTTGCCGATCGCCTCGACCAGGAGGTCGAGCGCGGCCCGGTTGTGCGCCAGGTCGGGCGCGAACCCGCCCTCGTCGCCCACCCCGGTGGACAGCTTGTGCTGGTTCAGCACCGCCTTGAGTGCGTGGTAGGTCTCCGCACCCCAGCGGATGGCGTCGCTGAACGTGCCCGCGCCGATTGGCGCGATCATGAACTCCTGGATGTCCACGCTGTTGTCCGCGTGTGCCCCGCCGTTGAGCACGTTCATCATCGGCACCGGCAGGACGTGCGCGTTCGGGCCGCCGAGGTAGCGGAACAGCGGCAGTCCCGCCGACTCGGCCGCTGCCTTGGCGACGGCCATGCTGACCGCCGTGACGGCGTTGGCGCCAAGCCGGGACTTGTCCGGGGTGCCGTCCAGGTCGATCATCGCCTGGTCGATGAGCCGCTGATCGTCGGCGTCGTAGCCGAGCAGGTCCGGCTCGATCTCCTCGGTCACCGACATGACGGCCTTGGTGACCCCCTTGCCGCCGAAGGCATCTCCGCCGTCCCTGAGCTCGACCGCCTCGAACGCTCCGGTGGAGGCGCCGCTGGGCGCAGCGGCCCGGGCCTGGGTCCCGTCGTCGAGCGCCACCTCGACCTCGATCGTCGGGTTGCCACGCGAATCCAGGATCTGCCTGGCGTGAACGGCATCGATGGTGGCCAAGACGGCTCCCGGGAACGGCGGCGAGGTGTCGAGATTCGAGCCTAGCTGAGCAGTTGCGGTCCGTCGCAGCGGCCACGCCGCCCCAGCGCCGTCAGGCCGGGGCGCTGTGTGCCGTCAGGCCGGGCCGTCGTCTTGCTGCTCCGCCCAGTGCCGGACCTGATCCCGGTAGCTCCGAGCGGCGGCGCGCAGTTCCATTTCGGGGTCGAGCCCGGCCGCGCGTGCCCGGGCGACGAGGGAGAACAGCGCCGCCCCGATCTCGCTGACCCCTTCCGGCCCCCGGCCGTCACCGACACTCAGGTCGGCAAGTTCCGCCGGGGCACCCGACCGCTCGGCGCGCCGCTGCAACTGGGCGGCGAGGGACAGCGCGGGCTGGCCGAACGGCACCGAATCCAGCACCGCGGGCGGCGCACCGCCCCGTTCGGCCGCCTTGATCGCGTCCCAGTTGCGCTTGACATCTTCCGGGCCCGATACCTGCACATCGCCGAACACGTGCGGGTGCCTGCGGATCAGCTTCTCCACGATCCCGGCGGCCACGTCGTCGATATCGAACCCGGTGCCGTCGGCGCGCTCAGCCGCGACCCGGGCGTGAAACACGACCTGGAGCAGGACATCGCCGAGTTCGTCGCGCAGCGCCGACTCATCGCCGCTCTCTAGCGCCTCCAGCGCTTCGTAACACTCTTCCAGCAGGTAGGGGGCGAGCGACTGGTGCGTCTGCCGCGCATCCCAGGGGCAGTTCACCCGCAGGGTGTCCATGACCTCGACCAGCCGCAGCAGCGCAACACCCGTGGCGGCTGCCGGAGGCCGGGCAGCCTCGTCCTCCGTCACCGGGTCACCGCGCGTACCCGCCATTCCCGCCGCCCTCCGGCCGTCAGCACGCGGGGGCGAGCTGCGGCTTGAGTGTGGGCGACGGCGCGGGCGTGGTCGGCGCCGACAGCGTCGACGGGGCCGGGACGACCGAGTACGTGCGGTAGTCGAGCTGCCCGTACTGCGGGTTGACCTGGATGCTCAGGCTCTTCGCGGCCACGCATTCCCGGCGGTTGAACTGCAGGGTGAGGACCTGGACCCGGGCCTGGGTACGTGGCAGCGCGCCGCCGTTGAGCCTGATGAACATGTCTCTCTGGATGGCCTCGTACCTGCCGAGCTCCGGCAGCATGTCCGGGGCGATGCCGTTGGCCACGGCGAGCTGGACGAACGCGGGCCCGGTGCGCCCGGTCTGCTGGGCCAGGGCGGCAAGCGCCCGCTGGCTCTCCCCGGCGGTCACCGCGACGTGGTTGCGGGTGGCAAGCTCGTCCCGGATCCGGAACCGCAGCAGCCACCCCAGTACCTGCTGCGGAGCTTGCGACTGCGGGAACTGAAGCTGGACCTTCCCGTGGCTGGCCTGGACGGCGTTGTCCAGGTCGGTCACCTGGTCACTCAGGGTGGTCGAGGTGAGCCGCTGCCCGCCGGTGATCGCGGCCGAACCCATCTTGACCGGCCCGCAGGCGGACAGGGCGCACGTGGCGGCGGCCGCCGCGGCGATCACGAACACGGAGGTGCGAGGCACGACTGCATCCCTTCTCGTGTGGGCCTCAGGTGGCCGGCACGTTCGGCGGAACCGGGCTGCTCTCGCCGAATACTGCCTCGATGAGCTGTCCGCACCAGGCAAGCAGCTCCCTGTCGCGCAGGAGCGGGGCACCCGGCGGGGCGGGCGCCCCGGGGCGGGCACCGGGTACGTCCCTGGGCACCGGTACGAGCATCGTACGCACCGCCGGCTTGAGCACCGTCTTCGGGTACAGCCGCTGCGCCCGCACCTGACGGGATTCTGGCAGGTCCACCGGAGCGAACCGGATGTGGGTGCCCTGCTGGGTGATGTCGGTCAGCCCGGCCTTGCGGGCTTGCGCCCGGACGCTGGCCACGGCGAGCAGGCCGAGCACCGGCTCGGGCAGCGGGCCGTACCGGTCGGCCAGTTCTTCGCTGACGGCGGTGATGTCCGCGGCGGAGTCGATGGCCGCGATACGCGTGTACGCCTCCAGCCGGAGCCGCTCACCGGGCACGTAGGAGTGCGGGATGTGCGCGTTCACCGGCAGTTCCACCCGGACCTCGGCGCGTTCGGCCGGGCCGGCGTCGCGCAGTTCGCCGACCGCCTCGCCGATCATCCGCACGTAGAGGTCGAAGCCGACCCCGGCGATGTGGCCGGACTGCTCCCCGCCCAGCAGGTTGCCGGCCCCGCGGATCTCCAGGTCCTTGAGCGCCACGTACATCCCGGC
>Ga0075423_10007499_pt1 | contig 10304 bp, 12 predicted proteins | sample SoiMethybrSBSTD2_FD_80114 | JGI IMG/M metagenome (GOLD analysis project Ga0075423, IMG submission 80114) | Bulk soil microbial communities from a Populus tree surrounding site in Tennessee, USA - Soil MetaG P. TD hybrid SBSTD2 | ecosystem: Environmental > Terrestrial > Soil > Tree plantation...
ACGACGGCGGCCGGTGGCGTGATTGCGGCGCGAACACACGCAGTAGCTCCGAGCGCAATGCCAACGGCGAGTGCAAGACGTCCCATGCTAACCGCCGGCAGGTGCGCCTCGACTGCGCAATTCATCGGCGATCTCGGGACGCTTGCAGTAAACGGCCCAGTCCAACGGCGTGCCTTCGAATATTGTGTCCTTGATGTCAGTGCGCGCGCCACGTTCGAGCAGCAGCTTGACGACATTGTCTCGACCAGACGAAATCGCGTTGTGCAACGGCGTTGCGTGCGAGTGAAAACCTTCGGGACAGAATCGATTGGGATCTTCTCCCGCATCGAGAAGGATTCTCACGACGTCAGCATGGCCGTGCTGCGCAGCCAGTGCGAGCGCGATTCGCTTGCTGCGCTCGTCCGCAGTCGGCAACAGCCGCGCGGTTTCTTCGACACGACCCAAGCCCGCCGCGGCGGGCAGAGTGTCTGCCGGCGCACCGCGAGCCGCTAGACGCTCCGCTGTCTTCCAGTATCCGAACGCGAGGGCGGTCATGATGTCCGACTGCCACTCTGACCCCGGCCCTTTGTGCGCTGCTCCGTAGTCGAGCAGCAACTCGGCGAGGTCCGCTTGAAGTCCCGCTCCGGCCGGATGCGCGCTCGAGACAAGCATGCTCATCGTGGTGCACAGGTTGTCGTACATCATCGCCAGGGCGTCGGGATCGGCGCCGGCATCGAGCAGTAGCCGTGCAATTTCCACCGCATTCGCGGGTGTTTTCTGCCTAACACCCTCTACGCCGTTGGCGGCGATGTAGTGCAGCAAAGTCGCTCGGTGAAATCGCGCCGATCTGGCGTGAACCAGGTTGGGGTCATCACGGATCATCTGCTTCAACTTGGTGACGTCGCCGGCGACAACTGCCTCGACGGCCTGTTCGAATGTCGCCGCACGTCCGCCCTGCGCCACTTCGTCGGCAAACTCCATCAGGTTGAACCAGGCCGGGAACCCGTACTCGTGCGCCACTACGAGTCGAGCGTCATCGAGGTCCAGTGTCTCCGGATTTACATCGGTGACTGTCTTCCCGCGAAAGTGTGGATGCATCCATTTGAAGTTCCACAACGCCGCATTCTCGCGTGCCTGCAATGCGTCGTACAGCGCCTTTGCTTCGCGCTCGTAATCATCAGCTGTCGCGGTCCAGGTCAGGTTATGGCTCACGGTTCCTCACCATGGTGAACGCATCGAAAATGCTTCAACGGTGATTTACAGCAACTGCACTAGGAGCCGCCGGCTGCTTTTGTGCAGCCAGCGGCATCCCCAAAATCAGGTCGAACCGCTGCTCAGTACCTCGCCAAGCGCATCGAGACGAGTGTCCCAATAATCCTTGAGCTCCTTAGCAGTCTCTGGATCCGGCAGTTTCGTGTGCTGAATAATTACGCCGCTCTTTGAAGTTCCTTTGGGCGTGAATCCGACGGCGATGATCGATTTGTCGATCCAATCGATCCGCATCGATTTAGGCGCGGTTGCGGTGCGGATCTTTACCTCGGCGCCGTCGAGCCACCGTCGTCGAGTGACATCATCGGCCCACGCTTCGAACAGCGTATTCACCGGGACATCGAATGTCCGCGATTTACTCGCTTCGTACGTGCCATCCCGCCGCTGACCGACTGCGCGCAGCCCTTTGATGCGCTCGTACCCGACCGCGACGGTCTGAGACCACCAGTCGCCAGCCTTGTATGTCTTCTTTGCCAATTCAGCGATTTCACGGTGGGACATTTTCTCTGCACCGTGATAATCCAGCGCTTTCACCCATTTCTCCCAGGTGCAGCCAGTCTTCGCCTTGATTACATCATCGCGCATTCCCGCCAGCGCCGCGTAATCGATTCCGGCCGCTGCCAGCTTTGCCACAGTAGCCTTGCGAGACACGCGACGCGTGGCAGCGCGTTTGGTTTTTGGTTTGTTGAGGAGGCGTGTGCGGGCAGTGGTGTAGGCTTCACCCGTCTTCTTCATGCGAGCGCGAACGAGGCGCTTGAAATCCTTGTTGGTAGGCATCGTCAATCTCCCTTGGGCACACCACGGTGCTCTCCCCAGCAGCGCGCCGCGGTGACGCAAAGGATCGACGAAACCATCCGGGAGTCTGCCCCCCTTTGCCTCGCTACCGACTCCGGCTGGGGCGGAGTCTTAAGAGGTTGGGCGTGGATCGGCGCCAACTGCACGATGCGGCGCCAGGTTTCTGTCGTCAAGACTGATGGTTGCCGGCCACGCCGACCCTGCTCAGATTCGAGTCAGCGCCGAGGGGCGGCCGACGGTCCGCGTAAAGGGTTCAACCCGCCTGCAATACTTTCTTACATAACCTTCACTCCTCACCCGAAAACGCGGACACCGGGTGCACGAAAGGGCTCGCCCTTTCAAGGAAGGAAGGTGTCCTATGTCCGAACCGACCTCTGCGTCCGGCTCTCTCGCCTTGCCCGACGCGCCGAATCTCGATTGGCTTCGCAAGCAGGCGAAGCAACGTCTCAAGCAGATTCGCAAAACGAATCCGGATGCCAGGCTCGCTGAGGCGCAGCTCGACGTCGCTAGGCGATTCGGATTCCCCAGCTGGCGTTCACTAAAGGCGCACGTTGATTCGCTGACCATCGATGGCCAGCTGTTCGATGCCGCACGCACTGGCGACGCCGAAAAGCTGCGCTCGATTCTCGATGCGCATCCCGACAAGCTCCATGTCCGCAACCGGCCGTATGAGCACACACTGCTGCACGTCGCCGCGCACAACGGTCGCCTCGAAGCGGTCGACCTACTCCTGGAACGCGGCATCGATCCCAACACGCGAGAGAGGGGTGACAACACCTATCCGATGCACTGGGCGGCGGCGGCCGGACACATCGAAGTCGTTCGCAAGCTGGCTGACGCCGGAGGAGATGTCATCGGCGAAGGCGACGATCACGCACTACAGACAATTGGCTGGGCAACCGGCTGGGAAGGTTGTGACGACGCCACCCACCGCGCGATCGCTGATTTCCTGGTGAGCCGAGGTGCCCAACATCACATCTACTCGGCGATGTCGATTGATGATGCGGAGGAGGTACGTCGTATTGTCGCTGCGGATTCATCGCAGCTCAAACGGCCGCAGAGTCATAACGAGAACTTTCGACTGCCGCTGCATTTTGCCGTGCACAAGAAGCTGCCTCGGATGATCGCGTTACTCCTCGAGCTCGGAGCGGATCCGCTGGCAACCGACGCGTCAGGTTTTACCGCTGTCGCTTATGCAACTGAGCCTGACGTTGACGCCGCCGTACTCGAGGCGATTCGTGAGCGCGTAGGCCCGACGCTTTTTACTTCAGTGGGCTTAAGTGACTGGGAATCAGCAGCCCGAATCGTTCACTCCGACCCCGCATCGGTCAACGAGGAAGGCGTCCTCCATCTGATGGCAAAACGGGGGAACGTGAATGCCGTGAAGTGGCTGCTGTCGCATGGCGCAAATCCCAATGCGAAGTGGAATCACTGGGGCGCCTTAGTGACGCCGCTTCACCTCGCGGTTCTGGGCAATCATCCGCAGGTATCGCGCGCGTTGCTCGATGCCGGCGCGGATCCCACAATTCGCGACAGCATGCACGACAGCGACGCGCTCGGCTGGGCGAGCTTCTTTCGACGAAACGAAATCGTCGAGCTGATCAAGACGTCAGGTCGAGCGTGATGTCTTGCGCAGTAGCTGGAAAGCCCAGATGGCAAACCCGGCTGAAATCAGCGTGATGCCGATGAACCACGGATCGCGATCGCCATGAAAACCGGTCTCAGAAAACATCCGCCAGACATGCATGACGGTTAACAGTCCAAAAATGACACCGGTAGTAATGAGATACGCTTTCATCGCGCTGCCTCCCCGTGAACAGGTGTGTGGGATGCTTCCGCCTCTCGCCTCCCGTTTCCCGCCTCCCGATTTTCCGGCTGCTTCGCACCGACGCGAGTGCGTACCGCCTCGAAATCTCGAATCGGCCGCACTTCGATCGATCCCATCTCAGCCCACGGGAACGACGAAGCGATTCTAACTGCTTCGTCCATATCTTCGGCCTCGATGAGATTGAATCCGGCCAGGATTTCTTTTGTCTCAGCGAAAGGCCCATCAGTTATGGTGAGCTTGTTGTTGCGACGACGAAGCGTCCTGGCCGTTGCCGGAGCCTCGAGCTGTTGCGATTCGATCAGTCGACCTTCGGTCTTCAAGTCGTCAGCATGCTCTATGCAGCCGCGCATGGTTCTGTCGAACTCCTGCTGCGGCATCGCGTCGAGCATTGCGGGATCGGTGTAGATGATCACCAGATACTTCATGCTTCAGCCTCGTTGTAACTGGAAAAGGAGCGGGTGAGAATGTCGAAACTAATTGTATTCAACAGCATTTCAGTCGACGGTTACTTCACCGATACAAAGGGTGATGTGAGCTGGGCCCACCAGAACGACCCCGAGTGGCAGCGCTTCACCAACGAGAACGTGAGCGGCGATGGAATCATGTTATTCGGCCGCGTCACCTACGAAATGATGGCGAGTTACTGGCCGACGCCTCAGGCACGCGAACAGTTTCCCCAGGTTGCCGACCGAATGAACAGCGGTCAGAAAGTGGTGTTTTCCAGAACGCTGAACAAGACCCCGTGGCAGAACACACGACTGATCAAAGGCAATCTGCCGCAGGAAGTCCGCAAGCTGAAAGCGAGCGCCGGTGAAGGCATCGTAATTCTTGGGAGCGGAACCATTGTCTCCCAACTGGCTCAGGAGAATCTGATCGATCAGTACCAGCTCATTGTGAATCCGGTCGTACTCGGTGCTGGCCGCACGTTGTTCGAGGGAGTGAACACGCTTCGATTGAAGCGCGTGCAGTCCCGCACCTTCAACAACGGGAACGTTTTGCTTACGTACGAGCCTGGCTAACTAAGGTCGGAGCAGTGCCTCTTTGCCGCTGCGATTGACGATCCTGACTAAGCTGGCGGTGTCGTGCGCGAAAATCTGAACGCCTCGGTCAGCACCGTCGGTTAGGCCAATTGCACCGCCGTTGCTGGCTGCGCCGACTTTCACCACCGGTCCGCTCTTCGGGTCGATTAGTCGCAGCAACACCGTCTCCGGATAGAGCTTGCCGTCGACAGTGCTGGGCGGAAGAATCCCGATCTGTGCGCGTACACGGCCTCGCGTATCGACGATCTCCAGTGCGCTGCCGCGCAGCACAGCGAGCGAATTCTGCTTGGCGAACACGGGCTGCACGCGATCGATCATGTTGGCAGTGAGCATCGCCAGATTCAGGCAGGTGAGGCCAAACAGCAGTCTTTTGCCGAACATATGACACCCCGGTGGATGTGTCCTTTTGGATGCCGCAGAAGCCTTGTTCGTCGACCTAGAGAGAGATTCGCGGCCAGCTGGACCACGACCGGCAGTTGATCAGCTACGATTTGTCGGCCGGGCGCTCGTCTGTGGTTGCGCCAGCAGGCGACCGCACTCCGCTCGCGCCAGTCGCGTAGTCTACCGCGAGGTAGAACACTCCAGCGATCAGGACAAAGAAGTCAATGGGCGGGATCAAGAGTTCAGTGCGGTCTCCAACGCGTTCCAGGCGAGCAGCGCACACTTCACCCGCGCCGGGAATCGCGCGACACCGGCCAGAGCTCGCAGTGGACCGAGATCTTCGGTTGTCTCGCCGGTGCCCAGCATCAAATCCCGAAAATGATTTCGAATGCTGTCGATCTCACCGCGAGTCTTGCCCTTGAGCAGCTGCGTCATCATCGACGCCGAGGCCTGTGAAATCGAGCACCCACGCCCCGAGAACTTGACATCGCTGATCTGATCGCCATCAAAGGACACCTGCAATCCAATCTCATCGCCGCAGAGCGGATTTTTCATCTCCACGCTGGCGTCCGCGTTCTCCAGGGTGCCTTTGTTTCGCGGGCGGCGATAATGGTCCAGGATCATCTCCTGGTACAGCGCGGAAAGCTGCGCGGAGTCAGGACGTAGCATAGGAGAAGATCTCACGCGCTTTGATGATGCCGGCGACGAGGGCGTCAATGTCGTTCTCGTCGTTGTAGACGTAGAACGATGCCCGCGCTGTCGCCGGCACATCGAGTCGCCGCATTAACGGCTGCGCGCAATGATGTCCGGCACGAATGCACACTCCTTCGCCGTCGAGTATTGTCGCGAGATCGTGCGGGTGGATGTCGTTCATGGTAAAGCTTAGAACGCCACTTCGCTCAGGGGCCGGCGGGCCATAGATGCGCACGCCATCGATTGCAGACAGGCGCTCCTGCGCCGCCGACATCAGCGAGCGTTCGTGCTCAATGACGCGATCCATTCCGATGTCATCGAGGTAATCAACGGCTGCAGCGAGACCGACCGCGTTGGCCGCGTTCGGTGTGCCCGCCTCGAACTTGTGCGGCAGCACGTTCCAGGTCGTGTGATCATCGTGCACGAACTCGATCATGTCGCCACCAGTTTGATACGGCGGCATCTGCTCCAGCATTTCACGCTTCCCGATCAACCCACCGATTCCCATCGGACCCAGCATCTTGTGACCGCTGAAGGCGTAGAAGTCAACGCCGAGTGAATCAAAAGAAACGGGAAAGTGCGGCGCGCTTTGCGCACCATCGCACACCAGAATCGCATCGCTCTTCTCTCGAACCAGGCGTACGATGTCGGCGATCGGATTGATCGTTCCGACCGCATTCGAGACGTGACTGAAGGCGACGATCTTCGTACGCCCGTTGAGCAGTTTGCTCAGATAGTCGAGATCGATTCGCTCATCGGGAGTCAGCTCGCAAATACGGAACTTTGCGCCCTTTCGTGCAGCGAGTACCTGCCACGGGACGAAATTCGCGTGATGATCGAGCGCGGTGACGATGATCTCATCGCCAGCCTCAACGTTTGCCCAACCCCACGATCCAGCGACGAGATTCAAACCCTCGGTGGTGCCGCGAGTGAAGATCAGGCAATCCGAATCACGCGCACCGAGGAATTCGGCGATGCGAACACGTGACTGGTGGTAGAGCTCAGTCGCGTGGACGGAAAGCGAGTAGGCACCGCGATGCGGGTTTGCGTTCGACGTCTCGTAGAACTCACGCAGCGCATCCAGCACCGCCTGCGGCTTCTGCGAGGTCGCAGCTGAATCCAGATAGTGCAGTCCTGGATTCCGTGCGAGGATCGGGAAATCGGCGCGGACGCTCAAGGCACGCGCACCGTGGATTGCTCGTACTTGCCGTCGATGCGCTGGCATCGTGGTCCAACGAGGATTTGATCGCCCTCGAGGCGCACCTGAAAAACCGGTAGCGGACTCGTCGCCGGAACCTGCTTCACTTCACCCGTCCGGCAATCATACCGCGCGCCATGCCAGGCGCATTGCAGCGTCCCATCATCGAGCAGATCGCCTAGCGACATCGAAAAATGCTGATGAGTGCAGATATCACTCAACGCCGAAATCTCGTTGTGATGGCGAACGAGGCAGACCGCGTCACCAGCCGACCGCACCCGTTGTAGAATCGTTCCCTCAGCCAACTCGCTGAGCGAAGCGACGGTCTCGAATTCGGAATTGCCATCCGTCGACCCCCAGGAGGGCCGCGCAGAGCCACTCATCCAGCGCTCCAGAAATGTGTCCGGCGGATTCTGCGCCGCTCGTCTCCAATCGCGTAAGTACTGACAAGACAAGGGGATAGATACACAGGCGTTCGCTTGACTATCCCGACAGGATTACTTTAGATTGAATCTACGAAGGGAAGTTGAGAAACGCCAAGGAGTTGGAATGAGTTCGGGAATTGAGGCGCTGGTCAATCGGGAGTACGCGTACGGGTTCGTCACCGATGTCGAGACGGACACCGTTCCGGCCGGCCTCAACGAAGACATCATCCGGACGATCTCCACGAAAAAGAACGAGCCGGCGTTCATGCTGGAGTGGCGGTTGAAAGCGTATCGCCGCTGGCTGACGATGAAGGAGCCGCACTGGGGCAACGTTAAGTACCCGCCCATCGACTACAACTCTCTCGTTTACTACTCCGCCCCCAAGAGCGTAAAGCCGCTTCAAAGTCTCGACGAAGTCGACCCGGAGTTGCTGAAGACTTATCAGAAACTCGGCATCTCCCTCAACGAACAGAAAATGCTCGCTGGCGTCGCCGTCGATGCGATCTTCGACAGCGTCTCGGTCGGCACGACGATGAAGGAGGAGCTCGGGAAGCTCGGCATCATCTTCTGCTCGTTTGGCGAAGCGGTTCAGAATCATCCCGAGCTCGTTGAGAAGTACCTGGGTACTGTCGTACCGCACAGCGACAACTTCTATGCTGCGCTCAATGCGGCTGTGTTCAGCGACGTATCGTTCGCGTACGTCCCGCCGGGTGTGAAATGCCCGATGGAATTGTCGACCTACTTCCGGATCAATAGCCGGAACACCGGGCAGTTCGAGCGAACGCTGATCATCGCCGATGTCGGCGCGTCGGTCAGCTATCTCGAAGGCTGTACAGCGCCCAAGCGCGACGAGAATCAGCTGCATGCGGCAGTGGTCGAGCTGATCGCGCTGGACAACGCGACGGTGAAGTACTCAACGGTGCAGAACTGGTATTCCGGCGACGCGGAGGGCAAAGGCGGGATCTACAACTTCGTCACCAAACGCGGCAAAGCGGCGGGTGTGAACTCGAAAATCTCGTGGACGCAGGTCGAGACCGGGTCGGCGATTACCTGGAAGTATCCGAGCGTGATTCTCCAGGGCGACAACTCGGTCGGCGAGTTCTACTCGGTGGCGGTCGTGAACCGCAAGCAACAGGCGGATACCGGGACGAAGATGATTCACATCGGCAAGAACACGAAGTCGACGATCGTGTCGAAAGGCATTTCTGCGGGTGAGGGGAACAACAGCTATCGCGGACTCGTTCGAGTTCTGCCCAAGGCGGCTGGCGCGCGCAACTACACGCAGTGCGACTCGATGCTGATCGGGAACAAGTGCGGTGCTCACACATTCCCGTACATCGAGGTGCAGAACAATTCAGCGACGCTCGAGCATGAGGCGTCCACTTCAAAGATCGGTGAAGATCAGATCTTCTATCTGAAGCAACGCGGACTCAGCGCAGAGCACGCCGTTTCGATGATCGTGAGTGGCTTCTGCAGGGAAGTTTTCAAGGAGCTGCCAATGGAGTTCGCGGTGGAGGCGCAGCAGTTGCTTGGCATCACTCTCGAAGGAAGCGTCGGCTAACATCAAGGCACCTCCGCCATCTCTGGCTCATGCTGCTCAGAAATCTTCGGGAAAAACTCGCCGCTGGATGGAACTGGCTGCGCTCCGGTCCGCGCACACCGGGTTATCCGTTCACGGCAAACTGGACGCTTTTCAGTCAGGCGGTTTACGCAATACAGACAACATTCAATCAATGGTTTCGTGCTCGAGATAAATGATCTTCACGCCGGTATCGGCGATCGAGAGATACTTCGCGGAATTACCCTCCGGGTAAATGCCGGAGAAGTGCATGCCGTGATGGGGCCGAACGGCTCCGGCAAATCGACTCTCGCACAGGTTCTGGCGGGCAACCCGTCGTACGACGTGACGCGCGGCACTGTGACGTACAACGGTCAGAATCTGCTGGAGCAGGACCCTGAAGTCCGCGCGCAGAACGGGATCTTTCTCGCCTTCCAGTATCCGGTCGAAATCCCGGGCGTCTCGAACGCTTATTTCCTGCGCAGCGCGTACAATGAGATTCGCAAGGCAAACGGCCAGGAAGAAGTCGATCCGCTCGAGTTTCTGGATCTGGTACAGGAGCGACTCAAGCTGGTCGACATGGACGAGTCGATGCTCTCGCGCTCGGTGAATCAGGGATTCTCCGGCGGAGAGAAAAAGCGCAATGAAATCTTTCAACTAGCCGTCCTTCAGCCACGGCTGGCAATCCTCGACGAAACGGATTCGGGGCTGGACATCGATGCGCTGCGTATTGTCGCCCAGGGCGTCAACAAGCTTCGCTCGCCGGATAATGCGACGATCGTCGTCACGCACTACCAGCGTCTGCTGAACTACATCATTCCTGATTTCGTGCACGTTCTGGCCAACGGACGGATCGTGAAGTCGGGTGGCAAGGAGCTGGCTTTCGAGCTCGAGGAGAAAGGCTACGACTGGATCCAGAGCTCGTCGGACGTTGTCGCGGGAGCAATTTCTTGATCGAGACGGTGGCGGCGGGTCCCAGCGAAAACGCGAAGACCGGTAGCGCATCTGCAAAGCAGGCCCTTCCGCTGACGACGCGCGCACCGGGCTCGATCGACGTTTATCGTGATGACTTCGACAAACTTCCGAGCGCGCCTGACTGGCTGCAAACGTTGCGCAATCAGGGAATGGCTCGATTCGA